>Ga0210408_10004352_pt1 | contig 12677 bp, 8 predicted proteins | sample IncBWH4MmetaG_FD_155471 | JGI IMG/M metagenome (GOLD analysis project Ga0210408, IMG submission 155471) | Forest soil microbial communities from Barre Woods Harvard Forest LTER site, Petersham, Massachusetts, United States - Inc-BW-H-4-M | ecosystem: Environmental > Terrestrial > Soil >...
GCCGATGTGCTGGTCATCAACTCAGGCGGTATTCCGGCGCAGTCCGAATTTCAAAACGAGCTGAGCCCTGAACAAAAGGGCCATTTTGAAATAGGCCCTCATACCACTTTCCCGGTCAGGCCGGAAATCTCTATCGTTCATCCGCTCCTCGCGGACGCCCATAGCCGGAGCACCACGGAATGTCCACGGGAAGGCGGATTCCATCACTATCAAATTCACCACGTCAACGGCTTGCAGAATCTCTGGAATGGGATCTGCCTGAGGTATTCAGAGGACGATTTTGCCAACCGCAATCCCTATAGTGAGGACTGCCGGTGGCCGATTTCTCTGGGCGATCTTGCCGATCACTATTCTGAGGTCGAGCGGCTCGCATTGGTGGTGGGTGAGCGCAATGGTTTGCGTCAATTTCCGGACGGATCCTTTCTCGCGCCCCGCAGCGCCAGACAAATTGACCGCATTTTCATCGACAGCAACGCCGGCTCGCTCGGCCCGGATCTTTTCTTTTTGGAGAACAGGAAAGCTGTCGACTTGCGGCCGGATTCTACGCAAAAGTGCGTGGCCTGCGGCAATTGCGGGCGCGGGTGCCGTTCCGGCAGCGTCTATAAATTCTCCACGCATCTCCTGCCGGAGATAAGAGCGCTGCGGAACTTTCGGCTGCTCGAACATACCAGAGCCATTAAACTCACCGCCGTCGACTGTGACAATGCGGAGGGGTTCTCGATCTCCCATGTCGTGGCGATCGACGAACGCGCCGCACGGATCGTCGAGATTGAAGCGGACGTGGTCATCGTCTGCGCAGGCGCAATCGAATCGCCGCGGCTGCTGCTGAACTCGTTCGCCGACGACCGGAGCAAAGCCGAGCAGGTCGGCGAGTTTTTGCAGGATAGCCCCCGTGCGGTCGTCGGCACCAGTCTCTTTCGATTGTGGTTCAGGCCGGCGAACGAAGACCGCGGTTATGGCGATCACATATTGCTGGGCGGTCAGATCAACGATTCCCAAGGGAAACGCTTTCCATTCGTGGGCCAATTCTGGTCGGATTTCCTGAAGGTTCCCTATTATCTGGCCGAAGTGCCCTGGTTGCCCCGATTCTTGTTGGAAACCATTTCCCGGCAAGTCTTTAAGAGCACGGCGACGTTGGTGTTGTTCAGCCCGGCCGTTCCGCAGCGAAAGAACAAGGTCGTTTTGGCCGATGGGGTAGATCATTTCGGACAACGTCAGGTGCGTATTGATTACGAAACGTCAGAGATCGAGGCCGACCACGGCCGGCGGCTCGCCGCGCTGGGCCGACGAATGCTAAGGAAAGCCAGCGGTTACATCACGGATGACGTCGGGTCTCCTCCGGGATCAGGCATTCATTACGTGGGTACCTGCCGAATGGCCGCTGACCCCAAAGGCGGCGTGGTCGACAAGGACCTGAAATACTTCAAGAGTAAGAACCTTTATGTCTGTGACGGCAGCGTGATACCGGTTCTCAGCGAGAAGCACCCCACGCTTACGATCATGGCGCTCGCCCATCGCTTGGCGGAGCGCTTGATCAAGACCTACATCTAACGGAGCGACATGAAATCCGAAATGTCAAGAATAGTTCTCGGCACCGATTGGATGATTGCCTTGCCGAATCTTGCGTCTTGGAATATCGCTCCGACAAAGCGCGCGGATGCCATCCTGAACGGCGCCGTCGAGATGGGCATCAACTCGTTCGATACGGCCAGGTCGTACCGGAGCGAAGGGGTTGTCGGGCGCTTCGTCAATAAGCATCCGTTGGGTCGCGGCGCTTTTCGGATCATCTCGAAGGGCGGACACCCGAGCCTTTTCTGGAGAACGCCGCTGACGCGGAAAAAGCTATTGCGCCAACTAGACGATTCGTTACGAGCCCTTCGCACCGATTACATCGACGTCTATCTATTCCACTATGATGATCCGAAAGTTCCTGCGCAGGCGATTGCCGAATGGAGCGTTGAACTCTTGAGATCCGGGAAGGTCTATAGTGTCGGATATTCCAACGTCTCTCTTGCCAGGCTCAAGGAGTTTCGGGCCTACTTGCGGGAGGCAAACGTCGTGCCGTGGGTGAGCAATGAATTTAACGCTCTCCCGGCCAAAGATGGGGAGCGGTGGAAGGGTGCGCAGAACATTTCCCGCGACGGGACATATGTGGACTATCTTCGGGAAAACGGTCTTCCTTTCCTTGCCTACTCACCACTAGGGCGCGGCGGCCTAAAGAGATGTGTTGACCGCCGCTTGGCTGAACGCAAGCCGGAGGACGAGCCAAGGATTAGTCGGCTCATATCTCTCGGCCAGAAGTATAGCGTTCCGCTGTCGGTTATCGCGCTCAATTACATATTGCAAACCGCGCCGAATTTTCACGCGGTCGTGGGAACGTCAAAACTCGATCACCTGAAGGAAGACCTGCGTGCCTTGACATTCCAAATGAGCGAGGGCGACCGGGACGGCTTGGCTTTCCCTTGATGCTTGCTGAAGCGGCGAAGGACCGGCAACCGGTCCTTCGCCAAAATCGCATCGGCAGTAGCATAACGAAAGGGATCAACCATGCTGATGCGCTGAGGCAAGACACCAGGTCGCGGTTTATCGTAAAGCCCTTCCAGCCGAGCTTGTAGAAACCGCGCGTGCCACTTGCCTACCATCCCCGTCGAGCAGCGCAGTTTTTTCGCCACCGTCTTGTTATCGCATCCTTCGGCGCAGGCCAGCACCACACGCGCTCGCCTCGCCAGCACCGACTGGCTGCGCGCCCGGTGCGCCAACGATTGAAGCCGACTGCGCTCTTCCTCGGTCAACGTCAGCGGCTGCTTGGGTCGTCCCGTTCGCATCTAAGCCTCCTATATCTTAGGCGCAACCCGGCTCTATTTAGTTCACTTCTTTCTGGGACAGGAGACTAGCGACTTGTGCGCCAAGCGGTTGCGGAAACGGTTGACCGCCAACCGGGTTTACTTGGCTGGGAGGCCTTCCCGCAACGGGGACGCGCCAGTTGCAATGCCCTGGAGCTGACGGTCGGGGGCGGGCCCGGTGGACTGGCGAATGACAAACTCCGGCTCGATAGCGATTTCCGGCACGTATTCGCCGCGTCCTTCAATTAGATCGACGACAGTTTGCGCGGCGATTTGGCCCATCTTCACAAGGGGTTGCCTAACGGTGGTCAGTCCTGGATTGGCGTACGCTGCTCCGGGAATATCATCGAAGCCGACAATAGAAATATCTTCCGGCACGCGCAGGCCTGCTTCGTGGAACGCCCAGATCGAACCGATGGCCGCAATGTCGTTGTAAGCAAAAAGCGCTGTGAAAGGATGCTTCCTGGCCAGGAGTTGCTTGGTGAAGGAATATCCAAGGCCCGGCGTCGAATCGATGCCCTCAAGTTGGATGGTCAGCTCTGGACGGATTCGGAGGCCAAGTTGCCGGGCCACTTCGCAGATCGCGTTCCAACGAACGGCGGAATCCGAACTCAAGGTCTGTCCTCTAATGAAGGCGATGTCCTCATGACCGAGGTCGCGAAGATGTTGGAGCGCCAGCCTCGCGGCACGCGTGTGATCCAGCACGATGTTGGTTACGCCCTCGACCGGCTGGTGCCCGGCCACCGCCACGGTAGGCAGCGCCAGCTTCTCCGTCAGCGAGGTATCGGTAGTAATGAAGCCCTCCACTCCGCGGGTCAAAAGCATTTGCGCGTAGGTTTGCAGCAGCTTCGGATCATGCCGGTGGATCACCGTGAGAAAGAAATAATTGTTTTTGCGCAGGTATTCTTCGATGCCGCTGATCACCATTGCGCCATAGGCGTCTCCAATTTCTTCGGCGATTACCCCAATGGTGTAAGTTCTCTTCAAACGCAGTGAGCGGGCAAAAAAGTTAGGCCGGTAATCAAGCGCTTGCGCCGCCTCGATAATGCGATTCTTGGTGTGTGCAGGAAGGGAACGGGCCGCAGGAGAGTTATTCAGGGCCGCTGATACCGTCCCCGGGGTCAGCCCCAGATGTTTCGCAATGGTTCTTAGGGTGACCTTGTTCTCGCTGCGCAAGCCCGGTTTCTTTCTCACTGGCGGCGTCATCTACAGGTTCTCCGCGCATCTTTCAGAATTTGGATATGGGAAATGGCATTCCCTAGCCTAAACCCGCGTCCAGCCAGGTTCACCCCGCCTCCCGCAAGCCAAGATTCTAGCTCAACTTGCGTCCTGCTATCTGAGTTTTCTACGCACCAAACCGGCGCGAAATTTCGCTCACGCTCCAGCCTGCCTCTTCATTTTTGCGGAGACAACGCCACCCTTTCGCCGGTTACCGCCGGCCATTCCGAGAACCGGATGTCGCGCCACTCCCTCTTGCCTCCGGCGAAATTCTCCCGCCCGCCATTTCCTCCCATGAAACGCTCGTTACAGTTTCCTTCCGAAACGGTCCTCGCGCGATGTATCGTTATCCTTCGGCCCACGGTGGGCCGCTCGAACCGCCATGAAAAAGTTGCGCATTCTCGTTTCTCTTACCACCGACGACAACGATTACCAGATCGAACAGGCCAAGTCCGCCGAGCTGATGGCCCGCAATCTGGGCGCGGAAATCCAAATCCTCTATGCCGATAATGACGCCATCACCCAGAGCACCCAGATCCTCAAAGCCATCCAGTCTGCCGACGACAACCGCCCGGACGCCGTCGTCTTTGAGCCTGTCGGTGGTACCGCCTTGCCCCAGGTTGCCCGCGCTGCCGCTTCTGCCGGTATCGGATGGGCTGTCCTCAACCGCGACGCGAGCTACGTCCCGGAACTGCGCAAAGTCTCCTCCGCTCCCTTTTTCGGCGTCACCTCCGACCATCTGGAAATTGGCCGCATCCAGGGCCGTCAGTTTGCCGCCCTGCTGCCTCATGGCGGCTCCATCCTCTATATCCAAGGACCGGCGGAAAATCCTGCGGCCAAAGAGCGCACCGCTGGCATGCAGGAGACCAAGCCGCCCAATATTCACGTCACGGTGCTCCGCGCCCAGTGGACTGAGGAAAGCTCCCAGCGCGCCGTGCGTTCCTGGCTTAAACTAAGCACCTCACAAAAGGCGGCCATCGACCTGATTGGCGCCCAAGACGATTCCATGGCCATCGGAGCGAGGAAGGCTTTCGAGGAATTGCCCAACGAATCCGACCAGGAGCGCTGGCTGAAATTGCCCTTTACCGGCTGCGACGGCCTGCCAAAAACCGGCGAAGCATGGGTGCGCAGCGGCCTCTTGGCCGCCACCGTCTTTGTTCCCCCCAACGCCGGCCAGGCCATCGAAATGATCTTCGACGCCATCAACCGCGGCAAAAAGGCCCCCGAGCGCGCCCTCACCGTCCCCGTCTCCATCCCCCCTCTTCAGGACTTGAAACGCCGCTAATTGCAAACTAGAAATCTGCCGCGGAGAACCGTCAGCTTGTTATGGCTGGTCTAGCGTGAAAGAAAGGAAGAGCAGCTTCTGGTCGCGCTGAATTTGCAGCGCGACGGGCGCCCCCGGCGGCAGCGCCTTGAGCGCCGCGCGCAACCGGTCCAGCGTCGTCATGGGCTGGCCATTCAGAGTGCGAATCACGTCTCCGGCGTTCAGCGCCACTTCCACGCCAGCTCCTGCTGAGCGAGCGGCGACGATGATCCCAAACGGATCGCGCAAGTCCGGCGCCATCGCGGCGATTCTTTTGTCAATCTCCACGCCGAGAATTCCCAGCGTGGGCACGAGATTTTTTTCCGGGTCGGCCAGCGCGGTGATTTGGTCCATATCGTGCGGCGGATCCATCACCTTGACATCAAAGGCGAGTAAATCTTTTCCGCGCAAAATGTCGAGATGAACCTTGTCTCCGGTTTCGACCACCAGGAAGTGAAACGCCACCAGCGGCAGATTGTCCGCGGCTCTCCCGTCGACTCCCAGCAAGACGTCGCCCACTCGCACGCCTACCGCTTCCGCCGTGCTGCCCGGCAGGACGTCCGAAATGACCACCCCATATTGGCGCGGCAGGCCCAGTGCCGCCGCCATGGTCGGCGTGATGGTCTGGATTCCGATTCCGATTTCCGCGCGGTGCAAGTGGCCGAACTTGCGCAACTGCCGGAATGCGACGTTCACCACGTTGCTGGGGATCGCGAATCCCAGTCCTTCGTTCCCGCCTGATTGCGACAGAATAAAAGTGTTCACTCCCACCACTTCTCCATTCACGTTCACCAACGGCCCGCCAGAATTTCCGGGATTGATGGGCGCGTCCGTTTGTACGTACACCGACGGCGAATCCAGTTCCGTCTGCCGCGCCACCGCCGAAACAACTCCCATCGTGACGGAATTGCGCAATCCTTCGGGACTCCCAAAAGCAAAAACGATTTCCCCCTGGCCTAGTTTTCGGTACGGAGCCAGAGCCAATGCGGGAAGTGTTCCGGCGTCAACTTTGATGACCGCGAGATCGATATCGCGAGCCACGCCAACGATGCGCGCTGGGACGACAGTGGTGCGAGTCGAAAGCGCGGCTTCCAGCGTGCCTTCGGGTTTGTCCGATGGCAGGACGACCTGGACGCGCTGCGCCCCGTTCACCACGTGGGCGTTGGTGACGATGTATCCGATGGAATCAATTATGAATCCAGAGCCAATCGCGCGTTGCCTGCCGATCACCGCGGTCGTATTTCCGTGCTCGCCTTGTTCGAGCGGACCATAACCGGTTACCAGAATCTGGACGACGCTGGGCGAGACTTTTTTGATGATGGCGTCCACGGATTCGTTGAGCTTTCGAAGCGCGTCTGTGGAATGATCTTGCGGTTGCGCGTGCGCGGGCAGCGAATAAGCGAGCAAAATCACCAGGCAACTGCAAAGCGTTCTGACAAGGCGCAGCGCGGGGCGCCGGCCGAAAGTGGAGTGGTTGCTGGACTGCAACATGTTTCGTCTCCTCAAAACCGTCCTCATTCGAATGCATGCTTCGGAGTACCTTAGAGTACAACGAATTCTCCGGCGTTGCCGGCTTGCCCCGTAACACCAACTGAAAAGTCCATTTCGACGATAATCTTCTTGTAATGAGTCTGCATCAAAATATAGTCTCGTGCATCCGATGCAGAAGCGCACGCGGGGCTTGCCGGAACGGACACGCCCCGCGATTCGAACCATGGGGCCGTTGAAATAAAGTGCGACCATAGCCTGAAACTTTTAGCCGAGGGCCATCCAGACATGCCAAGAATTCAAACTACCGAGGACAAGCGCCTCGAGGAAGCGCGCCTGCGAAAGAAACACTGGAAGCGCTGGGGGCCGTATCTTTCCGAGCGGCAGTGGGGAACGGTGCGCGAGGATTACAGCCCAGGGGGCACGGCGTGGGAATTTTTTCCGCACGACCACGCGCGTTCGCGCACGTATCGCTGGGGAGAGGACGGAATCGGAGGGATCAGCGACCGTCACCAGATGATGTGTTTCGGGCTGGCGCTATGGAATGGGCGCGACGCGATTTTGAAGGAGCGGCTTTTCGGGCTGACCGGAAATCAGGGCAATCACGGCGAGGACGTGAAGGAGTATTACTTTTACCTGGATTCGACGCCGACGCACAGTTACATGCGCATGCTTTACAAATATCCGCAAGCTGGGTTTCCGTACGAAAGACTGGTGGAAGAGAGCCAGCGGCGCGGGCGAGGCCAGCCGGAATTCGAATTGCTGGACACGGGAGTTTTTTCCGAGAACCGCTATTTCGACGTTTTCGTGGAGTACGCCAAGGCGGACGTCGAGGACCTGCTCATTCGAATCACGGCGGTGAATCGCGGGCCGGAAGCCGCCGCGCTGCACATTCTTCCGCAACTCTGGTTTCGAAACACGTGGTCCTGGGGCAAGGACCTGCGCCGCCCGGTGGCGCGAAAGGCTACCTCCGCACCGGGAAGCAACTGCGCGGAATTGCAGCACTGGCAGTACGGGAAGCGCTGGCTGCTGTGCGCCGGACAGCCAGAGTTGCTGTTCACGGAGAACGAGACGAACAACGAGCGCATCTTCGGCGGGAAAAATCGCTCGCCTTACGTGAAAGACGCGTTCCACGAATACGTGATTTATGGCAACAAGGCGGCCGTCAATCCGGAGCAGATGGGAACGAAAGTGGCGGTGTATTATCCATTGAAGATTGATGCCGGCCAGTCCGTGACGCTCAAGCTGCGGCTCACCGACCTTGAGCCTCTCGAGGGTATGCAAACGGGCGCAGGCACAGTAGGGGGATTCGTTTCTCCCGGAGTGCAAGAGCGCGCCGAGGGCGTTCCCGGAACGAACGATTTTGGCGGAGGATACGACGACCTATTCGTGACACGCCAGAAAGAAGCCGAAGAGTTTTACGCCTCGCGCATACCGAAAGAACTGTCGGAGGACGCGAAGGCGGTGATGCGGCAATCGTTTTCCGGCATGCTGTGGTCCAAGCAGTTTTATCACTACGACGTTCGAACGTGGCTCGAAGGCGATCCCGGCGGGCCGAAGCCGCCGGAGGAACGCTGGCACGGCCGCAACAAGGAATGGACGCATCTCTACAACGACGACGTGATTTCCATGCCGGATAAGTGGGAGTATCCGTGGTATGCGGCATGGGACCTGGCGTTTCACTGCATTCCGCTGGCGCTGGTCGATCCGGATTTTGCCAAGGAGCAACTGATCCTTCTTTTGCGGGAATGGTACATGCACCCCAACGGCCAACTGCCTGCTTACGAGTGGTCCTTCAGCGACGTGAATCCGCCCGTTCATGCCTGGGCCGCGTGGCGAGTGTACAAAATCGAACGGCGCATGCGTGGCGTTGCGGATCGCGGATTTCTCGAAAAAGTCTTTCACAAGCTGCTGCTGAATTTTACCTGGTGGGTAAACCGCAAGGATCCCGACGGCGCGAATATCTTTCAGGGCGGATTCCTGGGGCTCGACAACATCGGAGTTTTTGACCGATCGGCGCCTCTCCCCACCGGAGGGAAGCTCGAGCAGTCCGACGGCACCAGCTGGATGGGCATGTATTGCCTGAACATGCTGGCGATAGCGCTGGAGCTGGCCAAGGAAGACCCCGCTTACGAAGACGTGGCCAGCAAATTTTTCGAGCATTTCGTGTACATTGCCCGCGCCATGAACGATTTCGGCCTCGGCGGACAGTCGCTCTGGGATGACGCGGACGGTTTTTTTTACGACGTATTGAAACTCCCGAACGGGGAAGAACATTTCCTGAAAATTCGTTCGATGGTCGGGCTGATCCCGCTATTTGCGGTGGAAACGCTGGAGCCGGAGATCGTCGATTGCCTGCCCGGCTTCAAGCGCCGCATGCAGTGGTTCATCGACAACCATCCGGACGTGCCGGAACACATCGAAATGACGCAGCGTTCCGCTCGCGGGGTGCGCCGGTTGCTTTCGCTGGTGAGCCGCAAGCAGCTCAAACGCGTGCTCTGCCGCATGCTGGATGAGACGGAATTTCTTTCGCCTTACGGTGTGCGCGCCCTTTCGCGCTTTCACAAGGACCATCCTTACGAAGTGCACGTGAACGGAAACACCAGCCGCGTCGAGTACGAGCCGGCCGAATCGGCCACCGGGCTCTTTGGCGGGAATTCGAACTGGCGCGGACCGATCTGGTTTCCGGTCAACTACCTGCTGGTGGAATCGCTGCAGAAATTTCACCACTACTACGGGGAAGATTTCAAAGTCGAATGCCCCACGCATTCGCGCACGGAATCCGATCTTTGGCAGGTGGCGGCGGAGATTTCCCGGCGGCTCATTCGCATTTTTCTCCGCGATGCGAACGGCCGCCGACCCGTAGATGGCGGCACGGAACTTTTTCAGAGCGATCCGCACTGGCGCGACCTGATTCTTTTCTACGAATACTTTCACGGCGACAACGGCGCGGGGATTGGCGCGAGCCATCAAACCGGGTGGACCGGGCTGGTCGCAAAATTAATCGAACAAAGCGGTGGGTAACGTGCCCGAACTGAAGATCCGGGCTGCAACTCCCAGGGACGATGCGGAGCTGCTTCGCATGATGCGCCAGTTGGCGGAGCAGGAGCCGGGTAAAATCAAATTTGACGAAACCGCGGCGCGCGCTTCCTTGCGGAAATTCCGGTCGCTTCCGGCGTTCGGCAGGGTATGGATGCTCTGCGAAGGAAATAAAGCGGTGGGGTACATTGTCTTGACGGTGGGATTCAGCTTTGAATTTCACGGCCACGATGCGTTTATCGACGAGCTGTTTGTGGACGCCGCTTACCGGCGGCGCGGGCACGGCCGGGAGGCGGTTATTTTTATTGAAGAGAAAGCGCGGGAGATGGGGGTAAATGCCATCCATCTCGAAGTTGACAAGGGAAACGATGCCGCATTCGAACTTTACCGGCGAACGGGTTATGCGGATCACGATCGATTCTTGATGACCAAATGGCTGAGGCACGAGCAGCATTAAACGCAGAGGTATGCCGATGAGTGCGAGATTCGAAGGGAAAGTGGTTCTGGTGGCGGGCGGCACCGGTGGCTTGGGGCACGCAGTGACTCTGGCATTTCTGGAAGAAGGGGCGAAAGTCGTTGCCACGTATCGAAAACAGGAAGAATTCGATGTCTTGAAGAGCGCGGCTGGGACGAACGGATCGAGATTGGAAGGGTACACGATCGATGTGACGGATGAGGCTGCCGTGCGCCAGCTCGTCGAGAAAATCGTGGGGAAGCATCGGCGGTTGGATGCCATGGTGAATACCGTGGGTGGTTACGCGGGCGGGACGAAGTTGTGGGAACTGGAGACGAAAGTTTTCGATCAGATGCTGGCGCTGAATTTGCGCTCGGGTTATGCGCTGGCGCGTGCGGCGGTAAGAGTGATGTTGAAGGAAGGGCATGGAGCCATCGTAAACGTGGCTGCAAAGGCGGCGGTGGATCACGCTGCCGGCGCCGCGGCTTATGCCGCTTCCAAGTCCGCGGCCGTGGCGCTACTGGATTCGCTGGCCGCGGATTTGAGGGGCAGCGGCGTGCGCATAAATACGATACTGCCGAGCATCATCGATACGGAGACCAACCGCAAGGCCATGCCGAAAGCGGATTTTGCGAAGTGGCCAAAGCCCGAAGAGATCGCGCGCGTCATCGTGTTTTTGTGCAGCGACGATGCCAAAGTCATTCATGGCGCCGCCATCCCGGTCTATGGAGACAGCTGAAACTTTCACTCCAGAAATGAATTGACATTGGGCCGGCCTGGATTTCCCGGCTGGGCGCAATGATCGACGACCAAGGAGCGGCGGGTGCCGGAACAAGCGGAAATACAATTTGGGCGCGAGATTTGCGGTGACCTCTCGACTGCCGAGTCGCGCGAGTGGCTGGTCACCAACGGAATTGGAGGATACGCTTCCGGCACTGTTGCGGGGAGCCAGACTCGGCGTTATCACGGATTGCTGCTTGCAGCTTTGCAGCCGCCGTTGGGCCGCACGCAGCTTGTTTCGGGTATCGACGAAATCGTTCACTATGGCGGGGAGGATTTTTCTCTCGCTACCCACCGCTGGGCCAGCGGCGCGGTCGATCCTCAAGGCTATCTGCTCCTCGAAGATTTTCACCTGGAAGGCTCGACGGCGGTGTGGACTTACGCGCTGGACGATGCGCTTTTGGAAAAGCGCGTATGGATGCGCCAGGGCGAAAATACCACCTACATTCAGTATACGTTCGTGCGCGGAAGCAGCGCCCTGGAAATGGAATGGAAAGCGCTGGTGAATTATCGCGACTTCCATTCGCTGACGCATGCGGGCGGCTGGCGCATGAATATTGCGCCAGTCGAGAATGGGGTAAGGGTACTGGCTTTTGATGGTGCAGTCCCTTTTTACCTGAAAAGTTCTTCGGCAACCTGCGAGCCGCGCCACGAGTGGTTCCTCGGCTGCTATTTTGCAGAAGAAACCGAGCGCGGCCTGAGCGATCGTGAAGACCACCTGTTTGCGGCGCTGTTCCGAGGCAGGCTGGAAGCAGGCGCCAGCGTCACGCTGGTGGTTTCGACCGAGGCAGGGGCGTCGCTGGATGTGGAAACAGCGCGGGCCGAGCGGGCGAATTACGAAGTGAAGCTGTTTCACGACTGGCAGTCGAAAAACGAGACACTTGCGGGAGAAGCGCCGTCGTGGTTGTGGCAGCTCATCTTGGCCGCCGATCAATTCATCGTGAAGCGCAGCCTTCCGGAAGAGCCGGAGGGCCGGAGCATCATCGCCGGCTATCACTGGTTCGGTGATTGGGGGCGCGACACGATGATCGCGCTGCCGGGACTGACACTCGTGACCGGGCGCGCAGGAGTAGCCAAGCAAATCCTCCTTGCTTTTTCCCGGTACGTTGACGGAGGCATGCTCCCCAACAATTTCCCCGACGCCGGCCCCTCCTCCGTCGGGGCAAGCGGCAAGCCGGAATACAACGCGGTCGACGCCGGGCTCTGGTATTTCGAAGCCATCCGGCAGTATTTCGAGGCGACGCAAGATGACGTGACGCTGCAAAAACTCTTCCCGATTCTCGCGGCGATGATCGATGCGCACGTGGCGGGCACGCGCTACAACATCCATGTCGACCCGTCTGATGGGCTGCTCTATGCCGGCGGTCCCGGCGTGCAGCTCACGTGGATGGACGCCAAAATCGGCGACTGGGTGGTGACGCCGCGCACGGGAAAGCCCGTGGAGATCAACGCGCTGTGGATCAACGCGCTCGAAACATTAGCCGGATTTGCGCGGTTGCTTGCGAAGCCCGGTGAGGCTTACGAGAAACTCGCAGCTAAAGCGAAAAAAAGT
>Ga0210408_10004353_pt1 | contig 12677 bp, 6 predicted proteins | sample IncBWH4MmetaG_FD_155471 | JGI IMG/M metagenome (GOLD analysis project Ga0210408, IMG submission 155471) | Forest soil microbial communities from Barre Woods Harvard Forest LTER site, Petersham, Massachusetts, United States - Inc-BW-H-4-M | ecosystem: Environmental > Terrestrial > Soil >...
CCAGCGTCTTGCGGATGTCCACGCGCGACTGAATGACCGGAATGATCGTCTCGAGCTTGTGGATCGTCGCCGCCGTGGTGGCGTGCTCGGCCTCCTTTTGCGCCTGCTGACGGACGAGAGCAGCGATCTTGGCGCGGTGCTCGGTCACCTGGTTCAACAAAAGCTGACGCTGGGTGCTGACCAGTTCCGGGTCCGCGTCGGCCGGCGGCGTGAAATCGGCCAGCGGATCATCGCCGCCGGACAACGCCGCTCGCAATCGCGCGATATTGAGCCGCTCGGCAAGCAGGTCGTTACGCAGATGATCGCGCTCCGCCTCGTTCGCGGTCGGATCGAGTTCGATCAGGACATCGCCGGCCCTGACGGTCTGCCCATCCTGCACTCGAATGGAACGCACCACCCCAGTCTCGAACGGCTGAATGACCTTGACGCGGCCGCTGGGGAGGATTTTTCCGGTTGCCGAAGCGACGATATCGATCGTGCCCCACCAGGCCCAGATCAGCGCCATACAGAACAGCAGGATGATGGCGCTTCCGATCGCACGGCCGATCGGCGAAGGCGGCGTTTCCACGATTTCAAGCGCCGCCGGCAGAAACGCCAGCTCTTCGCGGCGCCTCGGCTGCGGACGGCGAAACGGGATGACGCGTGGCGCGGGCTTGACCGGTGTCGCCGGTTCAGCCGACCTCATGGAACCCTCCCTGCAAGCGATGCAGCGATGCATAGCGGCCGCCGGTTTTGATAAGCGTGTCGTGACTGCCGTCCTCGACCAGTCGGCCGCGATCGAGCGTGACGATGCGGTTCGCCGCGCGCACGGTCGAGAGCCGGTGTGCGATGATCAGCACCGTCCGCCCTTCGGCGATCTGCTGCATATTCTGCTGAATGATGCGCTCGCTCTCATAGTCCAACGCGCTGGTCGCTTCATCGAAGATCAGGATGCGCGGGTCGGTGACGAGCGCGCGCGCAATGGCGATGCGCTGGCGCTGGCCGCCCGACAGGGTCGAGCCGCGCTCGCCGACCACGTTGTCGTAACCCTCGGCGAGTTCGAGGATGAACTCGTGCGCCCCGGCGAGGCGCGCCGCCGCGATGACGCGCTCCATCGGCATCGCCGGATCGGCGAGCGCGATGTTGTCGCGCACCGAGCGGTTGAACAGGACGTTCTCCTGCAGGACGACACCGATCTGGCGGCGCAGCCAAGCGGGGTCGGCCATGGCGAGATCCATCCCGTCCACCAGCACGCGCCCGCGCTCCGGGACGTAGAGGCGCTGGACCAGTTTTGCGAACGTGCTCTTGCCCGAACCCGAGGGCCCGACGATTCCGACGGTCTGGCCGGCCGGCACCTCGAAGGAGACATCATGCAGGACTTCCTGCCCGTCGATGCGATAGCGGAACGAGACGCGGTCGAATGTGATATCGCCGCGGATCGCCGGCAGCCGCGCGCGCCCCACCGAGTAGGTCGGCTCGGCAGTGGTGTTGAGGATGTCGCCAAGCCGGGCAATCGACAGCCGCGCCTGGTGAAAGTCCTGCCAGATCTGCGCGAGACGCAACACCGGCGCGCTCACCCTGCCCGCCAGGATATTGAAGGCGACGAGCTCGCCGACCGATAGGCTGCCATCGATCACGAGTTTCGCGCCGCAATAGAGGATGCCTGCTGTGACGATCTTGCTAACGAGCTGCACGGTCTGGCTCGCGCTGTTGCCGAGGCTTAGGACCCGGAAACTCGCAGCCACATAGCCGGCGAGCTGCTCTTCCCAGCGCCGCTGCATCTGCGGCTCTACCGCCATTGCCTTGAGCGTCTCGATCCCGGTGACGCTCTCGACCAGGAAGGCCTGGTTCTCGGCGCCGCGGCGGAATTTCTCGTCGAGCCGCTGCCGGAACAGCGGCGTCGCCCCGGCCGATATTGCGATATAGAACGGAAACGAGCCCAGCACGATCCAGCTCAACAGCGGCGAGTAGAAGAACATCACGCCAACGAAGACGAAGGTGAAGAACAGGTCGATGAGCAGCGTCAGCGCCGAGCTGGTGAGGAAATTGCGGATGTTCTCCAATTCACGAACCCGCGCCACCGAGTCACCGACGCGCCGGGCCTGGAAATAGGCCATCGGCAAGGCCAGCAGATGATGAAACAGGCGCGCCCCGAGTTCCACGTCGATGCGGTTTGTGGTGTGCGCGAATAGATAGGTCCGCAGGATTCCGAGTACGGTCTCAAAAACCGAGATCGTGACCAGCCCGAGAACGAGAACGTCGAGGGTGCTCACGGAGCGATGCACCAGCACCTTGTCGATCACCACCTGAAAGAACAGTGGCGAGACCAGACCGAGCAGTTGCAGGAAGAAGGATGCAATCAGCACCTCGCTCAGGAGGTGACGATATTTGTGGATCGCCGCCATGAACCAGGTGATGTCGAACCGGCGGGTGATATCCGACAGTCCGGCGCGCCGGGTCATCAGCATCAGCCGGCCGTCCCAGACGGCGAGCAATTCGTCCCGCGTCATCAACACGGGCCGCTGCGCAAGCGGCGACTGCACCAGCACCTTGTCCCCGTCGGCCTTGGCGACCAAGAGGAACCCGCCATCGCGTAAGAACGCGATGGCGGGCAAGGGCGTGCTGCCGAGCCGTGACCAGTCGGTCCGGTAGGCACGTGCCTTGAGCCCGAGATCCCTGGCGCATCGGAGCATCTCCGATGCGCCGATCTTGTTCGTTCCGAGCCGATGCGCGATCTGTCCGGCATCGGCCGCAACGCCCTGGAGATGCAGCAGCGTCACCAGTACTTCGAGACCTGGGTCGGTCGGTCTCGCGTCGTTGGTTTCGATGCTCATGGGGGCTCTCCAGGGCGAGGTCGTTGGCGTCAGGCGGCGTGCGGCTGCGCAAGCTGCGGCTGTTGGGCAGTCGAAGGATCGGCCATCGGCACCGCGCTGTGACCATCACCCGCCGAGACGAAGCTCGACGCCATGAACTGACCCAGCAAGGCAGCAGCCGAGGCCGTCACGGGATTGACGGCGGACACCGGGCCGAAGACGTTGTTGTTACCGGTTCCGCCGTCCAGGACGTCCTGCCCGCCATTGCCGATCAGGACGTCATCGCCCGCGCCGCCGCTCAGCGTGTCGTTGCCGCGGCTGCCGATCAGGATGTCATTGCCATCGCCGCCATTGGCCGTGAACTGCATGGCGCCGCCAAGCCCAAAGGCATTGATGATGTCATCGCCGCCGAGGCCGTTGATGACGAGGCGATCGTTGTTGGCTTCGAAGCCGGTGATCGTCACGTCGGTAGCCAGACCCGACACCGTGATCACGCCGTTGTCGTCGGTGATGTTGATCACGTCGTCGCCGTTGGTCGCGTTGATAATTACGGTATCCGCCACGCCATCGCCAACACCGCTGCCCGGAGTCGCCGAGAGGTCGATGGCGACCTGCTTGACGTCAGTCTTGGAGAGGTCGTCCACCGTGATGGCGTCCGCGCCGCCCAAGGCGTTGACATCGATGTTCTCGATGTTGTCGAGGTTCATAGTCACGACGCCGACGTCGCGGGTGAGGATCGCCCGTCCGCCGTTGGCCGAGATTTCCATGTTCTCGTTGACGTTGGCGCCGTTGAACAGCAGGGTGTCATTGCCCGTCCCGCCGTCGACCGTGTCGCTGCCGTCGCCGGGGTTCCAGACGAAGGTGTCGTTGCCCGCGCCAAGCGAGGCCACGTCATTGCCGCGCCCGCCGATGATGGTGTCGTTGCCGGCGCTGCCGGTGATGGTGTCATTGCCGTCACCGCCGTTAAGCGTGAGGTTGACCCCTTCAGCGTGAAGCGCGGAAGCGTTGATGATGTCGTTTCCGGCACCTCCATTGACGACAAGTTGATCGAGCCCGGCGTCGATACCATTGACCGTGACCTGCGCCGCCAATCCGTTGACAACAACCGACGAACCATTGCTGACGACGCTGATGCGGTCATCGCCGACCGTGCCATTGACGTTCACGGTGTCCGCCACGCCGTCGCCCCGCCCGCCGCTCAGCGTCGCCGACAGGTCGATGGCGATCTGCTTGGCGTCGGTTCCGGAGAGGTCATTGACTGTGACGGTGTCGGCGCCGCCAAGGGTAGCGAGCTGGATGTGCTCGATGCCGCCGAGGTCCATGATGACGGTGCCGACGTTGCGCGACAACCTCACCCGCTGGCCATTGGCCGAGATGTCGATTTGTTCGTCGACGTTGGCGCCGTTGAACACCAGCGTATCGGTGCCGGCCTGACCCTCAACCGTGTCGCTGCCGTCACCCGGATTCCAGGTGAAGGTGTCGTTGCCGTTACCGAGGAAGGCGTTGTCGTTGCCGCGGCCGCCGATCACGGTGTCGTTGCCGTCACCGCCCATCAGAATGTCGTTTCCAGCGCTGCCGGTGATGGTGTCGTTGCCGGCACCGCCATCGATGGTGAGGCCGATGACACCGGCCGCAAGGCCGGCAGCGGTGATGACGTCGTTGCCAGCACCGCCGTCGACGATGAGTTGGTCGTTGGCGCCCTCCGCGCCGGCAAGGGTAACCGTTGCGGGCAGGCCGGCGACCGTGAGCGAGCCTCCCGCTCCCGCCACCTGAATGCTGTCGCTGCCGTTGGTGCCGTTGACGGTCACGCCATCGGCCGCGCCGTCGCCCACGCCGCTGCCGCGTGTCGCCGCGAGGTCGATCGCGACCTGGGTGACGCCGGTACCGGTGAGATCGCCAACGTTAATGTTATCGATACCGCCGAGAGCGTTGAAGTCGATCTGCTCGATGCCGTTGAGGTCCATGGTGATGTTGGCGACGTCACGAGTGAACTTCACATGCCCGTGGTTGGCCGTGATGTCGACTTTCTCGTCGACGTTGGCGCCGTTGAATACCAGCGTATCAGTGCCGTCCTGGCCTTCAACGGTGTCGCTGCCGTCGCCCGGGTTCCAGATGAAGGTGTCGTCGCCGGTGCCGCCGAGCAGGGTGTCATTGCCGCGTCCGCCGGTGATGATGTCATTGCCGTCGCCGCCGATCAGCGTATCGTTGCCGTCGCCGCCGGTGATGGTGTCGTTGCCGGCGCCGCCGTCGATGGTGAGCTGGATCAGGTTGGCGAGACCGTTGCCGGCGGTGAAGACGTCGTCGCCGCCGTTCATGTTAAGCACGAAGTTCTCGGTGGTGCCGATGTCGAGCGAGAACGGCGCCGGGCTGATGCGATCGAAACGCACGCGGGAGCCGTTGGGCGTGATGGTGAATACTTCGGCGCCGTTGCCGCCGTTGACCTCGGCGGTGTCGATGCCGTCGCCGCCTTCCATCAGGTCGGTGCCTTCACCCGGATTCCAGATCATCACGTCGTTGCCGGCCTGGCCGAACATCTGGTCGTTGCCGGTGCCGCCGGTCAGCGTGTCGTTACCGTCGCCGCCGAACAGCTGATCGTCGCCGCCCTTGCCCTGCAAGACGTCGTTGCCGGCGCCGCCGAACAGCAGATCATTGCCCGAGCCGCCGATCAGGGTGTCGTTACCCGCGCCCCCGAACAACTGGACGGCCGGCATTGCACCGTTGCTTTCGTCGACCGAGATCGTGTCGTTGCCGGACTGGCCAAACACCTGGATCGTCCCGGTGTTGGCAACCGTCGGTTGGCCGCCGAGGATGGCTACGGCGCCGCCATTGATGAGAATCTTGCCGGCCGCATCGCGGCTGGCGATGATGGTGTTGCCGAGGGCATCGTCGATCACCGTCAGCACGCCGGAAGTTGCGGAAAAACTGGCTTGGATTGCCATTGTAGTCGTCCTTTCGAGGTTAATGAATCAGCGCAAATGCATTCAAGGTGTGTTCAGAAAAATCCGATGCTCGAATCCAGGCCATTGGTTGCCAAAAGCAGCAAAACGACCAGGCCAACACTGCAAAACATCGCGATCGTCTTGAGGGTGTCGACGCCAAGTTGAGCGCCGGGTGCGCGGGAAAGAACTCTTGCCGCAGCAGCCAGGTTCGCGCCTGGCGAAGAACTCAATCTAGTAGCCATTTCACCTCCGTCATTTTTGACGCGCGCATGCGCGGTTGCGGGCCACCAGAAATGGCGGCCCTGCGCTACGGAAGTATTTCAGCCAAGGGTAATCGTGTTACGGCTGTAACCTGCCGGACGGTAGCAGGCACCGCGCCAGCACCGTGGCAAGTTCGGCGTTGTCCAGCGGCCAGCGCAGCACTTCGGAGATGCCCGCGTACGCCAGCACCTCGACGCTGACATCGGCGGCAGATGCGACGGCAAGCAGCACAGGTTGCAACGGCGACACCTCGTGCAGGGTCCGCGCCAATTCTACCCCGGCCTGGGGCTCCCAGGCGTGGCTGACCAAGATGACATCGAATCGACGCGGCTCGGAACGGCACGCAGCAATGGCGTCAGCCGCAAGCTCAAACCCGACGGGCTCGTATCCCAACGCCGCCAGTTTCTCTTCACTGCGCAACAAACGATCTCGTTCGCTTTCGACGATCAACACGATCTCGCCGCGCCCAAGCGGAAGCGCCGACAATCCTTCGGCCGGAACGGTGTCGGCCGCCGCAGCGGGCAGCCAAACCTCGAACCGGCTTCCACAGCCAACTTCGCTCTGAACGTTGATGGCTCCATCATGATCGCGGACGATTTCGCGAACCGTCGCCAGACCGAGGCCGGTTCCTGCCACGCGCGTCGTAAAGAATGGCTCGAACATTCGTCGCGCGACGCGTTCATCAATTCCGCGTCCATTGTCGCTGACAGAAAGGCACACGTAGCGACCGGGTGAAAGCTCGCCGTGGTTCATTACAACGATCGAACCCACCTGCTCTTGCTTCGCTGCCACACGGATACAACCCGTGCCGTCCGTCGCTTGAGCAGCATTGGTGCAGAGATTGAGAATAACCTGCTGCAGCTGCGCGGGCTCTCCCGATAGGGCGACGTCGGATGGGACTGCTTCGAACACAAGCTCAACCTCCGGCGGCAGAGAGGCACGCAGCAATGCGGCTGACTCCTCGAGCAGGGGACGGACCTGCACTGGTCGGGCACGCCCGTCGGCCCGGCGACCGAAGGTGAGGATGTTGTCGACAAGGTCGCGACCGCGCTCGGCGGCCCGGCGTATCTCGTCGATATGCTGTGCCGGCTTGGTACCGCGGGTAAGTTGCGGCTCCGCCATCTCCGAATATCCGAGGATGGCGCCGATGATATTATTGAAGTTATGCGCGATTCCGCTGGCCAGCGATCCGACCATCTGCATGCGACGTGCCCGTTCCAGTCGCATCGCAAGCTTGGTTCTTTCGCGCTCCAGAAATTCGCGCTCGAGCGCGTTAGCCACGGCGTCACCGGCAAGCCGCGCAACCGGGACAGGAGAAATTCTGTTCCGAATCGGTTGGAAGCGGTCAAAACCCATGATGCCTCGGACCCGGCCCGGCCGGATCAGCGGCAAACATGCCCATGCACGCGCGCCGGCATCCATCAGCGCATCCCTAACAGAACCGGGCGGCAGGGCTGTCGCATCGGCAAAAGTGACACCGTCCGGCTGATCCAAGCCTAGCTGCTCGGCCACCGCCAGCGCCCGTTGAGGCCAGCCTGGCGGGAACGTCACTCCGTCCTTTAACCATGCGTGCACCCGGACCGGTTTCTCATCGAGCACCACATATGCGCGATCGGCATCGATGAGCCGGCTGAACTCTCCTAGCACCTGCTTCAATCGCATCCCGGTTTCGGCCGGCGAGCAATTGATCAGACGCGTCGAGTTTATGGCGATGACGTGCTCAAACGCCGCCCGCCGCCGCAATGCCACGGCCCGTGTCCGTAGCCGAAGGCCGAGGGTGACGAGCATGACGAGCAACAGCAGGGAGACAACGTAGAGCAGAAGCCGAAACCGCTGCTCTACGGCTTCGACTACGGACCGATGGCGGGAAAACAGTTCACGGGTCTCCTCGAGGGCCTGCGTGCTAGCCACGGCGATGAAGGCTTTCAGCGTTTCATCGACGGCAGGGAGTTGATCATAGAGGAGTTGGGCGTGCGACAGCATCGCGCGCGCCGATTCTGCGTCCGGTCCAGTGGTGGGCGCCTGCTGCGCGAACTGGTCGATCCTTTCCTGGAACGCCCGGAGAGCGTCAAGTGACGTGTCGCGCGACAGATAGAGGATCGCTGCCGCCAATGCGCCCGTTGCCGGCGCCAGCTGCACGTCGTGGGCGAGGAACGCCGGGCTCGTGCTGAGAAGGCCAACATAGGAGAGCGAATTCTGCAGTAGCGCGTTACTGGTCTTGAAACGCTCCAGCAGTTCTTCCTGCTCGACAACCGCCGCCGCAAGCTGATCAAGCGGTTTCGCATCGAGGCGCTCGGCCCGCGCCTGGGAGCGGAGCCGGGTGACCGCATCCTCCATGGCTCGCGAGGCCGTGGTGAAACTATCGTAGTTGCGAAGCAGACCAGCGCGCGCCTGAAGCACGTCGCGGTGGAGCGAAGCCTCGGCAAGCGCATAATCGTTGAGCGTCTGGAGCGTCACCGCATAGGCAGGCGCGTTGGTATCTATGCCGCGCAACAACAGCCAGGTCAGCAGCGCGAGCAGGAATGAAACCCCGAGAATAAATGGCGAATTCCTCATGGGATCGCCGAGCCCGTACGCGGCGTGGCGGCGGCCGGCCTTACGGCTTGCCCCCGGTAGGTCCCCGTCAGCGTGTTGAGGAAGGCGACGATGGCGGCGATCTGCTGATCGGTTAAAACGCGGTCGAGTTGGGCGACACCCATCGCTTTGACCGCCTCCGGCAACGTGGAGGCGCTGCCGTCATGGAAGTACGGCGCGGTGGTCGCTACATTTCGCAAGCTGGGGACACGAACCAATACCGGTTCCGGCGAACCCAATGGACGGAAGATGCCATGCCGTTGAAACAGATTGCCGCCCACATTGACACCCTGATGGCACGTGATGCAGCCAAGCGATTTGAAAACCTGATAACCGGACAACTCGTCCGGCGTCATCGCGTCGGTTTCCCCGGCAAGCCACCGGTCGAAGCGGCTGTCCGGCGTGACCAGCGACTGTTCGTATGTCGCGATCGCATCCAGCACCGCCGCGACGTCCGGCTCCCTTCCGTAGGCGTCGCGAAATTGCCTGACGATTTCGGGGTCAGCGCGCAGCTTTCCGACGGTTTCGTCAACGCTCGACGCCATAATCGCCGGATTGCGAAGACTGCCCTCTATTCCTTCTTCCAGCGACCGGAAATTGCCCTTCCAATTCAGGCGGAAGTTCAGACTCACATTGAAGACCGTCGGCGTATTGAGCGCGATCGGCTGGCCTTCACGCGTATCGTGGATATTGGCGCTGGCACCATTGGATCCTATATCGTGGCACGACGAACAACCGTGTGTATTATCGTGAGACAGACGCCGGTCACTAAACAATCGCTCTCCGAGCAGTACACGCTGCGGGTCCTGGGCGCGCGGCGCGGGAATTGGCGTAATCGGCTCTCGGCCAGCGCGGGCCTCAGAGGCCGGCGATTGAGCGTTCGCCGGCGAGATCGCGTGAAGGCCAACGAGCGCCAGCAGCAGATACGCGAAACTGCAGATGCGAACGGTCGCCGTCACCACCTGCGGCGTCATTGAAGGGACTAGACGCAATGAGCGGCTCATCACCGAATGACCCCAGTCCTCGCGGAAGCGTCGATCGCCAACTTTGCGTCCTTGTGGTGGAAGATGATCCTGCCTTGCAGCGCATGATCCTAAACTATTTCGCGGAGAACAACATCCGGACCCATGTGGCAAATAATCGCCAAGAGATGGTCGATCGGCTTGCTAAGACTGAAGTAAATTTGGTGATCCTCGATCTCCGGCTTGGGTCGGAGGACGGACTGGATCTGCTGCGGGAGATCCGCTTGAGCTCGGAAGTGCCGGTGATCATCATCACCGGTCACCGCCGCGACGACATCGATCGGGTGGTTGGTCTGGAGCTCGGCGCGGATGATTATTTGACAAAACCGTTCAACTTGCGCGAATTGCTCGCGCGCGTGCGTGCGGTTCTGCGACGGTTCGATGTCAGTCGGACCGCGCCGGCTCGCGATCCCGAGCGCGGTCGCTTTCGATTTTCCGGCTGGCAGCTGGACCGCCGAATCCGGCAGCTCACCGACCCTGCCGGCACCCCCGTCGCGTTGACCAAGGGCGAGTATGCGATGTTGCTCGCCTTTCTCGAAGCGCCACAACGTCCGCTAAGCCGCGAGCAACTATTGCAGGCGACCCGCGTTCACGAAGATGTCTTCGATCGCAGCATCGACGTGCAGATTCTCCGCCTCCGGCGCAAGCTTGAGCGCGATCCCAGCGCGCCGCGCGTCATCCAGACCGAACGCGGCGTCGGGTATGTGTTCGCCGTTGCGGTTGAGCGTTTCTAATCTCGAGCACAATAAGCCGGCGAGGCAGACACCGGAAACGTGTATCGAAGCCTCGATCGTACCGGTGACAATTGCGCGAAAAATTCACTCCTCTAAACGGCCCCCGCATTCCATCAATCGACAGTCGATGGCTCGTAAGTTGGTCGCAGGCGGTCCTATTGATCGCCCGGTACTGGCCTGTTTTAACCCCTTGTGACCTGATTTGAATCGGTCAGTGGTCTATGTCGGATTTTGACCATGGTCCCACTCCGACCCGGCTGTGACGCCGATCACTACCGGCCGTATTCTCAAATTCGGAGTAACGTTCCGCGCGGTGGAACTGAGCAAAACGCGCACACCCTGCAGGTTGAGAAATGGTCCTCAGCATGAGCAAAGGGAAATAAACATGAAATACGAAACGCGCGAACTGAACGAAGCCGAAATCGAACTGGTCGCTGGCGGAAGAATGGACTGTGACACCGCATGCGTGCTTGCCCGAATTTATCTAACGGCTGGCATCGCCTTGAGGGGGCTGGGCAACGAGGGACAGGCCCAATACTTCATCGGCAATGCCCGAGGCGTCTTTGATGGTGCTTGTAAGTGAGCGAGCGGGGTGGCCTCGATCGCCACCATGCGCAACAAGTGTAGGCCGCCTCGGTTGGCGGCCTCTTTGTTTTCCGACTCCGACCGGGAGCGAGTTTGCTTGAGGGGGCCGCGTAAGTAGTCGGAAAGTGGCCTAGTTCGAACCTTTTCTCGGATATAGTGCCGCCATACCGGACGCGACCCCATTCCAGTGCCCGAATTGTTATGCGCAATATAAAGTCGTGCGCGTCGAAGCTGCTCTAACCCACGATCACCAGATACTCTGTCTGAGTTGCGGTGCCCCGCTCCACGGCCGTGAAGGCAAGTTCGTGCTGAAATATTTTCGGACTGATGGTTCCCGTCGTGAGACCCGAGGGCGCAAGCCCAATCTTTAACGCATTAACATCATAATTTGACTTAGCCGGTTGGATCAAACGCAAAAAATCAACGACCGGTTAGGCTCGGCGCGTGACCGACGGGGAAGCGTGCCGGGCCGCCTTAAGCAAGGCCACCTCGTTGCGACGGATCAAAACCAATACGCCTTGGTGCTGTATCAAGGCCGACGGCCGCTTTGGTCTTCACCTGTCCAGAGACTTCGATGAAGGTCCAGCATTGGGCTGGACGATGATGACGGCTCGTCCGACGGTGAATACGAGGGGGTCACCTGTCCGGCCGGCACCGGGATACACTTCATCAACCGAAAGACCCGGCGTTGTTCGGCCAAGATGAAGAGTGAGGGCCGCCTGTGGCGGCCTTTTTCAGTACCGTCCCTTTCGTTTCGCCTATGTGCTCACGAGCGGGAGCACCCCCTACGCAGGCCTGTGCGCACATATGACCACGGTGATCGAGCCTTCATCGTTGAACCTTCGCATTGCCTTTGCGGACATACCTTCGCCGGGGGATTTCAGGGTCTCGGTGACTGACCAACGCCGCCAAGCGATCATACTGCGCTCGGGCGACGTTGTGCTTTCTCGAAGCGTCCAAAAACGAAGCGGCCCCGTCGCGCTGAGAACGTGGCGGGGCGCCTTCCCCCTGCCCAAGTATGAAGGCTCTGGTAGCCGAGGGAACCTCGAAACGAACAAATCGTGGAACTCATGAAAACGGCCGCGCAAGCGCCGTCGGTTAAGAAAATGATTAAATTAATTCTTGCTCCCTCATACTCAGTTTTGTGGAGATACGGGGTGCGACGGATGTGCAGATCGCCAGATCATTCGGCTAGGGCGGGGGCTATGACACAGGAATTCCCGGATACTTCTGAGGAAACGCTGCTCCGAACGCTTGAACGGTATTACGTGAAACATGCCGGATGGCTTTTTCGCGCAAACGGAATTCCTGAACCCGCTCGACTGCCGGAACCAGCGCCGACAGAATCGTTTGCTAGTGTCGTTGTCCCATTGCGACCACCAAACTCGGCTCGCTCAAAGTAAAGGCTCGGCACCGTATCGTGCCGCCGCCTCAGCGGCTTCTTAAATTGCCGCTAGCCGTTTTTGCCTCGTTAGGAAGTAGGCGCGGCAGGCTCGGCAAACGAGAATTCACCTAGGCCGCTGGCTGCATACCGTCTTCTATCGCGATAGCAGTTAACGTCATCGGGTCAGTGATTCCATCTGATGCGGCCCGCAGAATTCGTTCCGCCATCTTCGCTTTTGTCGCAGGCGTCCGGTTAGCGGCGTCAATCTGATCAACAGCCGAGTCGAGAACAGATCGCATCGTCCACACCGGTTCTGGCTCAAACCGCGATGGCGATAATTTGGGCGATTGCAACTTCCGCACCGCGAACCTCGTGTTAGGCGATGT
>Ga0210408_10004354_pt1 | contig 12676 bp, 9 predicted proteins | sample IncBWH4MmetaG_FD_155471 | JGI IMG/M metagenome (GOLD analysis project Ga0210408, IMG submission 155471) | Forest soil microbial communities from Barre Woods Harvard Forest LTER site, Petersham, Massachusetts, United States - Inc-BW-H-4-M | ecosystem: Environmental > Terrestrial > Soil >...
TAGGTTAAATCGCGATCCTGGTTGTATTGTTTTCATCCCTGCTCAAAATCTCGGTGTCTTTTGAGAGGGTTTTTTGTGGCCAAGAAAAGAATTTCGAACACCGACCTGATCTGGATTTTTCGGGAGAGGCTATCGGCGTTTTCGGACTGCCCCGGATCAATCAAAATGGCGATTGTACCGAGCGATGCCGGATGGACCGTCGTGATCGCCCATCGCGACCGAAAGGCACACCCCGACTGCGTCAAGCGCATCGAGCAGATGCAAAAGCAGCTTCGTGATGTCTACCTGCTGGCGGAAGATTGAGGCCTGCCCGGCGGCTCCCGACGCAACAAGAAATGTGCCGGAACTCGCGTCCGATCAAGCCTGCGGACGCGCGGTAGGCGCAATCACCATTGCTGGCGTCGTTCGCCGAATGGAAATTGATTAAAGCCGTCGTCACAGGTCTTCGCGATGCGCCAGTGGCCAGCGCACCTCCTCTCCGCCGACGATACGGATCGCATCTCGTTCAATGGCACGAAGCGCCGAAACACACCCCCATCAGGTTCGTATACCCTCGCGGGATGAATGACCACGGGCTCGATACCGCTGGTATCGAGGACGCGGCGCAGATGCGGGACCATCCAAGCGAACGCCGGAAGCGGATAAAGCGACGTCTCTTCCGTGGCGACGTCGTACCCGACGCGCTCAGCACGCGCTGCAAGTCGGCCCGGTGATTACCGAAAAGGGGCGCGCCAAAGCGGGCTCGATATGCAACGCCTTTGGCAATAGAAAACCCTGCCAGCTCAGGTCTATGTCGGCCCCCGAAATGCGGGCGCGACCTCGTCCATGAAGCGCGCCATCTCATCCTTCACTTGGGCATGAGGCTTCAGTCCAACATTGAGGTAGAGAATGACCTCCTCGAATCCGGCGGCTTCGACCTTCTTCAGCGTCTCCACTATCCGCGCCGGCGTGCCGAGCAGCACGGAGTTCTCCGTGAGATCCTCAGGCTTCACATTTTGCAGCCGGTCGACCATGTCGACGAAATATCGGTAACTGGGCGGTGTCGTTTTTGGATCGCCGGGCAACGCAGGGATCGCGCACTCTTTATAATAGCGTATCTGGCGCGCACGTTGTGCATTCTCCTGTTCTTTTGTGTCGGCAAAGTGCGTGAAGTAGCTGCACATCAGCCGACCGGGCCTCTTGCCGTGCCGGCCGCAGGCCTCATGATAAAGGTCGGCGACCTGCTTGAGCCCTCCGAAGGTCATTGCGGCGGCAAATGGCGCCACGATCAACCCGCACCCGAGCCGCGCGGCAAGCTCGATAGAAGGCTTGGAGAAAGACCCGACATACGTCGGAATCGGCTGCTGCACCGGTTTCGGGGTAATGCGCACATCGTCGAAGGCGTAATGCTTGCCATGATGCGATATGCGCCCCTCCGCTGCCCATAGCGAACGGACAAGCTCCAAACCCTCCTCAAATATGCTCTGGTTATCTTCGAAGGAAACATGGAACGGCAAATATTCGCGGCGGTCGTAGCCTCGCCCGACGGCAAAATCTACGCGCCCGTTGCTCAGAAGATCAATCGTTGCCCATTGCTCGGCAACGCGGATCGGGTGGTGTAGCGGCAGCACAGTGACCGCAGGCGCAAGGCGAATGTTCTGGGTGCGGCCAGCGATATAGGACAGTATGAGGTCCGGGCAAGAAAGCACACCCAGGGAGTTGAAATGATGTTCGCCAATCCAGGCCGAATGCATGCCGAGTTCATCGGCGTAGAGGGCCTCATCGGTGATATCGGCAACGAGTTGGTTCGCAGTGCGCGCATTGTTTTCGTAGTGATTGTCACTCAAGGTAAAATAGCCAAATTCCATGACTTCCTCCAATCAATGCGGTAGGGCGGACCGCTGACATCCATCCAAAGTGCAAAATAGTCGTCGGATCAAGTCAATGGCCGCGGGCCGTCAATTGCTCGATCAATTCGGAAACTGCGCTCTCGTTTGACCTCACTTCTTTGCCACCTTCATCGGATCTTTAACGGCCTCGATGGTCGCAAATTCGACGTTGTAGAGCTGACCGTTGACCCTCTCGACTCGGCGGATGTACTCGTTCTGCACGATGTCGCGTGTCTCCGGATCGATCGAAATCGGACCACGCGGGCTTTCCCAGCTCATGCCTTTCATAGCGGCGACCATTGCATCGCCATTGACGCTGCCTTTGGTCTTCTTCAGCGCCTCGTAGATGAGGTGCATGCCGTCGTAGCCGGCGACTGAATGGTAGTTCGGTCGCCGGCCGTAGACCGCATGAAAGGCTTCGACAAAGGTCCTATTCAATGACGAATCGTGCAGCGCCGAATAGTGGTGAACCGTGATGATGCCGAGCTCGGCATCGGTCATGCCAGGTAGCTCGTCGTCATCGGTGAGATCGCCGGTCCCGACTAGCCTAATGCCTGACTTGTCCATGCCGCGCTCCAGGAACTGCCTGGCGAAGGTAGCAGCCTGGTTGGCGGGAAACACAAACAGCGTATCCGGGTCAAGATCCCGCGCGCGCTGCAGGAACGGCGCGAAATCGGGATTGGCGAGCGGCATGCGCAGGGACTCGACGATTCTGGCGTTGCTCGTGGCGATGCGATTCTTGAACACGGTTTCGGATTCGAGCCCCGGCGCCCAATCATTGACGATCGTGACGATCTTGCGAGCGTCGTTCTGCACCACCCAGTCTGCCATGGCGGCCGAGGATTGACCGAGCGTGAAGCTGGTCCGCACCATGTAGGGCGAGCGCTCGACCGTGATCGAGGCTCCGGACACCATGACGACCGTGGCGATCTTGGCCTCGGTCACGAGCGGCGCAATGGCAAGCGCGGACGGCGTGATGCCGGCACAGATGATCGCAACCCCGTCATTCACGATCATTTCCTGGGCGATGCGCTTCGCCCGATCTGGCGCGGTGGCGTCATCACTGACGACAAGCTCGATCTTGCGCCCGGCCACCACATCACCGTGTTGCCGCACGTAGAGCTGGGCACCATTGACGGTCGCCTTGCCAACCGTGCTGAACGAGCCTGTCAATGATTGAATAAGCCCAATCTTGAGCGGCTCCTGGGCGGCGGCGCCGTCCAACAGGCCCATTGCCAGCGTGGCAACGCTGATCATTGCTCGCAACATCGCTCCTCCTCCGGAAATCTGTCGGTAAAAATCGTTCCGCTGAAAACTCCCAAACCGAGGCGTGGTCCACTTCACAATCAAGAGAATATCGTGGCCAGGCGGTGAGGATAGCAATGCGCCCGCGCTTCGCGCAGCACGACCGTCTGCATCACATCGGTGATCCTCAGTGTGCGCCGCAAGTCCTCGTAGATGCGTTTTCCGTTCAACCCGGTCAGGTCTATGAAGCGGGACATGATGAGCGGCTCGCCATCGGGCCCATATTGCCTGCTGAAGGCGAGGCTGTAAAATCCGGTCAGCCGATCCGAGTAGGCAAAGTACCGCTGTTCCCAATCCGGGCCCAATCCCCACGAATACGCGAATTTGTGATGTGACTGCTCCAGGTCGACCAAAAGGATAAAGCCGGAGCCGCAGCCGATACTCTGGCAGATCGCCGCCAGTGTGGGCGGCCATCGATCCGGATCGATCGCGCAATCGTAGATCATGCCGATCAATTCAGAGAGTTGTCGATCCGAGAGCATACGGCGTCATACCTCGATGGAGGCGCTCAAATAACAACATGCGGGTCCCGGTTCTCAAACCTGACACAAAAACGCTATCGGAAAGCGTGATCTGTTTCACGCGTGGGTGACGAAAGTATGTTCCGCCAGGGACGCCATGGGATAGCGCATAGGAGGTAGTCTTTTTCTGTGCGTCCACAGTGCGGACAAACAAAGAAGGTTAGGCTCTGACTGCTCGCTCACGCGGCGCACAAAAAACGCATCGAAAAACGATCAGGCGAAGCGACCGCTGCGCCGCAGCACAAATGAAAAAGCATACGTGGAGGAAGTGCCCATGAAGAAGCAACCGAAACATCTCGCCACATCCGTTGCGCTTGCCATCGGTGTGACGCTCGCCGCATCGTCAACATTTGCTCAATCGGTGGATACCGCGCGCATCGACGGCGGCGGCCAGAATGACTGGCTGACCTACCATGGTTCCTACAAGTCCTATCACTTCAGCCCGCTCGCCCAGATCAACGCGAGCAACGTCGCCAATCTGAGCGTCGCCTGGATCCATATTCCCGGACGATCCACCCGAGGCCTGCAGTCAATGCCGCTGGTGGCCGATGGCGTGCTCTACTACACCGGATCCTATAGCCGGACCTTTGCGCTGAACGGCGCCACGGGCGAGGTGATCTGGTCCTATTTTCCGGAACTGGACGAAGCGTTGATCGCCCGACAGACTCACTCGCCCTACAATCGCGGCGTCGCGATCGGCGAGGGCAAGGTCTATGTCGGCACGATGGACGGCCGGCTGATCGCCCTGGATATGAAGACCGGGAAAGTCGCCTGGGACACCAAGCTGGTCGATTCCCAGAAGCTGACGGTCGGCTTTACCGGCGCGCCGCTTTACGCCAAGGGCACGGTGGTGATCGGCGCGCAGGGCGGCGAATGGCCGGGTCGCGGGCCGATATTCGGCGTCGATGCCGCAACCGGCAAGAAGAAGTGGGAGTTCCTCACCGTCGCCGGCACCGACGAGGCCATGAAGACATGGGGCAATGATTCCTGGCGTACCGGCGGCGGCGGCGGCTGGATGCCCGGCACCTACGACTCCGAGACCAACACGATCCTCTGGGGCACCGCCAATCCGGCGCCGCTCTACGATTGGTCGGGCGCCGATTACAAGACGCAGGGCGCGCGTCCGGGAATCAATCTCTACACCACCTCGGTGATCGCGCTTGATCTCGATACCGGCAAGCTGAAATCCTATTATCAGGAGCTGCCGCACGACGCCTGGGACTTCGACAGCGCGGTCGGCGAGTTCCTGATGCTCGAGCGCGACGGGCAAAAACTCGTGGTGCATCCCAACAAGAGCGGCTTCGTCTTCGTCTACGATCGCAATCTCGGACTGAAGAACGTCTGGCGGCTCGTTGAGAACATCAATTTCGTCAAGAATATCGATCCCAAGACCGGCGAGTTGATCGGCCGCCGCGACTTCTCCGCGGGGAAAGTCGAGTCGCCGCCGCTGTGCCCCTACATCGGTGGCGGCATCAGCTGGAACGGCGGTTCGTACAACCCGAAGACGGGCCTCTACTACAAGATCGGGCAGGAATGGTGCATGACACTCGAGGTCCAGAAGACGACTCCCGTGGTCGCCCCACAAGTCCAGCTTAACATCGGCGCCGATTTCAAGATGGCACCTCCTCCGGGCGGTGAGATCTATGGCCATCTCGACGCGCGCGACCCGGTGACCGGCGCCAAAAAGTGGGAGGTTCGCTTCCCCGAGCCGCCGATTGCGAGCGTGCTGTCGACCGCAGGCAATCTCGTCTTCGTGCCTGACGCTCGCGGCGTCGTTCACGCCTACGATGCCGAAACCGGCACCGAGCTGTGGAACCACAACAACGGCACCGGGCACCAGGGTGGCATCGTCAGCTACTCCGTCGGCGGCAAGCAATATGTCGCGATGACCGCCGGCTTCGGTGGCATGCTGTCGGACGACTACGCCGCGAACTTTGGCGGCGTCTTCAAGAGCATGCCGAGGGATGACGGTGCGCTCATCGTCTACAGTCTGAAATAGGCTGATCCATCGCGCTGCCGGGGAGCGGGAGCAAGCCCGCTCCCCGTCCGTTCGAACGCACTGATTTGGACTTCAGGTAACTGGACTTGGGCGTCATGAGTCTGAGATTGAACGGCACCGCGTTGCAGGCGGCGGTGTTCGCCGCGTTGGCATGGACCATGCCGGCTGCCGCGCAGCAGCCTGCCGCACCTTCCGCGCCGGATAACGAACCGCTCAATGTCGGACAGCTCTTTGCGTCAACCTGCGGCTTTTGCCATTCCGATGGCGGCCGCGCCGCCGGCAAGGGGCCGCAGCTCATGGACTCACCCCGCGACGACGACTTTCTCCGAAACCGCATCAAGAATGGCAAGAACGGCGCCATGCCGGCCTTCGGCGCCAGCTTCAGCGATGCGCAAGTCCACGAAATCATCAAATACATCCGGGCATTGAAGCCGCACCAGGGATGAAACGATCCATCCGTATCCGGGAACACGGCATGAAAACAATTCTCCCTCTCATGGTCGCCGGCATTGTTGGTCTGACCGGCCCTGCACAGGCCCGACCTCTCAGTACGATTCGTGACTTCGGTACGATGGGGCTATGTGCCCACCCCAATTCACTGCCGTTCGCGAGCAAGGCGGGCGATCCGCCCGGGTTCCAGGTGGAGCTGGGGCAGGCGCTGGCGCGCGAACTCGGCGTCTCGCTGAAGCTCGACTGGATCATCACCCAGTACCAGATCCGCAGCGCCGACTGCGACATCATGATGGACGTCATCGCGGACCGCGAGGCACAGGGCGAAACCAACTTGCGGATTTCGAAGCCCTACTATCGCACAGGCGTCGCGCTTGCCGTGCCGTTGGACAGCAAGCTCACGTCGTTCAGGAGCCTCGACGAGCACACCAAGGTCGGAGTCCAGGTCGGCTCGATGGCGGCGATGATCATCGGCCAGCGTCACGTGCCGACCTCGACCTTCGGTTTCGAGGTCGACAGCCTCGAAGCCCTGGCCAATCATGAGATTGATGCGGCGGCGGTGACGCCGGCGGTCGCCGCCTATTTCAACCTGACGCATCCGGATAAGGCGGTTCGCATCCTGGGTCCCGACGAGAGCGAGGCGAACCTCAACTGGAATGTCGCCGTTGGCATGGTCCGCCCGGACGCGAGCTTGCGCGATGCTATCGAGGGGGCTCTCGAACGGTTGCGTGCCGATGGGACGGTCGACCGAATATACCGGCGCTATGGTATCGTGCTGCAATTGCCGAGATAGTTCCGCTCCGCGCCTCCCTCCACTTGTGGTCGGCGCCCGACCTCCAGATTGGTTACTTGTCCACGAATACGCGTCCCGAACCGGAACCTGCCAAGCCGCGCCGCAACACAAGCGGCTGCTATTTGGTTCCGCCGCGGTACGCGGCGCTCGTGATGGCGGGCGATCTGGCGAGAACCCCGCCTCACTCCACCAGCCGCACATCCACGGCGACGCCGAGCTTTTGCTTGCGCGAGCCGACGATGATGCCGTCGACCGGAGAGACGTCGGAAAAATCCCGCCCGACCGCCAGCACGATGTGATCGTTCTCGATCAGAAGATCGTTGGTCGGATCGAAGCCGATCCAGGAGAGCCCCTCGCCGCACCAGAGCGAGACCCAGGCATGGGTTGCGTCCGCGCCCTGCAGGCGCGGCTTGCCGGGCGGCGGGATGGTGCGCAGATAGCCGGAGACATAGGCCGCCGGCAGCCCCAGCCCGCGTAAGCCAGCGATCATCAGATGGGCAAAGTCCTGGCAAACGCCGTGGCGTTTCTCGAGCACCTCCTCAAGCGGCGTCGAGATCACGGTCGCCTTGGGATCGTATTTGAACTGGTTGCGAATCCGGTGCATCAGATCGACCGCGCCGGCAAGGATCCCGCTGCCTTCCGGAAAGCTTGCCGAAGCATAGGCGGTGACGGGGCTAAGCACCGGCACCAGCGGGCTCGCAAAGACATAGCCGATCGGCGAGGAAGGCCCGAGGCTGGTGGCCTCAAAGGCTGTGTCGCGAACGGTCTCCCATGCCGGGCTTGGCGCCGCGCGATCCAATGCCTGGCGGGCGACCTTGACCCGCGAGCGGGAATCGATGCGCAAATGGCGATGCGCGGTTTCGATCAGCACGCTCTCGGTGTGGGTGCCGAAGAAATCATGGCGCGCGGTGCGGTCCGCCGGCCGCGGCCTGATCTCGACGCTGTGCGAGAGAAGTTCCTGTCCGTCGCCGCTCCTCGGCTCCAGCCGCAGCGAGCAGCGCGCGAAGCTCACCGGATGTTCGTAAGAATAGGTGGTGACGTGGCGGATGTCGTAGATCACGCGAGGCCCGTCAGCTTTTCGGGCCGGCTCGCATTGGGTCCGTGGGGGAAGTAATGCAATCCGATGGCATCGGCCAGCGTCAGCAAATCCTGTTCCAGCGCGAACAGTGTCTTGACCTCGAGCGCCTCGGCCTCGGTGGTCGCGAGCGTCGCCTGGAGCGCCACCGCAAGGCGTTGCGGTCGCTCGATCAGGCCGTGCCCCTGCAGGCTTGGAAGGGCCGCAATATGATCGTTCAGCGCGGAGACCTGGAACGCCACCGAGCGCGGATTATAGGGATCGAGCACGGCGAGATCGCGTACCGGCGCGAGCAGCGGCCCGACCAGATAACGCGAGCGATAGGTGATCTGGCAATCCACCAGGGTCAAGAGCACGTCGAGGTCGTCCTCACCGGCTTCGTCATAGGCAAATTGGCGCGCGAAACGCACGGTGTTGATGGCGCGCTCGGCGCGGCGGCCCATTTCCAGAAACCGCCAACCGGCCGCCCGGTTCATGTTTTCCTGCGCGAGCCCCGCAAAGCTCGCAAGCTCCTGCAACGTCAATTCGGCGGCGCTGACGACACCATCGTCGTCCTCGACCTCCTCGGCCAGGCGCTCCACCATCTCGGTGATGACCTGCCAGGCGTCCGGCGAAAGGCGTTCACGCAAGGAGGTCGCGGTATGCTGGGCCGCGCGCACCAGCGACAGCGCGGAGCCGAATCTCTCCGAACTCTGCAGCGCCTCGGCGACGATCCGGGCCGGCTGCGCCCGCGTGGCGAGCGAGGTTGCGCCCCAGGTCACGAGCAAGCGCTGGATGCGCTCCACGGAATGCAGCACGGTCGACAGCCCCTTGCCGGGATCGCGCGTTGGCGTCCCCAGCGCCCGTATCAGCCGCAATGTCGCCTCGGCGCGCTCGAGATAGCGGCCGAGCCAGAACAGATTGTCGGCGGCGCGGCTCGGGACCACGCCGGCGATGCGCTTGATCCGCACCGTGTCCACCGCCGGCAGCAGCGTCGAGGTGGAGACCGCCTTGTCGGAGACCACCCAGACATCCGCCGCCCGCGCACCGTCGCCCATCGATACCGCGCGGGCGTCAAGCTGGTCGGTGATCCGGCAGAAGCCGCCCGGCATGATGGTCCAGCCGCTCGGGGTTGCCGCGGCGAAGACGCGCAGCACGAACGGGCGCGGCGTGATCCGCCCCTGATCCCACACCGGCATCGTCGACAGCCGTACCAGCTCCTGGCCGACAAAGTCGATGCCACGCTCGTTGATCGCAGTTTTCAGCCGCTCGCGCTCGGCCGGCGGCAATTCGCCCGCCAGCACCGGCCCGTTGCTCGCAAAACCTGGCACGCTCCTGCCGTAAGCGCCCTCGATCGCGATTTCATCGAGCCGCGACAGCACTTCCTCCCGCGCAGCCTTCTGGCCGCACCACCAGGTCGCGATATGCGGCATCTTCAGGTCCTCGCCGAGGAAGCGGCGGCAGAGGCTCGGCAGGAAGCCGAGCAGCGCGCGGGCCTCAAGCACGCCCGAGCCCGGCATGTTGGCGACCACCACGCCGTTCTTGCGCAAAACATCGATCAGGCCGGGGACGCCGAGATGCGAGGAGGCGTCGAGCTCCAGCGGATCGAGAAAATTGGAATCGACCCGGCGCAGCAACACGTCGAGCCGCTTCAGCCCAGCGACGGTGCGGATATGAATGCGATCGCCAGAGACGGCGAGATCGTCGCCCTCGACGAGGAGGAATCCGAGATAGCGTGCAAGCGTAGCGTGCTCGAAGTAGGTTTCGCTGAAAATGCCGGGCGTGAGGAGCCCAATGCGCGGCTCGTCGCGATCGGCGCTGCCGCGCAAGGCATCGCGAAAGGCCTCGAAGAACGGGGCGACGCGCTCGACATTCATCGATTTATAGAGCGAGGCAAAGGCGCGGCTCAGCACCAGCCGGTTTTCCAGTGCGTAGCCGGCGCCGGACGGCGCTTGGGTGCGGTCGCCCAGCACCCACCAGCGTCCGTCAGGTCCGCGGCCGACATCGGCGGCATAGAGGTTCAAATATTGGCCGCCGGGCGGCTCGATGCCGCAAACCGGCCGCAGATATTCGGTGCTGCCGGCAATCGCCGCGGCAGGTATCGCGCCCTCGGCGACCAATCGGCCCTCGCCATAGAGATCGCGCAGCACAAGCTCCAGCAATTGCGCGCGCTGGGCGATGCCGGCGGTCAATTGCTGCCAGTCGGCCTCGCCGATCAGGAGCGGCAGATGGGAGAGCGGCCACAGCCGGTCGGCGCTTTCGCCCGGCGCGCGATAGGTGACGCCGGCCTCCCGCAAATGCCGGTCGGCGGCGCCAAACCGCCGCTCGATATCGGCCGGCGAAAGGGTCGCGAAGGCGTCGAAAAATCGCGCCCAGACCGCGCGCGGCGTGCCGTCCTGGGCGATAAATTCGTCGGGAATTCCCGGCAGGCGGACATAATCGCGGGTCCATTGCACGGCGCGCCGCTGCCCGGGACGGGTCTTGCTCCCTTGCGTTGCTCCCTCGCCGGCCTGTCCCGCCATATCCGACCCTTCCGCCTTACCTTTATTTCAATGCAGGAGCGGCGTTCTCAAGTCGAGGGTCAAAGGGAACTCAATTGTGCGTTCCTCGCGCGGCGGATCGATCTTGCCGGGCGTGTGGCCATGATCCTGAAACCGGGGCAAGCCTGCGCGCCTCGGCCTCGTAAGAATTGACCGGTTTTGTTTCATAATTACGACCGCCGGGATGGGTGACATGATAGACGCAGCCGCCGAGCGAGCGGCCGTTCCAGGTGTCAATCAAATCAAAGGTCAGCGGCGCGTGCACCGGGATGGTCGGATGCAGGCCCGAATGCGGCTGCCAGGCCTTGAAGCGGACGCCTGCCACCGCCTCGCCGGAGCGGCCGGTCGCCGTCATCGGCACCCGTCTTCCGTTACAGGAGACGACGTGGCGGCCCTCGACAAAGCCCTCGGCCTTGATCTGCAGCCGTTCGACCGAACTATCGACGTAGCGCACGGTGCCGCCGGCCGCTCCCTCCTCGCCCAGCACGTGCCACGGTTCCAGCGCCTGGCGCAATTCCAGCGCGACGCCGCCGTGATGCACCCGGCCGAACGCGGGAAAGCGGAACTCGAGCTGGGCGCGATACCATTCCGGCGAAAAATCGTAGCCGGATTGCTTCAGCTCAGCGAGCACGTCGAGAAAATCCTCCCACAGGAAATGTGGCAGCATGAAACGGTCGTGCAGCGTGGTGCCCCAGCGAACGAATTTGCCGTCTTGCGGCTCGCGCCAGAGCTTTGCGATCAGCGCGCGGACCAGCAATTGTTGGGCGAGCGACATGCGCGGGTCCGGCGGCATTTCCAGCGCGCGGAATTCGACGAGCCCGAGCCGGCCGGTCGCGCCATCGGGCGAATAGAGCTTGTCGATGCAGATTTCGGCGCGGTGGGTGTTGCCGGTGATATCGACCAGGATGTGCCGGAACAGCCGATCGACCAGCCATAGCGGGATCTCGCCGCCTGGCGGCGGCACTTTTGAGATCGCGATCTCCAGCTCATAAAGGCCGTCATGCCGCGCCTCGTCGATGCGCGGCGCCTGGCTGGTCGGGCCGATGAACATGCCTGAGAAAAGGTACGACAGCGACGGGTGCCGCTGCCAATACAGCACCAGGCTCTTGAGTAGATCCGGACGGCGCAGGAATGGCGAGTCCTTTGGCGTGCCGCCGCCGACCACGACATGATTACCGCCGCCGGTGCCGGTGTGGCGGCCGTCGATGAGGTACTTGTTGGCCCCCAGCCGGACCTTTGCGGCGTCCTCATAAAGGCCGAAGGTGATGTCGACCGCCTCGCGCCAGCTTTGTGCCGGCTGGATGTTGACCTCGATCACACCGGGATCGGGCGTCACCTTGATCACCTCGACGCGCGGGTCGTAAGGCGGCGCATAGCCCTCGACATGCACCTGCAATTGCATCTCTTCGGCGGTCGCTTCGACCGCGGTCACCAACTCCAGGTAATCCTCCAGCTTTTCCACCGGCGGCATGAAGGCGCAGAGCAGGCCGTCGCGGATTTCGATCGACATCGCGGTACGCACGCCGCCCGATCGCGGCTGCTGTTCCTGCACCGCTTGCTGCGGAGCGCCGGGGGCAGCAGCAGTTTGATCATAGATTGGGAGCTCCTCGCGCGGCTCCAGCGGGTCCTGCTCGACCACGTAAGGGTAATCGTCGGGGGGAATATAGGGGAGCGAAGCGATCGGCAGCCGCAAGCCGAGCGGGGAATCGCCCGGCATCAGGAACAGGTTGCCGCGCCGAAGCTTCCAGCGCTCGCTCTTCCAGCGCGCGGCGTCCGCATTCCAGCGCTGGATCGGCAGCACAAATCCCTTCGGCGCGTTAAGGCCGGAATCGAACACCCGCGCCATCCGCGCGCGCTCTTCCGGATCGGACAATTTGGAGTCGCTGGGATCGACGTTGGGCGGCAGGCCGGCTTCCTTCTGCAGCCAATGGCCGGGATCCTCGAACGCCGGCAGCACGAACTCGGAATCGACACCCAACCTCTTCGCCGTAGCTTCGGCAAAACGTTCGGCATCGTCGATACCGGCCTTGCGCGGGTTCTCGATGGTGGCGATCAGGTCGGAATTCTTCCAGATCGGCACGCCATCCTTGCGCCAGTAGAGACCGAACGCCCAGCGCGGCAGGCTTTCGCCGGGATACCATTTGCC
>Ga0210408_10004355_pt1 | contig 12675 bp, 10 predicted proteins | sample IncBWH4MmetaG_FD_155471 | JGI IMG/M metagenome (GOLD analysis project Ga0210408, IMG submission 155471) | Forest soil microbial communities from Barre Woods Harvard Forest LTER site, Petersham, Massachusetts, United States - Inc-BW-H-4-M | ecosystem: Environmental > Terrestrial > Soil >...
GCTCGTCAGTCACGTATCGATCCAGATATGCTCCTTCCTCCCGCCTCGCAGACGACCCATTTTGAACGCAACGAAACCCAAGGGATTTAGGAGACGGTGCACTAGTGTCCTGTCCCCGAAATAGCAGGTATATTGCCAGCTAGTTCGGGGACAGGACACTAACAAAATCCCAAGCATAACTTCGAATTTTGGACTTAGTCTACCATTAAGAGAAATACACTCTATTTTTGTGTTGGTTTCACGCTCGACCTTGCGACCTTTGCAGGGCGCACCGGAGGCAAAGGCTGGAGCCTTCGCTTACACTAGGGGGCAAAGGCTGGAGCCTTCGCTTACACCTAGGAGGCAAAGGCTGGAGCCTTCGCTTACGCTAGGAGGCAAAGGCTGGAGCCTTCGCTTACGGTGGCCGGTTTCCGGGGTTAAACAACTTTACTTCGGGTAGCCTGCTTGTTTGACGGCCCGGGCGACTGCAGCCTGGCTCTCTTTCAAGGCCTGATCGACAGACAACTTACCGGCCAACGTTCCCGAAATATTCTGGCCCACCACCGTCGCGAAGGACTGAAATTCGGGGATCCCGACAAATTGAACTCCGGTATACGGCACGGGCTTGATGCACGGATTGGTTGGATCCGCGGTCTGCATCGCCTGCAAGGTAACTGCGGCAAACGGGGCCGCCTTCTGGTAGTCAGCATTGTCGTACGTCGATTTCCTTGTACCAGGAGGCACAGTTGCCCATCCAGCATCGTCGGCGACCAGTTTGATGTAGGGTTTCGATGTAGCCCAAAGCGCGAACTTTTCAGCAGCCTCAGAAGCCTTGGCTGCCTTGGGAATAGCAAAAGCCCAAGACCATAACCAGTGCGACCCATTCGGCGTAACCGCGATCGGAGCAGCCGCAAAGGCCACCTTATCAGAAACTTGAGATTGAGCCTTGTCGTATAGAGGACCACCTCCCGAGGTGGCGTCAATCCACATCGCTGCTTTGCCACTGGCAAAGAGCGTTAGATTTTCGTTAAATCCATTGGCGCTCGCTCCAGGCGGACCGTCCGCCTTCATCAGATCCGCGTAAAAGGTAATTGCTTTCTTCCACTCCGGTGTGTCGATCGTGGGTTTCCACTTCATGTCAAACCAAGTGGCGCCGAACGTGTTGAGCAAGGTATCGACATAGGCCATGTTCTCACCCCAACCCGGCTTGCCGCGCAGCGTGATGCCATAGATTCCTTTGGACTTATCGGTCAAGGCGTCCGCAAATTTTTTGATATCGTCGTAGGTTGGCTGATCGGGCATCTTCAGCCCTTTTTCATCTAACAAGTCCTTCCGATACATCAACATCGAGCTCTCACCGTAGAATGGCAACGCATACAGCTTTCCCTGGTAAGACAAACCGTCACGGATCGACTTAAACACGTCGTCGATATCGTAGTCAGCAGGGATGTTACCCATTTCTTTAAGCCATCCGCGCTTGGCAAAAATCGGCGCTTCATACAGACCGATGAAAACCAAGTCGAACTGGCCGCTTCCGGTGGAAACGTCTGTCGTCACACGTTGACGCAGGATGTTTTCTTCCACCACCACCCAGTCCAATTTGATGTCCGGGTTGTCGGCTTCGAATTTGGTCGAAAGCTTTTTGAGTTCGATCATCGCCGGGTTGTTGACCGTAGCGATGGTCACAGTTTGCTGCTGGGCCAGGACGCTGACGCCAGTAAAGAGGACGATTAGAAGGGGGAACGCTAAACACTTCATTTTGGGATACTCTAATCCGGATGATCCGGTTTATGCTGATGAAAACCCGTTATTTTTAAATTACGTGACGGATTTGCCCTAAATGAGATCAAAATGTCAAGCTAATGCCTTGATAACCATAAAGCAAAAGGTGCGGCTCGAAGTGTACTGATCTCGGCGTTGACTTCGGCGGGCATGAGCCCGAAGGGATCAAATAACACCGATAAACAATAACAATTGGCATCGCCTGTCGGTAGGTGCGTAGGAACCGCTTATGCCCAAGTCACGCCTGCTCGCATTGGTAATCAAGGAGCTCCGGGAGATCGTTGCGCCGACGGCGTTTTTCGCAGTGGGCTTCAATCTCATCGTTTTGACCACTCACCTCATCCTCGCCGATTACTTGGTTCGTTTTGGGAGTTTTATGGTCGCGACACTCGCTGCACTGCTGGTGGGAAAGGCTGTGCTAGTGGCAAATGCGCTGCCATTCCTGCGCCGCTATGACGCGGGCCCCCTGATCAAACCGATCCTGTTCAAGACAATCGTCTACTGGGCAGTCGTATTCCTGGTGCGCTTCCTGGAACAGCTCGTCGAATATTTGCTTCGCGGAGGAAAACTTCCCGCGATCCCAGAATACGTGGCAGCTCACTTCACCTGGCACCGATTTGCAGCTATCCAGATCTGGATCTTCGTTCTGTTCCTGATCTACACGACGGGTACTGAGCTAAATGCGCTGTTCGGTGATGGCGAGCTAGCGAAGATCCTCTTCACCAGACGTTCATCGGACCTTAAGCTGAATCGCCGGCAACGGATTCGCGCGCTCGTCAAGCTCAGCCGGCTAACCGAAACGCACACACTCGATGAGCTTCGTGACCGGAACTCGGCCGCACATGCGGAGATGATCGGGCTGATCTCCGGACTAGCGACACGAAAGGTGCCCGAGACGAGTTGACGCGCCGGCAATCGGGATCAAAGACCCTGCAAACAAACCTGCCGCTGGGGCATTCTCAGAATCGCATTGCGTTTTTGCGAATAAATTCGCTTTTGTATGCGGAGTAAACGACCATCGGTTTTTCATGCCATAATGACTGCTATTCCCGCAAAAGTCGTTGCTGTCGATAGACAAAGCGACCAATACCGCGTAATCGTTCGAATCGGACTCACGAAATATCGAGGCTCATTCAATACCTTGAAGTTCGGAGAAAAAAAACCGTTCACCGGTTTCTGTCGCGACGGTCAACTTGATCTTGTTTACTTCCAAGACCCCGGCCTCGAAGCTGGAGAGGCCTTCCCGCTGTGGACGATTCAGTAAACGGATCGGGGACAGGACACTACTTGACGGCTTGGCGCTTCTGGGAAGAAGGCAAAGGCTGGAGCCTTTGCTTACGCATTGTCATTCTTGGCTGATCGTTTTTCCTGAGCCACTTCGAGTAGGTCGGTATTGAAGAAACCGGTTTGCCATAAAAGCGACTGCCAACGGCGTGGGGCCGACTAAAAGCCAGAATACGGGGTTGTCGGTTTGAGCCGCCGCAATCTCGCACAGGAGCATCAGGATCAACAGAAAACCAAAGCCGCTGATATCGCGTTTCGGGATGTCGGGCTGCGTTTTCCTGCTCCTCGTCCGATGAATGAAACGCGCAATGGAGCGAAGAGGATCGGGATAAGGCGCCTTGCCCTCGCTAGCATTTTCCTGAGGAGCCGTCGCTATTCTCGGATTTCTTATTGGCGAGACCCGGCGTTGAGTCTTCGAGGCTGATTCAAACTCCTGCGCCAATCGCCTTCTTGCGACTCGGCTGTCGATAACGAGCTTTGGATGTTGGTCGTCCATGGTTAGACATCTGATTGGTTGATCGTTTTGTTTATTCAGTCTTACGACGAACCAACCGGCGCGCGCGGGACACTTGTATGACTGTTTTCGTGCTACCGAAGAGTGAGTCAAAAAAAGCACAATAGGTTAGATCCAGCGGCTGTCTCCCCGGTCGTAAGCGAAGGCTCCAGCCTTTGCCCTGCGTAGCACACCACCGCCGGCAAAGGCTGGAGCCTTCGCTTACGCTTTTGGTCCTCGACCTCGATCTTTGATCGTCCAAGCTAAACGCGGCGGGCCAGTCCGGGATCAACAACTTTTACGAAGCCGCAGGGCGTGGATACAGACCTTTAAAGCACGGTGTATATCTGGAGCGCTTTCCCGGGTCGCCTACCCCGCGAGTTGAGAAAGACGGGCTAACATCGCAGATGCTAAACCGGATCGCGCGGAGCGCGTCCCTGCCATCTCTAACGCCAAGATGCTCTGGCGGAAACCAGACAACCGACCTGCGGCGATTTCACCATTAAATGCGAAGCGACGCTAACGCAGTCTTACGGCGTTAGGAAAGTGTGCCAGCTGCCGCTATGCCTCGGCATTTGCTCAACATCTTCGTCCAACTGCTCTTGTTCAAGAGCGATAGGTTCAGCGTCCTGCCCAGATTCTAGACGGAGTTCATCTGCGGGATCAAATTCCTGAGGTTCTTTTACGGTCCGATATTCAGCGTTTTCATCAGGATTCATACTTCAAATATCGATCCGTTCGGACCCTTGCGCCTGCTAAATTTTCTCGTGTTTGAGCAGCCGCTCTCAAATCGAAAGGCTGATCTGCAAAAGTGCCAGCCAGAAAATTTCAAAATGAGCCTGAAGATTCACTTTTCGGCTCTCTCCCGGCATTCAATGCGGTTCGATATTTTTCGATTGCGCTCTTATACTCTTCTTCCCCTTGTTTGTAAGCCTCGCTGGATATTTCGTGCTTCTGATACATTTCTTCCAATCGAGCCCTTTTGCGCTCAGCCTCCCGCCGGTCTTTCTCTAGGTTTTTGCGCATAGCCCCGGAGAGCTGTCTATCGGGATTTTTGGGCTCAGCGTTTGGCTCTTTGCTCTCGAGGAATTCGCGGTCATTCGCGGACGCTTTTCGCTCGTTTTGCACGACTGGCATAGAAGCGGGGGTCGGAGATAGAGTAGGCGTCGACTTTTGATCAATCGTCGAACGATTTGCAGCTACCGCTTCGTTATGAGCCTGATTCGTGGACGGTTGCGGTATCACCATGCCATTGTCTTTGTCGACAGGAATAGCAGGTGACGCCTTCACGGCGGGAAGGCTAGCAACACCCGCCGATCCTTTTGGTGCGGAAATTCTAGCCTTAATTGCACTAAACGCGATCAAACAAATCCCAACTATCCCGCACAGTGCAAACAGAGTGCCTAAAGTTAAAACTTTCGTTGAATTCCGAATACGACGAGAGTCTTTTGGTTGGGCTTTCATGAGTATGGTAGACGGCCGAAGATCAAGCTTATTCATGGAGGTTCGCCGAAGATACACTACATCTTGTGGAGGTCAATAGACATAATCCCAAGATTATGTGGTTCTCTTTGATGGCTTTTCGGCACCGCCGCTATTCGATTTTGTTCCTGATCCTTCGTCGGTGTGCTCTCCCCGAAATAGGATATTAAGTAAAATATGAGGACTTGCTGTGCATCATGAAATCTCATTGATTTCGACCATTGCGGTCGGCTTGGTTTATGCCCTGATCGGCGGCTACTTTGCCAGCCGACTGCGCCTGCCGCCCCTTGTCGGCTATCTTCTGGCTGGCGTAGCGCTTGGACCGTTTACGCCGGGTTTTGTGGCTGACGCCAAGCTGGCGCCACAACTGGCTGAGATCGGCGTCATATTGCTCATGTTCGGTGTCGGCATGCATTTTTCCATCCGTGACCTTTTGGCTGTCCGCAATGTCGCGGTGCCGGGTGCACTCGCGCAGATCGCCTCGGCTGTGGCGCTGACCTACGGCGTGGCGAGTTTTTGGGGCTGGAGTCTTGGCCCTAGCCTGGTCCTTGGACTAGCTCTATCAGTGGCAAGCACGGTGGTACTGCTTCGCGCCTTGGAAGAGCAAGGAGTCCTGAAGTCAGTGAGTGGCCAGATTGCCATTGGCTGGCTAATTGTCGAGGATCTCGTGACAGTGATAATTTTGGTGCTTCTGCCAGTCTTGGCCTCCGCACTGGGCGGGGTCGGAAGTGACTCCGCAGGGCAGGACAACGGCGGCGGGCAGTTGCTGCTAACGCTCGGAATCGTCCTCGGTAAATTCGTGGGATTCGTTTTGTTCATGCTGCTCGTCGGAGCGCGTCTGTTACCGTGGTTGCTGGAACGCGTCGTCGCCACAAATTCGCGGGAGCTGTTCACTCTTGCCGTTGTAGCCGCAGCGATTGGTATCGGTTTCGAAGCGGCCGAGCTATTCGGCCTCTCCTTTGCCCTTGGCGCATTTTTTGCCGGTGTTGTTGTGGGTGAGTCTGACCACAGTCATCAGGCCGCGGTAGAGTTGCAGCCTCTGCAAGATGCTTTCACAGCTCTCTTTTTTGTGGCAATGGGCATGCTTTTTGATCCTAGTATTGTCGTGCGGCAACCGCTCCATTTGCTGGCGGTGGTTGCGGTTATTGTTTTGGGCAAGTCTGCCGCGGCGTTTCTGATCGTTCGGGTGTTCCGATACCCGCTCGGAACGACTCTGATCGTCGCCGCCAGCCTGGCTCAAATCGGGGAGTTCTCCTTTATTCTCGCCGAACTCGGCATCGAACTTCGCTTACTTCCAGCCGAGGGCCAGAGCCTGGTCGTCGCCGGCGCTCTGCTTTCGATCACACTGAACTCCTTTCTACTTCGCGCGGCCTTGGCAATTCAACAACGACACGAAGGAAAACATTCCTGGGAGGCGCAACCCTAAATCAATGGAACCGTTTTACGGCATTCTGCGACAGTACCCTGAACTTGCGGTCTTTTTGACTTTAGCGCGACGGACGCGATCCACCAGTTGGGCGGATCACCGTCCATACGCCAAGAGGAGGTCAATGCCATGTCGATCGCGTTTGCCATCACCTACATTTTTGGCACTGCGGGAGTTTCGGCTTTCCTGGCATTGCTTGGACCAAAGATTCTCGGTGTGGACCTCGCAGCCGAATGCCGGGCTTTGGAAACGGCGATGGGCGGTAACGAACCGGATCCTTCCGTGCATTCTGCTTATCGAGCGATCAGCGTGCGCGCCTATCGAGTGACGAATCCGGCGTTTACGAATATCACGGTGGCGGAGTTCGAATCGCGGTTTCCGAACGAGCGGCTCTTCATCGAACGGTTACGGCAAAATAATAAGATCGTAGAGAGTACTCCGAAGACTAAGATCCGGCAGAACGACATTCTGGCGATCGCCTCACGCACCGAGAATTTGATCGCTGATGCGAGTCAGTTTGGGGTTGAAGTATCAGATCCGGCTCTGCTCGATTATCCCAGCGAGACCCTTGATGTAATGGTCAACCGGAAGGAAGTCGTCGGGAACACGCTGGGCGAGTTTGCAGAAATGCGTCATGAACAGCGGTCACGCGGTGTGTTCGCGCGGGCATTAATACGCGGCGGCCATGAACTGCCGTTCAACACAGGGACAAGAATTTCCAGAGGAGATGTTTTGCGTGTAAGCGGTTCGCAACGGGACGTAGAACGCGTCGCTAAGTTTATCGGTTATCCAATCCGTCCGAGCAACGCGAGCGATGTGACTCTCATTGGAGTTGGGATTTTTTTCGGGGCAATCGTCGGATTGCTGAGCATACGCGTGGGCGGAATTCCGGTAAGTTTGAGCACTAGTGGAGGAACACTTTTGGCCGGCCTGATATTTGGCTGGCTGCGATCTGTGCACCCGAATTTTGGTAACATTCCCGAGGCCGGTCTCTGGGTGTTCAACAATGTGGGCTTGAGCATGTTTGCGGCGGTGGTAGCTATTCAGGCCGGTCCGCAGTTCGTTCAGGGGCTCCGCGATGCCGGAGTCATCCTCTTCGTGGCGGGCGTGATTGTAACGATTGTGCCGATGTTGTTTGCGCTGCTGATGGGCAAGTATCTCTTTAGGATGCATCCGGGTATTTTGCTAGGCGCTTGCGCCGGCGCGCGTGCTTCAACCGTCGCGTTGTCGGTGATTCAGGATGCGGCCGGTAGTCGCGTGCCAGCGCTCGGCTTCACCGTTTGTTTTGCTGTCTCCAATTCGCTTCTGACGATTGGCGGCGCGCTGATCGTGTTGTTGCTGCAGTAAGGCTCCGCGCCCCGATCCAAAATAAACGTTAATTAGACGGAGTAGTCTTGGATCGGGGTCGCTACGCGGGCCTATAGACTGCATCTCGGCGAAGAAGCCTGCAGAAACAGCAACAAGAAGCGTCGAGACATACAGCGCCGGACGCGCGGGATGTATGAGCTCAATACATCGCTGATAGGAGAACTCAACAGATCGTTGACGTGAAAACTCAATACATCGTTGACAGAAGATGGACTGATGCCCTGGAGAACAAGCAATAAAGAGCAACAGCGACGGAAATTCTGCGGAGCGGCGTTACGCCAAAAAGGGAGCTTTGAGCTGCTATGTAAAAATTATGTGATCCGGCGCAGACGGACATAAATGGCTTAAAACGGCAAAAAGAAGAAGGTCACAAGGATTAAAAAGAGCCGGCGTCGTATGACCATATACCCAACCCGCTCAGTAGCTGGTCATCTTCGGAAGCGGCGAGGTCGCAAGTGGCAGAAACACTACAAATAGGGGCGACCACATGAGAGCCACCGGACAGAAAACCCCCGTCGAAAATATCCTAAATCTTGGCCGAAAGTATCAAGGAGAACGACCATTTCGCCATCCCAAAGTCGACTTGGTTCGCAAGGTGCGGTTAAAGGCTGCAATCAGTTTTCAGGGTAGAAGGCCCTACCGTGGCGAAGCCCTTCAGTTTACACAATATCGGTTTATACAAGATCGAACCGAGTCGCTACACGGCGGGCTTCGCAAAACCAATCTGACACCTGCTCAACACCGATTTTGGCGGTCTGCAACTTACGCGGTCTTGACCGCCAAAACCACTGAACCCAACCCCAGACGTCAACGATGTATTGAGTTCTTATGTCAACGATCTATTGAGTCAATTGGTAAACGATGTATCGAACCGCACAGGGAGCGCGTCCCTACCGCGCCACGCGCGGCCCAGCCACCAGCCACTAGCCACTACTACGGACCGACGCCGTTTCGCTTGCACCAGTCGATCGCCGGCGCGTAGCCTGCACGTGCCGATCGGCGAAACCATTCAGAAGCAGCTTTTGCATCTTTCGTCACCCCAATCCCCTGCTCTAACCAGCTCGCATAATAAAACATCGCGATTATATCACCCTTTTCCGCATTCTCTTTGGACAACTCCGCGCTCCGTCTGAACTGGTCTTCCGCTTTCTTTGGGCTGCGCGAGACGCCTTCTCCGTTCATATAAAGTACCCCAAGGTTATAAAAGGACAGAGCATACCCGGCTGCTGCCGCCTCTTCATATGATTGGCGAGCCTGCTCAAATTTCCGTTGTTTTCGATAGCATGTGCCCAATAAATCCATCGCTTTTGGGTAGCGCTGGGCCGCCGCCTCCTGCAAAAATTGCATCGCCTTATCAATGTCGGGCATCGCACCTTTGCCAAAAAAATAACATTCACCGGAAAGGTACTCCGCCTCAGGATCTCCAGTGCTTGCCGCTTGCACAAAGTAGTTCAGCGCCTTCAGATCGTCATCAGGCCTCTTATGGTTTGAGTAAAGCAAGTCGCCGGTCTTTTTCATGCCTTCCACGCTACCTTTGGAAGCGGCCGCCTCATACCACTTCAGGGCAGCGGCGCGATCAGTTTCTTCACTGGAGCGCGCTACGATGAGCATGGCTTGGAGAATGCCATCCTCGGCCGCTCGCGCCAGATCGGGTTTCAGCTGAGCGAGTGATTCCCGCTTGCGTTCGTTCGTACTCCAGTCAGTCAAAAAATTCTCCAGACTCCTGCTTGCAGCCGGTCTTTCGGGATATTGCTCGATGAGCGCAACATAGGCCTGTAAAGCTCCCGACCAATCACCGTTGTCAATAAGTCGCTGAGCCGCAGCGAGTTTGTCCGGGTAGTTGTCAGCAGCGGACGAGTTTCTCGTCGCCTGGCTTTGCGAACCTGCCATTCGGCTGTCAGGCGTTGCAGTCGGCTCGAGCCTAGCCGTTGCGACGGCCTCAGGGCTCGGGCTTGCCAGCACCTCTCGACTTGGCGTAACACTGGCTTCCGCACTCTGGCTTGCCAGCGTCTCTCGGTTCGGCGTGGCACCCGTCTCTACGCTCGGGCTTGCCAGTGGCTCTCGGTTTGGCACTGCGCCGGCTTCTGCGCTCGGGCTTGCCAGCGCCTCCTGGCTTGGCGTGGCGCTGGCCTCAACGCTGGGCACTGCTGGTGCCTCTCTGCCAGGTATCGCACCGGCCACGACACTGGGGCTTGCCAGCGCCTCTCGGTTTGGCGCCACGCCGGCTTCTGGGCTCGGGCTTGCCAGCGCCTCCTGGCCTGGCGTGGCACTGGCCTCAACGCTGGGCACTGCTGGTGCCTCTCGGTTTGGGGCCGCATTGGGTTCAGTGCTCGGGCTTGCCAGCACCTCTCGGCTAGGCTGGGCGCTAACCTCAACGCTGGGGCCCGCTAGCGCCGCTCGGTTTGGCGCCACCGCGCTGGATTTAGCGCTCGGGCTTACCAGCGCCTCTTGGTTAGGTGTGGCGCTGGCCAGAACCATAGGCGGAGCACTCGCTTGGGCCACTGAGTTCGGGGACTGCCCCTTCTTCGCACTCGGCGCACCGATGAAAAGTTGGTAAAATAAATATCCCCCCAACCCAATTCCGGCAACGAGAACAAGAACGGGGATGAGTCTGACTGCCGAATGTCTTGTTTGCTCCCCAGTCGACGAAGTTGCAGATGGCGGTTGCCCGGCGTCGTCGATCGGCGGTGCAGGTGGTGACGGCGAAATTGGCATCCCGGATGGCAAATTTACCCCTGAAGAGCCCGGTGAGCTCATGGACACCGGCATGGTCGTGACAGGGTCGATATTTCTGGCAACAATCTCGCCGCCAAGTTCAAGCGCCAACTCTGTGGCCGACCGAAAATCATCAATGAGCCCTCGGCGAAGAAGTGCGTTACCTCGCTCCGATAGGCTGGCAACCGGGCTGTAACGGCCAGTTGTTTCGATGCCATTTCTTTGTCCACCTAACAACTCGTACACCAACAGACTCAACATCCGGAGATAGCTGGCTCGCGCTTCACCCCCCGAAACCGTTTGCGTCAAAGTCGCTGCCCCGGCCCAGGTCGCTGGATCGGAGATGGACAGGGAAAAGTTGACCGCCGCAACTTTAACACCGAGCTGATCCCATCGCGTGAGCGGTTGGCGAAGTATGTCAGATTCAGTCCAGGTTTCCGTTAGCCGCGGCGAAATGAGTTGAACGCCGGAAAGAGCGATGTCGACTTGCTGGAGTTCATTGGATTGGGCGTGGTCGGCAACCGGTGCCAAAAGGTTAAGAAGGAGCCACGTCTCCGGCGGACTTAAGAAACTTCGAGTGCGCAAGACCTCTAGTAGCGACGGACCAATAACGTGTTCCTCCACCATGAAATTCTGCGGAGCAGCGCCTTCGAGGGAATAGACTTGGCGCAACAACGAATTGGGCGCACGGTGCAATCGGTCAATCTCCCGCTCGAGCGCCGCGTACCTTTTGCCATCGGAGATAAACTCAGGACTAAACAAGAGCACGGACACCTGGCGAGCCCGCCTGCAGTCGTCGGCGAGAAAGCGGCGGCCGTGCGGCACATCCCCGAGATGGGAAATGATTCTGTACCGTTGCGCGAGGAGAGTGCCCACTCCCTCAGCACCAGGTCTGATAGTCGAGAGATCAAGTGTCGCCAAGGTCTCCTGTAACTCTCCTGCATTTGGAATCGCGCCCGCCGAAATGCCGCCAGTTGCACTGGCCTGGAGCCGTTCGAGACAAGGGAGAATCTCGCGCCGGAGATCAACTGGACGCTGGGGTCGTTTCGCAGGATCTTTTTCCATCATTCGCTGGATGAGTTCGACGACACAGGGCGGAAACCCTTCCAGCGGTCCCATCGGAAGCGGCTTGTACAAATGTTGACTCATGATCTGCGCGACCGATCCGGAGTAAGGCGGGCGGCCGGCGAGCATGTAATAAAGTGTGGCCCCGAGAGAGTAGATGTCGGAGCGAATATCAATGTCCCTCTCTTCGAGCTGTTCAGGGCTCGCAAAATGAGGCGTACCAACGAATCCCCCGACGGTCAGAGTGCCCGAAGACTCGCCCCCGCCTTGCGTGCTTTTCGCCAATCCGAAATCGATGACTTTAACCACCTTCTCGTCATCCTCCTCTACCAGCATCAGGTTCGAAGGTTTCAGATCTCGATGGACCAGCTTCTCCTTGTCGGCTGCTGCTAAAGCTCGCGACACCTGAAGTGTAAAACCCAGGGCTTCCGCCGCGTCGAGTGACCCCTTTCGCTTGACGTAAGCATCGACAGTTTCCCCGTCGATAAATTCCATCGCATAGAAGTAGCTTTCGTTATCGGTTCCGAGATGGAAAACAGACGCAACGTTCTGATGTCGGAGCGAGGCGGTAGCACGCGCTTCGCGCAAGAACCGCTGACGAGCCACTTCGCTCTTAAGATAAGAGTTATTGATGACCTTGAGCGCAACCGGGCAGAGCAAACTAGTATCGAAGGCCTTGTAGGTGATGCCCATGGTGCCTCGACCCAATTCCCACAAGCTTCCGTCTTCTCGCCGCAAAACTTCGTAGTGCTGGTAGCGTTCAGCGTCCGCCATTTTATTATTAAATCGTCATTTGACCTGAATTCGAAAATAGAAACCGCAATTTCTGCAGACTAAGTAGCCCAGCGGAGCCGCAACCACAATCGTGCTTGTCGTCCGTCGCGCCATCGCCGAGTTCGCCGGGCGGCGGCTTGATCAAGTCAAGGAATCGGCCAACTACTAACGGCGGCGGTAGGGATGCGCTCCCGCGCGTCCGGCGTTGCACGTCTCCAAGCTTCTTTCGCTTGTTTCCGGCATATGCTCTAACCTCCTTGTCCGATACTAAGCGCCGTACTCTAAGGTTTTCGCACCATTCAGCTTC
>Ga0210408_10004359_pt1 | contig 12667 bp, 12 predicted proteins | sample IncBWH4MmetaG_FD_155471 | JGI IMG/M metagenome (GOLD analysis project Ga0210408, IMG submission 155471) | Forest soil microbial communities from Barre Woods Harvard Forest LTER site, Petersham, Massachusetts, United States - Inc-BW-H-4-M | ecosystem: Environmental > Terrestrial > Soil >...
GACCGGCACGCTCCAGTGACGTGCGGCATTATCGAGCAGCACGCGTCGCACCTGCGCTCCGAACTGGCGAAGCACCTTGAAATACCCGGTCACTGTCGCGCTTCCAGCCGTATACATGGATCCGTAAAAACCGGGATTTCCATAGATTGCTTCAATAGGTGGGGCCGGCACGATCCGAACTTTGGTCCAGTCCGCGTCCAGCTCTTCCGCGATGATCAACGGCAGTGATGTTGTGGACCCCTGGCCCATTTCGGTTGCCGGCGAGATAATCGCGACAGTGCCGTCGCTCGCGATGGTGACCCAAGGATTCATGACGGTGCCATTGCCCGTCGCCGCTCGAGCCACGCCATTCCCGACAGGCGTTCCGGTCTGGAGCAATCCAAGCGAGAATCCGAACGTCAAGCCGGCGGCGCCGACCATGAACCCGCGTCGATTCATAAGTTGCTGTGCGTTTCGATAATCCTGCTGAAGAGCGGTCATGATCAAGCCTCTCTCGATGCGCGCTGGATCGCCCGCACAATGCGCGGGTAGGTCCCACAGCGGCAGATGTTCGTGCTCATGTGTTCCACGATCTCATCGCGCGAGGGTTTCGGATTCTTAGCCAGCAGTGCTGCGGCGCTCATGATCTGCCCGGACTGGCAATAGCCGCATTGTGGCACATTTTCCGCAAGCCACGCCTTTTGTACTGGATGCGACGAGTCGGGCGACAGGCCTTCGATGGTTTTCACCGAGCGACCGGATACCTCTGACAACTGGACCTGGCACGAGAACGCACGCTCGCCGTCAATGTGGATCATGCAGGCGCCACAGAGTCCCGCGCCACAACCGAACTTCGTCCCCGTGAGCTTTACCTGTTCGCGGATCACCCAAAGCAGTGGTGTTGCCGCCGGTGCATCAATCGTAACCGAGGTGCCGTTCACGCTGAATGTGACCGCCATAGCTATCCTCCCGCTGCCGTCTATGCTGGCCGCGCTCTAATAAAATAAGGGTAGCACCTGTGTGGCCTGCGCTCCATCCCCGATTTTTGAATTCTGCCAGCGCCGGTGAGTGGATACGACGTCAAGCAAACCAGGTTACGAAGAGCGATGCGACGTCTGCTCGTATCTGGATCGGATCGAGAATGGAAGTGCCGCGTGTGTGCCGCAGCGGAATGGCAAGTTGATGGGAACGTATCCCGCTCCGGTCTTGGTGAAATTTCGGAATTTACCCGTTGAGGGAGACAACGCGCCCGCCCGTATCAAGCTCGCGCGGCAGGCGTTGAGCCTGGTTCAGCCGAACGAAAAGACCGGTGATGTCCCTGTGAATGGATTCGATTTCAGAGAATTGCGCAAGAGCGATCGACACGCGGTCTTCCAGCTCGTGCCTCGCCTTGGTCAACTGTTGGATGCGCTCGGCGAGAGTGACGCCTTCGTCCAACTCGAGCCGAGCAATTGTGGCAGCAAGCCGGTTTCGAGTTTCCGTCAGAGCCTTGAGAACTCCATTGATGCCCGTTTCCTTTTGCTCCAGAGGTAAGATGCGGCGCTCAAGCGCCTCGAACTTCTCCTCAAGCTCCAGAAGAGTCGGCAGGGAGCGTTCGATATCTCCGCACCGAGTGCTCGTGCTTCCTATGAATTGCGACAACTTTTGTAGACGACGCTCCAGGGTCTCCCCATCGCCGTTCTGCTCCATAACCGAGATGCTTACCTCCATCTCGTCCTGCGAGCTTTGAAGCTGCGAGATCGAGGCCTCGATCGAGCGTCTTTTAGCGATCACGTCACCTAGCTTGTGTTTCACTTCTTGCTGCTGTTGCCGGACCGCTTCGACGCAGCCGATGAGATCGCCGCTTTGATTGCGTTGTTGATGGAACAGGATCGACTGCTCCGTGCCGGCGATCCGTGCCTGAAGGCCATTGAGGGCGCGTTCGGGATCGCTACGAGCTAGGTATTCAGCGGCTCGTTCCAGGCCGTTCTGGTCCTGCTCGCCTTTAAGCACGTCAAGACGTATGCCCCGCAGGCGCGCCTCCAGGACCTCCGCAGCCTTGCGCCTTGCAATCAATCTGCAGTGCTGCACCAGAGCGGACAGCATCAGAGCAATCGGCGCGAGCCCGATGACTATCCATGAAATCTGTTGCGAGACCGGGAGAGACCAGAACAGCGCCACGAGAGCTGCGGGCCGATATTGCAACGCAAGAAGCTCATACGTTACGGCGAAAGCTAGAATGCCACCGGAAAGAAGGATAAATGCAGGCATACTTTATCTTCCTTGTCATGATGCGGATTGGGTCCCGCTTTGGGTGCACACGTGGTGTGGGGCGCCCCTTCGGTTGGAGTGCCGCTGCCGGTCATTTCCCGCTGGGCGCAGCGCCAATACACATGACCCGGCGGCGCAACGCTCAATCCCTCGTCCGCATCACCGTTTGCGGCCGCCAGTGCCAGAACGGCAGTCGCAGCCGCGAGCATGCGCGAAAAGGCTACCTGTCGCGGAGCGGTGCGAGAGTTGTAAGAAACGACATCGGAAACCCCTCCAACGAGGGTCGATCTGGTATATTAGTGTCGCCTCCGAAGCTGAGGTTCATGCCGTGCCGCTCACGGCTACAGGCAGCTGTGGATAATTTTGGCTGGACAGCTGGCGACGTCATCGCTCTGCGCGTTCTGTGCGTAAAGAAGCTCGTCGCCGCTCACCGAGCCAGAGAGCTGCAGCTCTTCGGCAATACCAAGCAAAAAGCAAAAAAAGAGGCCGCCAATTAGGCGGCCTCCGCGCCACAAAAATTCTACTGCACTGCTTCGACCGCATATCGGCGGATGGTTTTGAGTGCCTTTTCCCGCTCCGGCCCGAGGTCCGTCCAGTCCTTTGATTTCCAGAAGGCCTCCGCTTTCTCAAGGCTATCCCATTCCGTGATTGCCACCCGCTGAGGCGGGGGTGGGCCCTCCAGACCAACAACCTTTCCACCACCGGTGCGGAAATTACGACCGCCTGCCTTCGTTTGCGCTTCCGAGATGCGCTTGGCGAAATCAGCAGCGGCCGTAGCATCAATCGTCTGGAGCTCGGTGACGGTGTAGGCTTTTGGCTTGGCTTGGGCATGGAGCCCCTGCACGGCCGCCGCACCTAGCCCGACACCGGCAACGAGGGCAACAATCATCTTCGGCTTCGTATTCATGGCGTCCTCTCCCTTCTGTTCGTCAGCTACGCAATGTACGCTGTACGACGCCAGTCGCTCAAGACAGAAGCCTGGACCGTGACACTCGGACGCGCTGAGCCCTACGGCTTCGGGACAAAACCGCTCGCTGTTTTGCGGGTCTTGACTTCGCAGCGTTACTTCCTGGGGGCTCTAACGGTCTGCTATGGGTTCGTGACCGGATGGTTCGCGGGATGGATGGCGAAGCGAAGGCAAGCGAGTCGATAATTCATGCGATGCGGGGTGCACAGTCCTCTTGGGTCAAGCGCGACGGTCATGCCATCTCCGCGTAGCTTCCGTTGATGCTCCCTGAGGGCGATTGAGCGGACATGCTGAACGTCACAGTCTCTCTCCTCGCGATCGCCGCGACCGTCTTGGAAGTGGTCGATGTGCTCAGCACCTATCACATGCTGGCGCGCGGCGGTCGCGAGGAGAACCCGATCGTCGCGTGGTTCATGCAGGTGCTCGGAGATGCGTGGCCGCTCTGTAAGCTACCGGAAGTCGCTGTCATCTTCATGCTGTGGGCGCTCGCGCCGAGGCCGATTGCTCTTATTTGCCTTGGCCTCATGATTGCCGGTTACAGCTTCGCGGTCTGGCAAAACTACCTGATTTAGACGATCGACATGGCAAGGCGGCTCACGATGACGTGCTGCAGGTCTGGCTCTGGAAAAATGGCAGCTCTCCCGATTTGTCTCTTTGCAATGGTTCTGGCGCTGCATGGAGTTGCACACGGTGAGGACTACCCCTCCCGTCCGATCACGCTGGTAGCGCCCTCGACACCGGGAAGCGCGCCCGACGTGCTGGCGCGCATCGTTGCGCGCAGCCTCTCCGAGCAGCTCGGAGCGCAGGTGGTGGTGCTCAATCGCCCGGGCGCAGGCACCAACATCGGCACGGCAAGCGTCACGCAAGCCGCTGCCGACGGCTACACCCTCCTCCTCGGCTCGATCGCCAACACTCTCAATCCGCACATCATGCCGAAGGTTGGCTACCGGCTGGAGGATTTCACGCCGGTATCAAGCGTTGCGGCGGCAGCTGACGTCCTGGTGGTCCACCCATCAACCGCCGCGACCAGCGTGCAGGAGCTGATCGCGCTTCTCAAGAGCAAGCCGGGAACGCCCGCCGGTCATGCCGGCATCGGCACCACGCCCCACCTGTCGCTTGAAACCTTCCGCCGCATGGCCGGCGTCGAGATCACGATGGTGCCGTTCAAGGGCGGCGGCGAGGCGCAGCAGGGAATACTTGGCGGGCAGGTGACCTTCATGTTCAGCACCACCATAGGCATCCTGCCGCATGTGCGCAGCGGCCAGCTGCGTGCGCTCGCGGTCTCCAGCGCGAGGCGCATCGCCGCTGCGCCCGAGCTGGCGACGGTCGCCGAGTCCGGCCTGCCGGGGTTTGACGTGGTGGCATGGTTCGGGCTGTTCGCCCCGGCCGGAACGCCGAAGCCGATTGTCGATCGCCTGAGCGTCGAGACTCGCTCGGCGCTCGGCACGGCCGACGTGCACCAGCGCCTCATTGATCTCGGTGCCGAGCCCCTCGGCAGTACGCCCGAAGCGTTTGCCGAGTACGTCAACGCCGAGTTCCAGCGCTGGGGCAGGCTGAGCAGGGAATTGGGCATCAGCCTCGATTAGGCCATGACCGCAACCACGCTGGTGCTGACCACGGAAGACGCCCGCGGCCTAGTGCCGATGGGCGAGGCCATCGAGCTGGTGGAAGCGTCGTATCGCGACGCCGCCGCGCAGGTTCTGCCCCGCCGGCGCATCCACAGCCCGATTTCCCATCCCGATGAAAACCGCTGGTCGATGCTCAATGTCATCGCCGGCGTCCTGCCTTGCCAGGACGTGATCGCGCTGCGCGTCGATGCCGCGCATATGGCCAAGCCGGTGCGCGATGGCCGCGAGCGGCTCGAGTTCCGCGGCGACTTCTCCGGGTTCGTGCTGGTGTGGGACTTGGCAACCAACGAGCTCCTCGGCATCGTGCACGATCACGCCATCTCGGCGTTGCGCGTCGGCGCAACCACGGCCGTGGCCGCAAAATATCTCGCGAGAACCGATTCCCGGACCTTGGGGATTCTTGGCTCGGGCAAGCAGGCCGCGGCTCAGGTCGAGGCGCTCCTCGCCGTGCGGCCCGGCATCCGCAAGCTGAAGGTGTTTTCGCCTTCGCTCGACAACCGGCGCCGGTTCGCGGAGACGATGGCCGCAAGATTCAGCTTGCAGGCCGCAGCTGTCGATAATGCAGAGCAGGCGGTGGGCGATTCCGACATTGCAGTTGCCGCCACCAATGCCACCGAATCGATTCTTTTCGGGCGATGGCTTTCGCCCGGCACGCACGTCGTCGGCATCAAGTCTTCGACGAAGTTCTATCCGCAGCGCGAGCTCGACGACGAGTGCGCGCGGCGCGCCGACCTGATCGTCGTCAACCTGAAGGCTCAGCTGGAGATCGACGATCAGGCCGAGCTGATGGAGCCGGTACGCAAGGGGCTCGTCGCCTGGGAGAGCATTCACGAGCTCGCCGACCTGTGCGGCGGTCGCGTCGCGGGCCGCGTCGCCGGCGAGCAGATCACCTATCACAACAACAACGGCGGCATGGGCAACCAGTTCGCCGCGGTATGCAAGCGCGCCCTCGACGTCGCGCGCGCGAAGAAGCTCGGCACCGAGCTGCCCATGGACCTCTTTATGACGCGCCGCCACAGCGACGCGTCGGCGCCTTAGTACGGGGTTTCCGACAGCTCTCTATCGTTACTTCTTTGGCCGAGCGACAATGACGAGCGATGAGGTCTCGGCGCTGTAGAGGTCCTCAACCAGGTCGTTCCGATGCTGGAGCACCGCGCGCTGATTGAGCGAGCCCTTGTCCGTGATCTCCCCCTTGTCCAGGGAGGCGGGCTCATGCAGCAGCATTGCAGCCGCAATCCTGGTCGAGCTGCCCGTGCTCGTCGCCGCGAGATCGTCGATAAGCAGCTGAAAGCTGTTTCGCACTTGCGGCTGCGCAAGCAACTCTGCCGGAGGCACTTTGCGCGCAAAATCCGGACAAAGATCCTGGCAGGCGTACAGGTCCGGGAAAATCAGAATCCGGATGTCGTTGCGGTCGTGGCCTGCCACGACGACATCGCTGACAAACGGGGACATTCGGCGGATGATCTCGGCCCGCAACGGACCGACGCTGACCCATGTCCCGGTGATGAGCTTGAAATCCTCGGAGATCCGCCCATCGAACAGGAAGCCCTTCTTGCGGTCCGCTGCATCGATAAAGCGCACCGCATCGCCGAGACGGTAAAAGCCGTCTTCGTCGAACGCTTTCCTCGTAAGATCGGGCTGGCGCCAGTACCCGGGCGTGACGTTCGGGCCTTTGAGCCGTGCCTCCAGCTTGTCGCCGGACGGGACCAGCTTGAGCTCGACACCGGGCACGGGCAGGCCTATCGCGCCGGGGAGATTGATCTCTTTGGGACACGTCAAGGCAAACGGAGCGCTCTCCGTCGCCCCCAGTCCGGTACGCATGGCGACGCGTTCGCCGCATGACTCGATTTCCAGCTGCTCCAGCTCGTCCCATAGCTGGCGCGGCATCCCGGCGCCGGCGTAATACATCATGTTCAGGCGACTGAAGAAGCGCTGACGCAAAGCCTTGTCTGCGCGCAAGTAGGGCAGGAGCAGCTCAAAGCCCTTGGGCACATTGAAATAGATGGTGGGCGCGATCTCGCGCAGATTCTGCGCGGTGGTCTCGATCGCTTTTCCCACCGGCTTGCCTTCGTCGATCCACAAAGTGCCGCCGTTGTAGAGGACAAGACCAAAGTTATGATTGCCCCCGAAAGTGTGGTTCCAGGGAAGCCAATCGACGAGGACGGGCGGCTCGTTGCGAAAAAATGCGAAATAGTAGGCCAGCATTGCTTGATTGCTGCAGAGCATGCGCTGGGTGTTGATGACGCCTTTCGGCATCCCCGTCGAGCCGGACGTAAAGAGTATCTTGGCAATGGTTTCCGGGCCCACGCGCGCGTGCGCGGCATCTACCGCTTCGCAGGCAGCTGCGGTGAGATCCTGGAACTCGGTGACTTTCAGGTCACCAGGACTTTCCGTGCAGACGGCGATCTCGACCCCGGAGGGCACTACTGCGTCCAGGGCACGCCTGAACTTTGCACCGTTTGATGCAAAGACGAGGCCCGGAGTCAAAAGACCCAGCACGTGACGCAGCTTACCGAAATCCGAGGATACCAGCGCATAGGGAGGAGAGATCGGCGCGTAAGGCACGCCCACGTAAAGTGCCGCCAGCGCGAGCAGCGCATGCTCGATGTCGTTGCCGGAAAGAATGGCCACGCCGCGATCCACCGATAAACCCCGATCGATCAGCGCTTGCCCGATGCCACGTGCCTGATCGCGCGCCTCCCCATAAGTCAGCTGGCGCCAGCTCCCGTCACTTCTGCGCTGGGCGATGAAAGTACGCTCGGGCGCGACTTTGGCCCAGTGATCGAGACGCTCGGTGATTTTTTCCGGGTACGGCGGCAGCGCTGCGGTCGAGCGAACGATCATCGTTCCGTCGCCGCGCTGGTCGAACGTCGCTTCGATCCTGCCGAGGCTTACATCGCGGACCGCCGTGGACATTGCCGAGGTTCGAATCATATCGACTCGTCAATAAACCTCGTCCTGAGGAGCGCGCACCTCATCCTGAGGCGCGCGTGCCCCGCTTGGGCGCGCGCCTCGAAGGATTGCGCCGTCTCGAAGGATGTCAACAGGCAGATCATCGCCCTCAGGATGAGGTTTGTGGGCTTAATCTCCATTCGCCCGATCCGATTGGTTTCATAGAATCGATCTACTAGAACTCCGTCACCTTCTTGGCGCGTTTCTCGAGAAACGCGCGCAGCCGATCCTTGGCTTCTTCGCTTCCCTGCGCGACCGCGGCCATCAGCGCCTCCATCATGAAGCCCTCGCGCGGGTTTGCTTCCGCAATTCGGGGCAGGGCGTGAATGACCGCGAAGTTGGTGATGGGCGCATTGCGCGCGATCTTGCCGGCCAGCTCGAGCCCTTTGGCCAGCCCCTGTCCATTGTCGACGAGGTAGTGCGATATGCCCAGGGCTTGCCCCTCCTCAGCGCCATAGACACGGCCGGTAAGCATCATATCGACCATTCGCGCTGCGCCGATGAGGCGCGGCAGCCGCACGGCGCCCCCGCCGCCGACGAAGATTCCACGCTGGCCTTCGGGCAAAGCGTAATAGGCTGTGCGTTCGGCCACGCGGATGTGGGCTGCCAGTGCGAGCTCGAGGCCGCCGCCGCCGACCGCCCCCTTGAGCACCGCGACGACCGGAACGCGTCCCAGCTCCACCTGCTCGAACACACGATGCCACATCATCGAGTGCGCCACGCCCTCGAACGTGCTGCACTCGGACAGCTCGGAGAGGTCGAGCCCGGCGGAGAAGTTCTCGCCCGACGCATCCAACACCACCGCTTTAGCCTGCGGCGGCAGGGTCGCGAAGAACTCTCCGATTCCCTCCACGGTCGGATCGTTGAGGGCGTTGCGCTTTTCCGGCCTGGCCAGGCGCAGGACTGCAATCTCTTCGCGCCACTCGGCTTGCAGCGATGTCGGCAGGGCCATTGCAGCGCTCACGCAGCCTTGTCGAGCTTGAGAAGCCGGGCCGCGTTCTCCTTGAGAATCAAGGGGCGCACGTCCGGCTTGATCGGGATCGCCTCGAAATCGGCGAGCCATCGCTCCGGGGTGATCATCGGGTAGTCGGATCCAAACAGCATCTTATGCTTGAGGATGGAATTGGCGTATTGCACCAGTATCGGCGGAAAGTATTTCGGCGACCAGCCCGAAAGATCGATATAGACCTGTGGCTTGTGGGTAGCGACCGATAACGCTTCATCCTGCCAGGGAAAGGAGGGATGCGCGAGGATGATCGGCATGTCGGGAAAATCGACGGCGACATCGTCCAGATACATCGGGTTGGAGTATTTGAGATGGACGCCGCCGCCGCCGCGCATTCCGGCGCCCACGCCCGTCTGGCCGGTGTGAAACAACGCCGGCAGCCCCGCCTCGGCAATCGCCTCGTAGAGAACGTATGCGCCGCGGTCGTTCGGGAAGAATTCCTGCAGCGAAGGATGGAACTTGAAGCCTTTGACCCCGAAGTCGCGGATCAGCCGCCTTGCCTCGCGCGCGCCCATGCGCCCTTTCGCCGGATCGATGCTGGCGAATGCGATCATCACGTCGCTGTTCTCTGCCGCGAGCTCGGCGACCTCCTCGTTGGAGACTCTCTTCTCGCCGCTCGCCCGCTCGCTGTCGACCGGGAAGATCACGCAGCCGATATTGCGCGCGCGATAATAGGCCGCGACCTCCGTCACTGTCGGCCTATCCGTGGCTCCCTTGAAGTATTTCGCCATGGCCTCGGTTCTGGTCTTCCAAAGCTCATCCATCGGCTCGCGAGCGGATACCTCCGCATGGGTATGAACATCAATCGCTCGAAGCTGTGCCAGGTTCATGCCCAGGCTCCCTCATCACCCTTTGACCAGCGGACAGCCTCCTTCCGAAAGGGGACGAAAGGCTTCTTCGCCGGAGATCGTGGACAGCAGCTTGAACGTGTCCCATTCGCCTTTCGACTCCGCCGGCTTCTTCACCTCGTACAAGTACACGGGATGGATCTTGCGGCCATCCGCTCGAATGATGCCCTTGCCGAAAAGCGGATCCTCGGTCGGCAGCTCCTTCATCTTGGCAACGACGGCCTTTCCGTCGTTTGCAGTATTGAGCGCCGTAACCGACTTGAGATAATGCGTAGTCGCTGAATAAACGCCTGCCTGCATGTCGTTCGGCATCATCTTGCGGGGATGGCGCTGCTGATAGCGGTTGGAAAACTGCCGGGTGGCGTCATTCATGTCCCAGTAGAATGGCGACGCGGCAAGCACGCCCTGAGCCGCGCGCAGGCCGATCGCGCGCGCATTATTTGGATTGAATACGAAGCTCGGCATCTGGAACTTGTCGGTCAACCCGAACTCCGCCGCCTGCTTGAGCGTGTTGGTGAGGTCGCCGCCGGCATTCGCCAGCGCAATGACCTTCGGCTTGGCGGATTGCGCCTGCAGAAGGAAAGAGGAGAAATCAGATGCCCCGAGCGGAACGCGGGCGGATCCCAAAACCTTGCCGCCAAGTCTGGTGACCTCTTCGCTGGCGCTCGCTTCGAGGTCCTTTCCGAAGGTGTAATCGGCGGTGATGAAGTACCAGCTGTTTCCGCCCCGCGCGAACACCGCCTTGGCAATGCTATGGCCGAGCTCCCACGTGTCGTAGGTCCAGTGCACGGTATTCGGCGAGCAGGCCTTGCCGGTGAGGTCTGCTGTGCCGGCGCCGGACGCAATGAAAACTTTATTCAGATCGCGGGCGAGCGTATTGACGCCCAAGGCGATCGCGGAGTTCGGCACATCGATGATCATGTCGACGCTTTCCCGTTCGAGCCAGCGGCGAGCGATCGTGGTGCCGATATCCACTTTGTTCTGATGGTCGGCGGTCGTGACTTCCACAGGCGTGCCAGCCTTGCCCGGGAAATCCTCCACGGCGAGCTGCGCCGCAATCATGGAGCCAATCCCCTGATCGTCGGCATATACGCCGGATTGATCGTTGAGCACGCCAATCTTCACTGCCTTCGTCTGCGCATGGGCGGAGCTGAAGGTGCAAGCGAGCAGAAAAATTCCCGGCAAAAAAAATCGAGCTCTCATGTTTTCCTCCTGTTGGCGTCAGTGCCACTCGTCGATCAGGTTGGCAACCAGTGCGGTCCACCCGGTATGGTGGCTCGCGCCGATGCCGGCGCCGTTGTCGCCGTGGAAGTACTCGTAAAACAGCAGGTGATCGCGCCAGTTGGCATCGTCGGTAAACTTCGGTGCGCCGCCATACACCGGCCGCCGCTGGTTCTTGTCGAGCAGGAAGATATCGATCATCCGGCGGGCGATATCGCGCGCGATCGCCTGGAGGGCGATCGGCTGACCGCCCGAGCCCGGCGTCTCGACGAGGTAGCACGATCCGAACGCGGTGCCGAGCTTGCGCAGCGACTCGATGATGAGGAACGTCGTCGGGAACCAGATCGGCCCGCGCCAGTTCGAGTTACCGCCCTTGAGCTTCTCGGCCGATTCGGCAGGCTCGTACGCCACGCGGCGCCCGCTCCACTCGAACGGCTGCGCCTCGTGCAGCTTCGAGAGCGAGCGGATACCGTAGCGCGACAGGAACTCGCGCTCGTCGTGGGTGCGGCCCAGCAGCCGGCGCAGCTGCGCGATGTCGACGATCGTAAGCAGGTAGCTCGTCTTGCCGTCGGGCCGCTCGATCGGGTGGATCACCGCATCGACCAGGTGGCGGCGGTTCTTGAGGAACCAGTTGAGGTTCGCGGTGAACTCCTTGAACGGCTCGATCCACTCGAGCTCGAGACGCTCGACCGCGAACAGCGGGATCAGACCGACCAGCGAGCGGACCCGGAACTTCTGCGACGTGCCGTCGGGATAGCGCAATACGTCGTAGAAGAATCCATCCTCGCTGTCGAACAGCTGCACGTCGCGGCCGCCCATCTGCTTCATCGCGTACGCGACATACACGTAGTGCTGGAGGAACTTCGTCGCCATCCCCTCGTAGACCGGGTTTTCGCGCGCGAGCTCGAGCGCAATCCGCATCAGGTTGAGGCAGAACATCCCCATCCAGCCGGTCGCGTCGGACTGCTCGAGCACCGCGCCGCCCGAGCTCGGCTCGCTGCGGTCGACCACCGTGATGTTGTCGAGGCCGAGGAATCCACCCTCGAACACGTTGTTGCCGTCGCGGTCGACCTTGTTGACCCAGCTCGCGAAGTTCATCAGGAGCTTGTGGAAGCAGCGCTCGAGCCACTCGCGGTGGGCGTGGCCGTTGCGGATCCGATCCATGTTGTAGACCCGCCACACCGCCCACGCGTGGACCGGCGGGTTGAGATCGCCGAACTCCCACTCGTAGGCCGGCAGCTGCCCGCTTGGGTGCTGGAATTGCTCGAACAGAAGCATCCAGAGCTGATCCTTGGCGAACTTCGCATCAACCAGCGCGAATGCCACGCACTGGAACGCGAGGTCCCATGCGGCGAACCACGGGTACTCCCATGTGTCCGGCACCGACATCACCCGCATCGAGTTCAGGTGGCGCCAGCGGCTGTTGCGGATCGTGCGCCGGGACGCCGGCGGCGGCTGCGCCGGATCATCGCCGTCGAGCCAGCGCGCGACATCGAATAGGTAGATCTGCTTGGTCCACAGGAGCCCCGCCAGCGCGCGGCGCTGCACGAGCCGCTCGTCGGCGGTCGCGTCTCGCGGGGCCAGCCGGGCATAGAAGGCGTCGGCCTCGGCCTTGCGCACCGCGATGATCGCGTCGACCGCGGTGAGCGCGTCCGGCGTCGGCCTGTCCGTGAACCGCAAGCGTAGCGTGACCGAGCCGCCCGCCGACTACGTGCTTGTAATGCAGCGCCGCCTTGGTGCCGCGGCGGTCGGGGCAGACCGTTGTCGGGTCGCTCTCGCAGATCGCGCGGTGGAACGCGTCCTTGGTGTGCAGTTT
>Ga0210408_10004361_pt1 | contig 12663 bp, 12 predicted proteins | sample IncBWH4MmetaG_FD_155471 | JGI IMG/M metagenome (GOLD analysis project Ga0210408, IMG submission 155471) | Forest soil microbial communities from Barre Woods Harvard Forest LTER site, Petersham, Massachusetts, United States - Inc-BW-H-4-M | ecosystem: Environmental > Terrestrial > Soil >...
AGAGCATCGACGATCTTGCACCGTTTACGGCGCGCGATTTCGCACAGGCGATCGCCGGGATCGGGGCCTAGGTCCAATCCCCTGCAGGCCGTGATCAGCCATCGGAACAATCAGACCAAGGAAAAAGAGCGCAAGTTAATGGACAAGACCCAGCCGCATCCGCTTTTCAAGCTGGCGACCGAACTCGGGCCGCTCCTGGTGTTCTTTGTTGCGAACGCCCGCTATCACCTGTTCGTCGCCACCGGCGCCTTCATGATAGCGATCATCGCCGCAATGATCGCTTCTTACCTGGTGACACGCCACGTGCCCCTGATGGCGCTTGTCACGGGCGTGATCGTGATCGTGTTCGGTACGCTCACGCTCGTGTTGCACGACGAAACCTTCATCAAGGTCAAGCCGACCATCATCTATGGTCTGTTCGCGCTCATCCTTGGCGGCGGGCTGTTGTTCAGGCGTTCCTTCATCGCGATCCTGTTCGACCAGATGTTCAACCTCACGCCGCGGGGATGGCGCATCCTCACCCTGCGCTGGGCGTTGTTCTTTCTGGCGATGGCGATTTTGAACGAAATCGTCTGGCGTACTCAGACCACCGATTTCTGGGTCGCGTTCAAGGCGTTTGGCGTAATCCCGCTGACGATGGTATTTGCGGTAACGCAGATGAGCCTGATCAAGCGCTATCATCTGGAGCCGGTATCGCTGGAGGCAAGCGATGCTGCGGAAGGCGACGTGAGCAAGGGGTGAGTTTCATCATTCCCGCGAATCCGCTCGTCATTGCGAGGAGCGAAGCGACGAAGCAATCCAATTTTGGTCGTCGTGGCGGTGGATTGCTTCGCGGAGCCTGTCATCGGGCCGCGCTTTGCGCGGACCCGTTGGCTCGCAATGACGATTGGGTCAACTACCGGATTTCATCGCCTTGTCGATCTCGGCCTTCAGCACGGTGTTCATACTCTCCGGCGTCACCGGACCGACCAGCTTGTACATGATGTTGCCATCGCGCCCGACGATGAAGGTCTCAGGCACACCGTAGACACCCCATTCGATCGAAGCGCGGCCATTGGCATCGACGCCGACAATACCGAACGGATTGCCATAGCGGCCCAGGAAGCGCCGGGCATTGGCGGGGGAGTCCTTGTAGTTGATGCCCACGACCTGCAGCCGGCTGTCGTGACCAAGCTCGGTCAGAAGCGGCGCCTCGTCGTGGCATGGCACGCACCACGAGGCCCAGACGTTGACGATGCTGACCTTGCCCCTGAATACGGAGGGGTCGAGGCCGGGTACCTGTCCGCCGTTGGCAACGAGTCCTTCAAGTGGCGGCAGCGTAGTTTGTGGCGCCGGACGGCCGATCAGGGCGGATGGTATTCGCGACGGATCGCCGCTGCCGAGCCGAAACCAGAGAATCGCGGCGAGGCACGCGAAGATGGCTAGCGGCAGCACCATCAGCCATCGCAAGGTTCGCGGCGCAGCATCGGTGGTAGCGGGTTCGCTCATTTGTCTGATATCGCCGGTTGGCTCATTTGATGTCCGTCGCGCTGCGGCCGGATCGCCTGATCGTGCCTCCGGCCTCGAGTTCCCTCAGCCGTCGCTGCTGCCTTCGATAGTCGACTGCGATCCAGCCGATCAGCAGCACCACGACCACTGCTACCAGTAAATAGGAGGTTACGATGAAGCTCGCATAGGGGCCAAGTGACATCGGGTTCATGCTGACATTGCGTTCATGCTGACATCGCGTTCACGCCGGGCGCCGACTTGATTTCGTCACCTGGATCATCTGCAGCGTGCGTACCCGCCGACGCAGGATCTCGTTGCGCATCGCCGCCAATTGCAGAGTGAGGAACAGCATCGAAAACGCCGACGCCATCACCAGAAGCGGTATCAGGAACGCGTGGTCGAGAGCAGGCCCACCCATCCGCATCACCGATGCCGGCTGATGCAACGTATTCCACCAATCGACCGAGAATTTGATGATCGGAAGATTGATGGCGCCCACCAGCGTCAGGATGGCAGCGGCGCGTGCAGCGCGTGAGGGGTCCTCCACCGCGCGCCAAAGCGCGATCAATCCGAGATACATCAAAAACAGGATCAGCACCGACGTGAGCCGTGCGTCCCATTCCCAGTAGGTCCCCCACATCGGCCGCCCCCACAAGGCGCCGGTCACCAACGCAAGGAAGGTGAAGGCGGCGCCGATCGGGGCCGCGGCCTTTGCAGCGACATCCGCCAGCGGATGCCGCCATACCAGGGTGCCAAGGGCCGCGACGCTCATCACCCCCCACACGAACATCGACAGCCAGGCGTTCGGAACATGAATGAACATGATCTTGACCGTGGCGCCCTGCTGATAATCGTTCGGCGCCATCGCCGATTGATAGAGGCCGATCGCGAGCAGGACAGCGGTTGCCGCCGCAAGCCATGGCAGCGCGCGCGTGGCCAGCGACAGGAACCTGGTGGGATTGGCAAGATCGATCAGCGTCATGGCTTCCTGTTAATGCTCGCGGCCGTGGCAGGCAATCAGCACGAATGTTTTCAGCAACAGTTGATTGGCATCAACTCGGGCATGTTCTTGTTCCGTTGGGTGATGCCTCATCAGTCCAAACCCTGCCGGAGGCTTGCCGCCGCGGCGAAGGGCCCAAGGACGAGGCTGAACAGCGACAGGGCGCAAAGAATCGAAAATGGCGCGCCAAACGACAGTGGTTCCAGGATCGCGGCTTGCGAGGCGGCCACGCCAAAGATCAGCACCGGAATCGACAGCGGCAGAACCAGCACCGCGAGCAGAAGTCCGCCGCGGCGCAGCGTCACGGCGAGCGCCGCGCCGATCATGCCGGTGAACGTCAGTGCCGGCGTGCCGACCAGGAGTGTCAACGCCACGGCCGATGTTGCTGTAACATCGAGATTGAGCAACAGACCGAGCACCGGGGTTGCGATGACAAGCGGGAGTCCCGCAGCGAGCCAGTGGGCCAGCGCCTTTGCCGCGCAGGCCAGTTCCAGCGCCGTCCGGCTCATCACGATCAGGTCGAGCGAGCCGTCTTCGTGGTCGGCCGTGAAGAGGCGATCGAGCGTCAAAAGGCTCGCAAGAAGGGCGCCGAGCCAGAGTATTGCCGGCCCCAATCTGGTCAAAAGCGCCAGATCGGGCCCCACCGCGAACGGCATCAAAACCACGACGGTCAGATAGAAAAGCACGCCGATCAGCGCGCCGCCGCCGACGCGAAGTGCGATCCTGACGTCCCTTCGGATCATGGCGGCAAGGGCGGTCAAGAAGCGTCTCCGATTCGGAGCGTGCGAGCCGGGATTCCGAGAGGCGCGTGGGTTGCAGCGATGATCAGGCCGTCACGTGACAGATGATCTGCCATCAGCGTGGTGAACAGGATCTGTCCGCTGGCGTCGAGCGCGTTGGTCGGCTCGTCGAGCAGCCAGACCGGGCGTTTCACCGAAAGCAGCCGGGCGATCGAGAGCCTTCGCCGCTGCCCGGCTGACAAAAACGCCGCCGGAAGGTGGGCGGCATGATCAAGCTCTACCACGGCAAGACTTTCCATCGGATCGGACGGCGCGCCGCCCAGGAAATCGCGCCAGAAGGTGAGGTTTTCGCTCACGCTCAATGCCGGCTTGATGGCGTCGCGATGGCCGAGATAATGCGACTGTTCGGGCAGGGTGTGTTCCGCCGAGCCGCCCTCCAAACGAATCGATCCGCTGGTCGGTACCAAAAGGCCAGCGACCAGTCGCAACAGCGATGTTTTTCCCGATCCGTTGGGGCCGACCACGGCGAGTGCTTCGCCTGAGGCTGCCTCGAAGCCAAGCTGGGAAAACACTTCCCGGCCGCCCCGTGCACAGCTTACTTCGCGTCCCAAGAGCCGCATCTTGCCCCTCTACAGCCCTCTGGAAGTCCAGGGGGATGACTGATCGGAATTTATGGCTGGTGCATTGCTGCGAAACGCTTACCGGTGTGGCGGGGATTGTTGAAAGATTCTATAAGCCGGAACCCGGTGCCGCACACAATCCGGGGCTGCACACTGATCGGCCGCCTCTGCGCCGGTGCCAAAATACCCCTGCCGGGTATAACTGACAATCTGGGATTACCTCACATGACCTCTCTCGACAGCTTCAAATGCCAAAAAACCCTCAAGGTTGGCGGCAAGACCTTCGTCTATTACAGCCTGCCCGCCGCCGAGAAAAATGGTCTGAAGGGTATCTCCAAACTTCCCTATTCGATGAAGGTGCTGCTGGAGAACCTTCTGCGCAACGAGGACGGACGCACCGTCAAGAAGGACGATATCCTCGCAGTCTCGAAGTGGCTGAAGAAGCGCGCGCTGGAACATGAGATCGCCTTTCGCCCGGCGCGGGTGCTGATGCAGGATTTCACTGGCGTGCCCGCGGTCGTCGACCTCGCGGCGATGCGCAATGCGATGCAGGCGCTGGGCGGCAACGCCGAGAAGATCAACCCGTTGGTACCGGTCGATCTCGTCATCGATCACTCGGTGATCGTGAACTTCTTTGGGGACAACAAGGCATTCGGCAAGAATGTCGTCGAGGAATACAAGCAGAACCAGGAGCGCTACGAATTTCTCAAATGGGGTCAGAAGGCGTTTTCCAACTTCTCCGTGGTGCCGCCAGGTACGGGCATCTGCCACCAGGTCAATCTCGAATATCTCGCGCAGACGGTGTGGACCAGGAAGGAGAAGATGACGGTCGGCAAGAAGACCGGCATGTTCGAGGTCGCCTACCCGGATTCGCTGGTCGGCACTGATTCGCACACCACCATGGTCAACGGCCTGGCCGTGCTCGGCTGGGGCGTCGGCGGCATCGAGGCGGAGGCCTGCATGCTGGGCCAGCCGTTGTCGATGCTGTTGCCGGAGGTGGTCGGCTTCAAGCTCAAGGGACAGCTCAAGGAAGGCGTTACTGCGACCGATCTGGTGCTGACAGTGACGCAGATGCTGCGCAAGCTGGGCGTGGTCGGAAAATTCGTGGAGTTCTTCGGCCCCGGTCTCGATCATCTGTCGGTCGCGGACAAGGCAACGATCGGCAACATGGCGCCGGAGTATGGCGCGACCTGCGGCTTCTTCCCGGTTGATGCGGCGACCATCGACTATCTGAAGACCTCGGGCCGCAAGGCGGATCGCGTTGCGCTGGTTTCGGCCTACGCCAAGGCACAGGGCCTGTTCCGGACGGCAAAGTCGCCCGACCCGGTCTTCACGACGACACTGACGCTCGATCTTGGCGATGTCGTGCCGTCGCTGGCTGGACCGAAGCGCCCCGAGGGGCGGGTCGCGTTGCCCGCGGTGGCGGAAGGTTTCGCTGCCGCGCTCGGCAGCGAATACAAGAAGACCGACGGCACCAATCGTTACGCGGTTGAAAGTCGAAACTTCGACCTCGGACATGGCGATGTCGTCATCGCGGCAATCACCTCGTGCACCAACACCTCCAATCCAAGCGTGCTGATCGGTGCGGGGCTGCTCGCCCGCAACGCCGTCGCAAAGGGATTGAAGGCAAAGCCGTGGGTCAAGACGTCGCTGGCTCCCGGCAGCCAGGTCGTCGCCGAGTACCTCGCCAATTCCGGATTGCAGAGCGATCTCGACAAGGTCGGCTTCAACCTGGTGGGCTTCGGCTGCACCACCTGCATCGGCAATTCGGGCCCGCTGCCCGAAGAGATTTCGAAATCGATCAACGATAACGGCATCGTCGCCGCTGCCGTGCTGTCAGGCAATCGCAATTTCGAAGGCCGGGTAAGCCCCGACGTACAGGCCAACTATCTCGCCTCGCCGCCATTGGTCGTCGCTTACGCGCTGGCGGGGACAGTGACGAAGGATCTGGCGGTCGAGCCGATCGGCACCGGCAAGGACGGCAAGCCCGTGTACCTGAAGGATATCTGGCCGACCGCCAGGCAGATCAACGAGTTCATGAAGAAATTCGTGACCGCGTCGATCTTCAAGAAGCGCTATGCCGACGTGTTCAAGGGCGACACCAACTGGCGCAAGATCAAGACGGTGGGGAGCGATACCTATCGCTGGAACATGAGTTCGACATACGTGCAGAACCCGCCCTATTTCGAAGGCATGAAGAAGGATCCGGAACCGGTCATCGATATCGTCGACGCGCGTATCCTTGCAATGTTCGGTGACAAGATCACCACCGACCACATCTCGCCCGCCGGCTCGATCAAGCTGACGTCGCCTGCCGGAAAATATCTCAGCGAGCACCAGGTGCGGCCTGCGGATTTCAACCAATATGGTACACGGCGCGGTAACCATGAAGTCATGATGCGCGGTACCTTCGCCAATATCCGCATCAAGAACTTCATGCTGAAGGGTGCCGACGGCAATATTCCGGAAGGCGGCTTGACCAGGCATTGGCCGGATGGCGAGCAGATGTCGATCTACGACGCTGCGATGAAGTACCAGGCAGAGAAGGTTCCGCTCGTGGTTTTCGCCGGCGCCGAATATGGCAACGGTTCTTCACGCGACTGGGCTGCGAAGGGAACCCGACTGCTTGGCGTTCGCGCCGTGATCTGCCAGAGCTTCGAACGCATCCACCGTTCCAACCTCGTCGGCATGGGCGTATTGCCGCTTACCTTCGAAGAGGGGGCGTCCTGGCAGTCGATCGGGCTGAAGGGTGATGAGACCGTAACCATACGGGGGTTGCAAGGCGACCTGAAGCCGCGCCAAAAGCTTACCGCCGAAATCGTTTCTTCCAGCGGTTCGCTGCAGCGCATCTCCCTGTTGTGCAGGATCGATACGCTCGATGAGCTCGATTACTATCGTAACGGCGGCATTCTGCACTATGTCTTGCGGAAGCTTGCCGCGTGATTGTGATCGGCGGCTCACTTCGAAGTGAGTAGCGAGTGATATGAAGGCGGCCTAAGAAAGGTCGCCTTCTCTTGTTCCAAGGCTGGCGGTGCAAGTGCCGGCGGTGGCGTTAATAGCGAGAAGCTGGCGGCGGCGCGGATATTCTCGGCAAAACTTATGACAGCGATGATGGCCTATAATTCTATATCGCGGTGGTCCGGCGCCATCGGCGTCTGCGCGATTGTGGCCATTATCCGGCCTGCCACGGCGGAACCGCGCGCGGTGGTCGAACTGTTCACCTCGCAGGGGTGTTCGTCGTGTCCGCCGGCCGACAAGGTCATCGGCGAGCTTGCCAAGGATCCTTCGGTGATCGCGCTGAGCATGCCGATCGACTATTGGGACTATCTTGGCTGGAAGGACACGCTGGCGGATGCGCGCTTCAGCGCTCGCCAGAAGGCCTATTCGCTGATGCGCGGCGATCGCGACGTCTACACCCCGCAAGTGGTCGTCAACGGTTCAACCCATGTGGTTGGAAGCGATCGCGCCGGAATCGAACAGGCGATCGGCATCACCCGGAAGACCGAAGGCGTGATGTCGTTGCCGGTTTCGATGAAGCTAACCGGCGACCAGATTACCGTGTCGGTGGCGGCCTCCGGCAAGGCGCCGGCCGCGACGCATGGCGAAATATGGATCTGTTCGATTTCCAAGGCGGTGCCGATATCCATCGCGCGCGGCGAGAACAGCGGTCGCGATCTGACCTATTACAACGTGGTGCGTAACGTGCTGAAGGTCGGCGACTGGAATGGCAGTGCCGGAAGCTGGACAGTGCCGCTGGAGAATATCTCGCGCGAAGGCATCGATGCCGCGGCGGTCTTCGTTCAGGATGGCAGCCGCGAAAAGCCGGGCCCGATGCTGGGTGCCGCGTACACGTCTCTTCACTAGGGTCCAAGCGCTCCGCCCGAAAACGCCACCCTGTCGCTACTGCTTCGTCATCACGAACTTGCCGGTACCATCCACATAGGCCTGATAATTGCCGCGGATGGTCTTGCTGTCTTTCCCCGCGGTCCCCTGCATTCGAATATCCCATTTCGGGCATACGATCTGGATCGCCACATGTTGATTCGACGCGAGGAAGTTGCCGGTTGCTGAACAGGACTCCTTGTCGTCATTTTCATAGGTGCCCGAGAGGCGTCCATTTTTGTTGGCGAGCGTCATCATGTTTTTCGAAGTGTTGGACCACGTGACGCTCCAGCGCCCGACGAGATCGTCGGCGTCGGCCCGAGCAACGCGCGGCGCTACGAAGAACGATAGAACAATAGCGGTCAGAGCCGTCGCGAATTTCAGCATCCTCAACCCCCCGTGCTTCGACGTTGGTGACGGATAGGATCAGGATATCACTCATTTTCAAAGGGGCGATTGCAGGCAAGGCAGTCGTGGGTGCCCCTGGCGAGGCCCCGGCGGCGCAGTCGAGCCTGCTACAGGTTGATTCTTTATCTGTGCTGGCGGCGGCCGGGGCAACGAGGATCGAGCGCCGCGGCGTTTCGCCCGCCAAAAAGAAAAGGACCAACTCTCGTTGGCCCAGTATGGGGATAAACTCTGCGCTAGGCCCGATCCCGACGACCCCGGGGGGCTGGGGGCTGAGGAATCCGGAATCGAAAGGACCGGGCCAACGCAGTAGTTTCTTCTCGCAATTCAGCAGGGCGTTCGGTGGGCGGAAGTGGGGCGGTATTATGATTCCGGCTAACGATCACGTGACGGCAGCTCTTTCGTTGCAAATGGTTAGCGGTTGCTTTGGGAACTTAAGTCGCAGGCTATCCCGGCGTTCCCGGCAGAGGTACCTCTTGCGGCGGGGATCGGTCGGCGCAATCATGTCGGGCAGATGACAGGAGATGCGTTATGAGCTCGATGACGGAGGAAGCCGATCCAAGTGAAGCCCGCGCAGCGGCTCGCAATGCCGCTGCGACAGGCCTGTCCAACCGGGTGACGTTCAATCGGCACGAACTCAATCGCATCCTCAATCTCTACGGGCGCATGGTCGCCGACGGCGAATGGCGCGATTACGCGATCGACTTCCTGCTCGACCGTGCGGTGTTCTCGATATTTCGCCGTGCCGCGGAGGTTCCAATTTACCGGATCGAAAAAGACCCCCGCCTGGCCCGCAAGCAGGGTATTTACAGTGTGATCTCGGCAGGCGGGTTGATCCTGCGTCGTGGCCACGAACTGGACCGCGTGCTGCTTGTCATCGATCGCAAGCCCGCGCTGGTGTAGCGCATTCCTGCTCGTCGTTGCGGACCGGCTCGGCCGGCTTGACGAGCTATCGGAGCCTTTTCGGTTCTGATTGAATCAGAACCGAGGTTCCAATCTCATGTTCTGACGCGTTGACGCGAACCGTCATACACTTCGCTCGAAAACGCTTTCGTGCCTTGCTGCTCCGCGATTTGCGGGTCCGGTTTTGCGAGCCGGACAGGAAATGACGTGTCGAGGGGCTACGATATTTCCGGCACGGTTTTTCCGCCGTCCCCCAGCGCCAGCTGCATCATGACGGTATCGAGCCAGCGGCCGAACTTGAACCCGACATCGGGATGGGTTCCGATCATCTGAAATCCGCATTTCGAATGGACGCCGATCGATGCGGCGTTGGCGGAATCGCCGATCACCGCGATCATCTGGCGAAATCCGCGCGTCTCACATTCGTCGATCAGCCGTTGCAGCAATTGCCGGCCGATGCCGCGGCGGTGGATCGAGGGGTGCAAATAAACCGAGTTCTCGACGGTGAAGCGGTAGGCCGGCCTTGGCCGGTACGCCCCCGCATAGGCGTATCCGATCACGTCGGCGTCCAGCGTCGCGACGATATAGGGAAAGCCTCCGTCGAGCAGCGCCTCGAAGCGTCGCGTCATCTCGGCGAGATCGGGGGGAATCAGTTCGAAGGTCGCTGTGCCGAAACATACGGCATGCTCGTAGATTTCAGTGATCGCGGGCAGGTCGGCGGCCACAGTCGGCCTGATTTCAAGCGAGGACATGGGCTTGAGATTATTTTCGCCCGCCGCAAAAGAAAAGCCCCGGCCGCAAGGGCCGGGGCTGGTCGGGATTCATGTGCTCAGCAAGCGTGCTCAGTCGCGCTGACCCAGCAACTGCAACAGCAGCGTGAACAGGTTGATGAAGTTCAGATAGAGCGAAAGCGCACCGGTAATCGCCGCGCGTTCCGCCACGTCACCTCCCTGCCCGGCGTAGCCGTAGATGTAGTCATTCTTCAGCCGCTGGGTGTCCCAGGCGGTGAGGCCAGCGAATACCAGCACGCCGATGACTGAAACCACGAACTGCAGCATTGAACTGGCGAGGAAGAGATTGACCAGGCTCGCGATGATGACGCCGAACAGGCCCATGATCAGGAAAGAGCCCATCCCGGTAAGGTCACGCCGCGTCGTGTAGCCATAAAGGCTCAGCGCGCCGAACGTGGCCGCGGTGATGAAGAAAACCCGCACGATCGAGGTGTGCGTATACACCAGGAAGATCGAGGACAGCGAAATCCCCATCAGCGCCGAGAATACCCAGAACAGCATCTGGGCGGTCGCAGGCTGCAGGCGGTTGATCCCGGCGGAGATGACGAACACCATGGCAAGCGGTGCCAGGATGAACAGCCACTTCAGCGGGCTCACGAACATCGCGTAGCCGAACGCCGTCAGGTAGACATTGCTGCCGATCTTGGCGGCAGCTCCGGACGGGTCGCCGGTTACGGCCGCCATATACACACCGAGCGCTGCGAGGCCGGTGATGGCCAGGCCAATGCTCATATAGTTGTAAACGCGCAGCATGTAGGCGCGCAGACCGGCGTCGACCGTCGCGGCGTCAACGCGCCCGGCGGCCCGGCCGAAGGGAGAGGCATAGTTACGGTCTAGGTCCGACATGGTCGAATTCCTGTTGGTTGTCTGGTGGAACGCCAAAACCTGCGTCGCCAGCTCGAAATTACCTCAGATAGCGCCGTTTGCGGACATTAATTTTGCGTCATGAAACGGCGTCTGGTGCAGCTCATATTTGGGAAACTACCACATCCGCCGCAAGCCGCCATGCGCGGCTGAATGTCGCTGCGCAGCAGAGATCGGATCCGCCGGCAAAGCCATTTCTATCAAATTCATATTACAGGTTTCGCAGAACGGCTGCCGGCTTCTGGTTCAAGGCCAGCAGCGTCCCGGCGAGCCCCAACCCCACCGTGACTATCAGAGCTGTGACTACCACGACGGCGGCGCTGCCGGCCTGCCAAACGAAGCTCAGGGTCATCAGCCGCGTCACGATCAGCCAGGCCGCAACCGAGCCCGCGATGACACCGAAAACCGCGGTCGCAAAGCCAATCAGCAGATATTCGAGCGCATAAGCGCCCAGAAGCCGCCCGCGGGTCGCGCCGAGTGTTTTGAGAATGACGGCATCATAGACTCGATGGCGATGGCCGGCGGCCAGTGCGCCACCCAGCACCAGGACCGCCGAGATCAGGGTCACGGCACTCGCGCCGCGGATCGCGAGCACCAGATTGGTAACCACCGTGCCGATGGTTTCCAGCGCCTCCCTTACCCGTACCGTGGTCACCATCGGGAATGCGTCGGCAACCTTCTTGACGATTGCCGCATCACCGGCCGCGCCAGGCTGATTCTCCGTCAAGGTCGCAATGTGGGTATGCGGTGCGCCTTTGAAGGCGTTGGGCGAAAACACAAGGACGAAGTTGATGCCGAGGCCCTGCCAGTCGATCGCACGCATATTGCCGATTCGTGCCGAAATATCGCGGCCGAGAACGTTGACGATGATTTCGTCGCCGAGCTTGAGCTTGAGGCCGTCGGCGATCTTCTTCTCGATCGATATCAGCGGCGGACCATTGTAGTCGGCACCCCACCATTGCCCTTCGACAATCTTCGATCCCTTGGGGATTTCGCCGGTTGACGTGAGACCGCGGTCGCTCTGCAGCACCCATTCGCTGTCGGTCGTAGGATCGAGGTTTTCCGCCGGGACGCCGCGCGCTGCGACAATACGGCCGCGCAGCATCGGCACTTCCTCGACCGTTGCGCCCGGCGAGGTTTGCTTCAGGAACGTCACGAAGCGGTCGGCTTCGGTGGCGGGAATGTCGATGAAATAGAACGAAGGGGCGCGCTCGGGCAGGGCGGCGAGGAATTGCCTCCGCAAATTGCCATCGATCTGCGTTATGGTCACCAACACGGCCAGACCCAGACCCAGCGACATGACCACGGAGGGCGTCAAGGCGCCGGGCCGGTAGATATTGGCGATCGCCAGCCGCAACATGGTGAATTGCGTTCGAGGCAATCGGCGCGCCAGCGCCATCAGCCCGGCGGCGATGCCGCGCAACAGCGCAAAGACGGCGATCGAGGACAGGACGAATATGGTCGCTACCCGCTTGTCATAAGCAAGCCCGATGACCACGACGACCAGGAACGCAATCACCAGTGCCATCAAGGCGAGGTAACGCCAGCGCGGGCGTTGCCACAGGCTGGTCACGGCCTCGCGAAACAGCGTCGCCACCGGAACATCGTGCACGCGGCCAAGTGGCCAAAGCCCAAAGGCGAGCGCCGTCGCAAGCCCGTATACGAGCGACAAGGCGAGTTGATCGGTATGCAGGGCCGGGACCACCGGCAATGGCAACACCCTGCCGAACACGTCGACGATGATGAACGGCAGCGCAGCTCCCGCGGCAAGTCCGATCGCGGAACCGACCAGGGCCAGCACCACCACCTGCGTAAGATAGATCGCAAAAACGTCGCGGCCGGTAGCGCCCATCGCCTTGAAGGTGGCGATGACGTCGCGGCGGCGATCGATATGGCTCTTGACCGCGTTGGCGACGCCAACACCGCCGACCAGTAGTGAGGCAAGGCCGACCAGCGTGAGGAATTGGGTG
>Ga0210408_10004362_pt1 | contig 12662 bp, 9 predicted proteins | sample IncBWH4MmetaG_FD_155471 | JGI IMG/M metagenome (GOLD analysis project Ga0210408, IMG submission 155471) | Forest soil microbial communities from Barre Woods Harvard Forest LTER site, Petersham, Massachusetts, United States - Inc-BW-H-4-M | ecosystem: Environmental > Terrestrial > Soil >...
AAGAAGGTGCTTTTGCCGGCTCCGTTTGGACCGATCACCGCCGAAAGCGACCCCGAGGGAAAAGCAAGTGACACATCGTCGATCGCCCGCACGCCACCGAACGCCTTGGTGAGATTTCTGATTTCGAGCTTCATCGGGAGCGTCCGGGCCAGGCCAGTCGGAGAAAATCGAGCACGCCGTGGCGCAGCCCGAGCGCGAATGCGAGGATCACGATCCCAAGCACCAGCCCATGATATTCGGTGAAGCGTGTCACCACATCGTTCAGCGCGAGCAGGATCATCGCGCCCAGGACGGGTCCGAGGAAGCTGTTGAGGCCGCCCAGCATGACGGCAAAGATCGCCTGGCCCGAATTCGGCCAGTCGGCAAATTCAGGATAGGCGCCAGACACGAACAGTGCAGCCAGCACGCCGCCGAGGCCTGCAAACGCGCCGGCAATAGTGAAAGCCCAGAGCCGGGCTTGCCACAAGACGATGCCCAGGAAGCTCGCGCGGTTTTCGTTGTCACGGATCATGCGCAGCGTCTGGCCGAACGGGCTCGCCGAGATGTGGCGCAACGCCAGCAGGCCGAGCACCGCCACCACCGCGCAGAATTGGTAAAGATGAAGCTGCGAGGCGAGCTCGAAACCGAATATCTCGCGGCGCGGGATGCCGCCGCGCAGGCCCTGATCGCCGCCTGTGAGGCTCTGCCAGGAAATGATGATGCTGTAGAACAGCATCTGCACCGCAAGCGTGATGAAGGCGAAGTAATCCGTGCTGAGGCGTACGCAGATTGCGCCGACGCAAAGCGCGGCAAAGGTCGTAACCAGCACCGCCAGCGCGGCGGCGACGGGCAGCGAGAGAGCCGTCATCTGCATCGTCAGCCCGAAAGCATAGGCACCCAGGCCGTAGAACATGCCGTGGCCGAACGAGACCATGCCCGTGTTGCCGATCAGCAGGTTGAGCGAGGTCGCAAACAGCGCCATGGCGCTCAATCGAATGATGAAATCCTCGAAGGCTGGGCTGCGATGCAGCAGCGGGATCGCCAGCACGACGATCAGGGCAAGGGCGGCAATCGCCGTATCGCGCAATGCAGGGTGGCCCCTCATGACCGGCGACCGAACAGGCCCTGCGGACGCAGGAGGAGGATGGCGATCATCACGACGTAGATCAGTCCATCGGTAAACCTGGGGAAACCGATCGTGCCGAAGCCGCGGACCATTCCGATCAGCAGCGCGGAGACTAGCGCTCCCGCGATGGAGCCCATGCCGCCGATCACCGTGACGATGAAGCTCTCGATCAGGACCGAGAAGCCCATGCCCGGCGACAGCGAACGCACGGGCGCCGCGAGCGCGCCGGCCAACCCTGCCAAGGCGCCACCGAAGGCGAAGACGATGGCGAACAGTAGCGACGTATTGATGCCCAGCGCCGAAACCATCTGGGGATTGATCGCGGCGGCACGTACCGTCTTGCCGAGCCGTGTCATCGAAAGGCCGAGGCCAAGCACGATCGCAATCAGCGCCGCGATGCCTATCAGCACGGCATAAAACGGCGGCACCACCCCGCCCGCGATGAAGAACGGTGGAACCTGGAAGGCCGGCGGCATTCCCATGGCGTGAAACTCGGGTCCCCAAACGATCTTTACGAGGTCGTCAAAAATCAACACCACGGCGTAGCAGATCAGAAGCTGCATCAGCACGTTGGATCCATAGACGCGACTTATCAGTGCGCGTTCGAACAGCGCGCCGAACAGCGCCATCGCGAGCGCTCCCGACAGCACCGCAAGCGCGTAGCTGTCGGTGGCCCCGAGCGCGGTATAGGCAATGTAGCCGCCCAGCATGTAGAAGGTACCGTGGGCAAAGTTCACGATCTTCAGCACGCCGAAGATCAGGGTCACGCCTGCGGCGACGAGGAACAGCAACATGCCCACGATCAGCCCGCTGGTGGTCTGGGTGACCACACAGGCGGGCGTTGTGAAGCAGGCGCCGAGCGCGTCGAGGTCCATCTGAATTCAGATGTATTTCTGCTGCTTTTTCCACTCGGTCTCGAGTTCGATGATCTTGCCCCAGTCGGCGGCCTTGACATCGATGATGAATGGCTCCTTCGGCGTGGTCTGGCCCCAGCCTATGGCGTAGCCGATCGTGGTGTGGTCCTCGCGCATGGTGATCGTACCGTCGGCGCCAAACGGCGTATTGATCTTCATGCCCGTGAGCGCCGCGGCCAGGGCTTTGCCGTCAAGCGAGTTGGCCTTCTTGATGGCTTGCTCGTAGAACTGCATCGCCACCGAGTTTTGCCACGACCAGTTGGTCGGCCGCTCGTTCCACTTCTTGAGGTAGGCCTGACCCCATTCCTTGTTGGCGGGAGTATTCGGGAAGGTCTCGAGGTAGCGCGTCGCCGACTGAATGCCGGCCGGCAGATTCTTGATGGCGGCCAGCACTGGATAGTCGACGTTGGGCGTCGCCACCGTCATTTGAGAGAACAGGGCGTAGACGTTGCCCTGGTTCACGAATGCCGAGAGATCCCCGGCATAGAGAAGCGTAAACAAAGCCTGAGGCTTGGCCTGGATCAACTTGGTGATGACTTCGGTGAAGTCGGGCTGGCCGAGCTTGGGCCACGCCTCGGTGACGATTTCGACGTCCGGCTTGAACTGCTTGAAGAACTGCAGGTACTGGGCGGTGGTGTCGCGACCGTAGGCGTAATCCGGCGAGCAGGTCGCCCATTTGTTGAGTTTCCTGGCGTTGGCGTAGTCGGAGAGATAGATGCTGCCAGCCACCGCGTCATGCACGCCCTGGCGCGCGACGCGGAAGGCGGTAGGTGCGCGGATCTTGGGGTCGGCGGTCAGCGACGAGGTTTCGCTGTTGGTGTGGATGCAGGCGATGCTGCCCAGGTCGCGCACGACTTCCTGGACCGCGAAGGAAGCGGACGACGCTTCAGCATCGATCAGCAACTCGCAACCCGTGCTGTTCACGAGTTCACGCGCGATGCGTGCGGCCTCCTGCGGTTGGCCTTTTGAATCGCGAAAAACGAATTCGATCGGCCGGCCGAGGAAACCGCCGGCGGCGTTGATGCGATCTTGCTCCATCATCAGCGAGTTGCGCGAGGAGGTGCCAAGCAGCGCGATCGGCCCTGACAGAATGCTTTGCATTCCGATACGCAACGTGTTCGCCTGCGCCCTGGCAACCCAGGGGACGGCAAGCAGGCCGGCCGTACCACCCGCGAGCATCGTACGACGAGTAATGTGTCTGCTCATTGAAGCTGCACCTCCCTGTTGCCGCGGTAACCGGCCGTTTTTCTGGCTATCGACCTTAAATCGGCGATAGCATTTTGATCAAGCCAGCATTTCGTCGGCCAGCTCCCGGCCTCAATCGGAGCATTTGTCGCAGGTGGGCTCCAATCGCCCCGCTGCGGTTCTGGTAAACCGGCCTTCATCTTCGGGTGGAACTCAAGGCGAACGACACGGCGAAACTTCAACCCGAAGGGATGTTGGAGCAAGTCAACCTGGACCAGTGGGCGCTTTACTATCGGCGCGATTGCACGCTACCAGGCGTGTTGATCGCCTGCATGCCATTTGTCCTTATTTTTGCAGCGACGGACTGCCAGGCGAGAGACCATGCTTCTGCATTTCGGGGATGTTGATCTTCACGCCATTGCTCATGATGACATCGCCGGGCTTCTGATCCGCCGCGCAGGGACCGAGCCACTTCGCTTCCATCGTCATCGTCATTTTGCCGCCCGGCAGTTCCTCGCTTTGCGACGTCACCGTCATCGTGTATCGGCTGTCGAAATTGCCGGTTACGAGCGCCTGCGCCGTCGCCGGTTTGCCACCCATCGTACACGTTGAATCGATCGTCACCGAGTTGCCTGATCGCTTAACCTCGCGTTCCCGGCAGGTTGAAGCTGAAAAGGGGCCGGCATTCGACTGCAACATCTGGTCGGTTGACGCATCGATGCACTGCTGGATCAGCCGCGGGATATTGCTGTTACCGATCGTCGTCCGGACTTCCCACAATCCTGGCTTACGCGACGGCAGCTCGGCTGCTGGCGCACTCGGAAGATAAATCAGGCCCAGAACAGCACCGGTCGCTGCAAACCGCATAAAACTCTCCTACCATCCGAGGCTAGTGTCCTGATTTTCGAAGTTCGCATCATTGTGCAGTTGACTCGTCTTCTCCACCAGCGAGGCTTTCTGGTAGATATTGGAAACGGCACAAGCCCCCTGGGATGACATGACCAACCGACGCATACTGATCAGATCATTTGCAGGTGCGTTGTTGCTCGGTGCGGCCGCCACCGCAAGGGCACAAAAGGCAACGGCGCAAAAAGCAAAGTCATTCACCATCGGCTATCTGGCGTTGCTCCCGGGGGAGGACCGCATGAGTTTCATGGCAAGCTTCAAAGGCCGGCTCAATGAGCTTGGCTATGTCGAGGGCGAAAGGTCGCATCTGCACTATCGCTCTGCCGAAGGCAGACCGGAACTGTTGCCCGGTCTGGCATCAGAGCTTGTCGGTCTGAAACCCGACGTGCTTGTCACCGGATTCGGCACGGTGGCGGCAAAAGCAGGCAAGGCGGCCGCGGCCGGCGTTCCCGTGGTTTTCATGGCCGTCGGCGATCCCGTCGGCGCAGGTGTGGTTGAGAGCCTCCCCCGGCCTGGCGGCAACGTCACCGGGCTTTCCGATCTTGCATCCAATTTGCAGGGCAGCCGTCTTCAGTTGCTGCGCGAGATCGCGCCCGCCGCTTCGTTGGTGGCGGTGGTATTGAATCCGGGCACACCCTACGCTGCCCTCGCCTACAAGGAGCTCGAGGCCGCGGCCAAGCTCGCCAGGATCGAGCTGCGTCCCTTCGAGGTGCGCTCGGTGGAGGAAATTACGCCGCAGCTCCACGCCACCCGGCCAGCAGGCGCCGGCGCGCTGGTCATCTTTGAGGACCCGCTGACGCTGAGCCGCCGGGACGAGATTGCGATGCTCGCAGCACGACTGCGGTTACCCGCCGTCTACGGTTACCGCGAGTTTGCCGAAGCGGGAGGACTGATGTCTTACGGGACAGACCATCGCGCGCAATGGCGTCGTGGCGCAGAGCTCGTCGACCTTGTTCTGAAAGGGACAAGGCCCGCCGATATCCCGGTCGAGCAACCGACCAGGTTCGAGCTTGTGGTCAATCTCAAGGCGGCAAGGGATCTCAATCTCGCCATTCCGCCGACGATCATGGTCCGGGTGGACGATGTGATCGAATGACGTCGCAGCCTCTTTAACCAGCGGCACAGACGCCGAACCTTTCTTGCAAAGGGAGCGAAGGAGCGAACTGGATTGAGCTCGACTACGCCTCCTCGGCTTCCGCCTCGCGTGGTTGCGGTTCTGAAGCGCCCTCAACTCCGAGGAAGTAGCTCTGCAGCGCAGGCACGATCACGAGCAGCATGACGGGCCCGATCAACATTCCGCCCACGATCACCGTTGCGAGCGGCCGCTGTACCTGGCTGCCGATACCGGTGGAGAGCGCGGCCGGAAGCAGGCCGATGCAGGCTGACAAGGTCATCATCAGGATCGGTCGCATCTGCTGGTCGACCGCACGAAACATGGCTTCCGCCGGGCTCAAGCCGCGACCGGCAACTCGATAATACCCGTGAATGATGAGGATGCCGCTCATCACTGACACGCCGAACAGGGAGACGAAACCGATCGCGGCCGAGATACTGAAATTCAATCCGAAAGCGTACAATCCGAAAATGCCGCCGCTGACCGCGAAGGGAAGTCCGAGCAGCGCCAGGAGGCTGTCGCGGAACGAATTGAACAGCCCGTACAGCAGCACCATGATCAACGCGAAAGTAATTGGCAGGATGATGAAGAGCCGCTTTTTGGCCTGTTGCAGCCACTCGAACTCTCCGGCCCAATCGATGCGATAGCCGATCGGCAGCTTCAGATTGCGATTGATGCGCTGTTGCGCTTCCTCTACCGCGCCGGCGAGGTCGCGACCCCTTACGCTGAATTTGATCGGCACGAAACGCTGGTTGCGCTCGCGAAAGATGTAGGAGGCACCGGTGTCGATGGCGATCGAAGCAAAGTCGCTCAAAGGAATGTAGGCGTTTCCGGCGGAAGTTTGAACGCCGACCTTGATATTGCGCACTTCGTCTACGTCGTTTCGATATTCGGGGGCCAGGCGCACGACTACGCCAAATTGACGGTCCGCCTCCAAAAGCATGGTCGCCACGGTTCCACCCAAAGCGGCTTGCACGACGTTATTGGCATCGGCGACATTCAACCCATAGCGAGCCGCTCGTTCGCGATCGATCCTGATATTCAGATTGGGCTGGCCGAGTATCCAGAACGTGCCAAGATCGGTGATTCCCGGAACCTGAGCCATTTCCGCCATCGCAGCCCTGGCGAGCTTCTCGAGGGTTGCGAGATCGGGACCCATGATCTTGATGGAGTTGGCGCCCTTGACGCCCGACAATCCCTCCTCGACGTTGTCCTGGATGTATTGCGAGAAATTGAAGTTGATGCCGACAAATTCGCTGGAAAACTCGGCCTGTAGTTGCTCGACAAGTTTCTCCTTGGTCAACCCCGCCGGCCATTCCTCGAATGGTTTGAGCGGCACGAAGAACTCCGCGTTGAAAAACCCCGCAGCATCGCTGCCGTTGTCAGGGCGGCCATGTTGCGAGACCACAGTGATGACTTCGGGATGCCGCAGCAGAATTTCCCGCATGCGGTTTACCAGCGGCATTCCTGCCTCAAGCGACAGGGTTGGCGGCATTGACGCACGAATCCAGAGGTTGCCCTCTTCGAGCGTTGGCAGGAACTCGCTGCCCAGGCGGGAGCCGAGGAAGCCGCTGACGCCGAGGAAAACCAATCCGATGGCGACCGTGATCTGTCTCCACTTCAGCGACCAGCGCAGCACCGGCGAATATATCCTGCGCAAACTGCGCACGAGGATCGTCTCGACCTCGCTGACACGCTCCGGGAGCAGTATCGAGGCGAGACATGGTGTGACGGTGAATGTCGCCACCAGTGCTCCCACCAGAGCGTAGGCATAGGTTCGCGCCATCGGACCAAAAATCTGGCCCTCGACCCCCTGCATCGTAAACAGCGGAATAAAAGCCGCCACGATGATCGCGGTCGAGAATATGACCGCCCTGTCGACTTGCAGACCGCTGATCAGGATGAGCCGCAGCCGATCTGTCCATATCGGTTTGTCTGACGAGACTCCGCTGCCCGTCGGATCGTCGCCCCACCGCTTTTCCGCAAGCTCGCGTAGCAGTCTTTCTCTTTCTTCCGGCCTGGCCTGGAGATTGCGATAGACGTTCTCGACCAGAATGACCGCAGAATCGACTATGATGCCGAAATCGACGGCGCCAACCGACAGCAAGTTTGCATCTTCGCCGCGCAGGACGAGTATGATGATGCTGAAGAACAATGCGAACGGAACATTGGCTCCTACGATAATTGCGCTGCGCAGGTCGCCGAGGAAAAACCACTGGACCGCGAAAATCAGCAAACAGCCGAAAATGAGGTTGTGCAGGACCGTGTTGGTGGTGACGCCGACGAGGCTGGTGCGGTCGTAGAACGGGACCAGTTTCACGCCGGGTGGAAGACTCCCGTCGGCATTGATCTTTTCAATCTCGGATCGGACGCGTGCGACGACGTCGTTGGTGTGCAGCGTGCGATTCATGATGACAATCGCCGCGACCACGTCATCCGCATGGTCCCGACCAGCCTTGCCAAGCCGCGGCACATGACCAACCGAGACCTTTGCGACATTTTTCACGAATAACGGCAGGCCCTGCCACTGGGAAAGCAGGACGTTCTCGATGTCCTGGACCTTGTAGCCCTGCGTCAGATTTGCTTCGCCGCCGCTGTCCATGAGCCCTATGCCCCGAACATTGACGGATTGCTGCCCCATGTTGATGGTGCGGCCACCCACGTTGACGTTGGCATTGCCGATTGCGCTGATTACCTGCGGCAGCGTCACACCGTAGGCTTCGAGTTTTTGCAGATCGACCTCGACATCGTATTCCTTGGTCGTCCCGCCCCAGGTATTCACCTGCACGACGCCGGGAACGGCAAGGAGTCGCCGCTGCAATATCCAATCCTGCACCGTTCGCAGATTGCTCAACCCGAAGTGCGGCGGTCCGACCACCTCGTAGCGATAGATCTCGCCGACCAGGCTCGTCGCCTGAATTTGCGGCGTAACGCCACCGGGGAGACTGACGTTCTGCTGCAGGTTGATCGCAGTCTGCGTGAGCGCGAAATAGTAGTCGGTGCCGTACTGGAAAACGACGCGGACGAAAGAAAGGCCATAGAATGAGGTTGAACGAATGACATCGACGCCGGGCGTCGCGGCCAGGCCTACCTCGATCGGGATCGTGAAATAGCGTTCCATCTCCTCGGCGGACAGGCCCGGAGATTGTGCCGTGATTTCCAGGATCACCGGCGCCGGATTGGGGTATGCTTCGATGTTGAGCCTGAAAAATGCGAATGTGCCGGCGGCGACAAATACAAGCAGGCCCAATAAGACCAGCGGCCTTCGGGTCAGGGCAAATGTGAGTAGCCCCTTGAGCAGAGATGACCTCCGAATCCGAGCCTGCACCACCATCCAACGAGGAGCGGCTGGAACCGATTGCCCCGACGCCTCCCAACTGAGTCGAATGGTAGACAGGTTTTGAACTGGCTTGAAGCAAAAAAATTGCCCGCGACCTGCTCAATCCAGCGGGTTTTTTTTACCGCAGCCCATGCACCGCCTCTTTTCAGGCAGGACCTCGCCGATCAGAGCGCCTTGGTAAAGTGATAACGACGAAGTCCGCCACCCAAAGACTTGTTACTGCCGCTCACTGCGACCTCTTCACGGACGAGCTCGTATCCTGCACTTTGATAAAGCGCCAGAGCCTCTGTTTGAAGTTCCGAAGTACTCAGATTCAATCTCGGCCGGTTGCGTCGCCGGCATTCTTCCTCTGCGAAAATCAGCATTGTTCGAGCAATCCCTCGGCGCCGCAAATCGGGATCGACATACATTCTGCGTAGCTCCATTCCCGAATCGGTCGATGACTCCAGCCCGAACATGCCAACGAGCCTCTCGCCATCGACAGCAACCCAGAAACCGCCCTTCCGCTCCGAATAATATTCATGGACGCGATCAATTTCTTCTCTCAAGGCTCGGCCGATGTAGATTTCGAACGCCTCCTTCATATCGGCAGGTGCCAACAGGCGGTTCGCCCGAATGAACAGTTCGCGCACCGCGGGTGCATCGTCAGGTGAGAATTCACGAATTTCCACCTCGACCTCCGCTGGAACTTTTCGAGCGAGCACCACGACCGTTCGCCAGAAGACCGTATCCAAAAAAAGAACCCCGATCCTGATTCGATCAGAACCGAGGCTCCTTATGTGCGCCGGGCTGGCTGCTTCAGGTTGCGCGGGCGCGGAGCGTCAGAGCGGTTTGATTTCGACTTTGCGGAATTTCACCACGCCCTTGTCGTTCGCCACACCCTTGTCGTCCTTGTTGCCCAGCCCATGCTGGAGCGCGATGCGGCCATTCGCGTGCTTGGCATCCTGCACGCCATCGACGGTCTTCTGCCCGTTCAGCACCACAGTGAACGCGGGCCCTTTTGCGGTGATCTCGTAGACGTTCCACTTGCCGCCAGCCCTCGGCATGGGGTCGACCTTGGCAAGGTTGACGATCGCGCCAGTGCCATAGCTGGGATCGGGTCGCATATCCCAGATGTTGACCTCGTAACCGTTTTCGGCCGTCACCTTGTCGGGATCGGTACAGCGAATGAACACACCGCTGTTGGAATCGGGTTCGACCCAGAATTCGGCCCTGATCTGAAAATCACCGTAGCTGTTCTTCGAAACAAGGAAGCCGTTGCCCTTGTCGGCGACGATTACGCCGTCCTCGACCCGCCAGTTGGCATCGCCGATCTTGTTGAAGTTATCGAGGCTCTTGCCGTCGAAAAGCGTAACCCATCCGTTCTCACTGGAGGCCTGCGGCGCGGACGAGAGCACAGCGAAACCAGCGAGAAGAAAGGCGATAGCGGACCGGCGATTCATGAAGATTCCTCCCAATTTTCTTGGCTTGCGAGCCTTCCTGTCAGATCGGGAAGCCCGCCCCGTTTTTCAGCACCGACCGATGTTAGCAGCCAACGCCTGCACAGCAAACTAGCCAAAACCCCGCCATGGCACCAGACGTCCGAGCCGGGTCAACAGGATTTGAGGATACGCCGCAGCCCGCCTCGCTCGAGCGCGGGAGCCTGAAGCGAGGCGACGGTTGCCTGCACCAATTGCTCGATGGCACCGGCTGCATCGCTGCCATCGGCTTCACCTCGCGACAGGCGCGAAATGCGTTCAGGCGTGACCAGCGTATAGTAAAGCGCTCCCAACAGAAAATGGCTGCGCCAGACGATTTCAGTGCGCGGTACCTGCGGCAGGCTTTCACAGATCGCATCGATGAAGGCGTGACTTGTGTCATCGAAGGTCTGCGCGATGATCCGCCCTGCGGCCTCGTTTCCTTCCGCCGACATCACTGCTCGCAGCCTGGTAAAGCGCGCCCCGCCACCTGCAAGGTCGCTGCCCGAAGAAAAGGCCGGCACGACATAGGCACGCACGATCGCTTGCAGGCGGTCCTGGAGGTCCCGCACGCTTCTTGCCGCCGCCAGCAACTCCGAACGCCTGCGGTTCATCGGCCCGCAATGACGGCGATAAATCTCGAGAAGCAGGCCGTCCTTGGTTTTGAAATGATACGTAACGCTGCCGGGATTTGCGCCCGCCGCCTGCGCGATGTCACGGATCGACACCGCATTGAAACCGTTGGTCGAAAACAGCTCCTCTGCCGCGCACAGGATCGCCTCGCGCATGTTCGGCTTGCGCGCGGCAGCCTCTTTGTCGTCGGATTGGAGGGCCATTCTCTTGTACAGATGTACAAATCGGATCGGTCAAGTCAACGAGTTTCTCGGCGAGTTTCGGGCGTGGGCGCCTTTGCAAAAGCGCATTCTCCCCTGCCCTTTTTGGGAAGCGGAAAAGACCTCGCGTGGTCGACTACTTCTGGATGTGCCACGATGCATCCCAGTCTTCGGGGGGCGGATTTGCCTTCAAACCATCAAGGCGGCGTTTCAACGTCATCGACGGCCCATCACCGGGCATCACCTCGACGGCTGCTTCAAGCGCGCCAAGCGCATCATCCCACCGCCGCTCGCGGTAGGCTCCGAGCGCTTCCTGGTACCGTGCGCGCAAGGATGATTGCGCTTGCGTGAGTTCGCCCTTGCGTCCCATGATTTCATAGACGACTTCCGCACGGGTTTGGCCCTCCACCACGATCCGATCGATCTCGCGAACTTCGAGCGAGGCGCCTGCCGCGGCAATGGTGGTTTCCGAGGCGAGGTTGCGGGTGCCATAGCTTTTGTTCGCGCCTTCCAGGCGGGACGCCAGATTCACGACATCGCCCATCACGGTATAATTCATCATGACATCCGACCCGATGCTGCCCACAAGCGCCTCGCCGGTGGCAATTCCGATCCTCAAATCGCATGTTTCCATCGGAGTGCCGCGAACGCCAAGCAGATCGGGGATTTCCTCGCGCAGGGCCGCGATACGTTCGATCATCTCGAGCGCCGCAAGGCAGGCGAACCGGGCATGATCCGCTGACTCGACGAAAGGAGGTCCCCAATAGGCCATGATGCCGTCACCGATGTATTTGTCGATGATTCCACGGTGGGACCGGATCGGTTCCGACATCACGGAAAGATAGCGATTCATCACCTTGACCAGGCCCTGCGGCGTCAATCCCTCGCTCAGGGTAGTGAACCCCTTCAGATCGCAGAACAGGACCGTCATCACCCGGCGCTGGCCTTCGGCGGCGGTCAGGGCCGGCCGATCAATCAGCCCTTCGACCACGCGGGGATCGATATATTTGCCGAAGGTTTCCCGAATGCGCTGGTTGTCGCGCAATTGCCCGACCATCCGGTTGAATGCGCCAGCCAGTTGCCCGATTTCGTCGGCGGTCGTCACGTCGATCGATTGATCGAGGCGACCTGCCTCGACCGCGCGTGTCCCTTCGAGCAATTGCCTGACAGAACGAATGATGCCGCCGCTGACGAGGTTGGCGAAAATCAAGCCGACGATCGCGGCAAGCAGTGTCACGATCACCGAGAACGCGACTGCCTGGATTTGCTCCGACCTGATCGTCCTCACTGCCCCGGCGCTCACCCTGAGCATTTCGACCCGCAAGGCGTCGATTTTTGCGTCCAGTTCGTCCCGAAGAGCGTCCGCCCGAGCAAGACCGCGCCTTACCGCGACAAAATCCCGCGCATCCAGGTTCGCAATCAGTTCCTCCGATTCCTGTGTCAGATGGTGTCGGCTGTCGTTCATCAAGCTATCGAGGTGACCATCTATTCGAGCCAGCGCCGCATTGTCCGATGGCGTGCTCGTATCGTCGATGATCGCGTTGATCAGCTTGCGCACCGCCTCGGTTTCGGAATCGATTTCGGCGTCCTTGGCGTCATAAACCACCTTGCGGGCCTTATAGACTGCCTCATCAGGTGGCTCCTCCATTTTCGCAATCACCATGCGACGGAGCGCCAGCGCCCTCTCGAGCGAGAGCACGGTGATTCGTGTCAGATGCGCGTTGGCGGGAATATACCGGTCCGTGAGTTCATCGAGCAGATGGCCTACCCTTCCAACCATCAGCATCGACAAGACCGACGTCGCCACC
>Ga0210408_10004363_pt1 | contig 12658 bp, 10 predicted proteins | sample IncBWH4MmetaG_FD_155471 | JGI IMG/M metagenome (GOLD analysis project Ga0210408, IMG submission 155471) | Forest soil microbial communities from Barre Woods Harvard Forest LTER site, Petersham, Massachusetts, United States - Inc-BW-H-4-M | ecosystem: Environmental > Terrestrial > Soil >...
CTGCACACGCGCGACGTGCAATGGGAGGGGGATGCGCCCACGATCGACGGGGGGCCGTTGCGCCACTACCACTTCGCGTGCAGCTACGACCCCGAGCACCCCGAGCGGCTGACCGCACAGGAGCACGCCCACTGGTGGCCAACCCTCCAAGAGCGCCCCGGCGTGGCCCGCCTCTCGCGCGAGTACGCCGAGCGCCTGTTCGCGCACGGCCACCGTCAGGCCACCGCGTCCCCGCCCCTGTTCGACACGATGCCCGGCGGGGCGTCGATCGAATCGTGGATGCGCGCGAGCTACCGCGAGGCGCTGATGGCGGCCGAGGAGGATGGCGCGGAGGAGCCCCCCAACCCGTTCTCGCACGGCGAAGAGAGCTTCGTGCGCTGGCTCGAGCCGCTCGCGCTCGAACGCGCGCAGGGCGTATCCGCGGAGCCCAGTCGAGCATCCACCACCACCTCTCCCGATCCCTCCGGCGCCCCCGCGGGCGGGGCGCAGGAGTCAGGGGACCCCGTGAGCGCGCAGGAGCTGGCGCAGGCGATGCTCGAAACCAGGACTCTGCTCGCGCGCATCCGCGAGCTGGGCGCCGATCGTGATGACACGGTCCGCTGGGCCGAACGGGTCACGGCGGAGCTCGAGCAGGCCGAAGGGATGATCGTGGAGCGCGACTCGTCGATCGCCGAGCTCGAGGGCCGACGCGAGCAGCTGGCCATCGAGCTCGAGCACCTGCGCGACGTCATAGGCGAAATCGTGAGCTCCCCCAGCTGGCGGGTCACCAGACCGCTGCGGGCCGCCAAGGCGCTCGCGGGGCGAGTGACCACGCGCGCTCAGTAGCACTGGGCGCCTCCCGGCGCCGGCCCCGCCGGCATTGTCGGACCCGACGATGCCGCACGGAACGACACCGGCGCAGGCGCATGATTCGTGGCGCAGGGATGACGTCGGCGTTGACGAGTAGCGCATAGTCCTCATGAGCGCCCGTCCGCGCAGGGCCGAAGTCGCCCAGCGGCGGATCGAACACCCTAACGCTCTCTTCCTCGACCGCGACCGCACCGAGCGCCTTGCCCTCGGTGTCCAAGCCGATGAAGTCACCCGCGACGATCGGCACGCGAGTGGGGAACGTGAAGGTCCCCGCGATGGTGGGGACCGGCACCGCTGCGCTGCTCCCCACGCCAGTGAACTCTTCGTCTTCGGCGCCGGTGAATCCATCCATCGCCGTGGGCGCGAGCACGCGCAGCCTGACCTTTTGCGCGACCGATTCGGCGTCGGTCTCGATCCGCCAGCGCACGATCGTGCCGGTGATCGGGGACCTGAAAACCGACAGGCGCGCGGGTGAGACGGTCGTCGAGAGCGTGCACGGCGCACCGCACGCGTAGGTCGTCATGCGCGTCCGCGGGACACCCAGTTCGTCGCCGAAAGTGATACTCGCCACGCTGGCACCCGGGAGCGCACACCCCACGGCGACCGCCGCGATCGCCAGCAGCGGCGCTCGGCGCCTACCAGCTTGTGCAGCGCTCGAGTGCCGCACGGAATGCCTCATGCGCCTCCTGAAGCTCAACCTGGCTCGCAGCGTACCAGCGCGCCAGCCGTGCGCGACTGCGAGCTATCTCCTCGCCCAACCCGCCCGCGCCTGGGCCGAGGAAGGCGCGCGAGATCAGCGCAGCCGTCGCACCCAGGCGTGGATATTGCGCGTAGATCAGATCCGAGGCGATCGGCAGGCCGGCGTCGTCGACACGACCGATTCCCCCGACCCCGAGACGCAGACCCGCCTCGCGCACGTGTGCGGATACCCGCTCCACAAGCTCACAATCCAGCACCGCGAAGCGGTTGGGCAGGCCAAGGTCGAGCGCGAGGTCGTTGATGCCAAGGTGTATCTCCCGCACTCCCTCCACGCCCGCCACGCGCTCGATGTCCTCGGCCGCGGCACGCGTCTCGAGCAGCGGCACGACCGCGGCGCGGCCAGCCACCACCTCCGCGAACCGTGCCACCTCCTCGGCGCTGCGGAACATCGGCAGCATCAGCACCTCCACCCCCAGTCCGAGCAGGCGCTCGACCTCCTCGGAGGTGTCCGCGGACACCGGGTTGACGCGCGCGAACAGACGAGCCCGCGCCAGCGCGCCGCGCACCGCGGGGAGGCGCTCGATCCGGTGCGTGGAGATCCACGTACCCAGCCCCGCCTGCCGCTCCCGCTTGCCGCGCATCTCGAGGTCCACCCCGACGCGATCGATCCCGGCCACGTCGGCGAGCCCGGCCAGGACGGCGTCGTCGGTCCACAGCGTGAGCACGAACTCGCTCCCCGGAAGAGCCGGCGCGAGGTCCCGAGTGGCCCATCTGCCGTTCTGCATCCGCCCTCCTCTTTTCGCGCGCCACGCGTCCGCTCGCGCGCCGCACCTATCCTACGGCGTTCTCTGTAGAGGAGATGGCGATCCACGGCTGCACTGTCATAGCCCGTAACTACGCCGCTCACGCACGGGTACTCGCGGAGTCGTTCCTCGCGCACAATCCGGGCGCCGGCTTCTCCGTGCTGATCGTCGACGACCCGCGACGCGAGCTCGCAGACGGAGCGATGTTCGAGGTGCTGGGACCCGCCGACGTGGGTATCGAGGAGCGAGAGCTGCACCGCCGGGCCACGATGTACACCGCCCAAGGAGTGGTCGCCTCGTTGAAGTCGAGGCTGTTGACGGAGATGCTCGCGCGCGGGCAGGGACCGGTCGTGCTGCTCGACGCCGACGGCTGCGTCTACGGCGACCTCACCCCCATAGCCGAGCTTGCGCGCAGGCACTCGCTGGTGCTCTCCCCCCACTCGCTGGACCCGCACCCCCTATGGAAGGTGGACAGCCCTGAGCAGACCTTCATCCGCGCCGGCGTGATGAACGCGGGCCTCCTGGGCGTGGGAGACGGGGGGTCGGAGTTCCTGCGCTGGTGGGCAGAGCGCACGGCGCGCCGCTGCGTGTTCGACGTTCAGCGCGGGCTGATGCTCGCCCAGACCTGGCTGACGCTCGCGATGGCGCTGTTCGAGCACCACGTGCTGCGCGACCGCGGGTGCAACGTGGCAGGCTGGAACCTGCACACGCGCGACGTGCGGTGGGCCGGGGACGTGCCGGAGATCGACGGCGGGCCGCTGCGCCACTTCCACTTCGCCTGCAGCTACGACCCCGAGCGCCCGCAGCGGCTGACCTGGCGGGAGCACGCCCATTGGTGGCCGACCCTGGATGAGCGGCCGGGCGTGGCACGTCTCTCCCGAGAGTACGCCACGCGCCTGATCGCACACGGCTACCGCGCGGCCAGCGAGACGCCGCCGTTGTTCGACGCGATGCCCGGTGGGACCCTGCTCGAACCGTGGATGCGCGCAAGCTACCGCGAGGCACTGCTCGACGCCGAGCGGGACAGCACGTCCGAGCCGCCGAATCCATTCTCCGACGGGGAAGAGCGCTTCCAGCGCTGGCTGCACGCGCAGGCGCTCGGTCATATGCGTGGCGAGCCTGGCTGATCCCCTCGTCGCGGGGCACGGAAGCCCCGCGCCCACCAGCTCAGGTGGCCTCACCCACCCACGCGGACGATCCCAAAATACCCCTCCATCTGTCGATTCCCCGGGTCTGGCGTCAAGCGCTTCCTTGCGACCTACGATGCTCAGAGGGATGGAGACCCGCCCGCGCCACCGCCTCCCGCGGACTCCGCTCGCCGGTGTCCTCATCGCTGGGCTGCTCGCCCTCGTGCTCGGGGCTGGCGCCGTATCCGCGCCCGCCGCCGAACCCGGGGTCGTCATCTCCAACACCGGCGCCCCCCACATCGCCGATCTGAAGGCCCTCGGCACCCACTGGGTGCGCATCTTCGTCACCTGGCCCGACATCGAGCCCGCCCCCGGGGCCTACTCCACCGCCTGGCTCGGCACCTACGAAAAATTCTTCCACGAACTCCCCCCCGGCACCAAGGTGATCGCCGACGTCGTCAACACCCCCTCCTGGGAGACCGGCTCCTCCGACGAACACACACCCCCCGCCAACCCCCAGGACTACGCCGCCTTCGTCGGCTTCCTCGCCCAGCACTGGGGCTCGCAGGTCTCCGCCTATGAGCTCTGGAACGAGGAGGACTCCCCCAGCTGGTGGGTCGGCGCCCCCAATCCCGGCGCCTACGCCGCCCTGCTCCGGGCCGCCTACCCCGCCATCAAGGCCGCCGAACCCAATGCCACCGTGCTCGTCGGCGGGCTCACCGGCAACGACTACCCCTTCCTCGAAGCCCTCTACCAGAACGGCGCCAAGGGCTCCTTCGACGCCGTCGCCGTCCATGACGACACCGCCTGCGACGTCGCCTCCCCCTACTCCTTCGTGCGCGAAGGCTCCGGACGCCTGATCCCCGACTCCTTCCTCTCCTACCGCGAAGTCCACGCCGTCATGCTCGCCAACGGCGACGACAAGCCCATCTGGATGACCGAGCTCTCCTGGCGCACCACCGGGGCCACCTGCGCCGAAGGCGCCTGGGCCGGGCAGAAGCTCCAGGGCGTCTCCGACGTTCAGCAGGCCACCTACCTCGACCAGGCCTACCACTGCCTCGCCCAGGACTCCTACGTCCAGGTCGCCCTCTGGTTCTCCTTCCAGGACCAGGGCCCCATCGTCTCCGGACTGCTGCGCGCCGGCGGCTCCCGCAAGCCCTCCTTCGCCGCCTTGCAGGACTTCGCCCACCACGGCGACCAGCTCTCAGAACCCTGCGGCTCCTTCTCCGGTCCCGCCATCAACGTCTCCGCCCCCTCCGACCACACCACCTACACCGGCGCCCTCCCCATCAGCGTCTCCGCCCGCGACTCCCAGGGCGTCGGGCGCATCACCCTCAAGATCGACGGCAAGCTCATCCGCAACTACACCAACCAGGCCTTTCCCCACACCCTTGCCGGGGCGATTCGCTGGCACGGCGCCGCGAGCATCCGCTATGGCCGGCACATCCTCAGCTTCTTCGCCGTCGACAAGCTCCGCAACACCTCCGAACGGAGCGTCGTCATCTACCACCGCGCCCCCCGCCGTCGTAAGCACCACCACCATCACCACTGACCGCGCCGCTGGGGGCGGCCCCGCTGGACAGCCCCGCTGAAGGCCCCGCTGGACAGCCCCGCTGAAGGCCCCGCTGGACAGCCCCGCTGAAGGCCCCCCTGGCCAGCCCCGCTGATTGGCCCACGCTGAACCGAAGCCGCGCTGCCTCGCAATCGAGGGCTCTTGCGCGCGCTCGTCGACCAGTTTTGTTGGGTGGGGCCCGAGGGCAATATTTTTGAGCCGGCCTTCGGGTGCAGTTGGCCTGAGGTTTTCAAGCTGGCCTGAGTGTGTATATCTTTTTTTGAGTTGCGTATAACTATCGTTCGACGCAAGCCAATTTTCAATACGTAGTCTCTCTCTTCGAGTACCGTTGTCCGCCGCGTGAACCCCCTCCCCCTCACCCGCCTCCACGGGCCCCTCGTGCTCGAACCCCCCGTGTTCGCCGACCAGCGCGGCTTCTTCTGCGAGACCTACCGCCTTGAGTGGCACCCCTCCGTCGGCATTCCCCCCCACGAGCGCTTCATCCAGGACAACCACTCCCGCTCCACCCGCGGAGTCGTGCGGGGAATGCACTTTCAAGTCGGCGACGGCGTCGCCAAGCTCGTGCGCTGCGCCCGCGGGCGCATCATCGACGTGATCGTCGACCTCCGCCGCGGCTCCCCCACCTACGCCCACTGGGAGGCCCTCGAGCTCGACGATGAGAGCATGCGCCAGCTCTACGTGCCCGTCGGCTTCGCCCACGGCTTCTGCGTGCTCAGCGACGTCGCCGACGTTCTCTACAAGCAGACCGCCTACCACGACCCCGCCCTCGAACGCGGCATCGCCTGGAACGACCCCGAGGTCGGGATCCAGTGGCCCGCCGAGATCGAGCCCATCGTCTCCGCCCGCGACGCATCAGCTCCCCTGCTGCGCGAGATCGCCGGGGAACTGCCGTTCGTGTATGAGGACTGACGGTCCGCCGGCCTATAGCTGGCAAACTTCACGTCCATGGCCCTCCGCTTAGAGCGCCTGCGCGAGCGCACCAACGGCTACACCCTCACCTCCCGCCAGTACGTGCTCGTGGCGTACTGCGCGCTCGTCGCCCTCACCCTGATCGTGCTCACCGGCGCCGCCGTGCGGCTCACCGACTCCGGGCTCGGCTGCCCCCAGTGGCCCGAGTGCTACGGCAAACTCTACCCCCCCCTCTCCACCCACGCGGTGATCGAGTTCTCCAACCGCGTCATCTCCGTGCCCGTCGTGCTCGCCGCCGGCTTCGCCTGGCTCGGGGCGCTGCGCCGCCGACCCTACCGCCGCGATCTTGTGTGGCTCGGCGCGCTGCTGCCCATCGGCGTCGTCTGCCAGGCCGTGCTCGGTGGGCTCACCGTGCGCGGCAAGCTCGACTATGGCTGGGTCATGGGCCACTTCTCCCTCTCCATGCTGATCCTCGTGGCCGCCACCGCCCTGGCCTGGCGCGCCCAGTACGAGCCCGACCGAAGCCGGGAGACACTCGCCTTCGGCGCTGGCCGATTTGGGGATGCTGGCCGAAGCGGGGATGCTCGCCACAGGCGAGTGTCTCCCGGCTTCGGCGGAGCGAGTGTCTCCCCAATCGGTCCCCGTTTCGGCCAGCGCCCCCGCGGCGGCGATCGCACCCTCGTGTGGTCCGCCCGCGCACTTGTCGCCCTCGGAGCGCTCACGATCTTCGCCGGCACCGCCGCCACCGCCGCCGGCCCCCACGCCGGGGGCAACCCCGGGGAACCGATCAACCGCCTCGACTTCCACGGGCGTGGCACCATGGACTTCGTCATCCACCGCCACGCCGAGATCGCCGTTGCCTTCGGGCTCCTGGCCCTCCTCGTCTGGTGGCTGGCCCGTCGCCGCGATGCCGACCCGGCGATGCGCCGCTCGACCACCCTCGTCTGCGTGCTCCTCGCCCTCCAGGGAGCCGTCGGTCTCGACCAGTACGAGACCCACCTCCCCACCGAGCTCGTCTGGGTTCACGTCGGCCTCGCCTGCGCCTGCTGGATCGCCGCCCTCTGGACCCTCTACGCCGCCGGTCGCCTCCCCCAGCGTGCCCCCGTCGTCCAGGAGCGCCCCGCTCCGCCGCCGCCCGTGCGAGTCTCCGCGTAAGCCGCTCAGCTCCCGCCTGACGACGCCGCGCCCCCGCCTGTGCCGGTCTCCGCGTGAGCCGCTTCGCTTCCGCCCTGACGCCGCCACGCCCCCGCCCATGCGGTCTCCGCGTAAGCCGCCGCTCCCGCCTGACGCCGCCACGCCCCGCCGCGAGGGTGTTCGTCCAGGCGATACCGTCCGTCGCGGTCGTTAAGCTGCCCTCTTTAAGCAATCACCACCCCACCCATGGAGGAGTGCCATATGACCAAGAACGATTTGGCCGACAAGGTCGCGGAGCGCACCGGACTCGCCCCCACCCAGGCCCGTCAAGCTCTGGAGGCGACGATCGAGGCGGTCTCCGACGAGCTCGCCGCCGGTGGTGAGGTCGCCCTCGCTGGTTTCGGCAAGTTCAGCGTCAGCAACCGCGCTGCCCGGCAGGGACGCAACCCCGCCACCGGTGAGACCATCAGCATCGCCGCCAGCAAGGCCGCCAAGTTCTCCGCCGCCAGCGCCCTCAAGAGCCGTCTGAACTGAGCGGAGGCACACTGGACAGCGAGCGCCTGCAAGCCCGCCGCGAGGCCCGCCGCCGCGAGCTCGCCCAGACCCGCCGGCGGCGGATGGTCGTCCTTGCGGGCCTCCTCGCCGTGCTCGCCGCGGTGCTCGCAGTGGTCGTGCTCGCCGGCGGCGGCTCCTCCGCGCCGCGGTCCTCCACTCCTTCGGCCTCCAAGGGCCCCGCGGGCGGCGCCAAGGGTGGTGCAGGCGTGCGCGCTGTCCCCCACGCGGCCGTCAAAGGCCCCCACGGCACCGAGGCGGTGCCCATTCTGATGTACCACGTCATCAATCCCCCACCCGCGGGGGCGCCCTTCCCCGGCCTCTACGTGCCCGCCGAAGAGTTCTCCGAACAGATCCACGCCCTCGCCCACGCCGGCTACCACGCCGTCACCCAGGATCAGCTGTGGGCCAACTGGAAGGAAGGGGTCCCCCTGCCCTCCAGCAAACCGATCGTCCTCACCTTCGACAACGGCTACCAGTCCCAGTACACCAACGCCCTCCCCCTCCTGCGCCGGCTGGGGTGGGCCGGGGTGGAGAACCTGCAGCTCACCGGCCTACCCCCCTCCCAGGGCGGCCTCTCCCCCACCCAGGTCCGCGGCCTCGTGGCCGGCGGCTGGGAGCTCGACACCCAGGGCTTCAGCCACGCCGACCTCATCACCCTCGACCCCGCCCAGCTGCACTACCAGGTGGCCGTCGCCCGCAGCGAAGTCCAGCGCCTCTACCACGTCCCCGTCAACTGGTTCTGTTACCCCTCCGGCCACTACGATGCCGCCGTGCTCGAAGCCGTGCACGCCGCCGGCTACCGCGGCTCCACCACCGTCGTCCCCGGTTGGGCCCAGCCCGGCGGCGACCCCTACCGGCTTCCCCGCCTGCGCGTGCTCGGCGGCACCACCGGGTCCCAGCTGCTCAGCGAGCTCGCCGCCATCCGCGACGAACCCGCCCCACCGGCCTCATACGGCTCCAGTTGAGCGCTCCCCGCGGCGGCTATCGATAGGATGCCGCGCATGTTGCACGTGCCCGGCTGGGGCTCCTGGACGTTCAACCCGATCGTGATCCTCGCCCTCGGGCTCGCGGGCGTTCTCTACATGCGCGCCTACCGCCGCGCCGCCTCCCGCTCCTCAGCGATCGGAGCCAGCCACTGGGTCCCCTACACGGCCGGCCTGCTCGTGCTCGCCGTGGCGCTGCTCTCCCCGCTCGACCCCATCGGCGACCGCTACCTGCTCTCCGCCCACATGGCCCAGCACGTGCTGCTCTCCGACATCGCCCCCGCCCTGCTCGTGCTCGGTCTGCGCCGACCCCTGCTGCCCCTGGGGCTCTCCCGCGAGGCACTGATCGCGGTGGCCCCCCGCGGGCGCTTCGGCCGCGTCCTCGCGCTGCTCACCTCCCCCTGGCTGGCTATCCCCCTGTGGGCGCTCGCCACATGGGTGTGGGCGATCCCCGCCATGTTCGACTTCGCCGCCCAGCACCCCACCGTGCACGCCGTCGAGCACGCCACCCTCTTCTACACCGGCCTCGCCCTCTGGTGGCTGATCGTCGACCCCCTCCCCCGCGCCCGCCTGCGCCCCGGCGGCGAGCGCCTCGCCCTGCTCGGCTTCTCCCGCCTCGCCAGCGCCGCCATCTGCGTGCCCCTCACCTGGCTCGCCCACACCCAGTACCCCCTCTACGCCGCGGCCCCCCGCGCCTTCGGCCTCTCCGCCGTCAACGACCAGCACCTCGCCGGCGCCGGCATGTGCTTCATCGAGTTCCTCGTCTTCGGCATCGCCTTCGCCGCCGTCTTCATCTCCATGCTCGGCCGCTCCGAGGCCGGCGCCGCAGTCGCCGAACACGCCGCGGGTGACCGGCTGCTGACTTGATCACGGCTGCTGACCTGATCAGCCGCAGCCCGTATTATTTCCGCAGCTTGAGCACGTGTAGCAAGACCCCGTGCGCTGCATCATCCCCCCGCACTGGCTGCACGCCGGGCCGAGGTCGAGACCCTGCAGCCTCGCGGGGACTACCGGGGGCGTGTCTGTGAACGCTGCCGTCGGGGCACTCGCACCGCCGTTGCCGCCCGACGCCTTGGGGATGCCCGCCGCCGTCGGCTTGTCGCTCGTGGCGGGGCCCGCCGTGTCGGAGGAGATCACCGACTGCGCCGCCTCCTGTGCCGCCTTGCGGGCGCGCACCTCCGGGGTGAGGATGCCGAGCTCCTCCTGGGCATCCGTGTCGAGGAAGCGCGACGCCAGCCAGCGCATGATGTAGTCCGGCATCGACTTCGCGAACGGGATCTCCGGGTTACCCGTGATTCCCTCCGGCTCGAAGCGCATGTAGCTGAACTTCTGCACCAGCGTTTCCAGCGGCACCCCGTACTGGAGCGCGATCGAGATCGCCGTGGCGAACGAGTTCATCATGCCCCGCAGCGTCGAGCCCTCCTTGCCGATGTCCGTCAGGAAGATCTCCCCCACCGTGCCGTCCTCGTACATCCCCGCCGTGATGTACCCCTCGTGGCCCCCGATCGAGAACTTGTGGGTGATCGACTGGCGCTCCCTCGGCATCCGCTTGCGGCGCGGGCCCGCCTCCGCGAGCGCCTTGGTCACGGCCTGCTCGACCACCGCGTCCACGTCGACCTTCGCCGTTGGCTCGCCCTGCTGCGCGTCGGTGCGCAGCGCCTGCGCCGTCTTCGAGCCGTCGCGGTAGATCGCCAGCGCCTTGATCCCCAGGTGCCACGCCTGCGTGTAGGCATCCGCGATGTCCTCCACCGTGGCGCTCTGCGGCAGGTTGACCGTCTTCGAGATCGCCCCCGAGATGAACGGCTGCACCGCCCCCATCATCTGCAGGTGGCCCATGTGCGAGATCGCCCGCTCCCCAACCGCCACGTCGAACACCGGCAGGTGCTCCTCCTTGAGGTCCGGGGCGCCCACGATCGTGCCGTGCTCGGCGAGGTGCGCCTCGATCTGCTCGACCTGCTGCTCGGAGTAGCCGAGGGTCTGGAGCGCCAACGGGACCGTGCGGTTGACGATCGTCATCTGTCCACCCCCCACCAGCTCCTTGAACTTGACCAGCGAGAAGTCCGGCTCCACCCCCGTCGTGTCGCAGTCCATCAGGAACGAGATCGTCCCCGTCGGGGCCAGCACCGTGGCCTGCGCGTTGCGGTAGCCCAGGCGCTCCCCCAGCGCCACCGCCTCGTCCCACGAGTCGCGCGCCGCTCCGAGCAGCCCGCCGTCCGCGCAGGTCTCAGCGGGGATCGCATGGGCCGCGTCGCGGTGCATCCGCATCACCCCGTTGTGCTCGTCGAGGTTCTCCTCGTAGCGCTCGTAGGGGCCGAGCGCCCCCGCGATCTGCGCCGAGCGGCGGTACGCGCGACCGGTCATCAGCGCCGTGATCGCCGCCGCCGTGCCGCGGCCCGCCTCGGAGTCGTAGGGCATCCCGTCCGCCATCAGGTACGCCCCGAGGTTCGCGTAGCCCAGGCCGAGCTGGCGGAAGGCCCGCGCGTTGACCGCGATCTCCTCCGTTGGGTAGGAGGAGGGCCCCACCACGATCTCCTGGGCGAGCAGCACGATGTCCACTGCGTGCTCGAAGGACTCCACGTCGAGCGTGCCGTCGGGGCGGCGGAACCGCATCAGGTTCAGCGACGCCAGGTTGCAGGCGGAGTCGTCCACGTGCATGTACTCGCTGCACGGATTGGACGCGTTGATCCGCCCCGAGTTGGGGCTGGTGTGCCAGCGGTTGATCGTCGTGTCGTACTGCACCCCCGGGTCCGCGCAGCGCCACGCGGCCTCGGCGATTTCGCGCATCAGCTCGCGCGCCGGGACCGGCTCGCCCACCGGCTCCCCCGTCGCACGCGCGGTCAGGCGCCACTCGCGGTCCTCCTCCACGGCGCGCATGAACTCGTCCGTGATCCGCACCGAGTTGTTCGCGTTCTGGAACTGGATCGACGTGAAGCCCTCCCCGTCGATCGACATGTCGAAGCCCGCGTCCCTGAGCGCCTGGGCCTTGTCCTCCTCCTTGGCCTTGCACCAGATGAATTTGCGGATGTCCGGGTGGTCCACGTCGAGCACCACCATCTTCGCCGCCCGCCGCGTCTTGCCGCCGGACTTGATTGTGCCCGCCCACGAGTCCGCCCCGCGCATGAACGACACCGGCCCCGAGGCCGTGCCCCCCTTGGCCAGCGGCTCCATCGAGCCGCGGATGTTGGAGAGGTTGATGCCCGACCCCGAGCCCCCGCGGAAGATCATCCCCTCCTTGGTGTTCCAGTCGAGGATCGACTCCATCGTGTCCTCCACGGAGAGGATGAAGCACGCGCTGCACTGGGGGTTCTCCTCGAAGCCCACGTTGAACCACACCGGCGAGTTGAACGCCGCCAGCTGGTGCAGCAAGATGTGGGTCAGCTCCGCCTCGAAGGCATCGCCGTCCTCGTCGGTCGCGAAGTAGCCCCGCTCGCGCCCCCACGTGGCGATCGTGCCCGCCACGCGGCCGATCATCTGCTTGACCGAGTGCTCGCGCTCGGGACGGTCCAGTTGTCCGCGGAAGTACTTCTGGGCAACGATGTTGGTGGCGTTCTGCGACCAGCTCTTGGGGAACTCCACCCCGCGCTGCTCGAACGCCACGCGGTCCCCGTGGCCGATGCGCGCATCGCGCAGCTCCCACTCCACCGCGTCGAACGGGTGGGTCTCGGGGGAGGTGAACAGGCGCTCGACCGACAGCGCGACGCCGGGGGACGCCTCCTCGATGGTGGTGGGGCGGGACGTTGTCTGCATCGGCCTTGCTCCTTCCGCGCCGGCGTCGCTCGGGGGACGCCTACTCGACTCTGAGTTACCTGGGCCGAGCATCGTCCCGCGCTGGGCGGTCGGATGTTTTCCGTTGCGAGCCAGACACTCAGTTTACTAGGTCTGGAGCGGGATTCCGGCCCCTCCGGTCGAGCTCAGCGACCCAATCTGGCCCAGTCGGAGAACTCATCCCAGGTGCCCGCCAGGCGCCAGCCCGCCTCCGCCAGGCAGTGGCGCAGGGAGACCACCCAGCGAGGCTCATACGCCCAC
>Ga0210408_10004369_pt1 | contig 12652 bp, 18 predicted proteins | sample IncBWH4MmetaG_FD_155471 | JGI IMG/M metagenome (GOLD analysis project Ga0210408, IMG submission 155471) | Forest soil microbial communities from Barre Woods Harvard Forest LTER site, Petersham, Massachusetts, United States - Inc-BW-H-4-M | ecosystem: Environmental > Terrestrial > Soil >...
GAGAGCACGCCGGAGATGTTTGCGTTCGGCCGCAGTTGTGGTGGCCCAGTGTAGGCCTGCTGCAGCGATGGCAGAAGCCCGAGCTTGATCCGCACCGGCTCAGAAAGTGGCGCGAACCACTCCATCAACTTCGTGGTCGGGATAACGGTGGTGTCGGTAGTAAAGAACGACTGCAGCGCGGCATTAAGGCCAGGCTTCTGACGCACCGGCTCGGATAGCGGGCTGTACCAACCGGTAGCCACAAATGGCGATGGCGATGGCTGGAAGAAATAGTTTGGATAAAGCGCCGCTGGATTCCGTGGTGGCACACGTACCGGGTCGGACAACGGGGTGAACCAACCCGTGGCGACGAACGGTGATGGTGATGGCTGGAAGAAGAAATTGTCGTAGATCGCGGCCGGGTTTCTCGGCTTCTGGCGCACGGGCTCGGACAATGGCGCAAACCATTTGTCGACGGTAATTAGTTCGCCAAGCTGCTGCGGGCAGTAGAACAGGCCGCTCGCCATCAGCGCGATGGCCAGGCGGCCGTTTATCTTCTGCCGGACGGGCTCCGACCAAGGTTGATGCCAGCGGCTCTCGGTCACCGTCTCAGGTGTTGCGAGCACCGGCTGTGTCTTGACCTGATATTGGAAGAGCGGGTTGAAGGGCATCAGTAACCCACGACTCGAATTTTACTTACAAACGTCTGAGGGAAGTCGGTGCCAAAGAAAAATATCGGCGTATACGAGACGACAATTAGTCCCTGGCCGCCGCTTCCGGCGCGAACAGTTGAATTATTCTGCGCGACAGCGCCACCGCCACCACCGTAGAGACCGCCGCTGCCAGCCGTGCCAGAAAGAGCGCCGCCACCGCCGCCCCCAGCTCCGGTGCTGTGAACCGTATCAATTTCTGTGCCGTTACTGCCGTTGGTTGCGGTGCCACCGCCACCGCCACCGGTATTATTGTCACCGTTGCCGCCAGAGCTATTTGTATTAGTTGGGGAGGTAGCTGTTCCACCGACTCCGTTCGGCCCGGCAGCACCCCCACCGCCACCAGCCGCAGCAGAGACAGAAGCAGTTGCGCCACCGCCATTGCCACCGTTGTTGGTCGACGAGCCAATATTGACATTGCCGCCCGTGCCACCCCCTTGGGTGCCGGTCCCGGCAGCACCGCCAGTGCCTGCACTGCCGAGCGCGCCCTGTGTTGAGTTAGCTGGCGCAGTTGCGCCGCCGTCAATCCGCATCCAAGTGTTAGAACTTGAACCACCATTGTTTGAGGTACCGGCAGTGGAGAGCGGACCATTCGCACCGACATTGAGAAGGAAAGTTGCGGTGCCATTGGGCGTTAAACCGGCATTGACAACTTGGCCCCAACCGCCAGCTCCGCCACCGCCAGCAGAAACGGTGGCGCTGGCGAGGCCAGAGGCCCCGGCTGCGCCGCCAGTTCCGATGCACTGGATCGCATTGTTACCTGGATTGAAATCGGCCGGGACATTGAACGTCTGGTTCGCGGCGTTCGTCGAAGTGATCGAATTGAACGTGACAAAGTCGTAGGTGACATCAACCCACTCTGCTGGCTCCCAGCGAGGATTCGGAAGCCGCCAAAGCTCCTTCTCGTACCGAAGCGACCCGGTGATGGCGGCATAGAGAAACGCCTGTGCATCGTCGCGATCACTAAACCAGAATGTGCGATATACGCCACCATCGTGCAGGCGTTCGCGGATGCGATAGCTACGGCTGATGCCATGCTCCGTCGAAAGCAGGAGACGGTCAGTGCGGGAGAGCGGCTGGAGGACCCTATGTCGGCCGTTATCGGTAAACATAGGAGCGCAGCATCCTATCTTTTTCTTCCTGCGCCTCAACCTTCTTCATGAATGGGATGCAGGGATGATCGGCACAGGCCGGACAGATGCGCGACATGCAATTGCGGCAGAAAAAATAGTCATCCTTCGATCGCACCGGCGCATGAACCTGCGCGTTACAATGAACGCAGGCATAGGTGTCGGCCTCATGTTTGTCCGATGTGATCCTGAACATCTTGCCGAATTCGAACGCCGCAACCGTGCCGCTGCCACCTTCGATCACCGCGTATCCGCCAGGGCGTAGCATCAAATCACCGACAGTTCGAGACTGGCCATCTTCTCCGGCGGGATCGCAACGGGGAATCGTTCGATCAACTCCCAGCCCCACTTCATGAACGAATCTTCGTCGCGCGGATTTTCCGGCACCTTGTCCCAGGCATAGATCGCCATCGTCGCGTCGTTGAAACGCACACGCGATTTCCAGCCTGGCCTGCCTGCGAACGCGCGCGCATTCTCCGGCGATTCCGATGACGGAAACATCTCTTGCGGTCCAGAAAAGGAGTTCGGGTCGATGTAGTGCTCCGCCGCGAATAGCGTCGTCCACGTCTTCGTCTCGACGTTATATCGGTCGACAAAGAACGTCATTCACTGCTCCTGCACCAATGTGGTGGCAGTCGCGGTGCCGGTGTAACCGCCGGAGCGCACACGAACGGAGAGGGCGTTGGTGCCGGTGGTCGAGGAGTTCGCGGGATAGAGGATTTCCGAGCCAGGCGCGGCAACCCAGCGATAGGAGGCGCGCTGGTTGAGGCCGATGTACCACTTCTCGGTCAGGGCCGCGATGCCGACCTCGGCGGTCGAGTTGATGAGCAACGCTGCGACGAATGCGTTGTCAGCCGGGTCAAGACCGAAGGTCGAGGACAGGCTCGAAATCTGCGTGCCGGTGATGCCCGACGGCGTCGTGCCGAGCGTGATGGTGGTGCAGTCAAACTCCATGAAGTTGTCGGCCGGGGTGCCGTTGGTGCCGATCAGGATGTCGTACAGCTTGCCGCGCCGGAACGCGCCGCCGCCGACGGTCGCCGTGGTCACCGAGGAGTTGCCGGTGACGATCAGCGACTTATAGGTCGCTGCCACCGCTTGCTGGACGTTGCCACCGCCGATGGCGGTGGAATTGGTGATCGCAAGGTTAGCCATTTTGGCTCTCCGTTGTGCCGCTCTCGCTTAGGAGCGGCGCTTGCTGGAAGACACTGTAGGTCTGGAATGTTTGAAGCGGCGCGCTAACCGTGTTTGCTTTCAACTGTTCGATCTCGGCCTTGAGCAGCGCGTTCTCCGCCGTCATCAGACCGACCTCATTGGCGACGCCAGCCCAGATGCTCTCGAAATAGTCGAGGTCTTCCTTGGCGCCCTGCAGGTAGGTGATCGAATGGTTGAGCTGGTCGCGCTGCTGGATCATCGGGCCGATGCGGCCGTCGACTTCCTTGGTGCGCGCTCGGATTTTGCGACCGAGCGGGGTGGAGTCGACATAGGCGTAGAGCGCCGGGCTCTGCATGATGTCGGATTCGTGTGGTGCGGAGACCTTGATGCCGCGCTCCCTGGCGCGCTGGCGGAAGTAGTAAAATCCCGGCCGCTGCAGGATGTACTCGTCCCGGCTCGCCATATCGATGCCGTAGAGCGCGATCTCGACCGCGCCCAACTTCATGGCGAGCGCCATCTGCCAGGCGAAGCTCGACGTGAAGAAGTCGGAGCCGAATTCTCGGACCAGCTCGACCATCGGGAATACGACGGCGTTCGAAATGAGCGACTGGTCCTGCATGTAGACCGGGAACGCCTGCGCCTTCAGCCATTCGATATACGGCTTGCCGTACTGCTCATGCTCCGGCCAAAGTAGGTTGGAATGCAGCTCGAACCACGCATCGACGCGCGGCAGGATGTTCATATTGCCGGGCGAGCAGCCCCAGATCGTCCAGCTCTTGTCGTTGTACGGCGCGAGCATGCGCGAGGATGGCGCGGTGCCCACCATGGCTACCTTGAGAGGCCCCGCAAGGGCCGCCGGTGCGTCAACAGGGGCTCCGGGTGAAGACGGCACCTGCGGTATCTCACCTTCACGGGTGGGCTCGTGCGCGGCAATGATGTGAGGCCCGGCCGCGCCGTTGGTTTTGAGTTGATCAGCAAAATTGGGCGTGAGGATCGTCATTCAGTTCCCCGTAATGCTGGCGGCCGTGATCGCCACGGTCTGACCGGCCGAAATGATGTTGGTGGGAGCGAAGATGATGTCGGCGGTCGAGCCCGGCGTTGACGCCGAGAGGCCGGAGATCACGATGGTGCCGGTACTATCCTCAATCCGGCCGCCTGCGATGGTGCCGCCTGCTGCGGCGGCCGGATCGATCAGGGCCAGACCATTGAAGGTGGCTATGCCGTTGAGAACGGTCGCGCTCGGTCGTGCGAGTTGCAGCGAGGAAAGCACATTGCCGAGCGGATCGAGCAACCGCAGAAAACCGCTGCTCGGGCCAGCGTCAATCGCGTTGATCGCCTGCTGAAGCCGGTTGGTGCGGACGGTGACGTTGTAGTTGACCGACATGCGCCCTCATTTGACGTGAGCACATCCTCATATCATCAACTAGATGGCGTTGTCACCTGTGCCGCTGCCACCGCCGCATCGAGCTTGGCCTGCGATGCCGAAAGTTGCGAGGTCAGCGCGGCAAGCTGGGTCGCATCGCTCGACCCGCGATCGAGGATGGCGACGGCAGCGTCGACAGAGGCCGCGATCTTGGTGACTTCGGTGGTTAGGTCGGCAAGCGCGCTCATAATCATCTCCTGGTTGGCAAGAACAAATTCAAGGTCGCGGCGCCGTCGGTTGAACGGCCAGATCATCCGATCCCCGCCTGTAGGATGGTCGCCGTCACCTTGCCGCCAGCCGAGGAAAGCGCGTTCATGGTCAGCCGGATCGCAGCAACCGGCGTCGACAAGGTTGCGTAGGTCGCGGTCGAGGAACCGTTGGTGGTCGAATAAACGGTGACGCCGGAAGAGCCGAGCGTCGGATTCGGGAATGCGCCCGACGGATCATCCACGGTGTAGTCGATCTGCCATGTCGAGGTGCTGTTGCCGACCACGCTGACGCCGATGTTCATCGGCCCGGTGCAATGCCAATTGGTCTGCTTCCATGGCGAAGAGCCAGACGATGTAAGAACGAGATAGACCGGCTGCATTAGTGGTGCATCCCCTTCAATGTCTTGGCGAGGCCGACCATCCGTCGCACGCGCCCGCTGTCGGAATGCGAGGCCTGCGCCATTTTCTTCGCGGGGATTTTCTCGCCTTCAGGAACATGAAGCGCCCGGTGCAGGGCACCGGGATGCTTGATCGCGCCCTTGATCCAATGATGCGTACCGCCGCCGGAGGCAAAGTGATCGTCGTCTACTCCGCCTCGGTGCTCGCGCGATACGCCGAACTGAAAGGGTGTTTGTCGCTGCCGACACCGCCTCCACGCGCCTTGTGGACCCGGTGCTTGCCCTTGTGGCCATGCACCTTGCCATGCTCGTGGACCGCGCCGCCGTGCTTCTTCTCGTGCACCTCTTTCATCTCGTTGGAGCCCTGCGCGTCATACTCGACGCGACCGCCCTTCGCCTTCTTGTGATGCTTGTGCCGATGAGCCATGTGTTGCGTCTCCTATCAGACGGACGAAAATTGCAGTTGGCCGACGATACCAGCCGGATAGCTGGAACCAAGCGAGACGCCCTGCAGGTTCTGCGCGCTCGGCGAAATGAACATCACGATCTTAAAGTTCGACGAGTTCGATACCGAGCCGACCGTGCTGCTGCCGAGGGTGCCGCGAACGTCACCCGTAGTCGACGTGGGAGTAGCAGTGACCGCCAATGTGTGGATGCTCGCGGACGATGCGGTGATAAGCGTCGCGCTCGATGTCGCGCCAGCCCAAGCGGTGACATAGCCAGGATGGTCGACGCGCAGCGGGAAGCCGAACACGTCATTGGTGCCGACCGTGACCAAGGTCGAACCGATCGAGCCGTTCACGGTCGACGGCACGATCGAGGCAATATATTTGTAGGCCTTCTTGGTCGACGCACCGACGTTCGAAGACTGGCCTGTCGATGCGCCGAGCACCAGTTCGGTCATCTTCTGGCCGTAGATGTCCCGGCCAGCAATCGACCAGGCCTCGGCCGAGGAGCCGTTCGATGATCCGAAGAAGGTGAGCGTGCGGCTGATCGCCGTCGTTGGGTTCCACAGGTTGATGCCGCCAGAGATGCCGAAGGCGAGGCCGGTCATCGCGCCGTCGATCGGGCGCACCGTCGCGGTGCCGCCTTCGTAGGCGTTGATGGTGACGGCCGCACCAAACCCCTGCGAGGTGTTGGCGTTAAGGGTGAGCGCAGTGCCACCGACCGGGACCTGCGTTGCCGCGATCACGTTCGTCGACGTCGCGGACGGCGCCTGATCAACGACCGGGCCGCCGAACAAACCTGCCCAGGCAAAGAACGGCTTTGACGACGCCTGACCGGGCGCGAACATAAATGGCGGGCGCGGGTCGAGCAGGCCCTCGCCGAGATCGGCGACCGAGGGGCCGCGATCAGGATTGTGCTCCAGATCGATGCCGCACGAGGTGAGCGTAATGCCGAACGTGACCTGCGGGCCGGATAGCGTTGAGACAGCCATGCGTTACCTCACGAGGTCGGGTACGTGCCGTAGATATGCCGCCAGTCGTAGTAAGACGGCACGTAGCGCTGGTAGCCCTTGACCAACAGGTTGTCGGTCGAGAACTCGACGCTCATGTCGGTCTCGAACGGCTTCCGGTTGAAGAAGACGAGGCCCGGAATGTTGGTCAGCACGAACCATGCGAACGCGGAGGTCAGATAGTCGTAGACCATGTAGCCGTCCTTGAAGGACTGCTCCATTTCGCGGATCGCGTTGATGTCGTTGTTGCCGGTGCCGACGCGCAGTTCCGAACGGAATAGCCGCGAGGCGATCGGTTCAAGGTTCGCAGGCACGATGAGCTTCTGGCCGCGCGCATGCACCTTCAAACCGGCGTTGTTCTTCCAAGTGCTGCGGATGGTGATCGCGGCGTTGAGCAGCGAGGTCTCGTTGAGGCTCGCATCAGGCGACGGCTGGTTGGCAATGGTGGTGCCGTCGATCGGATGCGCGACGTTGATCAGGGAGACTTGATCGCCAACCACCTGCGGGTTGAAGGTGGTGCCGCTGTTGAGGATGTTGGCGGCGTAGACCTCTTCGGTCTCCTTGAACGACTCCATCAGACCGTCGTTGTTCGGACCGAACTCGGCCTTATACAAATTGTCATCGATGGTCGGTCTTGTGATCGCGTACATTAATGCGATCTCAAAATGTTGCGCGTTATAAACGAACCGCTGGCCCATGTTGTTGTCGGTCGCGCTCGGCGCGCCTTCGTTCTTCAACTGCGCGTAACCGAGGAAGCGCATCGCGGCGCGACGCTCCAGCGACATGTTGGAGTCGACCTGCTTGAAAATCTGCGGCCACTGCCGCTCGATCATCGGATAGCGGCCATCGATGCCCCAGAGGCCCGGAAGCAGCAGGTCCTTGATCTGTGAGAGTGCGACGGGCATGTGCGTCCCTCCTTACGAGCTGCGAGCCGTCAGAGAGAGACGGTCGCAATTGTTGAAGCGGACGACGACGATGTTCGCCGGGTTGCCGTTGTCCAAGCCATTCACCGTGTTGGTTAGGCTCGAACCGAAGTTCGGCCCCAGCAAACCGCCAGGCGGCGCATAGGCCGAATAAAAATCGACCAGCCGGAACGGCATTGAGGAATTCGCCAACACCGCTGTCGATTCCACGGTGACGTTGGAATAGCCGCTGACCGTATTGCCGGTGGTGGTGTTGAAGGTGATGCCGATGTTGAGGCCGATCATCGAGGAAGCGATGGTGCCCTTGGTCGAGGCCTGGACGATGAACAGCTCGTCCGGGTCGTCGACGATGTAGGCCTTCACGTCGCCGGTCGAGCCGGTGACGGTGCCGTTGTAGAAATTGCTCCAGACCACGCGACCTGCGGCCGGTTGAAACTGATAACAGCCCTGGAAAATGCCTCGGACCAGAAAACCCGCGCTCGACGTGTTCACGGTGTTGATGCCGGTGATATAGGCGCCGGACAGGTTGGTGCCGGGCGAGGTCGATGTAACGACAGGATCGCCTCGGAAGATCAGACCAGCGTCGGTCGACGCGATCCACACCGGCGTCATGCCTGCGGTCGGTGAACCACCATCGCTGTGACCGAAGGTCGCAAAACCTTGCGTCGGGGAGTTGAGGGTATTGACCATGGGCGGCTCCAAAAATGGCGACCAGCCGCGACAATCGCGTTCCTGGTCATCACCTGTGAGCCTCCACGGCGTGCGGAGGGTATTTTTTGGACCTGCGTGGTCCAATGATGTGAGGTTTATCTCACTATATAACAGATTGCAAGGGCTCTAGCAGCCGAACGATCCTAACCCACTTGACCATCCACCCCGATCGTCGGAGTTACCTTTCAAATATTCGATAGCGGATGTTAGCGTTTTGATGCTCTCGCGGGCATAACCGAGCATTGGGTTGCACCGCTTACACAAAATCCCTCGGATTTTGCCGGTATCATGACAATGATCAACATGCCAGCCATGGATGCCGACCATGGGCACCCGGCAAATCCGACATCGGCCGTTCTGTTGGGCCAGCAAGGTCTCGAACTGCTCTACCGAAATGCCATAGCGCCGCTTTAGGTGGCACTTCCTCTGAGTTAGCTTATTCGCATTACGATTGCGTCGCAAACGATCTGCAATCTTGTCTCGATTATTGGCATAATATATGCGAGAATTTAATCGGCAACATTCGCGACAATACCCATTTTGGTCTCGCCCCGAGACATGCCCTCGCTTACATGGGTTCACGCCTAGACTCCGATTTATGGTGTGAGACTTGATTTCAATTCTTGACGGATTGCAAGCGGCCAAAAAAGAGGCCGCCCAGAGGCGGCCAGTTTGGGAGGTTTGTTATAAAAGGGAGGATGCAGCAACCACGATTACGGCAGGCACCTCACGTGACGGGGTCTCCGATCAGACAGCGGGCCGTCGCCCTTTCGGCACTCGGTCTCCCACAGGGCCGCGCGCGGCTTGCCGTGGTTTGCGACTTAGTGAGCGTTACCGTTAACTGTCACCTGTTTCCCGGCTGCATCCGGCCGAAACTTTACTCCGGAATCTCGATCCGCTCCATGGTCTTGTTGATCGTGTTGCCGCGCGTCGCGGTGGGATGGTTTCCGCCGGAGACGTTGATACCGGTGGTCTTCATCTGGGATTCGATGATCTGGACCCGGCCATTGGCCTCGCGCTTCTCCACCATCTTGGCCTTGGCCTGAATCTCGATCGGCCTGACCATCAGGATGCAGTCGTCGACCACGATAGGCTCGTCGAGCCCCTTCGGCATGAAGTCACCGTCGAGTAGGCCGCCGAAGTCGGATTGATGAAGCGGTGTCCAGCCGCCCTTGGTCATCTTCGACATTTCCTGCGGCATATCCTGGCCGCGCACCGACTTGGTGCACCATTGCAGCGCATAGCCGTCGCGGTGGATCGCGGCGAGCTTGTCCGGTGCGACCTTAAGTCGATCGACATCGTCGAAGCCGACGCCGATATAGTCCTCGCTCTCCCAGTTCGGCCGCGCCTTGATCTTGGGTCGCTCGGCGCGATCAGCCGCCGCCTTCACGGCCTCCGGCGCAATCTTCACCTTCTGGGTGCGCGGCTTGCCCTTGGGCCAGCCCTTGCGCTTCGGCTCTGCCGTCTCGGTCATGATCTCTTCGCTCATCCGGTCTGCTCCGTGGTCTGGCGATAGCTGCCATTGGCGCGCATCGCATGCAGCTTTCGCTTGTTTTGCGCGTAGATGTATTCCTTCTGCTCGTTGGTCAGGTTCGGCATGTCGGGCCGGTCCATGATCGAGGTGCGGGCGATCTTCCGCTCCTCCTCGGTCAGGGTCATGGTCTGGGACTGCCGGACGCCCGTCGCAGACGGGACGTCGCGGGAAACGGGCGCGCTCACGGGCATGCTCCTTCGCTGGGGTTGCGGGGCGGCTTGCGGTGCAGGGGCCGCCGTCTTGAAACCGAACTCCTGGTCGAGCGCGTCGAAATAGGCCGTCGAGAAAGCCTGCACGCCCTTGTTGTCGGTGAGATACATGTGGGTCGCGTTGATCTTCTTGTTCAATGCGGTGTCGTTGACGAATTCGGGATGGTTGCGCAGCCAGGTTTTGGCGTTCTCCGGCAGGTCCCTGATCTGGTGTTCGAAACCGGTCGGCGCCGGTGCTGCCGTCTTCTGCACCGGCGGCGCGGTCTTGGCCGCCTCGCGCTTGCTCTCGAACGCCTGCTTACCGTCTTCAAGTCGATCGAGGCGCGCGGCGGCGCCCGCCATCAGACGCTGCGCGGCGGCAGCCGCCGTCCAGTCACCGGCCTGCGCATGTGCGGCATAATCGGCTTCGGCCTTGGCAATGGTCGATTGCTCCGCCGCGATTGCGGTCAGCACTGAATTGTACTGTGCGTCCTGTCGATCGCCGCGCTCGCGCTCCAGCTCCTCGGCGCGCTCATTGGCGAGCCGCAATGCATCGTCGCGTTCGCGCTGTAGCCGTTCGGTATTCTGGCGCTGCAGTTCCTCGGCGCGCTGCTGGTCGACCAGTGCCTTCTGGAGCGGGCTGTCGTCCTGTGCCTTCGGCTTCGGTGCGGGTTTTGGTTCCGGCGCGGGCGGGGCGGCGAGGTCGATCGTCGTCTCGCCTGTACCCTCATCAGGGAGATGGATTTCAATATCGCCAACCGGCGGCTCGTGATCCTCGACGATCGGCTTCGGCTCTTCTTTGGTGGGTGGCGGTTTCAAGCGCGGCATTAGAACACCATTGACGGGTTAGGAATCTGCATGCGGATTTTGTCGTAGGCGATGACGCGGCACGCGGTGCCATTGATCTGCATCGGCCAGGCGTCCTTGATCTGGTAGACCACCCATGAATGCAGTTTGGCCATCTCGCCGGTCTCGGTATCCTCCGTCTCGGTTTCCCAATTCGCATAGGCGATCGGGCCTGCCTTCAACACGAGGCCAACCTTGCCCTGGTACTCGTCTTCCTTGAGCACTTCGGTCGGGCGGATGATGCCGCCTGCGGTCTTCTCGTTGCGGATATAGGTCCCGAGCAGCACGAGATCGGCCGCGACCTTGACGCCGCTTAGATCGCCGACGGCCGTGATGATCGCGGCGCGCGGATCGTTCGACTGGCTGATCTGCGTGATCTTACTCGCACTCAATACGCTCATTCAGGTTCGTCTCCACTCAATTTGAAATCGGCCTCTTCGGAAAGTTTCAACGCCTCATCAAGGCCACGGATTCTGCCGATGAGTCCGGCGACGTCGGTCGACCCGGCGATCATCGCCTCAACATGCGCCTGCCGACGCTCGGCAACGAGCTGCTCAAATAGGCGCGTGTGCTGGCTCTTCATTTTCCTTTGCGCTTCATGTGCTCGGCCGCCTCAAGACGGCCGACACCGGTTGTTGCACCGGCGCGATCGATCACCTTCGGCTTCACGAAGCCGCCCTTGGCGTAGCTGTTCTTCGCCGCGCGCTTGCTCCACTTGCCGATATTGGCCTTGGTCGACTCGCCGTCGATATGCACGCCGCCGCCGCGCGCTCGCATAGGCATGCCCGGAGGCATGCCGGGAGGACCACCCATCGGCGGACCACCAGGCGGCGGCATCATCGGAGGTTTTGCCATCGGAGGTGCCATTGGCGGGCCACCTGGCGCTGCCGGGATCGGGCCGCCTGCCGGAGCACCGCCACCAGGATGCGGAGGCACCACGATCGCGATGTTCGTATGGTGACCCTTTTCCTTGCCCTTGACCTTGCCGCCACGCGCGTAGCGCTTCATCTGCTTCGAACCGGCGACAAAGCCGTCATGATGCTCGGCCGCCGTCTTGCTCGTCACCTTGGAAAACGCGTGGCTCTTGCTGTGCTCCTTCGCACCTGCAGGTTCGTCCTTCAGGATGTGATGGACACGCCGATGCGAAACCTGGTGCTCGCGGTGCAAGTGGTGTGAGTGGGCCATCAGTCGTTCTCCCCTCTGACATTGCCGTGGTTGGAGACCTGGCGCGCGGGCGCGCCGATCCAGCTTTCCTCTTCGGGCGAGGCGGCATCGCCTTGCGCCGATGCGCTGACCTTGACGCCAGCGATGCGTGAGGCCCGATCCATCGGATGTTCCCCGCGCGCGCCGGTCATGGCGTCGAGCTTATCGCCGTGCGACCGGCGGACGTCGTCTCTGTGTTCATGCGGCATCATTTGCCTCCTGCCGGTTTCGGCTTGTTCATTGCCTTGACCTTCGCGTCGGCGAGTTTCTTGCTCGTCTCAAGTTCGACCTTGTGCTTCTCGCCCTGACGCTCGTGCGTCTCTTTGTCGATCTTCATCTGCTGCTCGTGCTTCTCGCCCTCGCGATTAGCGCGCTCCTGCTCCGCAGGTCCGATCGCTTCGGCCTTGGCCTCGGCCATCTTCTTCTGGTTTTCGAGCGTGGCCTGGTGCTTCTCGCGTTCGAGCTGAATCTGTTGCGCCTGACGCTCGCGCTCGGCCGTAAGGGTCTGCTCGTGCTTCTGGCGCTGCGCCGCGATCTCCTGCTGGTGCTTCTGCGCGTTGGCCGTGATTTCAAGCTGATGCTTCTGCGCATCCTGATGTAGCTGCGCCTGGCCCTGCACATGATCGGAGATGATGTCGTGCTGCGCGGTCATCTGCTTCACCGCCATGTCTGACTGCGCCGAGACATTGTCGCGATGAATGTCGTGGGCATGGATGATCATCTCGGCCTGCACCCGCATCTGTTCGAGCTGCATCTCGAACTGCTGCATCCGCTCCTTGAAGGCGCGCTC
>Ga0210408_10004370_pt1 | contig 12649 bp, 10 predicted proteins | sample IncBWH4MmetaG_FD_155471 | JGI IMG/M metagenome (GOLD analysis project Ga0210408, IMG submission 155471) | Forest soil microbial communities from Barre Woods Harvard Forest LTER site, Petersham, Massachusetts, United States - Inc-BW-H-4-M | ecosystem: Environmental > Terrestrial > Soil >...
TGGTCGGCGCTTGAGGGAAGGGGATCTATGAGAATCTCTTCCGGAGCGTTCAGGCCGCGGCGAATGTAGAGCAGAGAGAGATCCTGGTCGGCTGGATGCTTGCGATAGAAATAGCGGCCGCCGCGTTCCACGGGAGATTCAAAAGAGTCCGTGTGGAGGAGTTCACCGAGACGCTTGGTGAGTTGGGCGCGCCCCGAGAAATTCGAGAGGGCTGCTTCGGTACATTTTTCTTCGGCTTCAATCCAAGCTCGCGTTTCGGGGCTGTTCTGGTCCTCCAGCCAGCGATACGGGTCAGCCACTACAGTACTGCCGTAATTGTCCTTGGCTGAATCGATGCGCGCCACAGGTGGACACTTTGCGGGCGAAGCAGACTCTTGCGCCTGCGTGAGATTCGCAATTTGCAGGGCTAATAGCAGAAGGAGTGTTGCCCGGAATGGCCACCGCAGTGCCCCGATTCGCTTTCGGCGGGAACCCAAAACGCAGTTGAATCTAGCGTGCACGATTCCTCCTTTATTCTGGGAAATCGAATAATATCACCGAATCTCCGGGAGAGCCGAGGCCGTTCAATAGTAGAATCCTTCGGAGCTGCCTTGGCGGAGCAAATTTCTGATCTTCGGGTGAGCATGGCCGCAAATAGCACTCCAGCCACGGGTGTGATTTCATTTCTACGTCAATTCAGGCTGCAAGTTCTTTTTTTGTCTCTTGTGCTCCTTGTGCCGTGCGTATGGCACCAGCGGATTGAGGCGGGAGATCTGGCGAGCCATGTGTACAACGCGTGGCTGGCGCAATTGATCGCGAAGGGGCAAGCGCCGGGGCTGTACATCGCAAGACAATGGCACAATATTTTATTTGATGTAGCGTTGTTGCGGGCGACGAATCTCGTGGGCATCGCCGCGGCACATAAAATTGTCGTTTCGATTTGCGTGCTGGTTTTTTTCTGGGGAGTGTTCGCCTTCATCCAAGCCATCACCGAACGGCCGCCGTGGTTTTTCACTCCTTGCCTCGCCATGCTGGCGTACGGCTATTCCTTCAACATGGGTTTCATGAACTACTATTTGTCGCTGGGGCTGGCTTGCTTCGGTTTGGCGATTCTCTGGCGGGCGCGGCGAACCGATTGGATCGCGGGCGCGCTGTTGGCACTTCTGGCGCTCGTGGCTCACCCGATCGGTTTTCTATGGATGGTGGGGACGCTTGCGTATATCAAAGTCAGATCGAAACTGCCGGGCTGGTGGAAATTGACCTTGCCTCTGGCAGCGGCGAGCGGATTCACAACTATTTATTGGTATGTGTCACACCGGCCTGCACTCCTCGCGGATTGGGATCGCGGGCCGTTTTGCCTTTACAACGGTGCGGATCAGTTGGGGCTGTATGGACCGCGTTATTTCTATCTCGCAGGGGCAGCATTCTTCTTCGGTGTCGTTTGCGTTGTAGTGGATCTCTACTCGCGGCGGCGTGATGATTCCTGGTGGAAGCCATTTGAACTGGCTTTCGAATTGTATGCTGTGGCATTTTGCGCGACGGCGCTGCTGCCTGAGAATCTGCGTCCCTCCGTTAACGCCGGCTGGATCGGAGTTCTCGGCTCAAGACTGACGACAATCTCTGCCATTTTCGGCCTTTGCATTCTCGGGAGCCTGAAGCCGCGAAAATGGTATCTCGCTGGATTCAGTGTTTGCGGAATCGTATTCTTTGCGTTTCTTTATCAGGACACGGGCTGGCTCAACCGATTGGAAGCGAACGCGGAAAAGTTGGTGGCGAATCTGCCCGCGGGAACGCGTGTGATTGTCAGCGCGAGTGCACCGGCTGATTCACGAATCGCTTTCATCGGTCACGCGGTCGAGCGCGCATGCATCGGACATTGCTTCAGCTACGCGAACTATGAGCCCGCCTCGGGGGAATTCCGTGTGCGCGTTCGAGAGGGGAGCCCGGTCGCCACTTTTTCGACAGATCTCGCAGAAGATATGGCTTCCGGGGAGTACGAGCTCGATGACTCGGATCTTCCCATGAAGCAGATTTATCAGTGCGATGCCGACGACCTGACCAAGCTGTGCATTCGCGACTTGCAAGCTGGGGAAACGAATGGCCGACTTAGCTTCAAGCTTCCCTCGCGATAAATTAATCTCAGTTGCAGAAAACAGACGGGGACGCCGCCAAATCTATGGTAAGTTCCTTCCGACCAAGGCGCAGATATTTTCGACAAAAAGAGTTGGAGGCGTTAGCGTGAACAGAGTGGGAGCCTTCCTCGCTGCCGCTGTATTCCTGATTGACGCGGCTGTGGCGCGCGCGATGCCACAGGCGAAATGGGCTCCTCTTTTCAACGGAAAAGATCTGACGGGGTGGAAGAACAACGGGGAAGAGAAATGGGTAGTGGAGCAAGGCACGATCCTGTGTGAAAGTGCTGCCAACAAGTACGGCTATCTAACGACAGAAAAGACGTACCGCGACTTCCAACTGCGCGTGAAGTTCAAGGGCGAAGCGGCTGGCAATAGTGGAGTGTTTTTTCATTCTCGCATCTCCGGCATCGATCCGGAACATGGCCCAGACATCGAAGGGATGCAGGTGGAAGTGGACCCCACCGTGGGCAAGCATACCGGCGGACTCTATGAAAGCGGCGGCCGCGGCTGGGTGCAGATGCCGACAGCGGAAGGCGAGCAAGCGCTGAAGCCAGGCGAGTGGAATGACCTCGAAGTGTCCGTGCAGGGCAATCACATCGTGACGCGGCTGAATAGCGTGCGGATCGCGGACTACACTGACGCCACGCCGAAATTCACGGATGGCGTGATCGGATTGCAAATTCATACCGGCGGTGGTGTGCGGATGAGGTGGAGAGATATTTTCATTCAGGAGAAGTAGGGCGGATTGGCGGCCTTAGCTGCGCGAATCCCGAACGCGAATTCAATCTGAGGCGAATGAGCAAACGGAATCGTCGAACGTTTCTTCAAACTTCCACCGCGGCTTTGGCGGCCGCGCTGAGCCCGATGGAAACGACTCTGAATGGTCGAGCTACTACAGAAAGTCTGGCGACAGGGCAGGGCGTAGCAAAGGTTGCTCCAAAGGTAGCGGCCAACGAAGGAAAGAAGCCGCTGAGGCTTGGCCTGATCATCGGGATTGCCAGAGACCCTGACGCGGCGATGGCGAAGGTCCACGATCTGGGCCTGCCAACGTGTCAGGTGTACGTGGAAGTGATCGAGGACAGTCTCGCGGGCCGCTTGCGTCGGGCGCTCGACAAATACCTGATTGAGGCGACTTCGCTCGTCGTTGGCGGGCCGGGGAAGGAAGTTTGGGACTTCTATGAAGGGCCGGTGACCATCGGGCTGGTGCCGCGCGAGACGCGAGAGGCGCGCATCGCACACATCAAGAAGGCGTCGGACTTTGCCAAGGAGTGCGGCATCTCCGCCGTGCAAACGCACTGCGGGTTTATTCCCGAGAATCCCAATGATCCGATTTACAAGGAGACTGTCGCGGCGATGCGCGAGGTTGCAGGATACTGCCAGCGCAACGGACAGAATTTCCGCTACGAAACCGGGCAAGAAACACCCATCACGCTCGTTCGTGCGATTCAGGACGTTGGACTGGACAATCAGGGAGTTAATTTTGACCTTGCCAATTTGATTTTGTACGGCAAGGCAAATCCGGTGGACGCGATTGAGTTGCTGGGCCCGTACGTTCAGGGGATTCACGCGAAGGATGGGTTGTGGCCGACGAATCCGAAGGAACTTGGGCAGGAAGTTCCCATCGGGAAGGGTAAAGTGGATTTTCCGCGGATTATCGCGCGTTTGAAGGAAATGAATTATCGCGGCGCGGTCACCATTGAGCGGGAGATTTCCGGTGCGCAGCAGATGGAAGACGTGCGAGCATCGAAAGCTTTTCTCGAGAGACTCATCGGGTAAGAATCGCATTAAACGAGAAACGCGCGGTATGAAAACGACGGAGGATGTATGTCAGAAGACGCAAAAGACCAGCCAAGCAATTCCGGAAAGGTTGATCGCAGGAAGTTCATTGGCACGGCGGCAGCGACGGCGGGAATGATGTTCATCAAGCCGGAGCTGGTGCGCGGCACGGCAGCGAATTCCGCGGTTCGTGTGGGATTGCTCGGCTGCGGCGGACGCGGCACCGAAGATGCGACCAACCTGGTCGATACGGGCGGCTCACGCGTGGTGGCGCTGGCCGATCTGTTTCAAGACCAGTTGGACAAAGGGCGAGACGCTTTCAACAAGATGCAGCAGGACAAAGGCTACCCGGCGATCGACGCGTCGCAGCTTTTCGTGGGACCACACGCTTTCCAACAGATGGCGAACTCCAAAGAGATTGATGCGGTCGTGATTGCCACGCCTCCGTACTTCCATCCGGAACATCTGGAAGCCGTGGTCGCGGCGGGAAAGCATGTCTACTGCGAGAAACCAGTGGCTGTGGACGTGCCCGGGGCTTTGAAAGTCATCGAAATTGGCAAACGCGCGGAAGGGAAGCTGAGCCTCGACGTGGGATTCCAGATTCGTGATTGCCCTCCTTTTGTGGAGTTGGTGCGGCGCATCCATGGCGGGGCGTTGGGCAAAATCATTTGCGGCGAAGCGCACTATTTTTCCGGCTACATCGACAGGCCAGCGTGGCCGGATGCGTCTCCTGTCGAACGGCGCTTGCGCAATTGGGTGTACGACCGCGCCCTTTCGGGTGACATCATCGTCGAGCAAAACATTCACGTGATCGATATCTGTAACTGGGTTTTGAAAGCCCATCCGCTGAAGGCCTCGGGCAGCGGCGGGCGGCAAGGTCGTCCGCAAGACGGCGACGCTTTTGGTAATTACAATGTGCTCTTTCACTATCCCGAAGGCGTCGACATCACGTTTAGCTCGACGCAGATTTCCAAGGGCTGGTGGGAAGTGACCGAGCGCTTTTTTGGCACGCGCGGGACGTCGCAGTCGCCGTACACGGGACCGCTGGGGATCTGGGGAGAGGAGCCGTGGCAGGCGGAGGGCTCGGTTGCGAAAGATGCCCCACCGGCGGCGTTTTCCGCGACGGGGAAATTCACGTCGAACCTGGAATTTGCGGACCGCGAGAAAAAGAAAGCGTTTGTAGATAGCATTACGAGCGGCCATTTCCACAATCAGGCTGCGGCGGGAGCAGAATCCGCGCTTTCCTGCATGATGGCGCGCACGGCGGCCTATACCGGCCGCGAGGTGAGCTGGGAAGAGACCCTGAAGTCCAAGGAAAAGTGGGACTCCAAGATCGATTTGAATAAACCATCGCGGCGTGAATTTTTGAAATCCACCGTGACGACGGCTTTTTCGGCGGGGCTCGGTGTGTGCGCGGGAGCCGAACTCTTCGCCGCCTCGACCGCGCCGAGCGCCGTGCCCGCGTCTCCGCCTCCCTCGCCCTTGCCGATCAAGAAGGGTCTGGTCTTCGACATGCTGCCCGCGAAGCTTAGCTCCGCGGAGCGCATGAAGCTCGCGCGCGATGTGGGCTTCGAGGTGGTCCAAGCGCCAACCACACCCGAGGAACATGCGGCTGAGGAGATGAAGAAAGCCGCGGACGCCGCAAACATCCGCATCGACTCCGTGATGAACATGGACCATTGGAAGTATCCGCTTTCGTCGAGCGACGCCACGGTGGTGGAAAAGAGCCTGGCGGGGATGCGCACGTCGCTGCGCAACGCGAAGCTTTGGGGCTCCGACGCCGTGTTGCTGGTTCCTGCGGTCGTCAATCCGCAGACCTCTTATCGCGACGCGTGGAGCCGTTCCCAAACCCAGATTCGAAAACTCCTTCCCCTTGCGGAGGAGCTGAAAATTGTGATCGCCATCGAAGAAGTGTGGAACAAATTTCTGCTGAGTCCCCTGGAAATGACGAAGTACATCGGAGAGTTTCAAAGCCCCTGGATCGAGGCGTGGTTCGACGTGGGGAATGTCGTGCTGTACGGCTATCCGCAGGACTGGATTCGAACGCTGGGGAAGGGCATTGCCAAAGTTCATCTGAAAGACTTCAAGCGCAAGAAAGATGGCTACGAGTGGGTGAACCTCGGTGACGGCGATGTGGACTGGGAGGCGGTTCGCGAAGCTTTTCGGGAAACAAGCTATTCCGGCAGCGCCATTTGTGAGCTCGAAGGCGGCGACGAAGCCTACTTGCGCGACGTGAGCCGCCGCGTCGACCGATTGGTGCTCGGCCGGTCCTAGGCCAGCTCGCGAAAGACAAATTGGCTCTTGTACCAGTCCAATCTCTGGTAGAATTGGCCGAAGGTGAGAGACAATGCTTCCACTTCATCTCCAGCCACAAAGCCACGTTCCGCTGTACATCCAGCTTCGCGACCAATTACGCGCCCTTGTTCATGCGGGCGATTTGCGCACCGGCGACCGCATTCCCGCTAGCCGCGAACTCGCGACGATGCTGGGAGTCCACCGCACAACGGTGGCGAACGCCTACGCCGAACTCGAATCAGAAGGCTTGATTCAGGGCCATGTGGGTCGCGGGACATTCATTAAAGGCAATGGCAACGGATTAAAGATCACGCCGCCCGCGCCTCCGGTGCTGAATGGAAACGGCGGAATCCGCTGGGAACTGCTCTTCGCGGACGAACGCGGGGAAGAGGTCCTCAGCCGGCTGACGGCCAATGTGCCTGAAGATGCGCTTTCCTTTGTGATGGCCCGCCCGGCGCAGGAATTCTTTCCCATCGAAGAGTTGCAGACGTGCGTGAACGCCGTGCTTCGGCGCGAAGCTGCGGAAGTGTTGAATCTGGGCCCCTCGGATGGCTATCCCCCGCTGAAAGAGGCGCTGCTAGAAATGCTCCATCACGAGGGCATCCCCGCCAAAGATGAAAACCTGCTGATCACCGACGGATGCCAGCAGTCTTTTGACCTGATCAGCAAGGCGTTCGTGCGGCCGGGCGATTCCGTGATTATGGAAAACCCAACCTACCCTGGAGCGGTGGCGATTTTCCATGGAGCGCGGGCGCGCTGCTTGAGCGTCCCGATGAACACACACGCCGAACCGGAGAAGCCGCTGGGGCTGGATCTCGAAGCGCTGGAAGCGACGCTGGCGGCCAATCGCGTCAAGTTGATTTTGCTAACTCCGGACTTTCAGAATCCGACCGGAACTTCAATGCCGTTGGCGTCGCGTCGCAAACTGCTCGAGTTGGCTGGGCGGCACCAGGTTCCAGTTGTGGAAGATCATATCTACGCGCGACTGCATGCGCGCGAGGAACGCGTCCCTTCCTTGAAGCAACTGGACCGTTCGAACCTGGTCATCCACATAGACAGCTTCGCGAAAGTGGCGTTTCCCGGGTTGCGAGTCGGCTGGATTGTTGCTCCGGCAACGGCGATTGAGCGTTTGCGGGTGGTGAAGCAGACGACCGACCTGCATACCGATCAACTGGCGCAAGCGACGCTCGCGGAATTTCTGCGGCGCGGACTATTTACGAAGCACGTCGCTAAGATGCGCAAGGTCTACGGCTCGCGTTTGGCGGCATTGGATGAGGCATTGCGCAGGCACATGCCCGAAGGTACGCGATGGACAAAGCCGGAAGGCGGGATGTGCCTGTGGCTGGAGCTTCCCCCAGGATTCGACGCTAGCGAACTGCTGATTCATGTGAAAGAGCGCGGCGTGCTGTTTGCACCTGGGCGCTACTTCTACGTGCAAGCGCCGTTGCCGAACACGCTGCGGCTGGGGTTTGCGAGCCTGGATGAAAAACAAATTGCGCGCGGTGTGGCCACGCTGGCGGAATCACTGAAGATTGAAATGCGCAAGCGGCAGCGCGGGGTCCGGCGGGCAGAGCGCAGCCGCGTGGCGCTGGTGTGAAGAAATGAGGTAAAGGAAGTAAGTGTAATAGTGGAAGTAAAGGAAAGGCGCGCGCGGGCACAAGGTGAGCGAAACGGTCAGGTTGGAGCCGAATCCGGAGAACAAATGTTTTGGCTGCGGCGGCGACAATGCCGGAGGGATGAAGCTCACGTTTGAACAGGACAACGCCAACCGGCGCATCGTTGGCCGGTTCGTTCTGGGCGAGCGGTACCAGGGCGGCGGAGGATTCGGGCATGGCGGAATCATCGCGGTGCTTTTGGATGAAGCGATGGGCAAAGTCTGCCGCTTTCGTGACGTTCGCGCGGTCACGGCGGAGCTGACGGTGGAATACCTGAAACCCGTCGACGTGATGAAAGAGATTGAGGTCGAGGGACGCGAAACCGAGATGAAGGGAAGAAACATTTTCATGACCGGTGAAATTCGCGACACGGCCGGGGTAGTGCTGGCGAGAAGCAGGGCGAGATTCGTGGTGATCGGCCAGAAGTAAAAAAGCAAGAAAAGGTTTGACGGGGAAACGCCGTCGAGAATTTCAGGGATCGAGAGGAGAAGCGAAATGGATTCTAAGAAAGTGAATGGCAGCGGCAACGGCAGCAAGGGATCAAATGAATGGCGCGTGAAGGTCGGCCTAGCCGAAATGCTCAAGGGCGGCGTGATCATGGACGTCACCAACGCCGAGCAAGCGAAAATCGCCGAAAAAGCCGGCGCTTGCGCGGTGATGGCTCTGGAGCGCGTGCCTTCGGATATTCGCAAAGAGGGCGGCGTGGCGCGCATGGCGTCGATCAAAGTGATCCGCGAGATTATGGCCACCGTGACTATCCCCGTGATGGCCAAGGTGCGCATCGGACACTTCGCCGAAGCCGAAGTGCTGCAAGCGCTGGAGGTGGACTTCATCGACGAGAGCGAAGTGCTGACCCCTGCCGACGAGGAGAATCACATCTGGAAGCACGATTACCGCGTGCCGTTCGTTTGCGGCGCTCGCAATCTCGGCGAAGCGCTTCGCCGCATCGCCGAAGGCGCGGCCATGATTCGCACTAAGGGCGAAGCGGGCTCGGGAAACGTAGTGGAAGCGGTCCGGCACATGCGCGCGATCGTCAGCCAAATGAAGAAGCTGACCACGATGCGCGACGATGAATTGATGCGCGAAGCCAAAGAATTGGGTGCGCCGCTCGATCTAGTGCGCCAGATTGCCAAGACCGGCAAGCTCCCGGTGCCGAATTTTTCGGCTGGTGGAATCGCGACTCCCGCGGACGCGGCGCTTGTGCGGCGCCTTGGCGCGGAAGCTGTCTTCGTTGGATCGGGCATCTTCAAATCCAGCGATCCAGAAGTGCGAGCCAAGGCCGTGGTGAAAGCCGCGACGCACTTCGAAGATCCAAAGGCCGTTCTCGAAGCGCACGAAGAGCTTGGTGAGGCCATGCCGGGACTTGATGTCCGGCAGATGGAAGCGAAAGACATGCTTTCGACGCGGGGTTGGTGAAACAGTTCTCAGTTGTCAGTGATCAGTCTTCAGTCGACCAAGAAGATGATGCAAGAGAGAGTTGCTAGAGTTCGGTTTCGTTTTTGAAGGTACGTGTGATTCAGGAAATGAGTAACGGAGCCACTGAAGTGAAGATTGGAATTCTGGCGGTGCAGGGAGACTTTGAGGCGCACGCGGCAATGTTGGCGCGGCTCGACGCGGAATCGGTGGAGGTGCGTACGCCAGCCGATCTCACTGGGTGCGACGGGTTGATTTTGCCGGGCGGCGAAAGCACCACACAGCTACAGTTCCTTCAGGAAGAGGGCCTGGCGGATGCGATCGGGAAATTCGCGAAGGACGGCGGCGCCATTTTTGGGACCTGCGCGGGAGCCATCCTGCTCGCAACGGAAGTCGAAAATCCCAGGCAGGATTCGTTGAAATTGCTGGATATGACCGTGCTGCGAAACGGGTATGGTCGCCAAATCGCCAGCGACGTGGTCAGCGGTCCCACCAAACTGAAGAGCGAGCCGCTGGAAATGGTCTTCATTCGCGGGCCAATCATCCAGCGGGCCGGACCGGGCTTGAAAGTTCTCGCGGAATACGCCGGAAAGCCCGCGCTGGTCCAGCGGGACCACATCATGGCCGCAACCTTTCATCCGGAATTGACAGACGACACCACTGTGCATCAACATTTCCTCAGTCTCGTCGCATCGGGCACGGAGCACGCTGCGAGCAGCGCAAAGTCTTAATCGTGGAAAAAGAAAAGAAGGCAGACGCCGGTCCCCGGCGCTCGAGCCGCACAAGGGTTCTCTTCGTTTGCGTGGGGAATGCGTGCCGGAGCCCCATGGCGGAAGCCATTGCCCGCTATGATGCCGCGGACGTGATCGAAGCCTCCAGCGCGGGATTGAGTCCGATGGGCACCGTCGCCGAGCAAACCAAGCAGACGCTGATTCAGAACGGCTACTCCGCAAACGGACTGACCTCCGATGCGCTCACCCGGGCGGCTGCCGATGCTGCGGACATCATCATTAATATGACCGGCAAGCCGCGAGAAGAAAGCTTTTGGGAACCGGAGAAAGTGGAAGATTGGATGGTGCAGGATCCCTATGGCGCCGCGCCGGAAACGTATCAACGAGTGTTCGAGGGCCTCAAGCGGCGCATCAATCAACTGGCGCTGAGTTTAAGAGATAAGCGAGAGCATCAGACAAGAAAAGCATAGGAGCAGCGTTGCGGCGAGAAAAAACAAGCGTATCGCAGGAAGATTATCTGAAGGCCATCTGGGAAATGCTGGAAGAGGACCACACGCCCATCAGCGCGCGGCTCGCCGAAGAGTTGAAAGTGACGCCTCCCGCGGTGACAGCCGCATTGAAGCGCATGACGCGCGACGGCCACGTGCGCGTGGAACGCAGCGGGCGGATCGATCTGACCAAGGAAGGCCGCAAGCGCGCCGAACATCTCGCCTTGCGGCATCAGCTTGCGGAGATGCTGCTGACCGAAGTGATCGGATTATCCTGGGCGAAGGCGCACGACGAAGCGGAGCGCATGGAGCACGCCATCTCTCCGGAAGTGGAAGCGCTGCTGCTAAAGCGATTTGGAGACAAGAAAAGCTGCCCGCACGGCGTGCCCATGCGCGGCGGAATAGCTCAACTTCGCAAACAAGGCGCCGTGCTGCTCGCCGATTTGCGCGCCAAGGAATCGGGCGAAATTGTCTGCGTTTACGAGAAGGACGCGCAATTCCTAGAGTTTCTCGAAGGGCTGCACTTGCGGCCTTCGACGACCGTAGAAGTGCTGAAACGCGAGTACGACGAAACCATGACGCTGCGCTCCAACGGAAAGACCATGCACCTTGGAAAGCCGGCCACCAGCCGCATTTGGGTCCGGCGTCTCAGCGCCTGAGCACGAAGCAAGTTGTTAGCGGAAGAAACTTCCTGTCCAGCCTCAGCGCTTCTAGGCACCCCTCCTCCGTTTTTTGTAAGTGTTGCATCCAAACGACTTAGAGCGTATGTAAGTGGTTTAGAATCAACACCTGCGGGAGCCTCTGCAAGTGTTGATTCTAAAGGGGCTTGCCGGCTGCGCTTCAGGGGCTGGCCGGTGCGTGGCCATGCGCATTCGGCGTCAACTTCCGGACGACAAACTCCTGGAAGAGATTCATGGCAGCAGACTCGCCGATCCCGATTAGGGCGTTTTCAAAAGTTAATTCCACTCCCTCGCGGTTCTTGGCCGGATAGTAGAGATTGGAGATTCCGCCAGCCGCGAGGCTTCCTACAATACTCGAATAGTTTGCCTGCCAGTGCCCATCGTCACTTTTGCAAATCACGGAATTCGCGAGCGCGTAGAGAATCCTTGATCGCTTGCTGCCACTCCCCTTGTAAAAATAGCGCGGGTCCTGTTTCAGCAGCGAAGGCAGTATAGCGCCTCCGATGAACGTGCTGGTAAGAAAGTTGGCATAGGAGGCGCCATAGCGCTTGGCGTATCCTTGCCCGCCTTGACCATATCCCTCGAATTCGTTTTGCGCCTGCTGAATGCCCGCAACAGCCCCATTCACTCCAAAGGATACTGGATCCACCGCCGTCTTCCAGGCCAGCTCGAATTTCTGCTTCGGCGCTAGGGGAGCTGGATTGTGAACATAGCTGACATAAAAATTTGGAACCACTCCCAGGACACGCTGCTTCTCTTGAACCTTGATCTGGTCTTCCGCCACATCGATCCGCGAGGGCACGACATGAACTTCTGTAACCGCGGTGGCAACCGCCAAGGTAATCTGCGGAATCGTGTAGTTTTCTCCCGAACGCAGGGTTCCAGTGGACGTTTGCGCCGCGAAGCCCTGCGAGTCAATAGCGATCTCGAATGGCCCGGGAGCGACCTGGGCAAAGGTGAATCGCCCGTCCCCGTCTGAAAGCAATTCCTGGTTTGCGGATTGATCCTCCCGCGAAAGCTTCACGCGTGCTCCGGGGACCGGAGCGCCGGTTTGATCCACAACGGTTCCGCTGATGGATCCCGGCGGTTGCTGATCGGGGGGTTGCTGGGTGGCTGCAACCCCTGAACGCCCTGCGTCAGGCCGGCTCGTTCCTTGGCCTTGGTCGACCGGGGGCTGTTGAGACTGCGCCGGAGTGGAAAGGCCGCAAAACAGGACACTTAGGCTTAGCCATGCCACCCAGGGCGTGTATCTGCGCATAGTCCCCACCATCGAAACTATTATGATGCCATTCGAGGGGGTTTTGGATACCCCAAAATTGTTTGGTTTCATGAGTTACCAGCAGGGCGTTGCCGGATAGGCGAGGTGCATACGCCGAGAGATTACTTTCTCTCGTCGAGCAGGGCCTTCAGGCGCGCATACCCCGCGCGACTGACCGGCAAGCGCGTACCGTCGGTTAGAATGGCGAGACGGGTGTCTTTGCCGTAAGGCTCGATACGCGC
>Ga0210408_10004371_pt1 | contig 12647 bp, 9 predicted proteins | sample IncBWH4MmetaG_FD_155471 | JGI IMG/M metagenome (GOLD analysis project Ga0210408, IMG submission 155471) | Forest soil microbial communities from Barre Woods Harvard Forest LTER site, Petersham, Massachusetts, United States - Inc-BW-H-4-M | ecosystem: Environmental > Terrestrial > Soil >...
CCAGCCCTTACCGCGCTGAGCCGGCCATTGGCGTAGACCGCCTTGGACGACGAGCGCGTCGCGGTGATCGTCACTGCGCGGGTGAAGTCGGCATTGCGATAGGTGACGCGCAGATGCTGGCGCGCGGGGGACCACTCCGTGGTAATCCGGCCGCGACGCACGATGCGGTTCGCCTTCACCTCGAAAACATCGGCAAAATCGCAGCGAACCGGGATCTCGAGCTGGAAGACAACCGGCTTCATTCCGTGGTTGACGACGTCGAGGTCCTCGTGCAAGCCGCCGCTGATACACCGGCTTACGGTGAGGCCCAAAATGCGCGGCGGGACTGTGCCGTCTTCCGTGAGGAAAGATCGGTTGGTGAGATAAATGCGGGATGCGTAGTAGCTGATGGCGCCGCCGTTCAGCAGCTCCCAGGGTTCGCCGTTGGCATAAATCCTCCAGCTGCTGACAACGCGCGTATCAAGGAAATAGAGGCCCTTGTCGCTGGGCCAATTGATCTGCCCGTCCTCTTCCGTGATCAGCACGGTCTGTCCCTGGTGGATGGCAATCTGCGGTGGGCCGACCTGGACTTTGACCGTCATAGGGTGCTCAGTTGCTTGGCTGTATCGAAGGGGGCTGCGCCGGCGCGTGACGCGATTGCGTCGGAGGACGGATTGTGCGGTTCATCGGCGGGTTTCCTTGTGCAGAGGGCGCCCGAAGCGGGCCGTATCGCCGTTGACGATCGTCGCTGCCTGTCACATGTCGTGCCCAGTGATCAGCCGGGCGCCACGCTGATAGGTTAAGTACGACCACAGCCAATCGGTCGCCACCGCCATGCGATTGCGGAAGCCGATCAGAAAGTAGATGTGCGCCACACTCCAGACCAGCCACGCGAGGCGGCCGGTCAGGCGCAACCGGCCGAAATCGGCCATCGCCTCGCGGCGGCCGATCGTGGCGAGATTGCCGAAATCGCGATAGGAGAACGGTCCCGGCAGGGGTTTTCTGGCCAGCCTCGCGGCGATGACGCGGGCGACATAGGCGCCCTGTTGCTTGGCGACCGGCGCCACTCCGGGCAGCGGCCCGTGCGGGCCGATAACCTGGGCTGTGTCGCCGATCACAAAGATCTCGGGATGCCCGGGCAGGGTCAGATCCGGCCCGACCGGCACCCGGCCGCCGCGCCCGGGCTCAATGCCGAGCCAGCCGGCGGCCGGCGACGCGGCGACCCCGGCAGCCCAGATCACGGTGCGGCTGGCGATCTGCTCGTCGCCGAGCATGGCGCCGTCCACGCCGCAGCTCGTCACCTTGGCGCCGAGCCGGACTTCGACCCCGAGGCGCGCCAGAGCCAGGGCCGCCGCCCCGGAAAGGCTCGCCGAGAAACCCGGCAACAACCGCGGACCGGCCTCAACCAAAACGATGCGCGCGGTGGTAGGGTCGATATGGCGGAAGTCGCAGGCGAGGGCCGCCTTCGCAAGCTCAGCGAGCGCGCCGGCCAGTTCGACCCCCGTCGGCCCGCCGCCGATGATCACAAAAGTGAGCTGCCGGCGCCGCTCGATCTCGTCGAGGCAGGCCTCGGCGCGCTCGAAGGCGACGAGGATACGGCGCCGCATCGTCGTCGCATCCTCGATGGTCTTGAGCCCCGACGTCACGGCTGCCCACTCATCGTGACCGAAATAGAACTCGCACGCGCCGGTAGCGATCACTAGTTGGTCGTAGGGAATGCGGCGCTCGCCGATCAGCACGGCGCGCCCGACGACATCGATGCCGGTGACGGTGCCGAGGATCACTTCGGTGTTCGCTTGACGCGAGAGAATGCTGCGGATCGGCGCCGCGATGTCGGCGGGCGATAAGGCCGCGGTGGCGACCTGATAAAGCAGCGGCTGGAAGAGGTGATGGTTGCGTTGGTCGATCACGGTGACAGCGCCGGCGGACCGACCGAGCCTGATTGCGGTAGATAGGCCGCCGAACCCGGCGCCGATGATGACGATATGCGGCCGCCGGGAGGGTGCGGTCGACGGATCGCCGCCATCCGCGATTTCGGGCCGCTCGGTCGGGTCATCTGTTGCTCGGCCGGCCACATTCACGGCGCGGACTTCCTCCCCCAGACGCGCGAAATCCGCCGACAGCACGGAAGGCGCGATGATGATTGGCGGCACCTCTGACTCTCCACTGCGTGTGATGCTTGTGGCGCCTATTCGCCAGCGGCCGCCGCGCGGTCCGCGAACCAGATCAATTCGCCCACCGGGCGCACGCGCGCGGCGGGGACCTGGCTGCCGCCGGCGCGGATCGCACTCAGCATCGCCGCCTTGGCTGCGCCTGCTACAAGAAAAGCGACGTGCCGGCTGCTTTCGATGACCGGATAGGTCATCGTGATGCGGACCTCGGGCCGGCCATGAGCAACGGCGGCCACCCAGCGCCTGCGCTCCTCCAATAGTTTGTCGCCGGGGAGCAGCGATGCCGTGTGGCCGTCGTCACCCATTCCCAACAATACGATGTCGAAGAGCGGCCTCGTGGGATCGAGGGTCGGCGCGCCATAGGCTTCCTGCAAGCTCCGCTCGTAGCGCCGGGCGGCTGCCTCGGGCTCCCCGTCGGTCGGGATGGGAAAGATGTTCTCCGGTGGCACCGGCACCTTGGCGAGCATCGCTTCGCGCGCCATGCGATAGTTGCTCTCAGGATGGTCATAGGGCACGAAGCGCTCGTCGCCCCAAAACCAGGAGACCTGCCGCCAAGGGAAACAGTCTCTGAATTCCTCCGAGGCCAGAAGGCTGTAGAGCGCCTTGGGCGTCGATCCCCCGGAGAGCGCTACCCGAAAGCGCCCTTTTGCCGCCGACGCCGTCGCGGTCATCCATTCCGCCAGGCGGTGCGCCAGCGCCGGCGGGTCCGCGAGCACCTCGATGCGCCCGACAAACTGGTTCATGCTACCCTCCTAAGAGTAAACTCGCTCTTGGTTTGGCGTGGATCGTCGTCCCCGCGAAAGCGGGGACCCAGGGGCAGGCGACTGAAACCCCTGGATTCCCGCTTACGCGGGAATGACGGAATAGCGGCCGGTCGACCTCTACTGATCCCGAAACTGCCCTAACCGACAGACGGCAGAACGAAGCGCTCGATCGCCTTGGCAAAGCCTTCGTCGTTGTATGAATCCGTCGTGACATCGGCCTGCGATTTAACCTGATCCGAGGCATTGCCCACGGCGATGTGAGCCCCGATCGCTTGAACATCAGCACATCGTTCGGCTGGTCGCCGATGGTTGCGATCTCCTCGGCCGGCACGGCCAGGTGGGCGGACAGAAAAGCGGCCACCGCGCCCTTGTTCGCATCCTTGTGGGTGACGTCGAGGTAATAGGGCTGCGACCGGTTTGCCGTCGCGCGCTGAACCGAAGGCAGCCTGCGCGTCGGCCTCGCAGCGCCGGACCCGGTCGAGATGGTCACTGACGCCGACGATCTTGGCGACACTGTCGAGTCTGTCGTCGAAATCCGCCACGACCTTCGGCTCGAATTTGACCGTCCAGGCTTCCCGGGCCACATGCGGGGCGCCCGGCTTGGTGATCAGCCAGTCATTGCCGCTATAGATCCAGGCATCGAGGCCGTGCTCGCGAATGAGCGCGAGGGCCTGGCGGGCAATGTCGGGTTCCACCGTCTTCTGTTCGACGATCGACAGGTCTCGCCTGACGAACAGCCCGCCGTTGAAGCCGGCAATCGGCGTATCCAGGCCGAGCGCGTCGAACAGCGTGGCCATGCCGCGCGGCGGCCGGCCGCTGGTGATGGCGAAGCGGATGCCGGCGCGGTGCAGCGCCTGAACGGCGGCCTGCGCGCGTTGCGTCAGAACCTTCTGTTCGGTCACGAGCGTGCCGTCAACATCCGCAGCCACCAGGGAGATCTTGCGTCTTTCGCCCATCTGCGCCTCCGTGTATTCGGTCAAGCGAGGGGCCGCCAGGCGCGGCCATCGCGCGCCAGCAGCTCGTCGGCCGCCGCCGGGCCATTGCTGCCGGCGGCGTAGTTCGGAGAATCCTGCGGCGGATTGTTCGCCCAGGCATCGAGGATCGGCTGCACCGCCTGCCAGCCTGCCTCGATGTTGTCGGCGCGCTGGAACAGCGTCGCGTCGCCGATCATGCAGTCGTAGATCAGCGTCTCGTATCCGGTGCTCGGCGCCAGATTGAAATAATCCTTGTAGGCGAAATCCATGCTGACGCTGTCCAGCATGACGGTCGGGCCGGGCCGCTTGGCGGCGAACTCGAGCGCGATGTCCTCGTCGGGCTGGATGCGCAGGATCATCCAGTTGGGATGCAGCCGCTCCACGTCCGTGCCGCGAAACAGCGTATAGGGCGCCTGGTGGAAGCGGATGGCGATTTCCGTCAACCGACGCTTCATATATTTGCCGGTGCGCAAATAGAACGGCACGCCGGCCCAGCGCCAGTTGTCGATATAGAGTTTGCAGGCCATGAACGTCTCGGTCGTCGAGTCCGGCGCCACATCGGGCTCTGTCCGATAGGCGTTGGCCGGCTTGCCCAGCACGGTGCCGGCCGCGTACTGGCCGCGCACCGCATTGCGCAACGCTTCCGCCTCCGACATTGGGCGTATGGCCTGAATGACTTCGGCCTTTTTCGCCCGGACGGCATCGGCGTCGAACGAAATCGGCGGCTCCATCGCCGTCATCGCCAGCAGCTGGAACAGGTGATTGGGCACCATGTCCCTGAGCGCGCCGGTCCTCTCGTAGAATTTGCCGCGCCGCTCGACGCCGACCGTCTCGGCCGCCGTGATCTGGATGTGGTCGATGTGCGCGCGATTCCAGATCGGCTCGAATATGCCATTGGCAAAGCGCAGCGCCATGACGTTCTGCACCGTTTCCTTGCCGAGGAAATGGTCGATCCGATAGATCTGGCTCTCGTTGAGCGTTTTCAGGATGTCGGCATTGAGCGCCCTGGCGGAACCGAGGTCGTGCCCGAACGGCTTCTCGATCACGATCCGGCGCCATTGGCCCGGCTTCTCGTTGACCAGGCCCGCGGTTCCAAGACCGGATATCGCGACGCTGAAGAAACGATCGGCGACCGCGAGGTAAAAGAGATAATTGCCGGCGGTGCCCGGCTCCTTGTCTAGCGCGGCGAGATGATCGCCGAGCCGCCGATAGGTCCCGGGATCGTTCAGATCACCTTGGAGATACGTCATGCGATCGGTCAGCCAACGCCATGCCCGGTCGAGCTGATCGACGTGAAACTCGCCGCCGCTCTGGGCGACGAACTGGCTCATCACCTCGCTCAGGCCCTGGTTCCACTCCGCCGTCGTTTTCGCCGCCAGATCGACGCCGACGAGCTGAAACTGCTGCGACAGACGTTTGGCGCGGACCAGGTCATAGAGCGCCGGCACGACCAGGCGCTTGGTCAGGTCGCCGGCGGCGCCGAAAATCACCATTGCGCAGGGCGGCGCCACCATCGCGCCGTCTCCTGCAACCGCAGCCGCGTCGTTCTCCCGCGTCATTTCTTACCTCCCAGCATCTCCCGCGCGAGATCGACAATCCGCTCGGGTTCAAAGCCGAACTTGCGCTGCAGCTCCTTGAGCGGCGCGGAGGCGCCAAAGGTCTCCATGCCGATGACCCGGCCGGCCGCACCGACATAGCGATCCCATCCCAGCGCCGATCCCTGCTCGACAGCGATGCGCGCCTTGATCTCGGTCGGCAGCACGCTCTCCCGGTAGGATTGCGGCTGGTGTTCGAAGATGTCCCAGGAGGGCATCGAGACGACGCGCGAACGGATCCCCTGGGACGCCAGCGCTTCATGGGCCGCGATGACCAGGGACACCTCGCTGCCCGAGGCGATCAAGATGATCTCGGGCGGGCCGCCTGGAGCGTCCGCCATGACGTAGGCGCCGCGCGCGACGCCGGCAGCCGAGGCGTATTTGCGGCGATCGAAGGTCGGCAGGAGCTGGCGCGACAGCGCGATCACCGCCGGCTGGTGGCGCAGCTGCAGGACGTAGCGATAGGCCTCGACGACCTCGTTGGCATCGCCGGGCCTCAGCACGACCAAGCCGGGAACGGCGCGCAGCGAGATCAGCTGCTCGACCGGCTGATGCGTCGGCCCATCCTCGCCATCGCCCATCGCGTCATGGGTGAAAACGAAAATGGTCGGAAGCTCCATCAGAGCGGAAAGGCGGATGGCTGGCCGGGCATAGTCGCTGAAGAGGAAGAAAGTCGCGCCGAAGGGGCGCAGCTTCGACAGCGAAAGCCCGTTGACGACCGCCGCCATGGCGTGCTCGCGGACGCCGAAATGAAGGTTCCGGCCTTCGGGACTCGTAGCGTCGAAATCCCCGGCACCGGCGAATTTCAGGGTCGTCTTGTTGGAGGGTCCAAGATCCGCCGATCCGCCCAGGAACCACGGAATATTCTGGGCCAGCACATTCAGTACCGCGCCCGAAGCATCGCGTCCCGCGATGCCCTTCGGGTCGGGCGAAAAGCTCGGCAGGTCGCGGTCCCACCCCGTCGGCAGCTCGCGGCGCTGCATCTGGTCGATCTCGGTCGCGAGGTCCGGGAATTCCCGGCGGTAGGGGGCGAACAACGCTTCCCAGCGGTCATGCGCCGCGGCGCCGCGCGCGCCGATCCCGGCGTCGAAATGCTCGCGCACCCCGTCGGGAACGAGAAACTTGGCATCTTCCGGCCAGCCATAGGCGCGCTTGGTCAGGCGCACCTCGTCCTCGCCCAGCGGTTCGCCGTGTGCCGCCGCTGTGTCGATCTTGTGCGGCGAGCCATAGCCGATGTGGCTGTCGAGAATGATCAGGGTCGGCCGGCCCTTGGTTGCCCGGAAAATCCCGAGCGCGTGCTCGATCCGCTCGACATCGTTGGCATCGCCGACGCGCAGCACATTCCAGCCGTAAGCCAGGAAGCGCGTTGCGACGTCCTCCGTGAAGGTGATGCGGGTGTTGCCCTCGATCGTGATGTGGTTGTTGTCGTAGATCCAGCAGAGATCGTCGAGGCCGAGATGGCCGGCCAGCGAGGCCGCCTCCGAGCCGACCCCTTCCATCAAGCAACCGTCGCCACAGACCGCATAGATGTCATAGTCGAAGACGTCGAAGCCGGGCCGGTTGTAGCGGCTGGCAAGCCACTTGCGCGCGATCGCCATGCCGACGCTGGTGGCGATGCCCTGGCCGAGCGGACCGGTCGTCGTCTCGACCCCGGACACCCAGTGGTATTCCGGATGCCCGGGCGCTTTGCTGTCGAGTTGGCGAAAGTGGCGGATGTCGTCGAGGGTGACCGACGGCTTGCCCAGGCGTTCGTAATCCGCGTTCACCGCTCGGGTCCCCGTCAGATGCAGTACGGACCACAGCAGCATCGAGGCATGGCCGTTCGACAGAACGAAGCGGTCGCGATTTGGCCAGATCGGATCCTGCGGGTCGAACCGCATGACCCGGTTCCAGAGCATATAGACCAGCGGCGCCAATGCCATCGGCGTGCCTGGATGACCCGACTTTGCCTGCTGGACCGCATCGATGGAGAGCGTGCGGATCGTGTTGATCGCCAGTCGATCAAGCTCTTGCGTTGTCATGTCATCTGACTCCCGTTCCTGATTTCGCTCCTCGATCAGCTACGACTCGGCCGGTTTCTCAAGATGACCGCCGAACTCGTAGCGCATCGCCGAGAGCAGCTTGTCGGCGAAATCCGCCTCGCCACGCGAGCTGAAGCGCTCATAGAGGGCAGATGACAGAACATGCGCCGGCACGCCTTCGTCGATGGCGGCCTTGATGGTCCACCGGCCTTCGCCCGAATCCGATACCCGGCCCGCGAAGCCCGACAGCCCCGGATCCTTGATCAGCGCCGCTGCCGAAAGGTCGAGCAACCAGGAGGCGATCACGCTGCCGCGGCGCCAGACTTCCGTGATATCCGGCAGGTTCAGATCGTATTGATAATGTTCGGGATCGCGCAGCGGTGTCGTTTCGGCGTCGACGGCGCCGCCCTGCTTGCCGATATTGGCAGCCTTGAGGACGGCAAGACCTTCGGCGTAGGCCGCCATCACGCCGTATTCGATGCCGTTGTGCACCATCTTGACGAAATGGCCGGCGCCGTTCGGTCCACAGTGCAGATAGCCGGCCTCGGCAGTTCCGTTCGCCTTCTCGCGTCCCGGCGTGCGCGGAATGTTGCCGCGGCCCGGCGCCAGGGTGGCGAAGATCGGGTCGAGATGCTTCACGACGGTTGTCTCGCCGCCGATCATCATGCAGTACCCGCGCTCGAGCCCCCAGACGCCGCCGCTCGTGCCGACGTCCACGTAGTGAATGCCATTGGCCGCCAATTCCTTGGCGCGGCGGATGTCGTCGATGTAATAGGAATTACCGCCATCGATCAGGATGTCGCCCCGCTCGAGATATGGCAGCAGATCAGAGATGGTTTGGTCGACCACGCCTGCCGGCACCATCAGCCAGATTGCCCGCGGCTTTGCCAGTGACTGCGACAGTTCCGCCAGTGAAGAACTGCCGACCGCCTCCTCTTTGACGAGTGCCTGAACCGCCTGCGCGGACCTATCGTAGACGATGCACTGGTGGCCGCCCATCAGCAGACGGCGCACCATATTCGCTCCCATCCGGCCGAGGCCGATCATTCCGAGCTGCATGAACAATTCCTCCTTAGCAAAGTCGTATTCCCGTGCACGCGATTACGCGTGCGGCCGGGTCGCGGCGGGGTGTGCTGCTGCCTCGAAAACTCCGACGAACTCGTGGTAGCGGCGGGCGATCTCGCCGACGGCAGCTTCGCGCGTCACCTTTTTGGCGCGCCAATCCGCCACGGGATCCCAGAAGACGGTGCGGCCTACGGCAAATCCGATAAAGCCGGCGACCCCGGCCGCCGTCGCCAGCCACTCCCGAACTTTGGCGTCATCCTCGCCACGCCCGAGAATGATGCAGCCGACCCGATCGCGCCCGCCGGGCCGCGCCGCCGCCACGATCCTTTCGCAATCCTCGCGCCGCTCGAGACCCTCGATCTTCCAAATGTCCGGGTCGACACCGGCGGCCTGCAACTCCTCTATGGCGCCCACCATCAGCTGCGGTCGCAGCTCCCGATCGTACGCCTGCCGGTCGCCTTTGAGCTTGTCGAGCTGCGCCTTTTCCGCGGGCACCAACAGTTCGAACATCAAGCGACTGCGGTTCTTGGCAATGAGAAAATCAGACAGGCGTTTCAGTCGGGCCGCCTGCCTCCGGTTCAACGCGCGGTCGCCCTCCGGGTTATAGCGGACCAGCACCTTGCAGAAGCTCGGGTCGAAGTCTTCAATATGGCGCGCGAAATCCTCGCCATATTCGAAATCGAACTCGTCCTGTCCGCTCTTCTCGGCCGGGCAGGCGGTGATGATGCCTTCGGCCGCGGCATCGCGCAGGATGGCAGCGCCGAACTGCTCGTCCACCAGAATGCCGGCCTTCTCCTTGGGGACGCTCGCGCTGAGCGCTGCAACGAAACCGTCATAAATGATCCGTTTGGCGGCGGCGATCGCCGCGGTCTGCGCCTCGTTCAGCGGGGAGTTCCAGCCGAACATCCTCTTCTGAAAAGAACCGCGGTGATCAAACGGCAGGATGTAGAGCGCGCGGTCGTATCCTCGCGGCATCATTTGCCCCCTTTCTGCTTGCGGTAGCGTCGGATCAGCGCGTTGGTCGAGCTGTCGTGCTGGAGCTCGGGTTCAGTCGCGCTCTCGAGCTGAGGAATGATCTGCTGGGCGAGCGCCTTGCCCAATTCCACACCCCACTGGTCGAAGGAATCGATTTGCCAGACGGTGCCCTGAGTGAAGACGCTGTGCTCGTAGAGCGCGACCAGCTTACCCAGCGCGGCTGGCGTCAAAGCGCCCAGCAGAAGGGTGTTCGACGGACGATTGCCGTCGAACAGCCGATGTGGCACGAGCCAATCCGGAGTGCCTTCCGCCTTCACCTGCTGCTCCGTCTTGCCGAAGGCCAGGGCCTCGGTTTGGGCAAAGACATTGGCCAGCAGCATGTCGTGATGCGCGCCCAGCGGATTGAGCGTCTGCGCAAAGGCGATGAAGTCGCACGGGATCAGGCGGGTGCCCTGGTGGATCAGCTGATAGAAGGAATGCTGGCCGTTCGTACCCGGCTCGCCCCAGTAAATTGGGCCGGTGTCGTAATCGACCCGGGCGCCGTCGAGCGTCACGTGCTTGCCGTTGCTCTCCATCGTCAGTTGCTGGAGATACGCGGGAAAGCGCTTCAGATATTGCTCGTAGGGAAGGACCGCCACGGTCTGGGCACCGAAGAAATTGTTATACCAGACGGCGAGCAGACCCATCAGCACCGGCAGGTTGCGCTCGAACGGCGCCGAGCGGAAATGCTCGTCCATTTCGTGGAAGCCATCCAGCATGGCGCGGAAATTGTCCGGGCCGATGGCGATCATCGTGGACAACCCGATGGCGGAATCCATCGAATAGCGCCCGCCGACCCAATCCCAGAAGCCGAACATGTTGGCCGTGTCGATGCCGAACTTCGCGACCTCTGCGGCATTGGTGGAGACGGCGACGAAATGGCGGGCGATCGCGGCTGCGTCGCGGTTCAGTCCGGACAGCAGCCAGTCGCGCGCGCTATGCGCGTTGGTCATCGTCTCCAGCGTGGTGAAGGTCTTGGAGGAGACGATGAACAAGGTCTCCGCGGGATCGAGATCGCTGACCGCTTCGGCGAGATCGGTGCCGTCGACATTGGACACGAAGCGGAACGTCATCGAGCGGTCGCTGTAGTGCTTTAGCGCCTCATAGGCCATGACCGGGCCGAGATCGGAGCCGCCGATGCCGATGTTGATGACGTTGCGGATGCGCTTGCCCGTATGGCCACTCCAGTCGCCGCTGCGCAGCCGGTTGGCGAAATCTGCCATCTTGTCCAAGACGGCATGGACATCGGGCACCACCTTGCGGCCGTCATGCACGATCGCGGCGCCGCGTGGCGCGCGCAGCGCGATATGAAGCACCGCGCGCTTCTCCGAGACATTGATCCTGTCGCCCCGGAACATTGCGTCGATGCGCTCCCGCAACCCGGACTCCTGCGCAATGTGGATCAACAGTCTCAGGGTTTCGTCAGTGATCCGGTTCTTCGAGTAGTCGAAATAGATTCCGGCCGCTTCGACCGCCAGCCGCTCGCCGCGCTCGCGATCTTCGGCGAAGAGCTGCCTGAGATGGACGTCCTTGATCTTGTGGTAGTGCTTCTCCAGTGCCGCCCAGGCGGGGCGCATGCGCAAAGCCGAAATGCTCATCGATTGTTCCCTCGTGGATTGTGGTGCACGCTCATGTTGGCGGGCCGGGATTGTCATCTGCATCAGCTCGCCTTACGGATCGCGGTGCTCTTGGACTCGATGCAGGCCATCAGCTCATTCCACGACTTGACGAAAGATTTGGCACCCTCGTCCTGGAGCCGGGCGGCCAGCGCGTCGATATCGATACCCGCCTTGATGAAGTTGGCCAGAACCGTCTCGCAATCGCCTCCATCCGGGGCGAGTGTCGCCCCGACTTCGCCATGGTCGCCGAAGGCCTTGAGGGTGCCCTCGGGCATCGTGTTGACGGTGAAGGGCGCAGCGAGAGCCTTGACGTAGAGGATGTCAGGGGCGCGCGGATCCTTGGTGCCGGTGCTGGCCCACAGGAGGCGCTGGGCGCGGGCGCCGGCGTTGGCGGCGCGCTGGAAGCGCGCTGAAGCAAGCAGTTCCCGATAGGCCTTGTAGGCCCGCTGGGCGATCGCGATGCCAAGCCGATTGTCCAGCTCGCCTGGGACCTTGCCACTGACCGCGACGTCCCAGCGGCTGACAAAAAGCGAGGCGACCGAGGCGACTGCCGGGTTCAGCCCCGCCGCGATGCGCCGCTCGACGCCGCGCAGGTAGGCTGCGGCCGCCGCGACATACTGCTCGCGCGAGAAGAGCAGCGTGACATTGACCGGAACGCCGGCGAAGATCGCCGCCTCGATCGCAGGCAGTCCTTCCGCAGTGCCGGGAATCTTGATGAAGAGGTTGGGCTTGCCGGTGCGCCGGTGGAGACCGCGCGCAGCCGCCAGTGTGCTGGCGGTGTTATGGGCCAGCAAGGGCGAGACCTCCAACGACACCCAGCCGTCCACCCTGTCGGTCCGGGCGAAGACGGGCTGGAACAACTCTGCAGCTCGGGTCAGATCCGCCAGCGCCAGTTCGAAGAACAGGTCCTCTGCCGATTGCGTCGACAATGCCTTCCGGGAAATGTCGGCGTCATAGGTTGGGCTGTTCTTGATAGCGTGATCGAAGATCGTAGGGTTCGATGTGAGCCCCGTCACCGAAAACTCGTCGATGTAACGTTGCAGTGTGCCGCTGTTCAGCAGTTCGCGGGTGATATTGTCGAGCCATAGGCTCTGACCGAGATCGTGGAGATTGCTCGTCGGTTTCATAGGGTCATCCTCAAGGGTCGCGACGCTGACCGCAGCGGCAGGTCACAATCGAGCAGCTCCGATGCATTCGTCGTCACGTCAGTGGACAGTAAAGCGCCAGCCAGTTCAGTGGCAGGATGGCGATTTGCCTCCCAGTATGTAGCCGCCAGATTCATGTGTGCCGCCCCAGTTCGGAGTTGGCTCGTCCAGCGCCGCAGCGCCTCGCCACAAATCTAGTCAATCAGTACGGCGAACCCAGTAAGGTTCGGTAAGGCTGAGTAAGTTACGGCAAAGCTAACAAGACCGCTGGACCGAAGCAGCCGCACAAGTGGGCCTAAT
>Ga0210408_10004373_pt1 | contig 12645 bp, 13 predicted proteins | sample IncBWH4MmetaG_FD_155471 | JGI IMG/M metagenome (GOLD analysis project Ga0210408, IMG submission 155471) | Forest soil microbial communities from Barre Woods Harvard Forest LTER site, Petersham, Massachusetts, United States - Inc-BW-H-4-M | ecosystem: Environmental > Terrestrial > Soil >...
ACTGCCCGGTTGGTGAGCGGTCAGCGCTTGCTCGAATCGCAAGCCCGCTGCGCAGATAATGCATTCACCGTCGTAGCCAGAACCAAGGAATTCGACACTCCATGCTCATCAATTGCGTCGTTTACCAGGACGGCAGGAAAGTCGCGGAGATCGCAACGGACGAGATTCACGAATACTTACGGCGTCCCAAAACATTCGTGTGGGTCGCGCTGCACGATCCCGCGCCGCCCGAACTCGAGCGAATGCAACAGGAGTTTGGCCTGCATCCGCTCGCAGTCGAGGACGCGCAGCGGGGGCATGAACGTCCGAAGATCGAGGAGTATGGCGACTCTATCTTTGCAGTGCTCCACATGATCGAGCCCACTGACGGCCAATTTCAGGTGGGCGAGGTTGCCATATTTGCCGGTCCGAACTACGTGCTTTCGATCCGCAGCCGCGCCCAGAAAGGCTTTCAGGAGGTGCGCGCACGCTGCGAGCGCGAACCCGAGCTGTTGCGACAGGGGTCCGGCTACGTCCTGTACGCGCTCATGGACGCCGTCGTCGATCGCTATTTTCCCATTCTCGATCGACTGGAAGACGAACTCGACGCCATCGAGCAACAGATCTTCGCGCCCGAGGGCTCGCCTCGGGCCAACATCGAAGCGCTCTACGAATTGAAGCAGCGTTTGATGATCATGAAACACGCCGTTGCTCCGCTTCTGGAAGGCGTCTCGAACCTGTCAGGTGGACGGGTGCCGTCGATGTGTGCGGGCATGCACGAGTATTTCCGCGACGTCTCGGATCACCTGCAGCGGCTCAACCAGGCGTCCGATTCCATCCGCGACACGATCGCGACTGCCATCTCGGTGAACCTGGCGATGATCACCCTGCAAGAAAACGAGACGATGAAGCGTCTCGCCGCGTACGCCGCGCTCGTGGCCGTTCCCACGATGATTGCGGGCATCTACGGCATGAACTTCCAGCACATGCCGGAGCTCTCGTGGCGCTATGGATATGAGCTGGCATTGCTCGTGATGGCCGCGCTGGATGGATACCTGTTCTATCGTCTACGCAAAGCAAAATGGCTCTGAGCCTCGAATTAGGCGCGGTCGCGAGGCCAAGACCCGGCGGCGCGCCCGCGGAATCCGCGCTGACCTGTCACCTGGCAGTGTGACCCCCGTCACATTGCCGCCACAGATCAAACCTGAACCTCGGCGATGCGGGATGCGCTAAAATCCATGGTGTGAGCGACACCGCTCACCTCGGAACCATGAGCGGCGAAGCGCGATTTCCAGCAATCCGTTGGGGACGATAGCGTGCATCGCATTCCTGGTGCGCTCCGCAGGCGAGTACACGTTGATGTAATCGGAACCAACGCTTGACCGGCAGTTTCAATCCCCTGAGCAGCCTTGCCGCGCGCTGTCGCAACGTCCACTCGGTCACTGCGTGTGTGGTCCGAGCGGCGACCGTCGCTCGCCATATTGCTGATGCCTGAGATGTTGCCGGCCGTAGTGATCGGCTCTGGCCTCGGCGCACTCGGAGCGCTGCGATTACTGCGTCGTGCCGGGATCCCGGTTTATTCGCTGAACGCGGCCCCCTCGTTCGAGTCCCGCTCCCGCTGGTTCCGTCCGCTTCCCGGTGTGCGCGAAACGCTCGCCGACGGGGCCCCGCTCGCGCACGTGCTGGAGGCGAGTTCGCTGGAGCGCGCGGTGCTCCTTGCCTGCAGCGACAGCCTGCAGTCGGCCGTGTCCGAGCTGCCTCCAGCGCTCGCCGCACGTTTCCCGAGCAGCACAGCGTCTCCGGCGATCGTGAGTCAGCTCACCAGCAAGGCCAAGTTCGCGACGCTGCTCCAGGCGATTAACGTGCCCCATCCGCAGACATTGATTATCGATGGCTCCAGTTGTCTTGAGCGCTTCGGCGCCCTGCAACACGGTGAGGCGTTCCTCAAGCCGATCGATTCGGCGAGTTTCACAGGGGACTACGGTGTCAAGGCGTTCTGGGTGCGCGACCTGGCGGATGCTCGCGTGCAGCTCGCACGCGTCCAGAAGGACGGCCACGGCGCAATCCTACAAGAGTACGTGCCGGGGCCCGCCTCGAATCACTTCCTGATCGATGGTTTCGCGAGCGCCAACGGACAAGTGCGCGCACTGTTCGCGCGCCGGCGGTTGCGGATGCACCCACCAGATTTCAGCAACAGCGCGCACATGATCAGCGTGCCACTCTCTGAGGTCGAGCCGGCGGCGCAGGCACTGCGCGCGATTCTCGCGGCAATCCGGTTTCGAGGCATTTTCAGCGCAGAATTCAAGCTCGACGCACGCGACGGGACCTTCAAGATCCTCGAAATCAACGCTCGCATCTGGGTCTTCGTCGAGTTCGCCGGTCGCTGCGGCGTGGATGTGTGCACCATGGCCTATCGCGATGCGTTGGGCCTGCCGCTGAGGGACGTCAGCGTCTACCGCAGCGGCGTGCGGTTGGTGTCACCGTACGATGACCTCGCGTGGGCGCATTACGCGTGGTCGAACCGGCAGCTGCATGTGCGTGCATGGCTTCGCTCTTGGTTCGGCGCACAGCAGCCTCTCTTCAACTGGACTGACCCGGCTCCGTCGCTCAGGGACTGGTGCGAAATGTCGTACCGAGCACTGCGACGCCTGGTGCGCCGCCGGCTCCGGTTGTCAACCGATCAGCCCGAATGGCCGGTTGACACCGGCCAGGGCGACCGGTAGCGGCGCATTGCGCGCGCTACTGCATGAGGACACTAAGCGTCACAACCCTGCGACCGGAGGAGTTCGCCGCGTGGGGGGAGTTCGTCAGCCGCTCACCTGGCGGAAGCGTTTACGCGGAAGCTGATTACCTGGAGGCTCTCGCGGCAGCTACCGGCGCAAGTTTTCGCATACTCGGCGTCCGGCGTGCCGGGGTCCTGGTCGGTGGGGTCGCCTTGTATGAAACCCGATCGCTCCTGCGAGGCCGCCATGCCGGTCCGCGTCTGCTTCTGTACTACCACGGTCCGTTGTTCTCGCCATATGACGGAGCTTATCCGTCGCAGGAAACCTCGCGCGATCTTGAAATCCAGGACGTGCTGCTCGATTACCTGTCGTCGCTGCGATTCGACAGCATGATCCTGAAGAGCCGCAGCACAGTCCGCGATGTCCGCATATTCCTGCAGCGCGGGTGGCAGGCGTCGCCGAGCTACACGTACGTCGTCCCGCTTACGGACCTGGCGCAGCAGTGGCAGCACGTCGAAGGGAACCTCAGGCGGCTGATCAAGCGTTGTACTGAGGTCGACGGCCTGCGCTTCACGGACGATGAGGACTTCGATTCTTTCTTCCGATTGCATGCGCTGACACTCGGCCGCCGCCGCATTCCCACCTACTTGCCGGAAGGAGCGTTCCGTCGCTTCGTCGAGCGGGTGCGCGCTGCGGGGATCGCGCGGCTACACCACGCAAGGCTACCGGACGGAAAAGCCATCGCTTCGCAGCTCGTGCTGCTCGGCAAGCATCCTGTCACTCACACCGTTTGCGCCGGGATGGATCCAGACTACAGTCGCCTGGGGGCATCAGCGTTTCTGCGCTGGCGCGGCTTCGAGGCGCTCGCCGCACTCGGCTATAAGGCCAACGACCTGACAGACGCAGCATTGAACTCCGTCACCCACTTCAAATCGCAGTTCGGCGGGAGCCTCGAGACCGCGCTTGTCCTCGGAGCGCCGCCATCGCGCCGCGGGCGCGCGGGGCAAGCAATCGAGCGCATGCTGAGACTGCCGCGCGCGGCTGGGGGACGGTTGATACGGGCGTTCGGCCGAGCCGGGACACCATGACCGATTTCGCGGGCCCCGCGGCGGCGGCGGCGATACGAAGCGCACTCGAGCGCTGCAATGCCGCTGTGGCTTTTGGACTGCCGGGCGGCCCCAACCAGGTGCTGTTTAAGGCCCTCCGCAACGCCACTACGCGTTTGATCGTGCCGACGCATGAACTGGCTGCGGCATTCATGGCCGGTGCCTATGGACGTATCGACGGCCGGCCCGGAATTCTGTTGACCATCCCGGGTCCTGGATTCGCTTACGCGCTGGCTGGGATTGCCGAGGCCTGGCAGGACTCGGCGCCACTCGTGCACATCGTCCGCGCGCCACCCGAGGGCCGACATCCACGACATCGTCATCAGGCACTCGATCAGGCCGCTATCGTTCGTCCGATAGTCAAAGCTCTTTTCGGCGTGAGCGAGCTCGCACAGCTCGGCGAGACGGTTTGCACGGCATTCGAAACGGCGCGCAGCGGCGAGCCGGGGCCGGTCGTCGTGCAACTGGGGGGAGCCGCCGACTGGCCAGGCAGTGTTTCGGATGCCGCTCCAGCCAACGCAGCCGCAGCACGAGCTATATGGGGACGCATCCATCAGGCGCGCAAACCCGTCCTGCTCCTCGGTCAAGGGTGCACGCGCAGTGCCGCGGTGATCCGCGCCTACGTCGAGCGCTCCGCAACGCCGGTGTTCACTACGGCATCGGGGCGCGGAGTCATACCCGAGCACTCCCCCTGGTGCCTCGGCTACGAGTCCCTGCGGGGGTCGACCGAACAGCTGAACGCATTTCTACGCGAGACTGACCTGGTGATTGCTATCGGCGCGCGGCTCGCTTTCAACGGCACGGCGGGATTCGGCGTCACCCTTCCCCCAGAGCGGTTGGTCCACATTGATGCATCGGCGGCGAACCTGAATGCCGTCTATCCCGCGTCAAACGTAGTCGCCATGTCGGTGGCGGCGTTCTTTGCGCTGGTGGAGAGCACGACATCGCCGCGAACGGCATGGACACTCGAGTCGCTCACGCCGTGGCGGCTGCGGATTCGAGCCGTGCAGGCGGTAGATCCGGAGCCGACGATTGCCGGCCAGGCGCCCGAGCAGTTCTTTAGTCTGCTGCGCGCCGGGCTGCCGGATGACGCTTTGGTTGTCACTGACAGCGGCCTTCACCAGGTGATGGCCCGACGTTACTTCGAAGTGCGTGAGGTGCACGGTCTGTTGCTCCCGACGGATCTTCAATCGATGGGCTTTGCACTGCCGTCCGCGATCGCGGCGAAACTAGCGGCGCCTTCCCGGCGGGTGGTTGCGCTGGTCGGCGATGGCGGCGCGCTGATGAGTGGACTCGAGCTCGCAGTAGCGGTTCGCGAGAGACTCCCGCTTACCGTCATCGTGTTCAACGACGGCTACCTGAATCAAATCCGCATGCAGCAGTTGCTGGATAGCGGCCAGGAGCACGGTGTCGCGCTGCCGGCCCTCGACTTCAAGGGCCTTGCAGATGCGACCGGCGCCGACTACGTCGCCGGCACCTCCGCGATTGATAAGTGCATCGCGAGGGCAGCGCGTGGCACCGGCGTGACGCTGATCGATGTGCCCGTCAGGGATGGCGTTTCCGTTTTCGTCGCGGCGGCCAAGGGTCGCGCAAAAGCTGTCGTGAGGAACGCGCTCGGCACGCGTTGGGACACCTTGCGACGCTGGCTGCGGCGCTAGCGAAGCGCGGGCGCCGACGTAGTGATATTGAAGTGTCATCTGTCCCGGCGGAATGGACAGTTGATCATTGGTTACTCAACCCGAAGAAACCCGAAGGATTAAAGGTAGTAATGCTTGCCACCTGCACGGCACGCGGGCTAGTGTCCGTCCAACGCTCAGTCACGGAGACACCCTTGTCGCAAACGTTGCGGGGCATGATTTACGGTGCAGCGCTTTGCCTGAGCGCATGCGGAAGCACAACTTTCACCTCAACCTGGAAGGCGCCTGACGCGCAGCGCGTCGATCCAGCAGGCAAGAGCATCGCGGCGCTGGTTATCTACAGCGATAAGAAGCGGCGGCGCGATGCCGAGGTCTATCTGACTCACGAACTCACGATCCGCGGTGCGCGCGGTGTCGCCGCGTACACGCTGATAGGCCTGGATCAGCCCAGCGTGGATTACGCCCGCGCCCGTTTCAAGGAAGCCGGTGTCGAGGGTGTCGTGGTCATGCGCGTGGTCGGCCATGACCAGACTGTCATCGTTGACCCGGGCGGCTTCTCGGGCAGCGCGTACAGCTCATTCGGGTCGTACTACTCGTCGTACGGCGTAGGGGTAACCTACTCCACCGGCTCGGTTCAGACTGACACGGTAGTGACCCTTGAAACGCTGATCTACTCACTGAACCAGGACAAGCTCCTATGGGCGGGGACTAGCCGGACGAGCAACCCAGAGGGGCTTCAAAGCCTGATAACCGAGGTTGCCGATGCGGTCGCGAGCCAGGTAGCCAAGCAGGGGCTCGTTGCCCGATAGCGATCGCATCCGAAAGCGTAGCGACGCTGATCGCTCACGACGCTACCTCCTGGGTAGCCGCAGGGCTCACAGCCTAACGACGACCAGCAGCTCGCCTGTGTTGGTGTCGGTCACGTAGCTGCACGCGCCAGGCGTGTGGCGCAAGTGGGCGAGCGCCTCGGCATCGCTCCCTGCGACCAGTGCCGCGCCGCCGCCGGCGCACAGCAGCGACACCAGGAGGGCTTTCAGCATGCCTCTGAGCACCGCGGCACTCCGATAGCGCGGTCACAAAAGCGGATCGCGTATTGCAGCAACACGTCGTAAAAAACTGATGACCGGCTCACGACTCTCGGTCAAACGGACCGCTAGCCTCTTGATCGCTGGCAGGCGGGACCTCGGAGGGCTCAGAGTGAGTACAGCAAATAACGGCGGTCACCTTCAAATGGCCCGCGGAGCCATTCTTCGCTTCCCTGGTGTGGGTTCTAGCGTAGCCGTGGCATCCGCGTAATTGGCCAGGTATCAGCTACCCGCGCCTGAACGATGCACTAGATTTTCGACCCCCGCCAAGATGCAACGGCTCTCAGTGCGCGAGATAATTCCGCAAGGACAACAGATGAGCGATCTCGAGAGCACTCGCATGACCCTGACTGACATCAGCCTCCCACTCACCGCCGGAAGCTCCGTTGTCGCGCTGATCGACGAAGGAAATGCCCTGCAGGATGAGGGACGGACCGCTGAGGCAATGGCGCGCTATGATGCTGCCGTCCAGGCTGACCCGCGATGCGCGAGAGCGCACCTCAACCGCGGCAACATTCTGCTTGCGGGCGCCCAGTTCGATGAGGCGCGCGACGCGTACCAACTCGCCATAGCCTGCGACCCGCTTTATGCGGCAGCCCACTTCAATTTGGGCAACCTCAATTGTCGCGCCGGCGAATACGATCGTGCATTGCCCAACTACCAAGCGGCCATCGGCATCAAGCCTGACTTTTCAGACGCGTTCGTGGCGATGGCAAATGCACTTGACAGTCTGGGCCGCACTGCCGAAGCAGTGGAGAGCTACGAGCGCGCACTGGCCATCAATCCAGGGTACTCCGAAGTTCATTTCAATCTGGGTCTCCTTGCAATCACCCAGGGACAACACGACCAGGCCGCCCATAGCCTGCGCAGGGCGATCGATATTCGGCCTGACTATGTCGCAGCGCACTACACCCTCGGCAGGGTGTTAAGCAGCCTCGGGCAACTCGATGGGGCGGAGGCCAGCCTGCGCCGCGCATTGTCCATCGAGCCCGAGTCCGACGAAATTCTCTGCAGCTTGGCGATGGTTCTCCTAGCACGTGGCAAGTCCCCGGAAGCTGTGCAACTGATCATTCCCACGCTCGAGCGTACGCCGGCGTGGCCCCTCAAAATAGCCTTTGCCAGCTGCGTAGCGCGCACCAAATTTGTGACCGACGACTCACGGGTGCGCGCGGCACTCAAGACCGCAATCACCGAACCATGGGGAACTCCGTACGAGCTTTGCCGGCCGGCACTCAGCCTGATCGTGCTTAACGAGCGTATCGCCAGTTGCGTACGTCGTGCCAACGGATCCTGGCCGGCGCGATTGCCGAAGGCGGAGCTATTCGGCGCAGACGGCCTTGCCACCGTTGCCGCAGACCCGTTGCTGCATGCAGTGCTCGAAGCAGCACCTGTGAACACGATTGAATTCGAGCGGTTCCTAACTTGCGCACGCCATGCACTGCTCGAAACCGCAACGAGCGAGCAAGCGCCCGCCGCTGCGGACATCGCGGCGCTGTCGTTCTATGCCGCACTCACTCGGCAATGCTTCGTCAACGAGTACATTTTTCATTGCGACGAGAGCGAACGGCTCGCGGCAGATGCCTGTCGTGCGAGGTTACTGGCGTTGCTGGACGCCAGCGCCGTGGTACCGCCATTTATCGTGCTCGCCGTAGCCGCTTATTTCCCGCTTTATGCCCTGCGTGAACCAAGCCGGTTGCTCGCTGCAAATCAGCCCGGCCCAGTTGGCGAGGTCCTGCGCCAACAGATTCGCGAACCGCTCGAAGAACAGGCGCTGCGTGCCGGCGTCGAATGCTTGACCTCGATCACCCGCGGTGTTTCCGAAGAGGTGCGCGACCAGTATGAACAGAATCCCTACCCGCGTTGGGTGAAACTGCCAATACACGACCAGGCACTGCACTTCAATGACGAACTGCGGCGCACGCTACCGCTCGCGCGGTTTACGCCGCTGCCTGACGACAGCGCGCCCGAGATGCTTATCGCCGGGTGTGGGACCGGCAGTCAGCCGATCCTCGTTGCGCAGCGATTCCGCGGAGTTCGTGTGCTGGCGATAGACCTGAGCTTGAGCAGCATCGGCTATGCCAGACGAAAGACGCAGGAGCTGGGCATCACGAACATTGAGTATGCACACGCCGACATTCTGCAGCTCGGTGACATCGCGCGCACCTTCGACATCATCGCATCGGTTGGCGTGCTGCATCATCTGGCGGACCCCTTCACCGGATGGCGAACTTTGCTGTCGCGACTGCGGCCCGGTGGATTCATGGATTTGGGTTTCTACAGCCAGCTGGCGCGCAGGCACGTCGTCAGGGCGCGTGAATTCATCGCCGCCTGCGGTTATGCAAGCACGCCCGATGACATTCGCCGGTTCCGCCAGGATCTCGGCGTCCAGAAAGCGGACGTTGCGCTGCAATGGCTGAGCGCGACCGCGGATTTCTATTCGACCAGTCAATGTCGGGACCTGGTCTTCCATGTGCAAGAGCATCGACTAACGCTAGGTCAGATCGAGTCGTTCCTTTCCGAATTCGGGCTCCACTTCATCGGCTTCGAGTTGGATCCGCGTGTGCTGCATCGGTACCGAGCACGCTTTACCGACGACCCGGCCGGTACCAATTTGCGCAACTGGGCAAGTTTTGAGGCCGACAATCCGGATACGTTTGCCGCAATGTACCAATTCTGGATTCAAAAGCCGGTATAAACCGTCGCCTATCTCATCGGAATAGACACTGACGTAGTTGGCGCGCCCGGAGAGATTCGAACTCCCGACCTCCTGGTTCGTAGAGAGGCACTCAGAATGGCGCAAGCCCGTCAGGCGCCTAAGAGTCCTCCTAACAGTGCTGCTGAATATTTCCGCCTGTTTGATGCACCTAACCGGCTGATCTGCTTAGAGGGAGCAGCAGGATATTCAGCGTAGTTCCTGGCGACGACAGTGCCTACTTCAATCAATGGAATGGTGGTGCCCACCGAGCTCGTGGATCTGATCGATGTGCGCGGCGGACGCATCTCCTCTCACATCGAATTCTTCGTGCCCATCTAGCACTTCGCCGGCGTCCTACACCTCTCGTCGCAGCACGCACGGCCGCTGTGCGCCGTGTTGGAATGATGCTGCAAGGCGAAATTCTGTCGCTACGGAGCGACGTCGCTACTCCGCGACGGGTTGCGGGTTGTGACACAAGTCAGTATCTATGGCACGGTTTTTCGCTGCTTGTGTCTGATCGCTTGGTAGTTTGAGTGGGCAAATCCGCCGTGAGGCGGAGACGCAAAGCCTCCGGTCTCGAGCGACGAGCTGAGATAGCGGGGTTGCCGGCAGGAGCCTTGTCGCACGCAGGGCTTGCCGTCATCCGTGCTCTCTAAGTCTTCCGCCGTTGCTTTGAGGGGGGTTCGCGCACGAGCGAAGGCCAACGACTGAGCACGGAGTGTTAGTGAAGGTTATCAACGCCCGCCGTGGACGGGCGATTTACCTAACGGTTTGCATACTCGCGACTGCAGCCCTGGTCGGCTGCGGCCAGGTGGGTGTTAACTCGGGTCAGGCCCTGAGCTCGACTCCCGGTGTGGGATCCTCAGGGGTCAGCGTCGGCTCACCGCAGGCACCGACGATCTCCGGGACCCCCGCAGCCAACGCCATGGTGGGCATGGTCTACTCCTTTCATCCGAGCGCTTCGGACGCTTCCGGCAAGGGGCTTACCTTCTCGATCGCCAACAAGCCGGGGTGGGCCACATTCAATGCCACCACCGGCCAGCTCGTCGGCACGCCTGGCGCCGCCGATGTCGGCTCCGATACCGGCATCATCATCAGCGTGAGTGATGGAGCGCAGACGGCGTCATTGCCTGCATTCAGCATCTCAGTCGCTGTTGAGACGCCACCGGCGCCGCCGATCATCTCCGGCACGCCCGCCGCGCAGGCGGTCGTAGGACTCGCCTACACGTTTCAACCGAGCGCCTCTGACGCCAAGGCGAGCACGCTGACCTTTGCCATCACGGGCAAGCCCTCGTGGGCTGCATTCGACACGACGACGGGCAGGCTCAGCGGCACACCGGCGGCCGCCAACGTTGGCACGTCCAGTCCGATCACAATCAGCGTGAGCGATGGGACGCAAACCGCCTCCCTGCCGGCGTTCACTATCACGGTCACGACGGCTGCGCCGCCACCGCCACCGAGCATCTCCGGCACGCCGGCCACCCACGCGATGGTCTCCAAGGCGTACATGTTCCGGCCGAGCGCGAGCGATGCCAGCGGCGCGAAACTGACCTTCGCGATTACGGCCAAACCCGCCTGGGCGAACTTCGATTCAGCGACGGGCCAGCTGGCCGGGACGCCGTCCGCCGCGAACGTCGGGACCGATCCGGGTATCGTGATCAGCGCCAGCGACGGATCGAGCAGTGCCTCGCTGCCCGCATTCGCGATCACGGTAGCGCACGCCGCCCCGCCGCCGCCGCCGGTCATCTCCGGCACACCCCCCACTGCGGTCGAGGTCGGTCAGACCTACTCGTTCCAGCCGAGCGCCTCGGATGCCGCCGGGGGCACCCTGACGTTCGCGATCGCAGGCGAGCCGTCGTGGGCCACGTTCAACCCTGCGACCGGCCAGCTGAGCGGCACGCCGACCGCGGCCAACATCGGCACGTATACGGGCATCGTGATCAGCGTGGCCGACGGCGCATCGAGCGCCTCCCTGCCAGCGTTCTCCATCACAGTCACCTCCGCTCCGACCATCTCCGGGACGCCGGGCAGCGGTACCGAAGTCGGCAAGGCCTACTCGTTCACTCCCACTGCCTCCGCCAGCTCCGGTGGCAGGCTGACATTCACCATCGTCGGCAGGCCGGGATGGGCGAACTTCAATAGCTCGACGGGCCAGCTGAGCGGTACGCCGGCGGTCGCGGATGTCGGCAGTTACTCCGGAATCGTGATCAGCGTGAGCGATGGAGTCGCCAGCGCGTCTCTGCCTGCCTTTACGATCATGGTCGTAGCCGGCCCGCAGATCTCCGGGACGCCGGGGACGAGTGCGACGGTGGGCGCGGGCTATTCGTTCACGCCGACGGCAAGCGATCCGGCGGGCAACGGCCTGACGTTCTCGCTCACCCCCGGGCCCCCATGGGCGAACCTCAACATTGCGACCGGGCAGCTCAGCGGTACGCCCGCAGCGACGGACGTTGGGACCTATGTGGGCATCGTGATCAGCGTGACCGATGGGGTGGCGAGCGCCTCCCTGCCCGCTTTTGCAATCACGGTGAACGCTGCGGGGGTCAATCCCACGGTGAGCCTGAGCGCAAGTCCGACCACGGTCAGCACGGGTGGGTCGTCCACGCTGAGCTGGTCCTCGACCAGTGCGAGCAGCTGCACAGCCTCGGGCGGCTGGTCCGGGAGCGAGCCCACTGGCGGCAGTGCGAGCACCGGTGCGCTGAGTGCCACCACGACCTATACGCTCACCTGCAGAGGGCCCGGCGGCAGCGCCAGCCAGTCGGTGACAGTTAACGTCTCCGCTCCGGTCAACCCGACAGTGAGCCTGAGCGCGAGTCCAACCACGGTCAGCAGCGGCGGGTCCGCGATGCTGAGCTGGTCCTCAACCAACGCGAGCAGCTGCACGGCTTCGGGCGGCTGGTCCGGAAGTGAGCCGACGAGCGGCAGTGCCAGCACGGGGGCGCTGAGTGCCACGACGACCTTCACACTCGCCTGCAATGGCCGTGGCGGCAACGCCAGCCAGTCCGTGACGATCAGCGTTTCCGCCCCTCCAACAGTGGGCCTGAGCGCAAGTCCCACCACCGTCAGCAGTGGTGGGTCAGCGATGCTGAGCTGGTCATCGAGCAACGCAAGCAGCTGCACGGCGTCAGCCGGCTGGTCGGGGAATGAGCCAACGAGCGGCAGCGCCAGCACGGGGGCGCTGAGTGCCACGACCAGCTATACACTCACCTGCAGCGGAGCCGGCGGAAGTGCGAGTCAGACCGTGACGGTCAACGTCTCCGCGCCGCCCAACCCGACAGTGAGCCTGAGCACGAGTCCAACCACGGTCAGCAGTGGCGGGTCAGCGATGCTGAGCTGGTCATCGAGCAACGCAAGCAGCTGCACGGCGTCAGCCGGCTGGTCGGGGAATGAGCCAACGAGCGGCAGCGCGAGCACGGGGGC
>Ga0210408_10004375_pt1 | contig 12636 bp, 16 predicted proteins | sample IncBWH4MmetaG_FD_155471 | JGI IMG/M metagenome (GOLD analysis project Ga0210408, IMG submission 155471) | Forest soil microbial communities from Barre Woods Harvard Forest LTER site, Petersham, Massachusetts, United States - Inc-BW-H-4-M | ecosystem: Environmental > Terrestrial > Soil >...
AATTATCAAATAGGATTGCAAAAACTCCAAACCGAATATCAGGCAGCACTTAAACTATATCTAACGCAAAGCGAAACTCTAAAATATTATGAAGATACCGCATTGAAAAATGCCAACACCATTACCACAACTGCTAATCAACAATTTTCTAATGGCGAGATCAATTATTTGGAATGGACAATGCTTATCAATAATGCCATTACAATTCAAAGCAATTATATCGATCTTGTGAAAGACTTTAACCAAACTATTATTCAACTTAATTTCTTAATGTCTAAATAAAATTATTATGAGAAAATATATCCTCCTATTCGTAACTGTTGCACTCCTGAATTCATGCGGAAGCGAACAAACTAAGAAAGCGGAAGAAAACCCAACTGACAATACAGTTGAACTTACAGACGCGCAACTCAAAAATTCTGAAATACAAACGGGAAAAATCGGACAGAAATCAATTTCATCGATACTTAAAGTGAATGGTAAGATTGAAGTGCCGCCGCAAAACTTAGTTTCGGTAAGTGTGCCAATGGGAGGCTATCTTAAATCGACCACATTATTGGCAGGGATGCATATCAACAAAGGTGAAATAATTGCAACAATGGAAGGCCAACAATACATTCAGCTGCAACAAGATTATTTAACCGCCAAAGCGCATTTCAGTTCTTTGGAAAAAGAATTTTTACGTCAAAAGGATCTGAATGAAAGCAAGGCAAGCAGCGATAAAGTGTTTGAAAATGCACAAGCCGAATATATTTCGCAAAAGGTGATGCTAAAATCATTGTCGGAAAAGCTAAAATTAATAGGGATCAATCCTGATAATCTTAATGAAAGTAATATTTCACGGAGCATTAATATTACGTCGCCAATTGACGGTTTTGTTTCAGCGGTAAATATGAATATCGGAAAGTACGTTAGCCCTACAGATGTGTTGTTTGAATTAGTGAACCCTACTGACATTCATTTAGCATTAACTGTTTTTGAGAGAGATTTGGAAAAAATATCAATTGGGCAAAAAATATTTGCTTACAATAATGCTGATCCGGCTAAAAAATATATCTGTGAGATACTATTAATTGGCAAAGACATTTCACCAGAAAGGACAGTAATTGTGCATTGTCATTTTGAGCAATATGACAAATCATTAATTCCCGGAATGTATATGAATGCAGAGATCGAAGTTTCAACGAACAATGCCTTTGTGATCCCAAATGACGGATTAGTCCGTTTTGAAGGTAAACAATATGTGTTCACTCAAACTGATAGTAAAAAGTATCAAATGCAAGAGGTAACAACACAAAATACCGAAAATGGGTTTACGCAGATTATCTTTGCTGATAGTTCGAATATAAAAAATAAAACTTTGGTTATTAAAGGGGCGTACACTCTTTTAATGAAAATGAAGAATACTGAAGAATAATTAAATAATATAAAACCAAGCCGGATGTAAATACAGTTTTACGTTTTGATTATTCCATTTCCAAGGAAGGCCATCAATTCTTTTTTAGTATTAGAAATGTATTTTGAAGAAATATTTTTAGCACTAAAAGAAAAACATTCAACAGAAAAATTGCCGCATAATTTATTTTTGGAGATAAAATTCTGTTAACAATTACTAAAATTGTTAAAATAAAGTTCAATTAACCATCACGCTTTTTTAATTAACATTTTTCCTGTCGTGTTTTATCTATCTTCCCAAAAAAAGAAATGACAAAAACTTTATTTACTCTTTGCTCATCAATGATCGTTATTGCAGCGTGTACTTCTTCCAAAAAAAGTACAACATCAACTGCTGCTTCAACAACGACAACAACTGCAACGGTTACCACAACTGCCACAACCGCTGCAACTCCTACAACAGAGATATCACCAACTCCAATTATAAAACCCGCGGATGGAATTTATTCTCCAGGCGACGAAGAGTTAACTGCTATACAACCACAATTCAAGGATGCTACTTTAGATAAGTTAAAAGAGGGTTATTTCATTTACGCCAAGGGTGCCTGCATTAAATGTCACGGAACCGCGAATATTTATGGAATTGATCCATTCAGATGGGGATTCATTTGCGATAACATGGCCATGAAAGCCAATTTGACACAGTTGCAAAAAGAGGCGGTTTACCAATACGTTCTTTCCATAAAGGCTACCAAATCAAAATAAATTTTTAAGAGCTTGTATCTTTTGGTAATAAGCGGCATTGTACAGGTTAAATACTCTAAAACCGCAAACTATGCTGTCTAAAATTTCCATAGTTATTACTGTAATTGTAATGTCATTTTTCGCTTTTAAAAAGCCGGATACAAAGACTAGTCAAAGTACTTTAAATGTACAAGAAAGAAGCAGTGTTTCATTTTCAGCGGGAAAATATATTATTGACTCTTCAGTTATAAGAACAGATCTAAACAAAAGAATGCTCCTTGCAGGTGTGGAGACACAAAGTTTGTCCGTTAAAAAAAAGATAGCTGAAATTCCACTTTTTATTTGGGATTTTTTAAAAAGCATTGCATACGGCGGTAAATTTGAGATTGTCAATCCGGGAGAAGATTGGAAGTGCGGGATTGCTGACTTCGGACATACAATAATTATTAAACATTGTGATCCCGTAACTAAAGATACAACCATTACAATATCGGGAGATGGCGCTATCCTTCCGACTAAGCAAATGGTTTATTTTGGCATTGGTAAAGACATCGCTTTATTCACTTATAATTCATTAGCATTCGGTAGCCCGTTGCAAAATGTTGTAATGATAAAATTTCAGGGAGAAAAGATCGTTGATTTTTGGTACCGCGGCTATAATTACAATATTTCAAAAACACGCGATAATGATATCCTGAAGATCACAACAAAAGCTGAGATCATAAAAACGATGAAGACGAAACAAACGGGCGGCTGCTAATGTTTTTTGTCTTCTTAACCATAATGATTATTTTTACTCTGAAAAAATCATTTATGTCGCAATTAAAAAACATCACTCTTGTTCTCGTATTTTTTATATCATTAACTTCATTTGGTCAAAATAAACGTTTTGTTGAGGAAGTCGCGATGTATCATTTAGACAGTTTAACAAAAACTGATCCTGCATTTAAATTAGTCTTGTATTATTCGAAGGGCGCTCTTGTTTCCTCAAAAACAAGTATAAAAGATACTATTGATGAAACTTATATTAAAAAGATCGTTCAGTTGAAATCGGCGTTCAAAGACTTTACTATAGTTGAGAAAGATAAGCTCACTTCTTTTCCATTCACTGAACACAAAATGAAAAATAAAAATTATACGCCGCTTAATATTTATCATTACATGAAGATCAAGGATAATTACTTTGTTTTTTTTGATATTCAGGGAAATTACGGCGGAACTAACATCTTACTTGTTATGGATCTGAAAGGAGATCTGGTTCGGTACAAGTTGATGACGTATAAGAATTAGCTTCGACAAGCTCAGCTACCGATTCACCCCCAATTTAAGCACAAATTTACTACCTTCACCAAATGGATGAGCAAGGATCAAAGAAACCAAGAAGAGTTAGATATAAGGGCACGCATCCAAGATCTTTCAAAGAAAAATATAAAGAATTGCAACCTGAGCAATACGCTGAGGATGTAGAAAAGGTAATAAAAAAAGGTCGCACACCTGCAGGAATGCATCGCTCCATTTGTGTAAAAGAAATAATGGATTTCCTGAAAATAAAACCCGGACAAATCGGATTGGATGCAACACTCGGTTATGGAGGACATAGTTTAGAGATCCTTAAATGTTTAGTACCGGGAGGAAAATTGTATGCAACTGATGTGGATCCATTTGAATTACCAAAAACAAAAGAACGTTTAGAAGCTTTAGGTTTTGGTGAAGATATTTTAGTAATAAGAAAAATGAATTTCTTCGGCATTGATCAGATCGTTGCAGAAGCCGGTCGGTTAAATTTTGTTTTGGCTGATCTTGGCGTTTCCTCCATGCAAATTGATAATCCTGAAAGAGGATTTTCACAAAAAGTGGAAGGTCCGCTTGATTTAAGATTGAATCCTAAGAGTGGAAAACCTGCATCTGAACTTTTAAAAAATATTTCGCAGCAACAATTGGAAGAATTACTTTTTGAAAATGCCGACGAACCGCATTTCAAACACATTGCTAAAACGGTAATGCAAAAACTAACGAAAGGAATGCGGATCGCAACTACAAAAGATCTGCAGGAAGTAATTAATGAAGCTTTAGAAGGATTACCACAAATTAACAAAGAAGAAATTAAAAAATCATGCACGCGATGTTTTCAGGCTTTGCGAATTGCAGTCAACGATGAGTTTGGTGCATTAGAGAAGTTTTTAGAAAAATTACCTGATGCGTTAAAATCCGGAGGAAGAGTTGCTATTCTTTCTTTTCATTCAGGTGAAGACAGGCGCGTAAAAAAATCGTTTCAGAATTTATTCCGTGCAGGTATTTACAGTGAGGTAGCCCCCGACCCTATCCGTCCTTCAGCACAGGAAATTGCTGATAATCTCCGTGCGCGTTCAGCAAAATTACGCTGGGCCGTAAAAGCTTAATGATTTATAGCATTTATTTGCTTTTCCGAGAGAAAAAGACAGGTTTTCTTATTGAAATCCGCTAAATTTCATTATATTTGAGTATGGAAGCTGAAATTACATTCAATATCGAAAAACCTGATACTGCTGAAGAAATTCAAAACTTTAAAGCATTCAGATTAGAATTAAAATCCTTATTAAAAAAAGGCAAATTAAAAGTAGTCGAAAAGTTCAAGGTTTTCAGTTTCATAATCGTTGACTATACTACCGAAGAAAAAAACAGCGTGGCTGCATTTTTAAAAAAAGCGGATCCACAAGTAGAAATGGTATCTAAAGCCTTATCAAAAGTATAAACTATTTTTTAGTTCGCTTTTTTTACATAATTTTTAGGATCAAGTGCTGCAGGCGACCATTGCTGAAAAAACTCTAATACCTGTTTTGTGCCGTGTCCTTTACCTTGTTCAAGATAACCGCTGTTTTGAGTGTGCAAACGGTTTCCTTTACCATCTAAAACAACAAATACAGGAAACCCGAAGCGCTGCGGATAACCTAAAGAAGCTAAAACATCTTCATTCATGTTTTCTTTGCTGTAATTAAGATGGTAGGTCACATAATCTTTTTCGAGTTCTGTTCTTAAAGTATCGTTGGTTGTTACTTTTTCATTAAAACGCAAGCACCAAACACACCAGTTACCACCTATTTGCAATAAAACATGTTTTCCTTCTTTCGCGGCTTTCTCAACGGCTTCTTTTATGTCAGCTTTAGCATCAGCTTCAGGATGATATATTTTTGGTTTAGATACGGTGGAAGTTGAAGCAGTTTGAGCAAAATTTGTTCCTGTTAATGCCATGCCAATAGAAAGTAAAATGATAGATTTTTTCATTATGTAGATTTAATAGATAAATATACTGTTTTTACACCGAAATTGGTTATATAAAAGTAAACCTTATCTTTAGAAAATGGACATCAAATACAAAAAAGATAATGAGAACAGTTTCTTTTCTGTTGTGAACCAACGCGTGAACCATTATTTTGTTTCTAATAAAATATCAAAAAAAACCAATGCCTTTGGTATTTTCAAAGCCATTTTCTTTTGTTCGGTTTATATTTCTTTATATTGCGGAGTCATTTTTGCAAACGGCAATACTTCATTACTTTTAATTTGTTTTCCGTTAATTGGTTTCGTTCAAATTTGCTTAGTGCTAAATATGGGACACGAAGGTGTGCACAGTTCGTTTTCCGATAACAAAACTGTAAATCATCTTTTCGGTTACACTTTCGATCTTTTAGGTTCTTCGGGTTATTTATGGAAAATGCGTCATGTTTATTCTCACCATCCTTGTCCAATGGTTCCTGATAGTGATGTTGACATTCAGCAAACCGGCATGTTAACATTTATGCCAATGGAAGATCCGCCAAATGCTTTTAAATATCAAAAAGTATATGCTCCGTTCTTATATTGTTTTTATACTCTTAATGCAATTTTAAAACGTGATTGGACTGATTTTTTCTCTTACAAGATCGGGAGTAAAAAAGTTAAACATTCAAAAGCTGAGGCAATATCATTCGTTGTTTCTAAAATTATTTACATCACATATATTTTAGTTCTCCCATTAATTTTTTCAGGTTGCGGCTGGCAAATAGTGTTGCTTGGTTTTTTATTTATGCATATTGTGGCGAGCATATCCGCAGCAGTTGCACTTTTTCCGGCGCATTTATATGAAGAATCTATTTTTCCTGCACCGGATGAAAACGGCGACATAAATACAACCTGGGCCGAACATCAAATGAGTGTAACTATGGATTTTGGTACGCGCCTTCCCTTTGCAGCTTTCTTTTTTGGCGGAATAAATTATCATGCTGTTCATCATCTTTTTCCAACGGTTGCACATGTTCATTTTCCTGAAATACGAAAAATACTTGTGACAACTGCCTCAGAGTTTGGAATTCCCTATAACCACAGGCCCTCTCTCAACAACGCGGTTATTTCCCATTGGCGTTTGTTAAGAAAAAACGGAGTTGCTCAAATGAACGAGATCTTTTAGTTAATTAATATTTCTTTTATTGTTTTCTGAAAAATTGTATCTTTATTATACCAATGAAAAAGATCATCGCTTTCCTATTCTTCTGTTTCCTGACGGTGTTTTGTTATAGTCAAACTGAAAAATTAAATCAATTTGATGACAAGGGAAAAAAAGACGGAAAATGGATCGTTTGGTTAGATAAAGATTGGAAATTAGCTGCTGATAGCATGACCGCTGTTTACTTCAGATATAATTATTGGGATCACGGCGCTAATCTTTATCCGATGGGCCGTTGCGGAGGAAGCGGTTACAAATTGGAAACAATTAGTGAAAACAGTAAAGTAAAAAGAGGAAATGCAAAATTACTAGATGGCGAATATAAATGGGTGAATGAAAAAGGACATATGCGTTCGAATCATATTTTAAAAGAAGGAGTATACGTTTTCTGTAAAGAATATTATTCAAACGGAAATCTTGAAACCCATTTTGACTATACAATGAAATGTGAAGGTCAACCGCATAGTTCTTACACGCATTGCTACGACAAAAATGGAAAACTTAAGGGCTCATATCCTTTTTGTGAGCAAAATTTTCAATGGCCCCATTCACACGGCGTGGATGGCGGTTAATTAATTTATGTTGAAACAATTTCAAATAAAACATAACATGAAACATTTATTTATTTTTTTAATGTTTATTTTTTTCGGCAGCCGCCTTTATGGACAGGAAAAACTAAATCAATTTGATTCTAACGGAAAAAAAGATGGCAAGTGGATCGTGTGGTTAGATAAATATTGGGATAAAGTTAAAGACAGTACAAAAGCAGTTTATTTCAGATATAATTATTTTGATCATGGCGCAAGTTTATATCCTATGGGTCCGTGCGGGAGAAAAGGTTATACTTTAGAAGAAAAAAACAACAGCACAGTAAAAAAAGGAAATGCAATATTGCTTGATGGAGAATATACCTGGAAAGACGCAAATGGTCAGCTAAGCTCAGTTCACATTTTAAAGAACGGAGAATATGTTTCTTGTAAGGAATATTTTCCCACAGGCGAACTCAATCAGCATTTCGATTACACTAAAAAATGTAAAGGAGAAAAGTACGGCTGGGGGCTATTTATTTACGATAAAACAGGAAAACTTTTAATGACAAGCTGGATGTGCAGAGACGCCGATGGCGTTTGGCCGAAAACCAGGGGATAAACACCATACATCGTGCTTTCACTAAAACCGGCAATAAAAAATTGTGGGGTGTTAGAATGAAACTTGCAGGATTGAATTAATCCATTAATTCTACGTGACATTCGCCATTTTTTTCACCATGCTCATGATTACAATTGCCACCATGATGTTTTTCATGACCAAAACCAAAGAAACCAAAATGGTGACCATTGTAATGACCTCCGTGATTGCAAGGTTGACCACCAGGGCCATTTGATGGAGGTGGCGGCATAACATTTTCACTTTTAAAATTTCCGCTATTATCGAACTGAGCTAATACTTTATTTCCACCTTGTGAAAACCTTGCTGTAAATCCATTATCATCTTTATTAAACCATTTTTCGGCAACATTTTGAGGATACTTAGTTTTAAAAGAAGTTTGAACAGAAGCAGGAACCGACTCATTGCTTATGGCCTGACATTTTTTAGCATCATCGTCATCGTCACGCATACCATGTTTCTCACAAGAAACTAAAAATAACACCGATAAAACTATAATTGCTTTTTTCATGATTGGTTTAATTTAATTGATTAAAGTTAAGTGACTATATTGTTAAACGCAACTATTTAACATTTAGTATTCCTTAAATTTATTTTAGCATTTGTTGTGAAACAGATTTGTTAAAAAGAATGTCCCATTTTTTCCTTTTTGGTTTGGAGATATTTTTCGTTGTGAGGATTGGGCGTGATTATAATAGGAACATTATCTACGATCTCTAAACCATAACCAATTAATCCTGCACGTTTTTTGGGATTATTAGTCATTAATTTTATTTTTTGAACACCAAGATCGCGCAATATTTGAGCACCGATACCATAATCACGCTCATCCATTTTAAAACCAAGTTCTAAATTAGCTTCTACGGTATCACGTCCTTTTTCTTGTAATTTATATGCTTTTAATTTATTTAATAGACCAATGCCTCTGCCTTCCTGATTCATATAAACAATAACGCCTTTTCCTTCTTTTTCTACCATTTGCATAGCGGCATGTAATTGCGGACCACAATCACATCTGCAACTTCCAAAAACATCTCCGGTGACGCAGGAAGAATGCACGCGGCATAAAACAGGTTCATCTTTTTTCCATTCGCCCTTTACCAAAGCCATGTGTTCCTGACCGTTAGTATTAACTTTATAAGCTACTAATTTAAAATCGCCCCAATTGGTTGGCATATTTACTTCTACTTGTCGTTCAACAATAGTTTCTTTTGCTAAACGGTAAGAGATCAGATCTTTTATAGAAACTATTTTGAGTTTAAATTTTTCCGCGATTTTCATCAGATCAGGCAGGCGGGCCATACTGCCGTCTTCATTCATGATCTCAACCAAAGCACCGCAGGGCTCAAAACCTGCCATCACTGCTAAATCAATAGTAGCTTCCGTATGTCCGGTGCGGCGTAACACACCGCCTGTTTTCGCTATGAGAGGAAATATATGTCCGGGCCTTCCCAAATCAGAAGATCTTATTTTGGGATCAATTAATGCCTTAACAGTTTTTGACCGGTCGGAAGCGGAGATTCCCGTACTGCAACCGTGTCCTAACAAATCAACTGAAACCGTAAAAGCTGTTTCATGTTGTGCGGTATTTTTGCTTACCATTAAATGTAAATCCAATTCAGCGGCTCTCTCTTCTGTTATTGGAGTGCAAATTAAACCGCGTCCGTGTGTTGCCATAAAATTTATCACTTCAGGTGTTACATTATGTGCAGCGGTTACAAAATCGCCTTCGTTCTCACGGTCTTCATCATCAACAACAATAATAACCTTTCCTTTTTTTAATTCGGAAATGGCTTCTTCAATGGTATTCAGATTAAACTCACTCATAGCGTAAAGGTACGGTTTTTAGGCCCATTCTCAGCTTAATATCCTACATTTGTGGCTGTGGAAACCACCTTTTTATCTAAGTTAAAACAGCAATTACAGCTGCCATTACCCGGTATTGAGATACAGTTTGAAATGGCCCATGTTAACCGCGAAAAATTAAAACATGAAGATCTGAATCCTAACGACTATAAAAGCAGCGCTGTTTTACTTTTATTAATAAAACGCAATAACGATTTTTATATTCCTTTAACCGAACGCCATGACTATGCCGGCGTACATAGCGGACAGGTAAGTTTCCCCGGCGGTAAATTTGAAGATAGTGATGAAACACTCGAGAAAACAGCTTTGCGCGAATGCAACGAAGAAATTGGAATACTGAACCACATTGAAATTGTAGGACAACTCACACCTGTTTATATTCCTGTTAGCAGATTTATGGTAAACCCATTTGTGGGTATTTTAAATGACGATGAAATAAATTATGGTGTAAATGAGGTAGAAGTAAAAAACATACTGGAATTATCCCTTAATGATCTTATGCTGCCTGAATTAATTAAACACACTGTTGTTGAACCGATGCCCGGCATGAAATTAAAAACCCCATACTTCGATGTACAGGGCAAAATTGTTTGGGGAGCAACAGCAATGATCTTAAATGAATTTAAACATCTGCTGTTAAATTTATAATTATCTCTTTTTCTTTTCTATTTCAGTCATAAAATTATCATAACACAAATAATATTTACCTTTCTTCATGTTATCTAATTTAATTTCTTTTCCGTAACCTTTTTTAATTACACCATATTCATCCCATAATTCATAAAAAGTCTCACCGCTAAACTGTAGTGCATCATAATCTGATGTTAAAGCATAGTTTGGTTTTTCAGTCATCGACTGAATTGTAACTGCTGCTGATATTTTAGGCAGAGATCCTAAACCAATTTGTTTCACACGGAATTTATTTTCGCCGCTGTGTAAAAGAACTTTGAACGCGTAATCATGAACTTCAGAAGTTCCTAATCCGTCAACAGTTCCAATTTGCACCCATTTGTTCCATTTGTATTGCTCAATTATATAAGGAAGCGGACCGCTTTCTTTATTTGTTGTCCAACGCAGAATACCGGTAGAACTAACATTCATACTCGTTACTTCAAAAGTAGGACGCGGTTTTAGATCTTCTGCATTTAAAACAAAAGGTTTACAAAAATCTTTGTGAATAATTTCGATAGTTACTTTATCTCCATACTTGAATTGCAAAGCAACAAGATCGATCTCGAACGAACTTGAGTTTACTCGTCGGTTGTGATGTGTCCGTTAACTTTTACTTCTACAGCGCAAAAGCCAACGCCTGAACCGCCGTAAGCATTTTGAACATAGATGTTTTTGTTTTGAAATTTACCCTCTACAACTAGTACTCCGGATTTAGCTTGGTTAACCACAAAGAAGAAGGCCAATACAACTGCTAAATTTTTCATTTTCTTTTCTTAAACTTACTCGTTATTAAATTTCTAAGGGGGGTTATTTTTTCTTATTGAATTCCGTTATCTGGTTATCGTAACATAAATAGTATTTTCCTTTTTCAAGGTTTTCTATTTTAATTTCTTTTCCAAAACCTTTTTTCACTACTAAGCCATAAGAATCATAAACCTCAAAACCGGTATCGTAAGAGAATGTAAGGATATTATCTTTTACTTCAAACTTAGGTTTTTCGATCATTGAATTTAAAACAACATTATTAGAATATCTTGGCGTTAATCCTAAACCAACTTGCTTCACGCGGAATTTATTTTCGCCGCTGTGAGATGTTACCTGGAAAGAATAATCGTGAGGCTCCGGTGTACCTACTCCATCAACTTCCCCAACCGGTACCCATTTGTTCCATTTAAATTGTTCAACAACATAAGGCAAAGCGCCTGCTTCCATTTTTGCGGTCCATTTTAAAAGTCCGCTTGATGTAATATTCATGGTGAGAATTTCGAAGGAAGGTTTTGGTTTCAGATCTTCCATGTTTAAGACCTTTGGCTGACAACCATCTTTGTGTAAAATTTCGATAGTTACTTTTTCGCCGTATTTTAATTTTAATGCGCCAAGATCAATTTCAAATGCGCTTGAGTTAACCTCATCAGTTGTAATGTTACCATTAACTTTTACTTCAAACGCACAAAAACCTACACCTGAACCGCCGAAAAAATTCTGTACGTACAAATTCTTGTTTTGATATTTACCTTCAACAAGAAGTGTAGCCGAATAATTTAAATTTACTAAGAAGAAGAAAACAAATGTTGCAATTACCTTTTTCATTCTTTAATTGATTATTTTTAAATTTTATTTAATTAAGTAACAAAGATATAGCTATTTTTTTCGAATTACAAAAATTTGCGAATCTTAACAAAAAGATAAAGCAAAAATAATACCACAATTAAGCCCAAAATCGTTTTATATGCCTTAGGATAGTGGGTTTTGTTAATAACTCTATCCTTTCTAAACGACCATACCAGATACCCTGCAAAAACTACTAAAAACAGCAGTGTAAACACGATACGACCGGTTGTGAACATTTTTTTGGCTTAAACAACGGTACAAAAGTATACTTTTGATAATTCATGAGGGTTAATAAACTACTTATTTTCTACCTAATATTAACAAGCGGGTATGCAAAGGCTTCGAAAATAGAGGACGCCTATGAGGCGCTTAGCATTTACGACTATTTTAAGGCTAAAAAACTCTTTTATACAGAACTGAATAAGAGCCATAAAGCCGCCGCCGCCTTTGGTCTGGCTACCATTTATCATAGGCAAGATAACCCCTTTTTTAACTCCGACAGTGCCTCAAAATATATCACTTTATCCGGCAATTATTACAAAACGAACCGACTTAAAGAAACCTATTTTGGTTTTGAAATTGATAGTTTGAACATTTTAACGCGGGCAGATACTATTGCTCAGAAAGCCCTTTCAAAGGCTTCAAAAGTTAATAATATAAAGGGGTATGAGCAATTTCTTATAACTAATTCCTACGCCAATTTTCAACAAAAATTTGAGGCT
>Ga0210408_10004376_pt1 | contig 12633 bp, 11 predicted proteins | sample IncBWH4MmetaG_FD_155471 | JGI IMG/M metagenome (GOLD analysis project Ga0210408, IMG submission 155471) | Forest soil microbial communities from Barre Woods Harvard Forest LTER site, Petersham, Massachusetts, United States - Inc-BW-H-4-M | ecosystem: Environmental > Terrestrial > Soil >...
GATGACACCATGCATGCAGGCGCCGACGACGAGATCGACGCCGGAGACGCGGAACATCGGCGCCGCGATCAGCGGCAGGCGCATCCGCCCGCGAATGCGGGCGAAGCGCTCGTCCTCAGGGGTCGGGGATGCCTTCCTCGGCGAATGATCCATTGCTAACATTTAGCACGACGACGAAAAGCGCACGCTGCTGCGGACGATCGCGGCACGCAAAAAGCGCGTCCGATCAATGCCGGGAGGAACGCCGTGAGGTCGCCGCTCTATGCCTGCCCGACCGTCGGTTCGCAGACGCTGGCGGCGCTCCGCCGCTATCCCTCGCGCACCGCTTTCGCCTGGGACGGCGGCACGCTCAGCTATCGCGCGGCGCACGACCTGATCGGGCGCCTTGAGGCGGTGTTCGTCGCGGCAGGGCTCGACCGCGGCGGCCGCGTCGCCCTTCTCACATCCAATCGGCACGAGACCTGGTGCGCCGGCGTTGCCGCGCACCTTTGCGGCGCCGCCATCACCTGGCTGCATCCGCTCGGCTCGCTCGCCGACCAGTTCGACCAGATCGAGGATGCCGAAGCCGATGCCCTCGTCGTCGACACGCGCGCCTTCAGGACGCGCGGCGCCGAACTGGCCGCGGGCGCGCCGCGCCTGCGGACAATCTTCACGCTCGAGGACGCCGACTACGGCCGCAACCTGCTCAGAGCGGCGCAAGCGGCGGGCGCCGTGTCGGCGCGCGATCTCGCCAACCCCGACACCGTCGCCACGCTCAACTACACCGGCGGCACGACCGGCAAATCCAAGGGCGCGCTCCGCCATCACCGCGAGCTGAGCTATTTCGCCACCGCGATCCTCGCCGGCTTCGAAATTCCCGACGATCCGCGCTACCTCGCGGTCGGGCCGATCAGCCACGTCACCGGCACGAAGCTCCTGCCCGTGCTGATGAAGGGCGGGACCGTGCACATGCTCAAGGGTTTTGATCCGGACGCCGTCTTCGCCACGATCGCGCGCGAGCGGATCAACTTCACCCTGTTCGTGCCGACGATGATCTACGTCCTGCTCGATCATCCGGGGCTGGCGAAGGCCGATCTCTCCTCGCTCGAGTATCTGCTCTACGGGGCCTCCGCCATGTCGCCGTCACGGCTGGTCGAAGGCATCGAGCGCATCGGCCCGGTGTTCGCGCAGCTCTACGGGCAGACCGAGTGCTACCCGGTCTCGGTCCTGCGCAAGGCCGAGCACGACCGCGCGCGGCCTGAGCTGTTTGAATCCTGCGGCGTGCCGATTGCCGCCTGCCAGGTGAAGATCCTCGACGAGAACGGCCAGGAAGCGCCGGTCGGCGAGCCGGGCGAGATCTGCCTGCGCGCTCCGCATGTCATGGCCGAATACTGGAAACGGCCGGAGCAGACCGCCGAGACCTTGAAGAACGGCTGGCTGCATACCGGCGACATCGCCCGCGCCGACGAACAGGGTTATCTGTTCATCCTCGACCGCAAGAAGGACATGGTGGTCAGCGGCGGGTTCAACATCTTCCCCCGCGAGGTGGAAGACGTGCTCGCCGCTCATCCTGACGTGGCGATGGTCGCCGTCGTCGGCATGCCGCATCCGAAATGGGGCGAGGCGGTGGCTGCGGTCGTGGTCGCCCGCCCCGGCGCGCGCCCAACGCCACAGTCGCTCGCCGATCTCGTCAAGGCGCGGAAGGGCTCGGCGCATGCGCCCAAGCATATCGAGTTCGTCGATTCGCTACCCATGACCAGCCTCGGCAAGGTCGACAAGAAGGCGCTGCGGGCGAAATTCTGGGCCGGTCAAACCCGCATGGTCGGGTGACGCTCCCGATGCTTTCACCGGGTCTTCTCGAAGATCTCCCGCCCGATCAGCATGCGCCGGATTTCGCTCGTGCCCGCGCCGATCTCGTAGAGCTTGGCGTCGCGCAGCAGCCGGCCCGCCGGATAGTCGTTGATGTAGCCGTTGCCGCCGAGGCACTGGATGGTCTCGAGCGCCATCCAGGTAGCGCGTTCGGCGGCATAGAGGATGGCGCCGGCGGCATCTTCGCGTGTCGTCTCGCCGCGGTCGCAGGCTCTCGCGACTGTGTACACGTAGGCCTTGGCGGCGTTGAGCGTGACGTACATGTCGGCGAGCTTCGCCTGCATGAGCTGGAAGCGGCCGATCGGCTGGCCGAATTGCGTGCGCTGATGGACGTAGGGGATGACGAGGTCGAGGCAGGCCTGCATCACCCCGAGGGGCCCCGCCGCGAGCACGGCGCGCTCGTAGTCGAGGCCCGACATCAGCACGTTGACGCCGTTGCCGACGACACCGAGCACGTTATCGACCGGCACTTCGCAGTCGGAGAACACGAGCTCGCTGGTATCGGAGCCGCGCATGCCGAGCTTGTCGAGCTTCTGCCCGGCGGAAAAGCCGGCAAAACCGTTTTCGATGATGAACGCGGTGATGCCGCGCGCGCCGGCGGTGCGGTCGGTCTTGGCGTAGACGACGAGCGTATCGGCGAGCGGACCGTTGGTGATCCACATTTTCGTGCCGTTGAGGACATAGCGGTCGCCCTTGCGCTCGGCGCGGGTGCGCATCGACACCACGTCGGAGCCGGCATTCGGCTCCGACATCGCCAGCGCCCCGACATGCTCGCCGGAAATGAGCTTCGGCAGATAGCGCTTCTTCTGCTCGGCGCTGGCGTTGCGCCTGATCTGGTTGACGCAGAGATTGGAATGCGCGCCGTAGGAAAGGCCGATCGCCGCCGAGCCGCGGGAAATCTCCTCCATCGCCACGCAATGGGCGAGATAGCCCATGCCGGCGCCACCCCATTCCTCCTCGACCGTGATGCCGAGCAGGCCGAGCGCGCCGAGCTGCGGCCACAGCTCGCGCGGAAATTTGTTGGTGCGGTCGATCTCAGCGGCGCATGGCGCGATTTTTTCGCGGGAGAAGGCGCCGACCGTCTCGCGCAGCATATCGATGTCGTTGCCGAGGCCGAAATCGAGGCCGGGGAGGCTGTTCGGGATCATCGCGCGCTCCTTCCCGCGCCCAAAACCGGCGGGATACCCGTTGATAGATAGCGAGTGGAATAGCGCCTGTCAGCGTGCGGACGCGACCGCCGGCAGCTTCGCCGGACGCGCCAGCCGGGCCCGCGCCCGGTCGATCTCCGCGGCCGGCGCGGGCATGGCGAACAAATGGCCCTGCAACTCGTCGCAGCCGGCGAGCCGCAGAAGCACCCGCTGCTCGTCGGCCTCGACCCCCTCCCCCAGCACCTTCATGCCGAGCGCATGGCCGAGCGTGACGATCGACTGGATGATGGCGCCGGAATTGCCCGAGGTGCCGAGCGAAGCAACGAAGGCGCGGTCGATCTTGAGCCGGTCGAAGGGAAATTTCTGCAGGTAGCTGAGGCTCGAATAGCCGGTGCCGAAATCGTCCAGCGCGATGCGCACGCCGAGCGCGCGCAGGGCCTCGAGCCGCGCCTGCGCCTGCCGCGGATCGTCGATGAGAACGCCTTCGGTCACTTCGAGGACGACACGCGAGGCGGCGATGCCGGTCTCGGCCATGACCGCGCCGACAAGATCGACGAAGCCGGCATCGCGGATCTGCAGCGGCGAGAGGTTGACCGCGACGAACAGACTGGGCCAACGCGAGCCATCCGACATCGCCTGGCGCAGCACGAATTCGCCGAGCCGGGACATCAACCCGTTCTGCTCGGCCAGAGGAATGAAGAGCGACGGCGCAATCGGGCCGCGCACGGGATGGGTCCAGCGCAGCAACGCTTCGGCGCCGACGATGCCGCCGCCGTCGGCGGCGAGGATCGGCCGATAGTGAACGTCAAAGGCGCCGCCGGAGATGGCGGATTCGAGCTCGCGCCGGATGAACCGCCGCTCGGCGTGTTCGCGCTCGATCGCCGGCTCGAAGCGCCGCATCACGCCCCGGCCTTCGCGCTTGGCGGCACGCAGCGCAAGCCCGGCGCGGCGGGCCAGTTCCTCCGCCGTCGTGCCGTCGTCAGGCGCCTGCGCGAGGCCGACGGTTGCGCTGAGCCGCGACGCGCGGTCGACGAGGATCGGACCTGAGAGCACCGCGCGCAGCGAAGCAGCGAACGTGTCCGCGCCTCGGGCGTCATCGCAGGTCATGAGGACCGCGAACGCGTCGTCCTCGAAGCGTCCGAACAGCGCCTCAGCCGGCACGCCCGCTTTCAGGTGCCAGGCGATTTGGACGAGCACGGCGTCGCCGCCCTCCCGCCCGAGCGCCTCGTTGATCTCGCGGAACGCGTCGAGATCGATCAATGCAAGAACGACCGTCCGGGCGCGACGGCCCGCCAGCGCGTCTTCGAGGCGCGTGGTTGGGCAGCGCGGTCAGCGCGTCCTCGTCGGTCAATCGGCGAACGGTCTCGATGCTGCGAGCGAGCAAGCGGCCGAGGCGGTGTCCCGCGTGCGTGGCGACAAAGGCGCAGCCGGCCAGCGCGGCGCCGGCCAAACCGGCCAGCACCCAGAGCTTATTCATGATGCGCGCGAGGGCGCGGTCCGGCGCCCAACTGAACCAGCCGACTATGCGTCCGTCTCGATCGTGCAGCGACTGCGCCTCGCGATCGGCGGTCGTCGGCGGATCGGTTGCGAAGCGCAGATCCTTGAGGCCGGCGGGGCGCTCGATGAGCCGAAGCTTGCCGTCCCCGAAGCGGTCGCCTTCGCCGAATACCGCATGAACCTCGTCGATGGCGAGCCGCAGCGCCGCGTGCCACTCGCTGCTCAGGCGGCGATCGTCCAAGCCGACGACGACAAGGGCCGCTGCGGCGCAAACGATGATCGCCGCACTCAGGACCGGCAGCAGCAACGAGGCGATACGCGCAGTTGCGGTGACCGCCAAGGTTTTCGGCTCGTGCGGGCTCCGCCCCTGTCCAGCCCCACCTTTCCGGGCTGCCGTTGCGGCCATACCCACGCTCCCCACCACCCGGCGGGGAGCCTAACCGCGCATGCTTAACGAGAAGAAAAGGCCGGGCGAAAGCTCAAGTTGCTTGCACGAATTTATCAACAGACCAACCGCCGCCAGTTAACGGTTAGGGTGACATTAAACTCAATAGACCGTAATCTCCGGCAGGGTGTGGGGGCGGTTCCGGCGATGGCAAATCGACCGGGACCGGGCACGGGGCATGCGTCACCTACGGGGGCTGATTCTCGCTGTCTGCGGCATGGCTGCCGGAGCGCTTGTGTCGATGGCGCCCGCGCAGGGCCAGGATTGCCCGGGGAATCCCAACGCGCTTGGAACGAGCCGCGTGCTCGCCGTCGAGTCCGGCGAGTACGGGGGCTTTGGCGTGATGCAATACCCCGAGACCGTGCCGTTGCGCGACAAGGAGGTCGTGCTCACCTTCGACGATGGCCCGCTGCCGCCCTACAGCGAGCAGGTCCTCGATATTCTCGCCGCACAATGCGTCAAGGCGACGTATTTCCTCGTCGGCTCCATGGCCCACGCATATCCCGCGACGGTGCGCCGGATGCACGCCACCGGGCACACGATCGGCACGCACAGCCAGGATCATCCCTCCCGCTTCCAAAGCCTCCCGCGCGAGAAGCTCCAGCACGAGATCGACGACGGCATTGCCGCCGTAAGCGCCGCGCTTGGCGACCCCAAGGAAGTGGCGCCATTCTTTCGCGTCCCCGGCTTGGCGCAATCGGAAGCGATCGAGAAGGAGCTTGCCGCGCGGTCGCTCATCGTCTTCAGCTCCGACACGGTAGCCGACGACTGGTTCCACCGCATCAAGGCGAGCGAGATCGTCCACCGCGCCATGAGCCGGCTCGAAGCGCGCGGCAAGGGAATCCTGTTGCTGCACGACATTCATCCGGCAACTGTCGCGGCATTGCCGGAACTGCTGAAGCAGCTCAAGGAGCGAGGCTTCCATATCGTGCACGTGGTGCCGGCCCCCGCGGCGGCCCCCGTCGAGATGGCCGGCGCGCCGCTGACATTGACCGCAGCGTGGGCCGAGCGCCAAGACGATCCGGTCTGGCCGGAGGTCGTCGTGACCGACCCGGCGACAGAGCTTGCCGTGCTGCCCGCGCCCGACACGTCATCGTTCGATGTCGGCTTCAAGCCCGCGCCCCGGGCGCGCATCATGCTTGCCGATGGCTCAGCGGGAGCAATTCCGGGGGCCGCCGGCACGCAGTGGCCTGACGGGACGGCCGTCGCCCTGCCCTCTCTCGAAGTGAAATTGCCGGCGCTGCGCAAACACGACTTCGCGGTCTGGCGCGAGGAAAGGCCGACTGCGAGCGCGCCGACGCGACCGCGGCATGTCCAGGCGGCGACCCATCACGAGCGTGAACGCGCTCGCACGGTCGCGAAACCCAACCGTTATCCGCACAAGCCTGCCATCGCCGCTGCGCAGCAAATGAGGGCCCCGAGCCAAAAAGCAGCTGCCCAGCACGCGAGGGGTCAGAGCCAGAAATCCGTGACGCCAACCCGCAAGGCGCCGACGCGTGTCGATCACGCCTACCGCATGGAGCGATCACGACATCAGGTCGCCTGCTGTAGTTGACCTGGTAAATCGCACAGGCGAAGCCATCCGCAGCCAGCCGTGAGCCGTCAGGCGCGTGCAGCACGTCGTTGCGCTGGCCGCTTTGCTGCCGCCAAATGGAAACTAAGGCGGGCGGGCACGATCCGCCGCAGCATCGGCGGTGCGCGCCGCTGTCGCGCCCCGATATCGACCCTCGCGATTGACGCCCGTGCGGTAACCATAGGATATTGTCCTGCCCGCAGGCGGGCACTTTTGGCAAGCGGGATCAGCGGCATAGATGCGCGGCCTGGGGGCGGAAATCGAGATTTTGGCGGATGACCTCACGGTCCTGCCGCGCACTTTCCGCAAGCTCGGCATGAGCCGGCGTGCGGCCCGATGACCAGCTTCAATCGCTCGCCGCGCGAGCCGCAATGTCGTCAACGCGCCAGCAGATCGGCTCCGCGCACGCTCGTGTGGCTGCTGGTTCTGCTGATCGCGGCGACGGTGTTCGCGGCGGCGCAGGCCTGTGCGGCCGAGCACCTGCGCATCGCCGCGCAGAAGACCGGAACGCTCGCCTGGGAGCTCGACATCATTCGCGCCGCAGGCCTCGACCGGCAGCATGATCTCACGATCGAGACGACCGAGCTTGCCAGCACCGAGGCCGGCAAGATCGCGCTCAAAGGCGGCTCGGCCGACCTGATTGTCACCGACTGGCTGTGGGTCGGGCGCGAGCGTGCGCTGGGCGACAACCTCGTCTTCTATCCGTATTCGAGCGCGCTCGGCGCGGTGATGGCGCCGGCGAATTCGAACATCAGAGGCATCGCCGACCTCGTCGGCAAGAAGATTGGCGTCGCCGGCGGGCCGCTCGACAAGAGTTGGCTGCTGCTGCGGGCTCTGGCGCGGCGATCGGGCGTCGATCTGAAAACGCAGGCGCAGATCGCCTACGGCGCACCGCCGCTTCTGACTCAGAAGGCGCTGCAGGGCGAAACCGACGCCACGCTGACGTTTTGGAATTTCTGCGCCGAACTCGAGGGCAAAGGCATGAGCCGCGTCGTCGCCATGGAAGACGTCGTGAAGCAACTCGGCGCCAGGGGTCCCGTGGCGATGGTCGGCTACGTATTCGACGGCGGCTGGGCGCAACGCAACCGCGCGCTGCTCGATCGCTTCTTTGTCGCCACGCAGCAGGCGAAAAAGATTCTCGCCGAGTCGCCCGCCGAATGGCAGCGGCTGGCGCCGCGCATCGGGGTCGACGGCGCCGATGCGCTTGAAATCTATCGTCGGCGATACCTCGAGGGAATTCCACGCCGGCCGCTCGCCGATGAAGCGGCCGACGCGCAGGCGCTCTATCGCGTGCTCGCCGAGATCGGCGGCGCCGAACTCGTCGGCCCGGCCCAGGCGCTCGATCCCGGCACGTTCTACAGCGCGAGACCGAACGAATGAACTTATTGCTGCGAGCCGCCTCGGTGGCGCTGCTGCTCGCGGCGTGGTTTGCCGGCTCGCACGTTGTCGGGGCGCGCCTGCTGCCGGAGCCGCAGGTGGTAGCCCTGGCGATCGTGGAAGAGGCGCGGTCAGGAGCGCTTGGCTTCAATCTTGGCATTACGCTGGCGCGCGTTGTCGCCTCGTTCGCGATCGCGATGGCGCTCGGCAGTGTGATCGGACTCGCCATGGGCCGCGTGCTGATTTTCGACCGGCTCGCGGATTCCTGGCTCGTCGTTCTGCTCAACCTGCCGGCGCTCGTGATCATCGTGCTGGCCTATGTGTGGGCGGGGCTGACGGAGACCGCGGCGATCATCGCCGTCGCGCTCAACAAGCTGCCAATTGCGACCGTCACCGTGCGCGAGGGCGCCCGCGCGCTCGACACCATGTTGGACGAGATGGCCGCGGTATTCCGGATGGGTCCATGGGTGCGCCTGCGCCACGTCCTGATGCCGCAACTCGCGCCCTACCTCGCCGCAGCCGCGCGCTCCGGCCTGTCGCTCGTTTGGAAGATCGTGCTGATCGTCGAACTGCTCGGCCGACCGAACGGCGTCGGCTTTGAGATCGGCGTTGCCTTCCAACTATTCGACGTGAAGCGCATCCTGGCCTATGCTCTGGCCTTCGTTGTGGTGATGCTCGCCATCGAAACACTCCTGGTGCAGCCGCTTGAACGACATGTTTCCCGCTGGCGGCCCAGGCCGGCTTGATGTGAACATCAAGGGTAAGTCCTATCGCGGCACCTCCGGCGCCCGGTCGCGCGTGCTCGGCCCCATTTCGATTGCGTTGGGGAGCGGGGAAGTCGCCGCCATCGTCGGCCCCTCGGGATGCGGCAAGACGACCCTGTTGCGCATCATTGTCGGGCTCGACCCGGATTTCGAAGGCAAGGTCGAGCTGCCGGCACACGGCCGACTCGGCGTGGTCTTCCAGGAACCGCGCCTGCTGCCCTGGCGTACCGTCGAAGAGAACGTGCGCCTCGCCGCGCCGCAGGCGAGCGAGGCGGCACTGAAGACGCTATTCGCGACCCTCGAACTCGCCGAGCATCGCCGCCATTACCCGAGCGAACTGTCGCTCGGTCTTGCGCGCCGCGTCGCCCTGGCGCGCGCCTTCGCCGTCGAACCGGAATTGCTCGTGCTCGATGAACCGTTCGTCTCGCTCGACGACGCATTGGCGGCAAAATTGCGCGCCGAACTCGTCGAGCTGGTTTCGCGCCGCCCAGTCACCACGCTCATTGTCACGCACAACATCGAGGAGGCGATCGGACTTGCCGACCGGATCTTCCTGCTTTCCGGATCGCCCGCGCAGGTGCTGCGCGACGTGCCGATCGAGCGCCCGCGCGTCGCCCGTCAAGCGGAGGAAATCGCCGCTATTCGCTCAATGATCGAGCGCCGCGCCGATCAGGGCTAGTCCGCAACTGTCTCGCCTGGCTGCTTGGCTTGGCTTGGCTTGCCGGCCGCTCAGGGCTTGGCGGGCAGACGCTGATCGATGCCGTAGCTCGCGTAGATGCGGTGGATGACCCCATCCGCCAGCAGGCGGTCGAGCGCGGCGTTGACGGCGGACTCGAGTGCATCGTCGGCCTTGCGCATGCCCACCGCCACCTGCCACTGAAACTCCGGCATGCTCTCGTCGCCGGGCACCAGAACAACCGGGGCGTCCTTGTGGGTCAGGTTGTAGTAGCCGATGGACCCTGGCGTCGCGAGCCCGGCGTCGACCTCGCCCCTGCCGACCGCCTCGACCAGCTCGTCCTCGAAGGTGAACGGAATGGTCTGCAGCCCCTTCTGGCCGACCCTCACGCTGGCGATCGACCCGACGATGGCGCCGACGCGCCGGCCCTTGAGGTCGGCAAAGCCCTTGATGCCCTCGATTCCGGGACGGACCGCGATTGCCACACCGCTGACGGTGTAAGGCTTGGAAACGCGAAGATGCGCATCCTCGTTCGTGTCACGATCGATGATCGTGTCGAACACGATATCGCAATCGACCCGGGCGACATGGACCGGGAATATCACCCAACCCACCTCCATGGCCACACCAAGCTCCTTTGCCAGCGCTTCGCCGAGCTCGAGCTCGAAGCCGCGCTTGTCGCCGGTCTTGCTCGAGAACGGCAGCGCGTTCGGATTGGCGCAAACGAGCAGCCGGCCGCGTTGCTTGATCGCTTCGAGCGGACGCGCTGCGACTGAAGACGTGGTGGCAGCGGCGGCAAACGCGACTGCCGCCAGCGTGCAGAGGAAACGATGAGATCGGGGGTTACGGGTGGTCACGGGGTGGTCTCCGGCTTGAGGCTGCGGATATACGCCAGCAGCGCCTGGATGTCAGGCCCGCTCAGCGATTCACCGAACGCCGGCATCTTCCCTGCCGAGCCGGTGGCAATTCGCATAAGGATGAAATCGTCGTCGCGCTCGGTGCCCATCAATTGCGGGCACTTCCCGGCCTTGCGGCCGCCGCCCTCGTGGCACCAGCCGCAGCCATAGCTGATGAACAGGGTCTTGCCATGCGCGATCTGCGCTGCCGGATCGGCTTGGCTCGATCCGGTCTCGGCGGCGGCGGCCGGCAGTATTCCGCCCGCACAGCCGCACCACACGGCGGCCACAAGCATTGCGCCGCCAGCAACGATCCATTGTTTCATCATTTCAATCTTGCTCGCCGCTTGCCGATTTTTTTGGCACGTCAACGCTGGCATTCGGCTTCGAGGCGGTCATGCTCGCCAGCCGCACCGGGCGCGGACGCCTCCGCTTTTCGGCCGTGGCAACCCGAAGCGAGCCGGGAAACCCTCCGACTTGCACCGGTCGGAGACGCAAGGGAGCCGCGGCGAACCGCGGCCCCCCTTTTTCGAGGCGTGAAAACCGAACCTACTCGAGCGTGTAGACGATCAGCGCGCCGGTGTCCTTCTCCATGTACTTGTACTGGCCGCCGAACCAATCGGCGTAGCCATCGCTGACCATGCTCGGGAAGCCGGTCACGGTCGCGATGTACTGCTTGCCGTTCGCTTCGTAGCTGATGATGCCGCCATTGTGCATGTTGCCGTCGTTGGCCTTCCACAGCTCCTTGCCGGTCTTGGCATCGAGCGCGTGGAGCCAGCCGCGGGTGTCGGGCACGAACACGAGCCCACCCGCAGTCGAGAGCAGGCTTGCGAGCGGCGGCTCGGGATAGTCCACCGACCAGGCAACCTTGCCGCTGACGGGGTCGCGGGCGTCGACGTGGCCGTGCATTTTCCCGCCGGGCGGATCCTTGAAGGTGAAGGTCGCGCCGATGTTGAGCTGAGCAACAGGCTCGGTCACCGGCTGGGTCTTCACGATCTCAAGATCCATGCACCACTCGTTGACGACCTTGTAGTAGAGGCCGGTCTGCGGATTGTAGGTGCCCGCGTTCCAGCTGATCGCACCGGCAATCGCCGGACACAGGTCGCTCTGCTTGCCTTCGGTCATGTCGCGCCGGCCTTGCAGCTCACCCGTCTTTGGATCGATGTTCTTTACGAAGTTGCTCGCCTTGGCGACGTTGTAGATATTCTCGATCTTGAGTTTGCCGTCCGCGCCGGGAGCGCGGTCGTACACGAAGAAGTAGCCGCTCTTGTTGGGATGCAGATACAGCTTCTTGCCGCCCTGATCGATCTGCACGAACTCGCCGACCGCACTGTCGAAGTCCCAGGCGTCGTGCGGCAGTTCCTGATGATAGGCCTTGAGCTTGCCGGTATCAGGATCGAGCGCGATGACCGAGGTGGTGTAGAGATTGTCGCCCGGACGCGGGCCTTCGGTCTTCCAGTTCGAGCCGGCCCAGTCATAAAGCGGCGCCGGATTGCCGGTGCCCCACCAGACCGTGTTGGTTTCGGCGTCGAACGTGCCCGGCATCCAGCCGCCGCCACCGCCCGTGCGCCAAGTCTCGTTGCCCCAGGTCTTCATCGCCTCGGGCGTGCCGCCAACCGTATCGAACTCCCAGACCTTCTCGCCGGTCTTCGCGTTGACGCCGAAGATCGGGCCGCGGTACGGCCACTCGCCGCCCTGGCAGCCGATGACGACCTTGTCCTTCACCAGAAGCGGCGCGCCGGTGAATCCGACGGTGAGCTTCTGCGAGTTGACCAGCTTGGTATCCCAGACGGGTTGGCCGGTCTTCATGTCGAGGGCGATCAAGCGCCCGTCGACGGTGCCGACATAGAGCTTGCCATCGCCCATCGCCATGCCGCGGTTGTACGGGGAATGGGTCTGGCGCGCGACGGTCTCTTCGTCGAGCTTGGGAACGTACGACCAGAGGATTTCGCCGGTGTCGCCCTTGACCGCGAAGACTTTGCTGTAGGAACCCGAATAGTACAGGATTCCGTCCTTCGCCAGCGGCATCGTCTCAAGACCGCGGGTCGAACGGCCGACCTGCTCGATGAACGCCACTTTCAGCTTGCCGACGTTCTCAGGCGTGATCTGCTTGAGCGGGCTGTAGTTCCACGATTTGTAGCTGCCGTGGTAGGTTTCCCAGTCCTTGCTCGGCTCGGCAAGCGACTTGGAATCCTGTGCGTAGGCTGTCGCAGTAAGAGCTGTGGCCGCGAGCAGGGTCGCTGCACTGGTCATCAGCTTTGCACGAACATGCATGTTCAGTCTCCTCCCTTAGGTGGTGGTCGTCCGGGTCGCTGGGTTCAGCAACCATTACGTACCGGCCGACGGATGTCTGCCGGGCATGCTGCAGATCGCGCTTTCTGTATCGTGGCCGGCGCGGACTTCAGCGCA
>Ga0210408_10004377_pt1 | contig 12630 bp, 9 predicted proteins | sample IncBWH4MmetaG_FD_155471 | JGI IMG/M metagenome (GOLD analysis project Ga0210408, IMG submission 155471) | Forest soil microbial communities from Barre Woods Harvard Forest LTER site, Petersham, Massachusetts, United States - Inc-BW-H-4-M | ecosystem: Environmental > Terrestrial > Soil >...
TGCGCGACGGCGTGGCCCGAAACGGCGATCTTCTCTATCCCGCCTTTCCCTACGATCATTTCACCCACGCCAGCGATCCTGACATCGACGCACTGTACGCCTTCCTCATGACGCGGCCGGCCGTGCAGGCGCGGACGCCAGCCAATCGGTTGAAGGAGCCTTTCGGTTTTCGGCCGCTTCTAGCGGGCTGGAACCTGCTTTTTCTTCACAAGGGTCCACTCGTCGATGATCCGGGCCAGTCAGCCGAGTGGAATCGCGGCCGCGCGCTGGCCGAGGGTCTGGCGCATTGCGGCGGCTGTCACACCCCGCGCAACGAACTGGGCGCCGAGAGAAGCGACCATGCCTACGACGGCGCCTGGATAGAGGGCTGGTACGCGCCGCCGCTCAATGCCGATTCGCCCGCGGTGCGGCCGTGGACCGCCGAAGACCTCTTCGCCTACCTGCGCACCGGCCTCAGCGCGACCCATGCCGCCGCGGCCGGTCCGATGGGCAGCGTCACGCGCGGGCTGGCGCAAGCGTCGGAGGACGATGTGCGTGCGATCGCCGTCTATTTCGCCTCGCTTATGGCGCACGCACCGGCCGCGCAGGGGCTGCCGCCGGCAGATAAGGGCAACGTCGCGGATGCCGCCCATCCCGAGGCGGCCGCCCTCTTTGCCGGCGCCTGCGCCACTTGCCACGAGGCCGGAGCGCCGATGATGCAGGAGGGACGGCCGTCGCTCGCCTGGGGAACGCCCTTGCACGAGAACACGCCCAACGACACGATCCAGATCATCATGCACGGCCTCGCGCCGCCGGCCGGCCGGTCCGGTCCGACCATGCCGGCCTACGGCGACAGTTTTAGCGACCGGCAGCTTGCCGACATCACCGCGTATCTGCGCGCGCGATACACCGACAAACCGCCGTGGCCTGACGTCCCGAGGGCCGTGGCGCAGGTGCGCAAGGGAGGCAGCGAATGATCACCCTTACCGTCAACGGCGTGTCCCACCAGGTCGACGCCACTCCCGATACGCCGCTGCTCTACGCCTTGCGTAACGATCTCGGGCTCAACGGCGCCAAGTTCGGCTGCGGGCTGGGCCAATGCGGCGCCTGCACCGTGCTGGTCGATGACAAGCCCACCTTCTCCTGCCTGTTGCCGATCGCGGCACTGGCCGAGCGCAAGGTGCGCACCATCGAAAGCCTCGGCACCCGGGAAAAGCCCGGCGCGCTGCCGGCAGCGTTCGAGGCCGAACAGGCGGCCCAGTGCGGCTACTGCATCGCCGGCATGATCATGCGCGCGCAGGCGCTGCTGGAACGCAGCACCCGGCCGACCGAGGCCGAGCTGCGTGCTCACATGGCGCCCAATCTCTGCCGTTGCGGCACCCATATGCGCATCCTGCGCGCGGTGCGGCGCGCGGCTACCGCCATGGGCGGCGGCGTGCGCAGCGACGCGGAGGACGCGCTGTGAGCGCCCTCACGCGACGCCGGCTGCTCGGTCAAGGTGCATTAGTCGTGGCCTTCTCCCTGTCGCGGCGGGCGACGGCCCAGGTCGCGGAGAAGAAGCCCGCCTTGCCCGGCGACCTCGACAAGTACCCATTGCTCGACTCGTGGATCCGCATCGACGCGGACGGACATATCACGGCGTTCACGGGCAAGGCGGAGCTTGGCCAGGGACTGAAGACGGCGCTGATCCAGGTCGCGGCAGACGAGCTCGCGGTTCCACCGGCCAGCATCGAGCTTATAACCGCCGATACCGCGCGAACACCCGACGAGGGTGTTACCTCGGGCAGTCATTCGATGCAGGATAGCGGCGCGGCAATCCTCAATGCCGCCGCCAATGTGCGCGTTCTGCTGACCGAGGCGGCGGCGTGGCGCTGGCTGGTCGCGGCCGAGCAAGTCGAGCTGCACGATGGCGCGGCCCATGCGCCGAACGGCGAAAGCCTGGGCTACGGCGAGCTGGCGGCGATGCTGTCGCTCCACGTCGAGGCCAAACCGGACGTCGCGCGGCGCGAGAAAGGCGTGCGTCTGATCGGCACGGACCTCGCTCGCGTCGATATCCCGGCCAAGGTCACGGGTGGCGTTGCCTATGTGCAGGACATGCGGTTGCCCGGCATGCTCCATGCCCGCGTCGTGCGGGGTCCGAGCGAAGGCACGTGGCCCAAGCCTGCCGACGTCGACGCTGCCGCCAGGATGCCCGGGGTCGTGCAGGTGGTGCGCGACGGGGGCTTCACCGCCGTGCTGGCGACGCAGGAATGGCAAGCCGTCAAGGCGTTGCAGCGCCTGCAGTCGGCCGGCTGGGACCGGCCGGGCACTCCGCTGCCGGCAGAAGACATGCGCGACGCAATCCGTCGCTTGCCGTCACAGGAAGTGCCGATCTTCGACTATCCCGGGCCGCCGACGCCGTCGGATGGCAAGGTGGTCAAGGCACGCTACAGCCGGCCGTGCCTGATGCACGGCTCGATCGGTCCCTCCTGCGCCGTGGCGCTCTGGGAGAATGACGGCGTGACGGTATGGACGCACAGCCAGGGCGTCTACCCGCTGCGCAAGTCCCTGGCCGAGCTGCTGCGCCTGCCCGCCAACAAAGTGCGCTGCATCCATGCCGAGGGCTCGGGCTGTTACGGCCACAATGGCGCCGACGATGTTGCCGCCGACGCAGCCCTTGCCGCCCGCGCCGTTCCGGGCCGTCCGGTGCGTCTGCAATGGATGCGCGAGCAGGAGCATGGCTGGGAGCCGCTCGGCTCGGCGATGGTGGTCGAGCTGGAAGCCACGCTTGCCGACGGCGGCATCGCCGGCTGGCGCCACGACGTGTGGAGCAACGCGCATAGCACCCGGCCGGTCACCGCCGGCGGCCTGCTCGCCGGCGCCGAACACGATCCGCCTTTCCCCCGCCAGATCCCCAAGCCGATCCCGATGCCGGAGGGCGGCGGCCATCGCAACGGCAATCCGCTCTATGCGATAACCAACGCCAAGGGGACCTATCATTTCATCGAGCAGGCACCGGTGCGCGTGTCGGCCCTGCGCTCGCTCGGCGCGCACATGAACGTCTTCGCCATCGAGTGCTTCATGGACGAGCTGGCGAAAGCCGCCGGCGCCGATCCCCTCGCCTTCCGCCTCGCCCACATGACGGACGCCCGCGCCCGCGAGGTCATGCAGACCGCGGCCGATCGCTTCGGCTGGGCCGGTCGCGTCAAAGGCGGCGGCGGCCGGGGCTGCGGCTTCGCCTTTGCTCGCTACAAGAACCTCGCCGCCTATTGCGCGGTGGCGATGGAAGTCGCCGTCGACCGCGACAGCGGCGACATAAAGATCCCCCGCGTGGTGGCGGCCGTCGACAGCGGCGAAGCCGTCAATCCCGACGGCATCCGCAACCAGGTCGAGGGCGCGATCATCCAGTCGCTGAGCTGGACGATCCATGAAGCCGTCGCTTTCGACACGACGCACCGTCTCAGCTTTGACTGGAGCGCTTATCCGATCCTGCGTTTCGACGCCCTGCCGGCAACCGTGGACGTCCATCTCATCGATCGGCCCCGGACGCCGTTCCTCGGAACCGGCGAGGCCGGTCAGGGGCCCGCCGCTGCAGCCTTGGCGAACGCCGTGGCCGACGCCGTGTCATTGCGCATCCGCGACATGCCGCTCGCGCCCGAAAAAGTGAAGGCTGTCCTCAGAAGCTAGATGTGAAGCGCCTCGCCCAGGGCGCGCAGGCTCGCTTCATGGAAGGCCTCGCCCAGGGTCGGGTGAGCATGGATGGTGCCGCCGATGTCTTCCAGCCGCGACCCCATCTCGAGCGCGAGGCCGAAGGCGGCGGCGAGTTCCGATACGCCCGCACCGACCGCGGCGATGCCGAGAAGCAGGTGATTGTCGGCCCGTGCGGTCACGCGCACGAAGCCGTCCTCCGCCCCCAAGGTCAGGGCCCGGCCATTGGCCTGGAACGGGAACAGGGCGGTATGCACCTCGTGGCCGGCCTTGCGCGCCTCATCGGGCGAGAGCCCGACGGTGACGATCTCCGGATCGGTGAAACACACGGCGGGAATCACCGCGCCATCGAAGACGCGGCGATGGCCGGCGATCAGTTCCGCGACCACCACGCCCTGGGCCATGGCGCGGTGGGCCAGCATGGGCTCGCCGGTAAGGTCTCCGACCGCCCAGACATTGCGCATCGAGGTCGCGCAGCGCTCATCGATCTGCACGAAGGGGCCATTCATCGTGAGGTCGAGCCGTTCCAGGCCGAAGCCTGTGATCCTGGCGCGTCTTCCGGCGGCGACGAGGATCCGGTCGGCCGGGATGCTGCGCGCCGGCGCGCCCTCCTGCTCGATCCGCAACGCATCACCCGCGTCGGACAGGCCGACGGCGCGGGCGCGCGTCAGGACCTCGACGCCCAGCGCCCTCAGGCGCCGGACGACCGGACGGACGAGTTCGTCGTCGTAGGTGGGCAGGATTCGGTTTTCCGCCTCGATCACCGTGACCTTGGCGCCGAGCTTGGCGAACGCGGTCCCGAGTTCGAGGCCGATGTAGCCGGCACCGACCACGGCCAAGCGTTCGGGAACAGCCGGCAGCGACAGGGCTTCGGTCGAGGAGATGATCCGGCCGCCGAACGGCAGGGCCGGCAGCGTCGTCGGCACCGAGCCGGTCGCCAGGACGACATGCTCGGCGCTGACGATCTGCGGGCCGGTGTCGGTCTCGACCCGGCAGGTCTTGCCGTCGACCATCACGGCGCGTCCCTGCAGGATTTTGACCCGATGTCTTTTCAAGAGCGCGCCGACGCCGCTGGTCAGACGACCGACAATGCCGTTCTTCCACTCGATCGTGCGCGCGAAGTCGATGGTCGGATGCTCGACGCGCAACCCGAACGGCGCAGACTTGGCCTGCTCGGCCGCGCGCTCGTAGGCGTCGGCCGCATGGATGAGGGCCTTCGACGGAATGCAGCCGACATTGAGGCAGGTGCCGCCCAGCCCGCCGTCGAGACCGCCCTGCTCGACCAGCACGACGTCGAGGCCAAGCTGGCCGGCCCGAATGGCTGAGACATAGCCGCCGGGCCCACCGCCCACGATCAGCACCTTGGCAGCGATCTCGGCCATCTCACGCCTCTATGAAAATTGTCGCCGGCGCCTCGAGCAGGCCCTTGACGCGCTGGACGAAGCGCGCCGCAACGTAACCGTCGATGACGCGGTGATCGAAGGACGACGACAGGTTCATCATGGTGCGCGGCACGAACTCAGCGCCCTGCCAGACCGGACGCACGACCTGCTTGTTGACGCCGATGATGGCGACCTCCGGGCGGTTGATCACCGGCGTGGTGACGATGCCGCCCAGCGCGCCCAGGCTGGTGATCGTGATGGTCGAGCCCGTGAGCTCGGCGCGGGTCGCCCGGCCCTCGCGCGCCGCCTCGGCCAGGCGCTGCACCTCGGCGGCGCAGTCCCACAGGCTGAGCGACTCGCAGTGTCGAACGACGGGAACCATGAGGCCCGCCGGCGTCTGCGTGGCGATGCCGATATGGACGCCGCCGTGACGTTCGAGAGTCTCCGCCTCGTCGTCATAGAGCGCATTCATCTCGGGAAAATCGGCAACCGCCTTGACCAGCGCCTGCATCAGGAACGGCATCAGCGTGAGGCGCGGGTGATCCGGGCGGTTCTCGGCATTCAGGGTCGCCCGCAGCGCCTCGAGTGCGGTGACGTCGACCTCCTCGACATAGGAGAAATGAGCGACCCGGCGTTTGGATTCCGCCATCTTCTGGGCGATGCGCCGGCGCAGGCCGATGATCTTGACGGTCTCGACGTCGGTATTGGCGACCCGGGCGGCGGCGATCCCGGCCTTCGCCCCGCCGCGCAGAAAGGCATCGAGGTCGTCGTAGCCGATCCGGCCCGCCGGCCCGGTGCCGCGCACCTGGCGCAGATCGACACCGGCATCGCGCGCGCGGCGCCGCACCGCAGGCGACGCAATCGGCTTCTCGCCGGGAGGCCGTGGCGGCCCGAGTGGCGCGCGCGTGACCGGCGGCGAAGGCTGAGACGGCGCGGCGGGTTCAAGCGCTGGCGGCGGCACGGGCGCACGCGGCCGTTCGGCCGGCGCGGGCGGCGTCGCTGCCTCGCGAGGGGCGGCCGCCACTTCTTCGTTGCCCTCGCCCGCGACATCGAGGCGGACAAGCTCGGCGCCGACCGCGAGAACGTTGCCCACCTCGGCGCCCAGCGCCACGACGGTGCCGGCGACGGGCGACGGGATCTCGACGGTCGCCTTGTCGGTCATCACGGCGGCTAAAAGCTGGTCCTCGAGGACCGACTGGCCGACCTCGACATGCCATTCGACGATCTCGGCCTCGGCCACGCCCTCGCCGACATCGGGCAGCTTGATGATGCGGGTCCCCATCTCAGGCCTCCATCACGGCCTTGAGCGCGCGACCGATGCGGGCCGGCCCGGGGAAATAGTCCCATTCCTGGGCGTGCGGATAGGGCGTGTCCCAGCCGGTGACGCGCACGATCGGCGCTTCGAGATGGTAGAAGCAATTCTCCTGCACCAGCGCGCTCAGCTCCGCGCCGAAGCCCGAGGTCAGCGTCGCCTCGTGAACGACGACGCAGCGCCCCGTCTTCTCGACCGAGGCCACGATCGTGTCGAGGTCGTAGGGCAGGAGCGTGCGCAGATCGATGATTTCCGCATCGATACCGGTCTCCGCGGCAGCCGCTTCGGCGACGAAGACCATGGTGCCATAGGCCAGCACCGTCACGGCGGCGCCCGCACGACGGATGGCGGCCTTGCCCAGCGGCACGGTATAGTGGCCGTCCGGGACTTCGCCCAGGGGATGCCGCGCCCACGGCGTGACGGGCCGGTCGTGGTGGCCGTCGAACGGGCCGTTGTAGAGCCGCTTGGGCTCGAGAAAGATCACCGGATCGTTGTCCTCGATGGCGGCGATCAGCAACCCTTTGGCGTCGTAGGGGTTGGACGGCACGATGGTTTTCAGCCCGGCGACATGGGTGAACAGCGCTTCCGGACTCTGGCTGTGGGTCTGGCCGCCGAAGATGCCGCCGCCAGTCGGCATGCGGACGACCAGCGGCGCCGTGAACTGGCCGTTGGAGCGGTAGCGCAGCCGCGCCGCCTCCGACACGATCTGGTCGTAGGCCGGGTACATGTAGTCGGCGAACTGGATTTCGACGCAGGGCCTCAAGCCGTAGGCCGCCATGCCGACGGCGGCGCCGACGATGCCGAGTTCGCTGATCGGCGTATCGAAGACGCGGCTGGCGCCGAATTTCTGCTGCAGGCCCTGGGTGCAACGGAACACGCCGCCGAAATAACCGACATCCTCGCCGAACACGACGACGTTCTCGTCGCGCTGCATGGACACATCCATGGCGTCGCGGATCGCCTCGACCATGGTCTTGCGCGGCATCGGCTAAATCCCGCCCTGCTGGCGTTGGCGACGCAGGTGTGGCGGCATCTCTTCATAGACGCCCTCGAACATGTCGCGGGCGGAGGGATGGGGTCCGGAATGCAGCGTGCCGTGGCTCTCGGCCTCCTTCTGGACCGCGATGACAGACGCCAGGATCTCGGCTTCGGCCTGCTTGTGCCGATCCTCGGACCAGACGCCGCGCCGGATCAGGTGATTTTTTAGGCGCAGCACGGGATCGCCCAGCGGCCAGGCGTCGGACTCGGTCTTCGGCCGATAGGCCGAGGGATCGTCCGAGGTGGAATGTGCGCCCACCCGATAGGTGACGTACTCGACCAGGGTTGGACCGAGATTGCGCCGCGCGCGCTCGACCGCCCATTTCGCCACGGCATGGACGGCGAGATAGTCGTTGCCGTCGACCCGCAGCGCCGGAATGCCGAAGCCCAGGCCGCGCGCCGCGAAGGTGCCCGAGCCGCCGCGGGCGATCCCCTGGAAGGTCGAGATCGCCCATTGATTGTTGACGATGTTGAGCACGACCGGCGCCTTGTAGGTCGAGGCGAAGACGAGGCCCGCGTGGAAATCCGATTCGGCGGTCGAGCCGTCGCCGATCCAGCCGGCCGCGATCATGGTGTCGCGCTTCATCGCCGACGCCATCGCCCAGCCGACCGCCTGGATGAACTGCGTGGCAAGATTGCCCGAGATCGAAAAGAAGCCATGCTCGCGCGACGAATACATCACCGGCAGCTGACGGCCCTTCAGTGGGTCGAGCTCGTTGGAGTAGATCTGGTTCATCATGTCGAGCATCGGATAATCGCCGGCGATCAAAAGCCCGGCCTGGCGGTAGGTCGGGAAATTCATGTCGCCGGGCTCGAGCGCCACGCGAAAGGCGCAGCTCACCGCCTCCTCGCCCATGTGCTGCATGTAGAAGGACGTCTTGCCCTGGCGCTGGGCCATCTGCATGCGCGCATCGAAGGCGCGCAGGGTCATCATGTGGCGCAGGCCCTTCAGCAGCGCCTCGTCATCAAGCAGGCCGGCCCACGGGCCCACCGCCTCGCTGTCGCGATCGAGCACGCGGATGATCACATACGCCAGGTCGCGGATCTCTTCGGGGGCGACATCCACCTCCGGTCGCTGCACCTCGCCCGCCAGGGAGATCCGCACATCGCTGAAATCGGGCGTGCCGCCGGGCCGCACAGCCGGCGCCGGCACATGGAAGGACAGTGGTTTCCGATCGGACATGGGGCCTCGCGCTTGAACGGTCTCGACTATACTGCCCCGCGTCGCGTGTGTGAGCCGTCGCTCAGGCCGCCTGGGCGACCGCGGCCGGCCCCCACGACTTCAGAACCGGAAGTACTTCCTTGGCAAAGAGTTTCAAGCCCCGCTCCGAGACTTCATAAGGCGTGCCACCGAAGCGGAAGGCGATATTGAGCTCGAAGTCGCCCAAAAGTTTCCGGCGCGCCTCGATCCCGCGCAGGATCTTGTCAGGCGTGCCCCAGGACGCGGCCTGCATGAAGCCGGACACCGCGCCTTCGAGGCCTCCCTTGCGCGCAATCTCGGCTTTCTGCTGGTAGGCATCGTAGCCCTTCACCGTCTTGAAGTGCTCGCCCAGGAATTCGTAGTGGTAGAAATTGCTTTCGACGAACTTGCCCTGGTACTTGCGCGCCTCCTCCTCAGTCTCGGCGAGGTTGGTGCCGCAGACGCAGAACTCGGTCAGCATGATGTGGGGCGGCTCGGTGCCGTGATACTTGCGGTGAAGGTCCCGCCCGTGCTCGATCACCGGCAGTCGCATCTCCCACGGCCGGTCGGCGAACATCACCATGTGGGCGCCAAGCTTGGCGGCGGAGTTGACCGAGTCCTCGCTCGACGCCACGGCGTAGATGCGCCCGTCGAAGGAATGTTGGGGCCGTGGCCGGATCTCGATGCGCGGCTGCTTGTAGTACTGGCCGTCGCCCTCGATGTAGCCTGTCTTCAGGGCATTGACGATCATCGGCGCCGCCTCGTCGAAGCGCCCGCGCGATTCGTCCATGCTGAGGCGAAAGGCGGCGAATTCGCGCCGCGCCAGCCCGCGGCCCAGCCCCAGGCGAAGCCTGCCCTTGCTCAGCATGTCGAGGACGGCAGCATTTTCCGCGACGCGAAGCGGATCGTGCCAAGGCAGGATGACGGCTGCCGTGCCGACATCAATGTCGGGATGGCGTGCCGTCAGGTAAGTCATGAGATGGAGATTGTCGGGCACGAAGGAGTAGTCGTTGAAGTGGTGCTCGGCCGACCACAGGCAGTCGAAGCCCGAGTCGGCGGCGAGTCCGGCCAGGCGGATTTCCTCGTCCCACACACGATCGTCAGGGCAGTTCTCCCAGCCGTAGCTGGCGAACACCATCATCATGCCGACATCCATGGGGCTTCCCCTTGTTCGGTTTCGTTTTGCCGAGATGAGAAATGCTTTCACGGGCCGCCCGTTGTCGCAAGCCTTGTGGACGGCGGATCAGCCGTGCCACCCTCCTGAAAACGCTCGGGAGGGCACATGGCAGGCAGCATCACTGTTGCGAAATTCCGCGACGTCGCCAACGGCTTGCAGGAAGGCCAGTTCGCCGTCGGCGACCGGGTCAAGATCAGCGGCCTGTCGGATCTCGATCCGATCTACAAGGCGCTGCTCGACCGGGCGATCACCGTTACCCTGGGCCTGATCGGGCCGGATGGCCGGATCGGCCTGACGCCGATGTGGTTCGACTACGAGGGCGACAAGGTCCTGGTGAACACCGCCTCGCACCGCGCGAAGTGCGACTGGATCCGCAAGAACCCCAAGCTCACGATCCTGATCGTCAATCCCGAGAACGCCTACCACTGGGTCCAGCTCAAATGCACGGTCGAGCGTGAGGAGAACGAAGCGGCACCGGGCGGCGAGCGCGTCACCAAGCAGCTCGACAAGATCTGGACGAAGTACACGGGCAACCCGCCGCCCTACGGGCTGCGCGATCCCGCGATCGACGAAAAGCGCGTCCTGTTCATCTGTAACGTCGATCGCATCGCGACCTTCGGCAAGCCTTGATCTGCGCATCGCCGCGACACGATATTGCGCGGGAGCAGGCCGCAGCGACCGGGAATTCTTTCGTACCGCTATAGGGGCTCACATGGGGCGACCCGGCCGCGCCGACGGAAATTCCTCACCCGTCATACGGGGGAGGTGCCCCGCAGGGGCGGAGGGGGAGAGCCGCAGTCGAGGCATTTCTCGATTTCAGATCGGCTCGTTTCAAAGATCGTCCGGGTGGCTTTCCCCCTCCCTGCCCTCCCCCGTATGACGGGGGAGGATATGAAAAGACGTTCGGGACAAGCTATTCATACAAAGCGAACAGTCTCTTTTCGCCGGCGCCAAGTGCGGAGAATGGAGCAGGGGAATGGCTGCTGACATTTCGCGGCGGAGTCTTGTCGAGTTGGTGGGACGCATCGCCGGGCCGGCGACGGCCTATTCCGCCCTGAACTTGATGGGCTTGCTGGCCACGCCGACGGCGTATGCCGCGCCGCCCCAACTGGCGCCGGGCTCCGGCAACGGCAAGCGCGTCGTGATCCTGGGGGCCGGCATTGCCGGCCTTACGGCGGCCTACCGTCTCAGCAAAGCCGGCTATCAATGCAAGGTCCTCGAAGCGCGCACGCGGGCCGGCGGACGGGTGTGGACCGTGCGCGGCGGCGACCGCATCGTCGAGACGGATTCCACGCAACAGGTCAACTGGGAGACCCATCGCGACCTCTACTTCAATGCTGGCCCAGCGAGGCTTTCCAGTCACCATCTGGGAATTCTCGGATATTGCCGCGAACTGGGTGTTGCCCTGGAGCTGTTCGTCAACGACAACCGCGCCGCCCTGATTCAGCTCGACTCCCATTTCGGCGGCAAACCCCAAACCGCGCGGCGGCTCAATGCCGATCTACGCGGCGCCATATCGGCTCTCGCCGCTAAGAGCGTTCCGGAGGACGTCGATCTTCGGGCCATGCTGCGAATCTTCGGCGATCTCGATTCGCACCTGGCCTATGCCGGCTCTTCGCGCGCCGGTTACGTCGAGGACGATGCACCGGGCGCCGGCAACGAGAAAGGACAACATCTACCGCCCCTCGCGCTCGACGAGATCGTGACGGGCCCGCGATCGCGCGCGATCGTTCTCGCGCTCTGCTTCGCCGAGCTGTGGAGCCAGTCGCCCACCATGTTGCAGCCGGTCGGCGGCATGGACGCCATCGTCCGCGCCTTCGTCAAGGCGCTCGGCGACATGATCCAGCTCGATCAGGAGGTCGTGCAGCTCGGCCGCGCCGGCGATCGCGCGCGTGTCGTCTCGCTCGATCACAAGACCGGCAAGCGAAGCGCCATCGACGCGGATTTTTTGATCTGCACGATTCCGCTCTCGGTGCTGAAATCCATACCAGCCGATTTCGGCCCGCCGGTGAAGGAGGCGATTACGACCGGCGCAGGACTCTATTGGCCGGCGGTGAAGGTGGCGTTCGAGGCGCCGCGGCGCTGGTGGGAGACCGACCAGCAGCTCTATGGCGGCATCAGCTGGACGGACCGCGACATCACGCAGATCTGGTATCCGTCACACGGCTTTCACGGCAAGAAAGGCGTGCTGCTCGGCGCTTATATCTCGCGCCAGGCCCCCAGCCTCAGGTTCACCGCCATGACTCCGGCGGAGCGCCACGCGGCGGCGATCGCCGATGGCGAACGACTTCATCCCGGCTACGGCAAGCTGGTCGGACCGGCGGCGTCGGTTGCATGGGCAAAGATCCCCTACTCGCTTGGCGCCTGGATCGAGTGGGATGCCGTTGCAGGCGCGCGGCAAGCGGCCTATCCGGTCCTGCTTGCCGGCGACGGGCCATTTTACTTTGCCGGCGAGCATATGAGCTATATCAATGCCTGGCAGGAAGGTGCCGTACAGTCGGCCCACTACACGGTGTCTCAAATCGCCGAACGGGTCGCAAAGAATCGACCCTGAGAAACCACCGAGATGAGGAGCGTCCCCATGAAAATCGGAGTCTTCGCCACCTTCATGTCGCCCCAGGCGACACCGCAGATGATCCGCGACTTCGGCCGCCGCGCCGAGGGCATGGGTCTCGATTCGATCTGGATGGGCGAGCACGTCGCCCTGTTCGACAAGAACACCTACGGCTATCCCGGCTCGAAGGACGGTCGCATTCCGGTTCCCGAGGGCGGCGGCATGCTCGATGTGACCGCGACCTTCGGGTTCATGGCGGCCGCGACGACCAAGGTGCGACTGGGCACCGGCGTCGCCCTCGTGCCGCAGCGCAACCCGATC
>Ga0210408_10004378_pt1 | contig 12620 bp, 14 predicted proteins | sample IncBWH4MmetaG_FD_155471 | JGI IMG/M metagenome (GOLD analysis project Ga0210408, IMG submission 155471) | Forest soil microbial communities from Barre Woods Harvard Forest LTER site, Petersham, Massachusetts, United States - Inc-BW-H-4-M | ecosystem: Environmental > Terrestrial > Soil >...
CCTTGAAGAGACTTTCAATTGCCTGCGCCACTCTGGAATGAACTTCGCGCCGACGTTCTTGCAGCAACGAGCGGTAGGCAACCTCCTGGATAAGCGGATGACGAAATGCCAGGAGCCGCTGCTCGAACGGCGGCACGTCGTAAAGCAGCTCGGCTTGTCTCAACTGTTGAGTCGCTTCCGATAGCTCGCTCGGAGCGAAACCAGTGACGAAATCCAGGATTGAGATCGAAATCTCGCGGCCAACCACGGAAGCAATCTCGAGCACCTGTTTTGCGCCCTCTTGAAGGCGATCAATCCGGGCCGCGACTACGGCTTGTACGGTTGGAGGCAGCGGAATTGGATCGATGCCCCCTTTCAACCTGTATGCTCCTTTCTCGCCCTCAAAATCTCCACGCTCGACGAGGGCATTGATCAGTTCTTCCAGAAAGAAGGGGTTTCCCTGCGCGCGCTCTATGATGTTCCTGCTCAGCAAGGCGAGCGAAGGGTCTGTCCCAAAATGATCCTGCACCAGGATGGCAGCTTGCGCCTTGGGGAGGGGAAGCATGTTGATCTGTCGATAGTGCGATCGCTGCATCAGGGAAGCGGCAAACCCTGGTCGAAAATTAACAACCAGAAGGGTCGTGGTGCCAAAGACAGCGTCGGCCAACGCCTCGACGAACTCCAGGCTCGCCGTATCGATCCAATGCAAATCCTCGATTATTACAACCGTGGCGGCATCCCGAGGTCCTGAACGCGGCAGCGTCCGTACGAAATCAAGCAACAGAGTTTTTCGGGCTTTAGGATCCAGTTTAGTCGTTTCCTGTAACGGATCGGCAAGGCCTAAAAACTCCAGCAGGACAAACGATACCGGTTCGGAAACGGAGAGAGCGGCCAACCGATCGAAAACGCGACGGCGGGAAGCATCAGTCGACTCCTTGACGCGAAGGCCAAAGTAATCGCGCAGCAATTCCAGCACTGGCTGAAATGGCGTCGCCTTGCCATGAGCCAGGACGCGGGCTTCAAAGACGCGAAAACCCTTCGCCCGGCAACTTTCAGCAAACTCAAAACACAGCCGGCTCTTGCCGATGCCTGCCTCACCGACGACACCAACAACGCGACCTTCACCCCTGATCGTATTTTCGAGTTCAAGAACAAGAGAGGAAGACTCACCCGCCCGACCAGTAAGAGGGCTCAGGCGCCTTCCGCCACGAAACACGCCGCTTGATGGAGCATGTTGGAGCCCGCATATTTTGAATATCTCAATTGACGTTGCGATCCCGCGAATGGTTTGCGGACCCAATGTTTCGACTTCCACGAACTGTTTGGCAGCAGCGTATGTATCTTTCGATACCAGGATGTCGCCTGCGCTTGCCAAATGCTCCAAGCGATTGGCCAGGTGCACGTTCGCGCCTGCAGCGTCATACGTTTGGTAGAGTCCGTGCTCTATCGCCTGAACAACAACTTCACCGGTATGAACGCCAACGCGGATCTGCAGATCGGGGTCACCAAAGCGTTTTACTCCGTCCTGCATGTCCAGCGCAGCGAGGCATCCACGGACTGCATGATCTTCATGGGGCTGCGGGGCGCCAAATAGCGCCATGACCCCATCACCTTGTGATTTGTTGACGACGCCATCGTAACGGACAACGGCTTTATTCATGAGATCGAGAACGGGCTGCAGGCGCTTCATGCCCAACTCGGGATCACCCAAGCTATCGATCAGTCCCGTCGAGTTACGAATGTCTGCAAACAAAATTGTGAGACGTTTGCGCTCTCCCCCTTTGGCAATCAGCGACCTTAGAACATGCTGCCAGGACTGGTTGGCTGCTGCTGCTGCTGCTGCAACTATATTACCCAACGCGGCGCTGCATTTCCCGCAGTAGCGACTTGTTGGTCCGTTGATGTGGCCGCAGGCTTTACACTCAATGCCGAGAGCAGCCCCGCACCCTTCGCAATATTCGTTAGTCGTCTTATTTTGACAACCGCAACGCAAACATTGCATTGATGGCCCCTTAGATGCAGCCCGAGTGTGAAGGCCTAAGGGATACTATACCCTCAAAGGCGGAGCAGTTCTACCGCTGTGCAGCAAGAACCACGCACTCATCACTCGATCCGATCGGCAGCGGCTTTTAGCTGGGACGGTCGCGCCCAGCCGGGAAGGCCCCACAACCCACGGTCCACTTGCTTCAAAACACACGCCGATACTTCATCGCTGCTCTCAGATCGTTCAACGACCAGTTGAAAGCCCCCGCAATTTCGTACACTGTCGGTCCACCGTCGTTCAAGATGGCCGACTGCGAACATATGCTGAGTGCGTTCACCTTGCCTGATGATGTTGCCCTCTGCCGCTCGCCGACCCGTGCCGAAATTCTGAAAATGCTTGTCTCGGAATTTCGGACCGCGTTCACCGGCATCGAATATGAAATCGATACGCAAACTCGAATAGTCAACGCGCAGGCATTTGCTCAAGGTGGCAGGCGTTTTGTCCGGGTTTATGGTGGCCTCGCTTTCCATCCACTCGTCAGCGAAGATGCCCTGGTCTTCACACTGCTGCACGAGACAGGCCACCACCGCGCGCGCGGTCGCAGGTTCGCGGGCGACCCTATGATCGCCTGCGATTGCCTCGCCGACAAATGGGCCGTGGGGGCAGGAGCGAACGCGCTCCGTCGTGGTTCAGGGCGAGCGATAAACCTTGCCAATGCACTGGATAGCCTGGACGCACTGGTCGCATCGATTGGGGTTAGCGCCAGACAGTCTTCTATTGTTCCCATCGCTCGCTCTCGCAAACCGCAACTCTGTTGGGCAAGATACTGGCGCAGCCGCAAATCGCGGCTGAACGAGGGCAATGCGCCTATACCGGTTGGACCTTGTTATTATCAATCTCGTTCAATTGAAGGGAGGAGGAAGAAATGGGTTCATTAATTCCGATAGGTGGTGGTGCTGACGCAGAAATACAGAATTTGCTCAACACCGCATTCAACGCGACCAATATCAAGATTGTCCGGACCAAGGTTGCGAATGAAAATCTACTGGACGACAATCATCATCTGCATCGTATTGCCTATCGATTGGGAACTTATCCGATCGGAAATTACACAGGAGACGATGCCAAGGGGAAGTGGTTCTATTTCCTGAAACACATTCTTAAAAGTGCCAAATTCAACGACGTGTTGACCGCAAAATCGATCAAGATGACGTTGGCGTATGCATTGCGCAACGCAACTGGCACCACAAAGGTTGTCAGAGTGGTGTTTCGAGCGATACAGGGCACGGACGCGACTGCAGACCATTTTGTTGCACCGGACAATCCAACTAGCGATTCCGATATCGGCAAGTTAGTCGATACAACCGGAACATTGAGCGTCGTACTTGTTTGTCCCAGCTCACTCCCAGACCAGTCTATTCCTATCCCAAATCAACAAGCTGATCTTGATGTAGACTCTCACGGGAGCATCATCGAAAAGCCGCCCATAAAAATATTCACGCCGCAAGACCTTTCGCCTCCTGTGCTTTCGCCGACAACACGCAAGGCGCACAGATCAAAGACCAAGAAAAAAAGGGGGGCCAAGAAGGCGACGGCAAAAACACGCAAGAAAGCGAAGGCGAAGAAGGCTAAAAAACGCCGGTAAATCCGAGCCTCTGGCGGATGCGTTCGGCCATCGCCGCCTGCACAGCTACCGCGCATCGGTGTCCGCGGAGAGTGCAGGCGGCGCCGACCTCGTCGCGGCCCATTGGCCGCGAATAGCCAACCACGTCAGCGGCCACAGCTGCTGCCGATCTATTTGTCCAGCCAGACGTCCTCGAAGCGCAGATTGTTGTACTGGCTGTTGTCGTGCGGGTGGAAATTCTTCACGTAAGGCTGCCAGCAATTGCCGAGCGCGCCGAACAGGATGCTCGGACGCGCGGCGTCGTCGATGAGGAGACGCTCGATCTCCCAGACGATCTTGGTCCGCTTCTCCCGGTCCAGTTCGCGCGATTGCGCCGCGAGTAACTTGTCGACGTCGGGGTTGCAGTACTGGGTATAATTGCGCTCGGATTTGCAGGAATAGTTCTCGACGATATTGCCGTCGGGATCGTCGACGGAAACGCCGGTGACGTTGAGCCCGATCGTGTAGTCCTTTTTCGCGAGCCTCGCGTACCATCGCGGGGTATCGAGAATATCCAGCTCGCCCGTGATGTAGATCTTCTTGAGCTGGTCGACCAGGATCACGGCGGGGTCGCGATAGGTCGGAAGATTGCGGGTCTGAATCTTGATGGCGAGTTGGTTTGCATCGCTATAGCCGAGCTTCTGCATGATCGCCTGCGCTTGCGCGATGTTCCTTTCGCTGTCCGGACCATATCCGGTGAGCTGCGACACCATATCCGGCGGCATCCCCCATTCGCCCACTGGCTTGGGCAGCATGGCGCCGCCGGATAACCCCTGGCCTTCCATCAGAATCGTGTTGAACGGTTTGCGATCGATCGCGAGCGACATCGCCTTGCGAATGTCCGGATTGTCGAACGGCGGATTGACGCGGTTCACCATCAGATTGATTTGCGTTCCTGAGTTCGTCATCTCGCAGATGGCGTCCGGAGCGCGCGCCTTGATATCCCGCATCAGGGCGGCGGTGACTTCGGAAGGAAAGGTGATGTCGAAATCGCCGGTCGAAAAAGCCAGCATCCGCGTGGCGCGGCTGTCGATCACGCGGAAAGTGATCTCGTCCAGATAGGGCCTGTCCTTTTTCCAGTAATCGGGATTGCGAACCAGCCGGATGGAATCGCCGCGCTTGAAATCGACCAGCTTGAACGGTCCGGTGCCGATCGGCCTCGTGCGCATGATCGTTTGCGGAACATGGCAGGGATAGAGCGGGGAAAACGCGCTCGCCAGCAGCACCGGCAGGCTGGGCTGCGGTTCGCTCAGCTCGAAGGTCGCCTCGTAATCGCCGTTGATCGTGACGTCCTTAAGCTTCGCGTACCAGACCTTGCGCGGGTTGCGGTGAAAGTCCTGGGTATCGCCCTTGCCGATCAGCATCCGCCAGGTGCACTGAACGTCCTTCGCGGTGAACGGCTGACCGTCATGCCATTTCACGCCGGGCCTGAGCTTGAAGCTTAGTTTGGTATTGGTGGAGTCCCAGGACCAGCTTTCGGCCAGATCCGGGATCACCGTCTCCAGGCTCTCATGGACCTTGGCCGGATCGAACACGACGAGATTGTTGAAGAGGGCCGCAAATGGTGCGACCGACGCGATCGTGGATTCCTCGTGCAGCGAGGTCGAGGGCGGATTGTCATTGTGATAGAGCTTCAGCGTGCCGCCTTTTTTTGGCGCGGCCGCCGGCGTTGCCGCCAGCAGCGCGATGCAAAGCGACGCGGCGGACGCTCCCAAGCCCCGAGGCAGCCGGCCGGCGCGCATGTTGGCCTCCCTGAAATTCTCAATCACGGGCACGGTCTTTTGGCCGCTTCCTGCCCCGCCCTCAAATCGCGCCAAGAAAGCGAGCCATTTCATCGCGCCATGGTTTTCTAGCGGTTCGGAGAATGCCGCGCCATACGGGAATTGGGGTTGGATGACACCGCGAAATTAGCTAGTAATTCTGCGCCGTCGTATTCGAGGATGCCGGGAATGACCTATTGTTGCGGAATTCTGGTGCGTGACGGGCTGGTCATGATCGCCGACACCCGCACCAATGCCGGCCTCGACAACGTCTCGACCTTCCGCAAGCTCCACATCTTCAGTAAGCCCGGCGAGCGCATCATGGCGATCGCAAGCGCCGGCAATCTCGCCATCAGCCAGTCGGTGCTGTCGACCTTGACCGAGGGGCTTGAGGATCCGCACAGCGGCGAGCTCGAGACGCTGATGAATGCGCCGACCATGTTCCAGGCTGCGCAGCGCATCGGCCGGGCCATTCGCGCGGTGCATGCGACCGAAGGTCCCGCGCTCCAGTCGGAGGATGTCAGTTTTGATGTGTCGTTCCTGTTCGGCGGCCAGATCACGGGCTCGCGGATGCGGCTGTTCATGGTCTACACCGCAGGCAATTTCATCGAGTGCACCACCGACACGCCATACCTGCAGATCGGCGAGCACAAATACGGCAAGCCGGTGCTCGATCGCGCCATGCATTACGACGTCGAGCTCTATGAAGCGCTGAAGACCGGTTTGATCTCGATGGATTCGACGATGCGCTCCAACCTCGGCGTTGGGTTACCGATCGACGTGCTGGTGGTGCGCGCGGATGCCTGCGAGGCCGATCTCAATCACCGCATCGAGGCGGGCGAGCCCTATTTCCACGATCTTCGCTCGCGCTGGTCGGCGGCCCTGCGAGCGGCGCACCAGAACATTCCGAGGCCGCCCTACAAGAATGAAACAGAAACCAAGAAGTAGCAGCGAGGAAACAAAATGGCCGAAGCAGCAAGGATCGCCGTGGTGACCGGCGCGGGCACCGGCGTCGGACGGGCGGCATCGCTAGCGCTGATGCGGGTCGGATTTACCGTGGTGCTTGCCGGGCGGCGCATGGAAAAGCTGGAGGAGACCAAAAAGCTCGGCGACAACATCGGCAACAGCTTGGCCGTTTCCGCCGACATGACCGACCCCGGTTCGATCGCCGCGCTGTTTAGCAAGGTGATGGACACTTACGGCCGCCTCGACGTTCTTTTCAACAACGCCGGCATGGGCGCGCCTCCGGTGAATTTTGAGGACCTCGGCCTCGCGCAGTGGCAGGCGGTGGTCGCGACCAACCTGACCGCGCCGTTCCTGTGCACCCAGCATGCGTTCCGGATCATGAAGGACCAGACCCCGCGCGGCGGCCGCATCATCAACAACGGCTCGATCTCGGCGCACGCGCCGCGGCCGTTTTCATCGGCCTATACCTCGACCAAGCATGCCATCACCGGTCTCACCAAGGCCACCAACCTCGACGGCCGCGCCTACGACATCGCGGTCGGGCAGATCGACATCGGCAACGCCGCGACCCCGATGACGGACCGCATGGTCGACGGGGTGCTGCAGCCCGACGGCCGCAAGATAGCGGAGCCGCGGATGGATGCGAAGGCGGTCGGCGATGCGGTCGCCTACATGGCGACCTTGCCGCTCGATGCCAACGTGCTGTTCATGACGGTGATGGCATCGAAAATGCCGTTTGTGGGACGGGGCTAGGACGCCTCGCATATCGCCGTCATTGCGAGCGCAGCGAAGCAATCCAGTTTCCTTGCGCAAAAAGAGCTGGATTGCTTCGTCGCGAAGCCTGTCATCGGGCGCGCATTCGCGCGACCCGTTGGCTCCCCGCAATGACGACATGGGTGGGGCTTCATGCTGCAGTTGCAGTCGGCGTTCGGCGTCTTCGCGTTGCTCGCGATCGCATGGGGCTTTGGCGAGAACCGCCGCGCCGTTTCCATGAGGCAGACCGCGGTCGGCCTCGCCGTCACGCTCGTGACCGCCATCGTCCTGATCAAGCTGCCACTGGTCGCGCACGCGTTCGGCGCCATCAACGATGCGGTCGGGGCGATTTCTTCCGCTTCGCGGGCCGGCACCTCGTTCGTGTTCGGTTACCTCGGCGGCGGCGCCCTCCCCTTCGATCTCAAGGCGCCCGGTGCGGACTTCATCCTGGCATTCCAGGCGCTGCCGATCGTGCTCGTCATGAGCGTGCTCACCACGCTGTTGTTCTACTGGCGCCTGCTGCCGCCGGTCGTACGCGGCATGGCGTGGCTATTGGAGCGCACGCTCGGCGTCGGCGGCGCGGTCGGCCTTTCCACCGCTGCGAACATCTTTCTCGGCATGGTGGAAGCGCCGCTGTTCGTCCGCCCTTACCTGGCGCAGATGACGCGCAGCGAATTGTTCCTGGTCATGACCGGCGGCATGGCGGGGATCGCCGGCACCGTGCTGGTGCTCTATGCGACGCTGCTGGCGCCGCTGATCCCGGACGCCGCGGCGCATTTCGTGATTGCGTCGGTGCTCGGCGCGCCGGCGGCGATCCTGATCAGCCTGGTCATGGTGCCGGAGACGTCGGAGCAGCGCACCGGCGGCGCGTTGGCCGATCCCGAACTGCACGCGTCCTCCACCATGGATGCGATCGTCAAGGGCACCACGGGCGGGCTCGAGCTTCTCCTCAATATCGTCGCGATGCTGATCGTGCTGGTGGCGCTGGTCCATCTCGCCAACGCCGTCCTGGGGCTGTTGCCCGATATCGGGGAGCAGCGCATCTCGTTGCAACGGATCCTCGGTTACGCGATGGCGCCGGTGTGCTGGCTGATGGGCCTGCCCTGGCCGCAGGCGATCACGGCCGGCAGCCTGATGGGCACCAAGACCGTGCTGAACGAGCTGATCGCCTATGTCGATCTCTCCAAGCTCGGCCCCGACGCGCTCGATCCCCGCTCGCGGCTGATCATGCTCTATGCGATGTGCGGCTTTGCCAATTTCGGCAGCCTCGGCATCATGATCGGCGGCCTCGGCACCATGGCGCCGGACCGCCGCGGGGAAATCAATTCGCTCGGGCTGAAATCGATCGTCTCGGGCACGATCACGACCTGCCTGATGGGCGCGATCGTCGGGGTGCTGAGCTGACGGCTACGCCGTCAGCTCTTTCGTCTCAAAATCCGCCGGAAGGATCACCTCTAACAATTCGACGTCGTCGGAATAGTCCATGATCAGATGCTTGATGCGCGGCGGCTGGGTCCAGGCGCTGCCTTGTTTCATCAGCGTCTCGCCATGGCCTTCCATGTAGGTCTTCACCCAGCCTTTGAGGACATAGACCATCTGGAATTCGACGTCATGGAAGTGCAGCTTTGACACTTCGGCCGGATTGCACGGCCCGATCAGCCGGATCACATGCGCGCGTGCCAGACCATGGCTTGCGTCGGCAATGCCGAGATCGCGATACTTCGCGTAGGCGCGCAAGCCATCGGCCTTGAAATCCTCCTCGCGGTGATGGCTGATCGCGATGCGCTGCTTGGGCCGCGGCTTTGGTTTTGTAACTGCCGATGCGCGCTTGGCCTTGATCGGCTTTCGGGCCGAGGTTTTTGCGTTTGTTTTGCGCGCGGGTGATTTTTTCAGAGCGGCAGTCTTCGCCGCGGCTCGTGATTTCGGCTTCTTCTTGGCCATCGACGTTCTCCCTTTTGATCTAAGGGAGAAGGCTAGCACAGTTTGAACGTCGGAGGAATTTTGCAGGGTGGGTTAGCCAAGCGTAACCCACCATTCCCGTGACAAGGTGGTGGGTTACGCTGAGTTTATCATCGGGCGCGCGTTCGCGCGACCCGTTGGCTAACCCACCCTACACAGACGACAGACCCGATCAATGCAGCCGGAACACGCCATCGACAGTGCGCAGTTCAGCGGGTTTGACCAGCTTGGAGTGCGCCACGGTGACCGAGTACAGCGGGCCTTCGAGCTTTTCCTGCCAGAAGGCGAGGAAATCCCGCAGCACCGGGAATTTCGGAAACAGATCGTAGTTCTGCCAGACGTAAGTCTGTAACAGCGAGGGGTGATCCGGCATCCGATAGAGAATTTGCGCCGTCGTCAGCCCGTAACCGAGCACCTGCTTCCGGAAATCGTCGGAAACAACCCCAACCCGCGAAACCATGCCAACCTCCTTTTAAGGAGCGCATTCACGTGGGTGGCCGCTTGCCGGAGCCACCCCGGCGGAGATGCGCTCACATGAGAGAAATGTGACGCACATGACCAACCCATCACAAGCCTAAATGTTTAACGGTTTGTTGAAAATTGGTGCGTTAGCAGCAGCTTAGGGCACGTGCTAGTACGGTGTTTCGCGATCCGTTCGGGCGAATTAACGACGACTGGCGATTTTGGCAGGCGCCGTATTCGAGTGCCAGTTTTTCTGCTAGAGGCCCTTGCTCCCCGCACAACTCTGTCTTAAATCAGCTTGGCAAAGGCTGGCACTCGCTGGCCGAGACTGCCAACACCCAAAATTCGATAACATCTGGAAAAGTTTAGGAGGACTGCATGAAATTCCGTCCGCTTCACGACCGCGTCGTGGTCAAGCGCATCGACGCCGAAGAGAAGACCGCAGGCGGCATCATCATTCCCGACACTGCCAAGGAAAAGCCCTCGCAGGGCGAAGTCACCGCCGTCGGCCCGGGCGGCCGCGACGAGAGCGGCAAGCTGATCCCGATCGACATCCAGGTCGGCGACCGTGTGCTGTTCGGCAAGTGGTCGGGCACCGAAGTCAAGATCGACGGCCAGGAGCTGTTGATCATGAAGGAGAGCGACATCATGGGCGTTCTCACCGACGTTCCGGCCAGCAAGAAGAAGGCCGCCTAATCCAACGCTGCACACGCTCACCCTGAGGAGCGCCTGCCGGCGCCTCCCCCAAGGGTGAGAGAATTTCAACTCAGGGAAACCAAATATGTCAGCCAAAGAAGTCAAATTCGGCGTCGATGCCCGCGACCGCATGCTGCGCGGCGTCGACATTCTCAACAACGCCGTCAAGGTCACGCTCGGCCCCAAGGGCCGCAACGTCGTGCTCGACAAGTCGTTCGGCGCGCCCCGCATCACCAAGGACGGCGTCACCGTTGCCAAGGAAATCGAGCTCGACGACAAGTTCGAGAACATGGGCGCCCAGATGGTACGCGAAGTCGCCTCCAAGGCGGCCGATGCGGCCGGCGACGGCACCACCACCGCAACCGTGCTCGCGGCTGCGATCGTCCGTGAAGGCGCCAAGTCGGTTGCCGCCGGCATGAACCCGATGGATCTGAAGCGCGGTATCGACCTTGCGGTGGAAGCCGTGGTCGCCGACCTCGTGAAAAACTCCAAGAAAGTCACCTCGAACGAGGAAATCGCCCAGGTCGGCACCATTTCCGCCAACGGCGACGCCGAAATCGGCAAGTTCCTGGCCGACGCCATGAGGAAGGTCGGCAACGAGGGCGTCATCACGGTTGAGGAAGCCAAATCCTTGGAGACTGAGCTTGACGTCGTCGAGGGCATGCAGTTCGACCGCGGCTACATTTCGCCCTATTTCGTCACCAACGCCGACAAGATGCGCGTCGAGATGGAAGACGCCTACATCCTGATCAACGAGAAGAAGCTCTCCTCGCTGAACGAATTGCTGCCGCTGTTGGAGGCCGTAGTGCAGACCGGCAAGCCGCTCGTCATCGTCGCCGAAGACGTCGAAGGCGAGGCTTTGGCCACCCTGGTCGTGAACCGTCTGCGTGGCGGTCTGAAGGTCGCGGCCGTCAAGGCGCCCGGCTTCGGCGATCGCCGCAAGGCCATGCTGCAGGACATCGCGATCCTGACCGGCGGCCAGGCGATCTCGGAAGACCTCGGCATCAAGCTCGAAAACGTCACGCTCAACATGCTCGGTCGCGCCAAGAAGGTGATCATCGACAAGGAGAACACCACGATCGTCAACGGCGCCGGCAAGAAGGCCGACATCGAGGCGCGCGTTGCCCAGATCAAGGCGCAGATCGAGGAAACCACCTCGGACTACGACCGCGAGAAGCTGCAGGAGCGGCTGGCCAAGCTCGCGGGCGGCGTCGCGGTGATCCGCGTCGGCGGCGCCACCGAAGTCGAGGTGAGGGAGCGCAAGGATCGCGTTGACGACGCGATGCATGCGACCCGTGCGGCGGTTGAGGAAGGCATCGTGCCGGGCGGCGGCGTCGCCTTGCTGCGTGCCTCCGAACATCTCAAGGGCATCCGCACCAAGAACGACGACCAGAAGACCGGTGTCGAGATCGTGCGCAAGGCGCTGTCCTATCCGGCGCGCCAGATCGCGATCAACGCCGGCGAGGACGGCTCGGTGATCGTCGGCAAGATCCTGGAAAAGGAGCAGTATTCGTACGGCTTTGACTCCCAGACCGGCGAATACGGCAACCTGGTCTCGAAGGGTATCATCGATCCGACCAAGGTGGTTCGTGTGGCGATCCAGAACGCGGCTTCGGTCGCGGCGCTCCTGATCACCACCGAAGCCATGGTCGCCGAGCTGCCGAAGAAGAACCAAGGCGCTGGCGCCGGCGGCATGCCTCCGGGCGGCGGCATGGGCGGCATGGATTTCTGATCCGACCTGTCCCGGGCTTAGGTCGCGGCATCCTTCATGCCGCTCCGCAGAACCCGGACCTCGCTCAGCAAGCTCCAAGAAATGCAAAACCCCGGCAGCGATGCCGGGGTTTTTTGTTTGGCGCGAACTCTCTCCACTCGTCATTCCGGGGCGCGCCCTCTTGGCGCGAGCCCGGAATCCATACGCCCCATGGTGGTTATGGATTCCGGGCTCGCCGCTTCGCGTCGCCCCGGAAATGACGGAGGATATATGCCCGGCAGCGATGCCGGGGTTTCTTGTTTCGAATTCGACCGGATATGTCGTGAAATCTCTCCGCGCGTCATTCCGGGGCGCGCCTGTTGGCGCGAGCCCGGAATCCATACGCCCGACGGTGGTTATGGATTCCGGGCTCGGCGCCCAGCGCCGCCCCGGAATGACGGAGGATATTTCGCAGAGTTTTGTCAAGGTCGTTCCGCGCAAAGCGGCCTGACATAACTGTAAAAAGACTATATATTTCAATGTGTTGAGCCAACTGATTTGCATATGATTGTCTTCACGCCGTCCCGCCTCGACAAGAGGGGCGTACGCGTCGTCACGAACGTGGGGCGGGATGCGATGGACGCGGAGGTGCCGTTGACGAGTAGCGCCAAAGCGGACGGCGAAATCGTGTGGTCCTGACTTCGTGAC
>Ga0210408_10004379_pt1 | contig 12620 bp, 10 predicted proteins | sample IncBWH4MmetaG_FD_155471 | JGI IMG/M metagenome (GOLD analysis project Ga0210408, IMG submission 155471) | Forest soil microbial communities from Barre Woods Harvard Forest LTER site, Petersham, Massachusetts, United States - Inc-BW-H-4-M | ecosystem: Environmental > Terrestrial > Soil >...
GGCGATCTTTTTGGGCCAGGTGACGGCGGCGCTGATGGCGGGCAACAGCGTCGTCGCAAAACCTGCCGAACAGACGCCCTTGATCGCGGCGGAGGCCGTCCGCCTGCTGCATGAGGCCGGCATTCCGGTGGCGGCGCTGCATCTCCTTCAGGGCGACGGGGCGATCGGCGCGGCGCTGGCGGCGCATGGCGACATCGCGGGCGTCGTCTTTACCGGTTCGACCGAAGTCGCGCGCTCGATCAACCGCACGCTTGCCGCCAAGGATGGCCCGATCGTGCCGCTGATTGCGGAGACCGGCGGCATCAATGCGATGATCGCGGACGCTACCGCGCTGCCGGAACAGGTCGCCGACGACGTCGTGACGTCGGCCTTTCGCTCGGCCGGCCAGCGCTGCTCGGCGCTGCGGCTATTGTTCTTGCAGGACGACGTCGCCGACCGCATGATCGAGATGATCGCGGGCGCGGCGCGTGAACTTAAAGTGGGCGATCCCTCTGATCCCGCAACGCATATCGGGCCGGTGATCGACGGCGAGGCGAAAGCGCGGCTGGAAGCGCACATCGCGCGCATGAAGGCGCAGGCCCGCGTACATTTCGCCGGCCACGCGCCCGATGGCAATTACGTCGCGCCGCACATCTTCGAACTGTCCAATGCGAGCGAACTCACCGAGGAAGTGTTCGGACCGGTCCTGCATGTGGTGCGCTACGGAGCCGACCGGCTCGATCGCGTGCTGCAAGCGATCGAAGCGACCGGTTATGGGCTGACGCTCGGCATCCATTCGCGGATCGACGATACTGTTGAAGCGATCGTCGATGCCGTTTGGGTCGGCAATATCTACGTCAACCGCAACATGATTGGCGCGGTGGTCGGCGTGCAGCCGTTCGGCGGCCACGGCCTGTCGGGCACTGGGCCCAAGGCCGGCGGTCCGCATTACCTCGCGCGATTTGCGACCGAACAGACGGTGACGATCAATACCGCGGCCGCCGGCGGCAACGCCGCGCTGATGTCGGGTGAGGAGTAGCGGTTGCATCCCTCCGCCAATATCGGTCAAATGGTCCGATCGTTCGTAATAATCCCGGCACACGGGAACACCGGCAAACGCCACGGGAGCGACGCCACCATGGACAACGGCATTTTTGAAGGCCTCAAGGTACTGGATTGCGCGAGCTTTATCGCTGCGCCGGCGGCTGCGACCGTGCTGTCGGATTTCGGCGCCGACGTGATCAAGATCGAGCCGCCCGGAACCGGCGATCCCTACCGCAACCTGCCGAACCTGCCGGGCTACCCCGTGAGTGAGCACAATTTCGCCTGGCTGCTGGAGTCCCGCAACAAGAGGAGCCTGGCGCTCGACCTCTCAAAGCCTGAGGGACAGGCGGTGCTGCATCGCCTCACCGCTGATGCCGACGTCTTCATCACCAACTTCCCGCCGGTGGTGCGCGAGAAACTCGGCATCACCTATGATCACCTCGCGCCCGGCAACGACCGGCTGATCTATGCGTCCTTCACCGGGTACGGCGAAAAGGGCGAGGAAGCCAACAAGCCCGGTTTCGACAGCAATGCCTATTGGGCGCGCTCGAGCCTGATGGATCTGGTCCGCGCCGACACCAATACCACGCCGGCCCGTTCGGTCGCCGGCATGGGCGACCACCCCTGTGCCATGGCGTTCTACGGCGCCATCGTCACCGCGCTCTACAAGCGCGAGCGCACCGGCAAGGGCTCGCATGTCTCTTCCAATCTGATGGCCAATGGCGTCTGGGCTTCAGGCGTGCTGGCGCAGGCCAAATTATGCGGCGCGAAATTCGGCGAGCGGCGTCCGCGCGAGCGCGCGTTGAACGCGGTGACCAATCATTATAAATGCAAGGATGGGCGCTGGATCATCCTCTCGCTGCTCAACGAGGAGCGGCAGTGGCCGATCCTGGCCCGCTGCATCGGGCGAGAAGATCTGATCGATGATCCCCATTTCGTCACCAAGCCCGACCGGCACGCGCGCTCGATCGAGCTGATCAAGATTTTCGACGGGATTTTCGCCACCAAGGACCTCGCCGAGTGGCGCAGCATCCTCGACGGCAACGGGCTGGTGTTCGGCGTCGTCGGCATCCTCGACGATATCCCGCATGACAAGCAGATGCTGGACAACGAGGTGCTGGTGCCGTTCGAGAACGACACGATGTTGACGATCAACAGCCCAATCTGGGTCGACGGCGCCAGGAAGGTCCGGCCGCGCCGTCCACCCGGCATCGGCGAGCACAGCGACGAGATCTTGCGCAAAGCCGGTTACGACGCGGCCTCGATCCAACAATTGCGCGCATCCGGGGCGGTGGCGTGAAAGAAAGAGCGATGCCTACCTACCGGCTGCATTATTTTCCCGAATCGGGCAACAGCTACAAGCTCGCGCTGATGCTGACCTTGTGCGGCCAGAGGTTTGAGCCGATCTGGACCGACTTCGGCGGTGGAGTGACGCGGACGCCAGAGTGGCGCAAGGCCGTCAACGAGATGGGCGAGATTCCCGTTCTGGAAGAAGATGGCGTGCGCTTCACCCAGACCGCACCGATCCTCCTAAAACTCGCCGAACGGTACGGCCAATTTGGTGGCGAAACCGCGGAACAGAAATTCGAGCTGTTACGCTGGCTGTTCTGGGACAATCACAAGCTGACCGGCTACATGGCGACTTATCGATTCCATCGGGCATTCACGCCATCTCCCGACCCGCATGTGCTGAAATATTTCCGCAAGCGCCTCGACGACTTTCTTTCCATCCTCGAGCGGCACCTGGAGCGGCAAACATTCGCGATCGGCGATCAGCCGAGCATCGCCGACATTTCGATGATGGCCTATTTGCACTATCCCGCCGACGAAACCGGATACGACTTTGCAACCAGCCATCCTGCGGTGAGCGCCTGGCTTGGCCGTATGGCAAAGTTGCCCGGCTGGCAGTCAGCCTACGACCTCTTGCCCGGCAAGCGTCTCACGCACTATGCCCGGGAGGCAGACCGCGTCTAGAGCGGGATGAGATTAGGTTGGGCCGTGATGACGGACCATTTTTCTTCTCGTGCCTCGGACACAGCGCAGCACGAGTGCCGCGAGCCCGGGCCATTCTACTTTGCATGGGGTTGTTTTCGCGATTTTGTATCCAGGCCCTGCAGTACACCGCCGAACAGGCGCGGCGCCACGTCGGGGACACGAGATCATTAGTGCTTCGCGCTTACGGCGAATCGATTCAACTCCAAGCCATCGTGCTCTAGCGGTTAAGCCAGGCCCAGACGATCGCAAAAACGACGACGCCGGCAATGATGGCGAACACGATCGTCCAGGCGCTGACGCGGATGTCGCCTGTGATCTGACGTTCGGCCTCGTTCTGAGCAATCTCGCGATTGCGCTCCTTCTCGGCTTCGTCCATCCGTCGCCCCTGCTCTGGCTCTTTAGCTTCCGGCCGTCGGTGCGGGGCGCAGCTTAGCATCAAAAGATGTCGCTTGCTCAACGGCGCTTTCGCCGCTACCGAGGCCGGCGAGCCGGCTCAGGCAAAATGCCGCCAGGCCGGCGCACAAGGCGGCCACAGCGGCGGCCAGGAACACGGCCCCCGTGCTCCACTTCATGGTCAGCAGCACGCCGCCGACCAGCGGGCCGATGATCGAGCCGACCCGGCCGATCCCGAGCGCCCAGCCGACACCGGTCGCCCGAACCGAGGTCGGGTAGAACGCCGCCGCAAGCGCGTTGGCGGCGATCTGGCCGCCGACGACGCAAAATCCGGCGACAAAGATCGCAGTGGCGACGAGGACCGCGGAGTGACCGAGCTGGCCGATCGCACCGACCGCGAAGATCGCGATGAAATACACCAGCGCCAGCGCGCGGAACGAGAAGCGGTCGATGATGCTGCCGAGCGCGAAGGTGCCGACCACGCCGCCGACCTGTAGCATCGATCCGATCAGCACCGCCTCCGACACCGAGGCGCCGAGGTCGTTGAGAACGGTGGGCAGCCAGTTCGCCAGGAAATAGATGTCGAGCAGGCTCATGAAGAACACCACCCACAACAACAGCGTCGTGGCGGTTCGTCCCTCCCGGAACAGATGCACGACCGGTATTCCCGAAAGGTGCGGCTCCTGGACGGTGAATTGCGCGCCCGGCGCGAACGCAGCCTTCGGGTTGATGAAGCAAAGCAGTTGCGCAACCCGCTCCGGCGCCCTGCCGGCGAGCGCCAGGAAGCGGACGGATTCCGGCAGCTTCAGCGCCAGGATCGGAACCATGACGAGCGGCGCGACGCCGCCGACGACGAACACCGAGCGCCAGCCGAATTGCGGGATCAGGGCTGCGGCAAGAAAGCCGCCAAGCGCCGCGCCCACCGAAAAGCCGCAGAACATGATCATCACCATGGTGGCACGGCGGCGCCGCGGATTGAACTCCGAGGTCATGGCAATCGCATTCGGCATCGCGCCGCCGAGGCCGAGCCCGGTCAGAAAGCGGATCGCGAGCAGCGCGTTGAGCTCCTGGACGAACGCGGTGGCAAGCGCGCCGAGGCCGAAGGCGAGCGTCGAGAAGATGATGATCTTCTTGCGCCCGACGCGGTCCGCAAGCGGCCCGAGCACGAGCGCACCGATCATCAGGCCGAACAGGCCGGCGGAGAATACCGGGCCAAGCGCGGCGCGGGTCAGGCTCCATTCCTTGGCGAGCGCGGGTGCGACATAACCGATCGCCTGGGTGTCGAAACCGTCGAGGAACAGCACTGCGGCACAAGTCGCGAGCAGCTTGATCTGGAAACCGCCGACAGGCTGCCGGTCGATGAAATCGGCGACATCGACAAGCGATGCGCCGCCGCCTTGAGAAATCGCCATGGCCGTCCCTCCCCCTTTTCAATTTTTGTTGGTTCGCGTCTTGCCGACCGCCATTGTCCGCAACAGCCTAACCCCCTTTGTTAGCCACGCAAGGCATCCTTTGAATAGCCGGCGATCTGCTTATAGCTTTCGGACAACGCGACGAGCTCGCCGCGGCTGATGATTTCGTCGATCGAATTGAACGGCCGGTCGTGCGTGCGCTCGAATATCTCGCGCAGGATAGCATCCGGCGGATTGCTGCGGTTCGCGAGCACGACGCGCGTGGTGGCCTCGAGCCGCCGCCGCTCGTAAGCCGCAAGTGCCGCGACCGGATCGACATTTTGCAGGAGCGCCGTCGTCAACGCCCGTGCGTCGAGGATCGCCTGCCCAGCGCCATTGGAGCCGCGCGGCACCATCGGGTGCGCGGCGTCACCGAGCAGCGTGATCCGGCCAAAGCTCCAGCGCGGCAACGGATCCTGATCGACCATCGGAAATTCCAGCACGCCGTCGGCGGCGCGGATAAACGCGGGAACGTCGAGCCAGTCGAAATGCCAGTCGGCGAACGGCCCGATGAAGTCGGCAAGCGAGCCTTCGCGGTTCCAGTCGCGCTTGCGATAGTTCGGCGTCTCGATCTCGGCGACCCAGTTGATGAGCTGCAATCCGTCGCTGCCTGCGGCGCGGATCGGATAGATCACCATCTTGCCATGCGACAGCCATCCCGCCCGCACCATGCTGGCGCCCGACAGCATCGGTTTCCACCACGTCACGCCGCGCCACATGTTGACGCCGGAATAGCGCGGCTCGCCTTCGTCCGGATAAAACTGCTTGCGGATCGCCGAATTGATGCCGTCGCAGGCGATTGCGACACGGCCGCGCACGGTCGCGCGCGCCGAGCCGCTCGGGCCATCGGAAAACGTCACGCCAACCCCGGCTTCATCCTGCTCGACACCGAGGCAATGATGATTGCTGATGATCCGGTCGCGTCCTGCGCGCGCGCGGAAAGCATCGAGCAAAACCATCTGCAGATCGCCGCGATGGATCGAGAATTGCGGCTGGTCATAGCCGGCGGCGCGCCCCAGCGGCTCCTGATAGATCAGCTGGCCGAAGCGATTGAAGAAGGTCGCGTCAGCGGTCTCGATCGCTACCTTCGCCAGCGCCGGCCCGAGCCCGAGCGCCGCAAGCTCCCTCGTGGCATGCGGCAAGAGATTGATGCCGACACCGACCGCCTTGATCTGCGGCGCGGACTCGAAGACACGGCACGGAATCTTGGCCTCGTGCAGCGCCAGGGCGAGCGTCAATCCGCCGATGCCGCCGCCGACGATGATGATATCGTCCATGTTTCCGTCCCGGGATCTTTTGGGGGCGATGAGACACGACCAGTGAGCTGGCTGTCAATCTGACAGACCCGTCATTGCAAGCCAACGGGACCTACATGCTCGAACTAGCGGCTCTTGACAAAGCACATGCCCATCCGCGTCGATGGGCTCGCAACCTGGCAGGCAAGGCCCTCGGCGCAGGTCCAGGAACGGAAGCTTTTGTCGTTGTCGGCAGCTTTTGGTCCTTGCAAATAGCAGTGCGCGCCCCAGCCGTCCTCATATTCGGTGCCGGCAAGCTCGGTGCTGCCGCGCAGTTGCGGACGGCTGGAGAAGCCGCGCGAATAGTCCGGATGTTTTTCGTCCCGTAACGAGCCAAGGATATCGCGGCGCCGGACCTGATCGCCGAAGAAATGCGGCGACGCCGGCACCACCGTCGAGTTGGAGGGCTTTGCCGCCATCCAGTCGACACCGGGGAAATGGAAGCCGCCGATGCCGCGGGTCTGGTGGCAACCCGAACAGGTCATGTCATTCAACCGCCGTTCGAAGCCCGCGACGGAGTGGATATTTTGCAAGGCGGCGCCATCCTCGGCTGCCTTCTTCAACGCCGCGACGACATCGCCCTCGGAAAATACCGGGCTATTGCCCTCGCCCTGCATCAGACCGAAGGCTGGCTGCAAATCCGATGGCACAAAGCCGACGGGGGTCGCGGCGACCGCGCCCTTGGCCAGGAATTTTTCCGGGATCAGGATGGTACCGCGATCGAGCTCGCGGAAATTTTTGGGCTCAAGCAGCCACGCCTTGAAATCGCGCTTGAGCTTTTCATCGGCAAGAAGCCGCTCGCGGTCGATCTGGTTTTCCAGCGGCGCTTCCTCAAAACTTGCCGACCGCGCGTTGTAGTCGAACACCTTTAAGAGATAGTCGGTGCGGAAATCCCGCACCGCCGATTTCGGCGCGTGCGCGATCTGCAGGTTGGTTTCGATGCGGTCGATATTTTCGGGCGCGACCAGATCCAGCGGACCGTCCTTCGCCGTCAATTTCCGGGCGAGCTCGGCGCCAGTGAGCGACGGGTCGCCGGCGGCGAGCCAGCGGCGCGCGATCGTGGCGCAGGTGATCGTCTCGCCGACGGCATCGACCGCGCGGTCGCCTTTAGCCTTCAGCACGACGTTGAGCGTCATCGGTAGCCGCGGCGACGCCGCATCGGTGGTCTCGAGCACGGCCGTGCGGGTCAGCCGGTAGAGCAGCCTGATCTCGCCGCAATGCCCTTCGTCGAGATAGGCGCGATCCATGCGGTTGACGATGCCGGAAAGGACGAAGCGCGTATCCGGCGAATAGAGCAACGCGCGGTCGAACAATTGGAAGTCAAACGACGTTCCGACGCCAATCGTCTCGTTCGGCAGACCCGCCTTGTGGCTTGCGATGTACCGCTCGAATTCAGCATCGAGCGCCTGTCGGACCGCGGCCATCGACGGCAGCGCGAACAACTGCTCGTTGGTCAGCGGCGCGTTTGCGGATCGCGGCGGCTCAAGAATGCGGCCGAGGCCAAACCGGCCCAGATCCAGTTCGCGCAACGCCAGAGGATCGAGGATCGCCGTGCCGCGCTCCAGCGCCGCGGTTTGCGCTGCGCGCGCGGGCAAAGCGCAGCAAAGCAGAACCAATGTCGTTCCAAGAACTCGCAATGCGGGGCTCATGCCCCACTAACACCGCGCCAACACGCCTATTTCAAGCAGAAAGGCGCTTCACATCGCGGTGAAGCGCCTTGGTATTGTCGTTTTGGACTAGCGTTGCTTAATCAGGCCCTTGCTGGTCACGACCACCCAGCGGCCGTCCTGGCGGCGGATCGCGTCGATCCGGCCGAGGCCGGGAACGGAGTCGCCGGCATAGACTTCGTAGGATCCGCGCCGATTTTCAATCAGCGCGCCGCCGTAACCGACATCGGTCAGGACCCAGCCCTCGACCGCCGGCAGCTTGCCGACTTCGACCTTGGGTGCGGTCGCAGCAGGTGCCACTACCGCCGGGGGCGGTGCGATCGAGGCGGTAACTTCCTTTGCTGCAACGGGTGCGGCCGGAGCAGCCGCCGGCGCCACGCGAAGCTTGTCCACGGCCTCGCCAAGCTTGGCGAGTTTCGCGGCAGGCTCGGCTTGCGCCTTCTCGAGCTTGTCGAGGCGGTCGCTGGTCTTGTTGATCTGGGTAATACCCGTCCTGGAGGTGCGTTCGAGATCGGCCTTGAGCGCGAGCATATCGGCGTCGATCCGCGCCATGGCGGCTTCGAGCGCAGTGTTCGCAGGCGAGGTCGCCTCCGCCATGCCGACAAGATGTCCGAAACCCGCGCTCGCCAGCGCGCCGCCGAGCGCGCCCGCCATTATTGCCAGCGCCAAGGCGGCCGCCACCGCGGCAAACCGGCGCTTGGGCTTGGTCGCTTCAACCTTGGGCGCTTCGGCCTTGGTCACTTCAATCTTGGGCGCTTCGGCTTTGGTTACTTCAATCTTGGGCGCTTCGACTTTGAGCTCGTCTACCTTGGGGACCTCGTGGTCGGGCGCGATCGGGGGAGAATCGACGACGCTTATTTCCGGCGCGGAAGCCGTAACCGGCGCGCTGTTTGCATCGGATGATAGGGAACCGGACGGCCCGACACTGAGGGAACCGGTTTCACCATTGGTCTGCTCGGCCTGCTGTTCGCTCACGGTCAAAATCTCCAGAATAGATTGACCATTTGGTAACTTTCACTCCTTGCGAAATCGTTACTGCGGCCCCGTTTCAGGCCGTCTTACCGAAATTTTAGGAGCTCTTCCGGTCCGGCTTTGGTTTGCTGCCCTGCGGCAAACCGCGACGGCTCCGTTTGCGCCGGCGTATTTCAGGACTAACATGGTGTCGGGACGAGTGTGGCGGTTCAGCAGTCCGCTTCAATGTTGCCGCGAGTTCGCCAAGCGAACTTCGGATTCGGGACACTAGCCAGAAAGCCGGGGCGCCATGGCGATCGAAAAATGCATCAACGAATTCGGCGTCGACGACGTCATCTTTGAGGAAGGCTCGACCGGGCGCGAGCTGTTCGTCGTGCTCGACGGCAAGGTCGATATCGCCAAGGTCAACGGCGCCAACAAGACCGTGATCGTGACGCTCGGCAAGGGCGAATTCTTCGGTGAGATGGCCGTGATCGACGGCTCTTCGCGCTCGGCCACCGCAATCGCCGCCGCGCCAAATACCCGCGTGATGCGGATCAATCATGCGCGCTTCGTCTACCTGGTCAGCCAGCAACCGGCGTTTGCGCTGATGATCATGGACGCGCTGAGCAAACGCTTGCGGGCGTCCAACGCCGTCACCTTCCGGACCCCGGCGAACCCATGAGCGACCGCAGGCCAAGCCCATTCAAGACTTTGCTCGACAGCGACGTCTGCTCCCTGATCCTGGCGGCGCCGGACGTTTACCAGATCCGCTTCAAGAACCGCGCGGCGAACGCCTATCTCGTGGTCGGCAGCAGGCGGACCATCATGATCGATGTCGGGCTGTCGACCAACTATCCGCATTTGCTGACCTGCCTCAAACATGTCGGCATCGCGCCTGATAAGATCGACATGGTCGTGCTCAGCCACGAGCATCTCGATCATATCGGCGCGGCCTATCATTTCGGCGGGCGCGCGTTGATCGCCGCGCATCGGCTCGCCGCCAACAAGATCATGCTGCGCGACGACTTCTCGATGCTGCGCAAGATGTTCAACGAGCCGAACGTGCCGATCAATGTCGATATCTGGCTCGAAGAAGGCAATCTGATCGACCTCGGCAATTTCCGCCTCACCGTGATGTACACGCCCGGCCATACCTCGGCCTGCATCAGCCTGTTCGATCATGAAAAGGGGCTGTTGTTCGCCGCCGACACGCTGATGCCGGGCGGCGTGATGGGCGGTGTATTCGGCTCGGGCTCCATCGCCGACTACATCCAGTCGCTGGAGCGGCTGAAGGGCCTGAATTCCAAAATCCTGTTGTCCGGTCATGGCCGCCTGTCGGATACGCCGCAGGACGACGTGCGGATCGCGATCCAGCGGTCGCATGGCCTCTTGGAGGATACCGCGCAATTGTTCGACGCGCTGGACGCGCGCTCGAACTTCGAGCCGATCATGCAGTCGGTGCGCGACCTCAACAAGCTCGACGATAACTGACGCCCGATCCGGCGGCGCCTTAAGCGCATGGCTGCCGTTTGACAAACCGCCCAGCTGCCTGTTCAAAGGCAGCAACCGGCAGCGTAGATGAAATGGGGAGAAACGAGCCATGAAGTTTTACGACTCGGTCGGGCCAAATCCGCGCATCGTCCGCATCTTCATGGCCGAAAAGGGCATCGAAATGCCGAAGCAGACCGTCGATCTGCGCGGCGGAGAAAACCGGCAAGAAGCGCACCTGAAGCGCAATCCGCACGGCCAGATGCCGACGCTCGAGCTCGATGACGGCAGCTATCTCTCGGAGATCACCGCGATCTGCGAATATCTGGAGGAGAAGCAGCCGAGCCCAGCGATGATCGGCGCGACGCCGGAACAGCGCGCCGAGTGCCGGATGTGGACCCGGCGCGTCGATCTAAACATCTGCGAGCCGCTCGCCAATGGTTACCGGTTCGGCGAAGCGTTGAAATTCTTCGAAAAACGGATTCCGGTCGTGCCCGAGGCATCGCCCGGCCTCAAGATGATCGCCGCGAACCGGCTGCAATGGCTGAACGGGCAGATGGCCGGCAAGGACTATCTCTGCGGCAAGCGTTTCACGCTCGCCGACATCCTGCTCTATTGCTGGATCGATTTCGGCGGCCAGGTCGGCCAGCCGCTCGATGCTGCCAATGGCAATCTTGTCGCCTGGTTCGCGCGCGTGGCAGAGCGGCCAACGGTGAAGGCGTAACGTCATTGCGAGGAGCGCTACGACGCGCGTTGGTGCTGTTTCAATTTTCAAAGAGCAAAAGAAGAAACGAATCCACCCATCCTGCCCCGCGTCGGCGACGATCGCGAGCGCCCTCAGAGGAGCGGGGAGTCTGAAGCGCACGGGAAGATTGCCTCACTTCTCTCAGGACAACTAATGTAGCCGCAACGAGAACCGGATCCGAGAGAATAGTGACCGAAGTGAATCTAACCGGCGAGCACATACCAGCGATTGCGAAGCGAGCTTTGCCCCCGCGCAACGCGATACGATGGGCCGCGCGTTTCGATTCCCATGATATCGCGACCGTCGTGCTCCTGGCCGCCCTCGTCGTCGTCGCACTGTTTACTTACACGGACTATGCGATCTCGAACGATGAAGGCGTGCAGTACCACTACGGCGAATTGATCGTCGCCTATTATACCAGCGGCCTCAAGGACCAGAGCGTGTTCGGCTTCCAGAACCTTTATCTCTATGGAGGCCTGTTCGACATCATTGCCATCGCCCTCAGTCATATGGTCCCGATCGATCCGTACGACCTGCGCCATATTCTGTGCGCGCTGATCGGCATCGGCGGGATTGGCGCGGCCGCCGCGACGGCACGGCTGATCGCCGGTCCGCGCGCGGGCCTGATCGCTGCGATCAGCCTGACGTTATGCGGCGCTTGGTATGGTTCAATGTTCAACCACACCAAGGACATTCCCTTCGCTGCCGCGATGATCGCAGCGACGCTGTTCCTGATCCGCATCGCGCGAGCCCTGCCCTCGCCCCGCGTCGTCGACATTGCAGCGTTCGGACTTCTTGCCGGAGCCGCACTCGGCACGCGAGTCATCGGTTTGCTGCTAGTAATATACGCCGGCCTTGCGATCGTCCTGTACCTGCCTCGGCCCTGGCTAGGCCACAGCCGCACCCAGTTGCGCTTCGCGGTCAGATCATTCGTATGGATGCTGCCGGCGCTGACGCTCGCCTATGTCATCATGATCCTCGCCTGGCCCTGGGCGGCGCTGGCACCGCTCAATCCGATCCGCGGCCTGCTTGCATTCTCCGAGTTCAACTACTCCATCCGTACGTTCCTGGTCGGCCAAATCTACGAGATGGCGAACGTCCCGCGGTCTTATGTGCCGATCTACATTGCGATCCGCGTGCCGCTGCTCACGCTATTGGGCGCAGCGTTGGCGATGATTTCGGTACAATTGCTGGATCGGGCATCGGATCCTGAGCGGCGGCAACACAGGGAGATCACCCTGGTTTCGCTGATGGTGATCTTTCCGCTGGCCTGCCAGGTGATCTGGCACGGCCCCGCCTTCACCGGACTGCGTCACTTCCTGTTTTTGATCCCCCTGCTGGCGGTCCTGGCAGGTATCGGTCTCGACAAGGCTGTTGCGGCGCTCGAGACGCGCGGTCGCATGGTCGCCTCCGGCGCGCTCGCCACCATCGCGGCCTGCTTCCTTTGGGACGCAGTGACCCTGGTCAGGCTGCATCCCTACGAAAACCTGTTCTACAACTCTTTGGTCGGAGGTCTCGAGGGGGCATCACGGCGCTATGACCTCGATTATTGGTTCAGCAGCATGCCCGAGGCGATCAATCAGCTGGAAGCCTATTTGCGACGCACCAG
>Ga0210408_10004380_pt1 | contig 12619 bp, 13 predicted proteins | sample IncBWH4MmetaG_FD_155471 | JGI IMG/M metagenome (GOLD analysis project Ga0210408, IMG submission 155471) | Forest soil microbial communities from Barre Woods Harvard Forest LTER site, Petersham, Massachusetts, United States - Inc-BW-H-4-M | ecosystem: Environmental > Terrestrial > Soil >...
GTTTGGGTGCTTGCTGGCGAAGAGAGTTCCCGCGAACAGGCTGAAGACGGCTGTTGCCATGGTGGCAATATTTGCAGGATTGCAACTGGTGTGGACCGGGAGCCGTACGCTCGCCGCAAGGCGCGCGACGAACACCGCGAAGATCACAGGACTGGCAGGTGCCGTCCATGCGCGCTAAGCAACTTTATTTCACGAAAAGAATTTCTTCCAGTTGGATTGTCGAGGGAGCCGACCGGAGGGCCGTCGCCTCCGGCTAGAGTTATTACAGCTACTTCCACTACTCCTCCAAACAAGGTAAATAAAGAAGCAATGGTCTGTCTATCCTTTTCGTGCGAGCGCGGCTAACTCCTGATTGAGGAGCTATGGGGAAGTTATCCCAGTAAACGCGACCGCACCATTACTTCCGGCTTGCCGACTTCGGCCAGAACTTTGTGTTTCGCTCCCCGGGGAGTAGAGTGTCAAGCGATTCTAGGAAAACGAAACGTATGCAACCGGGCTGCTCGTAATGAATTCTGAAACACTTCTTCAGAGCTCCTCGAGCGTGAGTACTCTCATTACCTCATTTTCAGCTTGACAAGTCTGAACTGACGGGCGCAGAGTCATTGCCACTCTCCCTTTTTCCCGTGTTTTTTCTCATGGTTTTTCGGCAGCTATTTTCGGGACCCCGGGCCGTTACCCTCCAGTGAGCACAATCGATTTATGTGCGCTGGCGAGTAGAAGGAGAACAACAATGGACGAACAAGATTCTATTTCATGGAAAAAGCTTCACCAGAAATCTGTGAGCCGGCGCAACCTCATTCGTGGGGCAGCAGGCACTGCCGCCGGGGCCGGACTCTTGCTTGGCTCTGGACTGCGGTTGTCGGCGCTCGCGGACGACGACGATGAAGAGAATCGCAAAAAGTGCAAGGCCGTTCCCCGGCCCATCCCTCATATCTCGACGCCCCCGGGCGCACACTTCTTCTTCCCTGGCCCAGTTGATGCCAATCCGGCGACCAGCCCCAATACGGGCCACGACCCGTCGATCATCACCGACTTCAGCGGGGTGATCGCCAACGCCGATTTGGTTTTCTCGGGTATGGGCACAAACCTCAACACGGGCGCAAGCGCCAAATACGACTTCCACGCCGACATGCGCTTAATGGACGGCATCTTCGTCGGACTCGACAGCGAGCGGCACCGCGCATCCATAGGATTCATATGATTGGACAGCTTGGGGGCGACTCCCGCCACCCCCAATGGGAGCCCGTTGGGCTTTCACTCGTATGACCCGGGAATCGCGGCTGGTTCTCTCGTTTTGTGGGGTACTCCGTTCCCCGAGGGCAGTGGGAAAGTGGACATTGACGGCGGGACTGCGGAGTTGCTGGTCCACAATGTCTGCCTGTTTGACGCTTTCACGGTCCCTAACAGTTTTGACCCGACGCACGCGCTGGGGATCTTCAGCGCCATCATTAACTCGATGAAAATCGAATGGAGCGGAGTGACCCGGAGCGTCCTAGGATTCAAAGACGCGACGAACAAATTCCGCGGCGACTTTTTCGAGTGCTCGGCAAAGATTGCCGTCTCTGCCACCACGCCGAAGGATACCGGACACGGCTTCCACTTCGAATCCGACCCGGCAACGACGCACACCAACTTCGCGCAATTCGGCACCGAACACAACGGCATGTTCTTCTGAACCACTCAGGCCTCTTCGCACGGAGGGACGAGGAAAGATAACTTTCACGGCGGGCGAGGAGCGATACCCCGCTCGGCGTGGCGTTGTCTAGTGATTCTGCCAAGGCGAAAGCAGCCTATCAGGACTTCCTCACACTCTGGAAACACGCCGACTCCGACATCCCCATCCTGAAAGAAGCCAAAGCGGAGTACGCAAAGCTGCAATAAATCACGGACCTGGTAACCGGTTTCTGATTGGCGGAGATTGCTTGGACTATCACGTGTCAGCGCCCTTTGTATTGCATCGGGTTACTCAGAAAAGTCCGGTTACTGCCGACCACACACCCAGAATCATCGCATCCGCCTCCCACTCATCAAGGGTGAGATCTGAGCTGCAAGAAGCACAGGCGGGACGTCTGTGAAGAGGTTGACACCTTTACACCTTCGCCCAATACTTTGCACACTGGAGGGTACCGCATGAGCGTGGCAGACCGATCTTTCTCCCGGCGAGGTATCTTCAAGACTCTGGGAGTGATGACTGGTGGAATCACTCTTGGTCGATGGCTAGGATCGAGCGCCGTGGCGGCTCAGGAGCCGGTTCAGACGAAAGCGATGGAGACTTTCACTGGGCCCAGCGCGAACCCACATTGGAATTCAGTTGGTCCCTATGTTGCGGAACCGCAAAAGGTGCCCTTGATTCTGCTGACCGATCGGCCGGTTCAGCTAGAAACCCCGCGCCATTATTTTCGTACTGCATTCACGCCCAACGAAGCGTTTTACGTGCGCTGGCACCTCGAGGGCATCCCCAACGCAGTGGACCTAAAAGACTGGAAGCTGCAGATCGAGGGGAACGTCAACAATCCGCTTGCCCTGAGCCTGCCTGAACTGATGCAGAAGTTCAAACCAGTCTCGCTCGCGGCAGTGAATCAGTGTTCAGGGAATAGCCGCAGCCGCCTGCAGCCACGCGTGCCTGGAGGGCAATGGGGCAACGGCGCAATGGGGAACGCGATGTGGACTGGAGTCCGGTTGCGCGAGCTTCTCGATGTGGCCGGTGTAAAAAGCGGCTCTCTTCAAGTGCAGTTTCAAGGCCTGGAGACCGGACAGGGGCCCAAGGGCCTCGGATCAAATCTCTTTCTCAAATCTCTTGATCTTGGGAACGCTGTCCTGGACGAATGCATCGTTGCGTACCTGATGAACGGCGAGCCGCTTCCCATGCTCAATGGGTTTCCGGTGCGGCTGGTCGTTCCCGGATATTTTGCAACCTACTGGACCAAAAGTCTGACGTGGATTCGCGTCCTCAACTCACCGGACGAAAATTTTTGGATGAAGACCGCATATCGGATTCCCGATACACCGCGGGGAAACACCAACCCGGAGGATATGAAGGCAGGTAAAGTGAAAACGGTTCCCATAGAACGGCTCCCTGTCCGATCTTTCCTCATTTGGCCCGATGGCACTTCGAAGATTCCTGTGGGGATGAACATCAGGCTGCAAGGCATCGCGTTCAGTGGATTTGGCCGCGTGAACCGCGTGGAAGTTTCGGAAGATGGCGGAAAAACCTGGCTTCCGGCGGAACTTGGCGAGGACCATGGCCCGTACTCGTTCCGCACCTGGGGAATGTCGTGGACGGCAAAGTCGCAAGGACGTCGTACCTTGGCAGTGCGTGCAACGGACGAAAAAGGCAGCGTGCAACCCGACGAGCCGGTCTGGAATGCAGGGGGATACCTCTGGAACATGATCGAGCGGCAGGAAATTGTCGTCGGAAAAGCAAGCTAACGGGAGAACGATGATGAAGAAGAGAGTCCTCGCGATCTTTCTTGTCATATGCGGACTGATGGTGGTCGCTGTTGTATTCGCGGATTTGAAAAAAGGCTATTATCGTCCCGCAGAACTCGGAAGCCTGCGACAGACGGCGCTCATCGAACTTTCGCCGGACTCGAACTACCAGGTTTCTGCTTACCCAGTGCCTGGTGCAGATCTCGTCCCTGGGGATGGCCGCCAGGAGGTCCAGACTTATTGCAATACCTGCCACAGCCCTATCTACGTCACCATGCAGCCGCCATTACCCACTGCGACGTGGGAAGCCGAGGTAAACAAAATGAACAAAGCTTATGGCGCAGCGATCCCCGAGGACACCACACAGAAAATCATCCGGTATCTTCAGGCTCACTATACGGTCGAGAACCGCACCCCTTGAGAGTTCGCTCCTTGGGAAGCCCGCTTCTGAGCAGTTGATAGCTGCAGGGGCGCTTGCCGCCGATTGCGCCCCGATTACGGGCAACCCTTCAATCCGGAAGTTAGAAGACTTCCTCGTTAACTTCCGGGTAGCCCGTGAATCAAACCCAATGTCGAGTGCGCTGGCAATCAGTCCTGTCTCCTCATGACTCTTATTGCATGGCGATTCCGTGCGGGCGTGCAGGCCCGGTTTCAAATGCCCCCAAAGCTGAACGGTTCATGGACGAGCTTCGTAGACGACGTTAAAGGGTGTTTCCGCGGCTCGCCGGAAACGACTGAAGCCTGCGGCGGTGACCACCTCGCGAATACGCTTTTCGCCGGACTGCGCGCCTAAGCACAGCGCAACTTCCTGTGAACGCGAACAGGGCGTGCACAACAAAGTTGAAAAAGAGTAGTACACCCGGCCGACGGGATTCAGATTGTCTTTTAGTTCATCGTGAGCAAACGGTTCGACGATCATCCATGTGCCGTCCTTGCTAAGTGAATTGCGTACATGGGTAGCGGCGCCGACCGGATCACCCATATCGTGCAAACAATCGAACACGGTGACCAAGTCGTAGTCTTTGCCCGGAAATCCTTTGGCCTTCGCGACGCCAAAGTTGAGGCGAACCTCGAGACCCTCTTTAGCGGCGGTTGCGCGGGCGCCCTCGATGGATTTGTCGTGATAGTCAAAGCCAAAGAATTGCGATTTTGGGAAGGCTTTAGCCATCAGCACGGTGGACGCACCCTTGCCGCACCCAACATCGGCGACGCGCGCGCCTGCCTCGAGCTTAGCCTGGACGCCGTGCAGGGAAGGAATCCAAGAACTGACAAGGTTTGCTGCATAGCTTGGCCGAAAGAATTTCTCGCAGCCATGAAACACATCTTCATCATGCTCATTCCAACCCATCCCTGCGCCAGATCGGAAGGCCTCGGTAATCCTGGGAACTGCGGCCAGAGCGCCCAGGGCCAATTGGAAGGCTCCGGGAAGATAAGCGGGACTATCTTCGTTCGCCAGCGTAAATGCCTGCTCTTCGCTCAGACTGAACTTGCGAGTCTGCTCGTTATAGGTGACGTAGCCGCCCGCAGCTTGTGAGCTCAGCCATTCGCGCACATAGCGTTCATCTGTTCTGGTTTTAACGGCCAATTCGGCTGAAGTCAGCGGGCCTTCGGCGAGAGCCTTGTACAACCCCAGCTTTTCGCCAATCACCACCATGCCAGAGTGGACAGCCGCGCCGAGATCCCCAACGAATTGCCCTACGAACACATTCAGTTTGTCCATATCGAGTGCCATTCTAACTCTCCTTTGTAAATGCGATTTCTTTGACTCTTCGTTCAGTGATGCTTTATTGCGGGCTTTTCTCGATGCCGCTCGCTTGGGTTAGGCCCAGGAAGCGATCGCGTCGCTTCCTGGAGCTTGTTAGCGTGCTCACCTGAAGTGCGCGAGTAGCGACTACTTACTCTTGCTGGGGTCGTCGTCGGGATTGACGTAGTTGAACTGAAGCGGAGATTGTCCGTGGACCTGCACAATGGTTTCTCCGGAGGCCATGGCATAGTGGTGCATGTTGGGGTCGAGGAAGGCAAAGCTCCCGGCAATGAACGCTTTCATCTTGCTGGGGTCAAACTCATCGCCCATGCCGACTTTGAACGTCCCGGAAATGATCGTGACGTTTTCCCGGTTCGGGTGCCAGTGGGGCGCGATACGGAACCCATCTGGCATCTTCAAGCGAATCGTGAAGTCGCCGGTAGAGGCGGTTGGGTCACCTTCGAGTACGGCAAACTGCGCACCAGGACGCACAACGGGCGGTGCTGCCCCCCAGGAAATGGTAGCCGGGGTGAATGCGTTCTTTTCGTGCGAGTTATCGTGCGCGTCGCTGGTGAATGCCAGCCCCGCCCAAGAGAATATTCCAGCCACTGCAAGAGTTAGGAACAAGTATCGTTTCATTTTCGAGCCTCCGTCGTTCGCCGTTCGGTATCGAACTGTGGGAATCATGTCTTGAGCGGAGGGCTATTCCAATGAAGAACAGATACCGTTTGCCTATCCTTTCCATATCGTCGCAAATTGCTGATTCTTAGGGGATAATCTCCTTTGAGGGCCTGATGCGACGGACGAAATCGGCAATCGGCGAGATCGAACTGGACCTGGGGCGTTATGAGCTTCGCCGCAAAGGTCAGCGAGTCAAACTCGCAAAGAAACCGATGGAACTGCTGATTTTTCTGGTGAGCCGCCGAGAACAGTTGGTTTCGCGACAGGAGATCGTAAGCAAATTGTGGGGTTCGGATCTGTTCATCGATATCGAGCCCAACATCAACAATATTGTGCGAAAAATCCGCACTGCTCTGGGTGACGATTCCGCTAAGCCTCGTTTTCTGGAAACCGTCGTGGGCAAAGGTTACAGATTTGTCGGACCAGTGAGAGTGCTGGACGCGCGTTATCCACAATCCGGTTTTGGAGCGGGTGTTGTGCGCGCAGCTGTCCCGGAAAAGACGGGCGGGCGGAGCGAGCGCACTTCGCTGGCCGTCTTGCCCCTGATGCTTCTCGGCAAGGCCACGGACGACAATGGCGTGTGCCTGGGGTTTGCCGATGCACTGGTCGCGCGCCTCGGGAATTTGACGGGCGTGGACGTCCTGCCAACTTCAGCAGTGCTGAGTGTGCCGGCGGGGATGACACCTGCGGAGGCCGCTTCGCGACTTGGGGTGCGTTTTGCCGTTCACGGCGGCATTCAAATGTCCAAGGGCCTTTGGCGCCTCTCATTGGAAATGTTCGACACGCATCTGCAAACTGTTTGCTTCACAAGGAAGCGCGATCTGGACCTCAACCGCCTATCCGACCTCGAGGACGAGATCGCCAAGCAAATCGCCATGGCACTGAACCGGCCGTTGGGTCCAGCGATAGTTCAACGCTCCCCACGCTATAGCAAGGACCCTATGGCTTATGCGGAGTTCATGCGGGGTTACAAGCTCAGCTCCTCTGGCAATCCAGCGATGCTGGACGAAGCTGCTCGGCACCTGAGCAATGCGGTTGCTAGAGATCCTGCATTTTCCCTGGCGCATGCCGCACTTTCCGTGGTCTGCGCGACTCGTCACTTTGAACTTGATCCATCGAGCGCGTGGTGGGAGAAGGCCGAGTTTCACTGTTGCCGCGCGCTGGACCTGGATCCGGATTTGCCCGAGGGGCACGTCGCCCGCGCGTTTCTCTTTTGGGGGCCGTCCAGGAACTTCCAGCACCGGGAAGCGATTGACGAACTCAAGCGAGCCTTGGCTCTGCAGAGCAATCAGCCCCAAGCGTACAACCGTCTGGGCACGATCCTGGCCCACATCGGGCTACTCGAGCACGCCCGTGAAATGTACGAGCGGGCACGGCCATTTCATCCCAGAAAAGCTGTTAGTCACAGCATCGTGCAAGTGTACGCTTGGAACCAGGAATACGACTTGGCACGCGAGGAAATCGAAGCTTGGCGTGCCGAGAATCCAGAGAACAAGTATCCTGTGTACTTTGCTGTTCAACTGGCCTTGCTGACAGGAGATTTGAAAGAAGCAAGAGCCTTGTTGGACGAAGCGGTTCAGTTATTGCCGGAAGAACCGCTCATTGTCAGTTTGGAGGGCGTCTATTACGCGTCGACTGGATCAGCGGGAAAAGCGCTGGACTGCCTGACGACGGCTTGTGCGAGCCCAAAATCCTTTGGGCATGCGCACCACAGCTACTACCAAATCGCGTGCATACTTGCATTGTTGGAGCGGCGTCAAGCTGGGTTTGAGTGGTTGGAGCGGAGCGTCACTAGTGGGTTCGCGTGCTGGCCTTTTTTCCTCAAGGACCCTCACCTAAAAAACTTACGCGAGCTACCAGAGTTTGAGGTTCTGGTGAGCTCGTTGCAAGCCAAGTATCCCGACCATCTCGGATTACTTTAGAGGGACGCGCCTTCGCGTACCGCATCGACAAAATAGACAGGAAGCGCGCGCCCTTCCCGATTCCCATCCGCACTGAGTAGTCGCACTGCACATAGAAGTGCCCTACGACCTTCCTCATACCGGGCGTATGGTCGGCCAACCGGAGTAATAGTTTGAATCGGGCCTGCTGGAATTACTACCGAGTAGCCAGGCGGCCTTGCGGCCGCCCGGCCCTCTCAGAACTGGGCGTGAAGGTTTTCCTTCACCCAGCTCAAGCCCTTCGAACGCCTCTTTAGGGGAGACGCGGTTTTGAAACGGAAAGACACTGACGATGAACCCGGTCATGGCACTCGGGATGAAGTAAAACGCAGTTCGTAGCACCAGTGGAACCGCCCTTCACACGGGGGACGCAGTAATGAAGGCGCCAGCCTGTGAGCCGGGTGATTTTTATGTTGCACTGGGTGCAGAGTCCACGTTGTTCATACCAGAGAGAGCGAAGAGTGCGGGTACCGCGAAACGTCTCCAGCATGTGAGCCCCTTCCCGTTCTTCGAAGTAGGTTTCATAGGTTGGATCGTACGGGTTCGCTTCGCCTTTAACCTTGACGTGTCGTTTGATGGGAGTGCTCTTGGCGTAGTACAGCCAGACTTTAGTCGGCCGTCCTTCGTCATCGCAGGTTTCACCGAAGAAGGACCAGTCACGATTCCCGCACCGGTCAAAGTATTTCGGTTTGAACCAGCGCGGGCTTTTGTTCGGGTGTCTTCGTCGTGCCCATCTCCATAGACTAGAGAAGAGGGTGTGATCAACGCGTCCGAATGTGCGTTTGCTCACCACGTGCCGATGATAGTTCGCCCAACCGCGAATCTTGGGGTTGAGGTGATCAATCAGATCGGCGGCAGACACGCCATGTGCGTCTTTGATGATTCTTCGGATGCCCTTCAGGAAGGTTCCAACATTCTTCTTAGAAGGCTTGATGAGCAGTTTTCCGTTAGGATACCTGCGCACACTTTGTCCGAGGAAATCAAAGCCGTGCTCCACGTGCGTAATGACGGTCTTTGTCGGAGAGAGTTCAAGACCTCGTTCTTGCAGGAAGTGCTCGACCAGGGGCTTGATTTCTCCTTCCAGTAATTCTTTCGATTTACTGGTGATGACGAAGTCATCCGCGTAACGGACGAGATTGACACAGGGTTTCTCACCTCCAAGGGACTTGAGACGTTTTCCTGCTGGATACTTTTCCTGCAGGAGTCGTTCAAGTCCGTCCAGCGCGCAGTTAGCGAGCGCAGGAGAGATAATGCCACCCTGGGGAGTCCCGTCCGTCGTATCGTGCAGGGCGTGTTTTTCCATGTACCCAGATTTCAACCACTTTTGGAGAATGACTCGGTCCATCGGGACGTGAGCCAAAAGCCAATCGTGCGAAATTTTGTCGAAACAGCTTTTGATGTCGCCTTCTAGAATCCACTGCGTGTTTGCGCTTCTCAGTGCTTTGAAACACTGTTCCATCGCATCGGCGCAGGACCGCTGCTGACGAAACCCATAAGAGTTTTTATCAGCAGTAGTTTCCACAACGGGGGCGAGTGCAAGCAGATACAATGCTTGCTGCGCTCGATCCTTCATCGTGGGAATTCCGAGCGGGCGCATCGTTTTGCCATCTGACTTGGGTATATAGACACGCCGCAGGGGTTGAGACCGATAACCCCTGCGCTTTAGTGCATGTACTGCCTGGGTCTTCTTCTCTGGCGTGTCCCAAATTTCTTGGTCCACACCGGGGGTTTTCTTGCCATCGTTTTCCGTCACTCGTCGAACGGCAAGAACTTTGCCGCTGTAGGAGTGGGTCAGCAAACGTTGCAGGGCTCGCATCCGGCCCCATCTGCTTTCCTTCGTGGCCTGCACGATACGCACTTGGAGTCGGCGAACGTTGCGGTGAATGGCTGGCCAATGGATGGCATACCATTCCGCCGCTTCGCGTGAGACCGCACCAACAGCTTGCGCTGTCGTCATCTGCTTTGCCTCATGAGCCGATTAGTCAAGTTCTCTCGTGTGAAGCACCGTAAAGGGAAGTCAGCCCGCTTTCGCGTCCGGTGATGTTGTCGATGATGCTGACGCAACCGATATCCACTCCATTACAGAGTGGCATTCGCTTTCTCCCTCATCTGTTATCCGCACCGCTATCGGTCCATCTTGCGATGGACTTTCCCCTTGCGGGGAGCGATGTGGATTTACCCTGTTCCGTGGGAATGACACGATAGGTTAGGTCTGTTCTATGCGCCGGCAGTGTTGTTTACCCATGAACGAGAACCCGGAAGCCTCGGTACTCACTGCAAAAAGAGCCGCTCAGCATGTTAGGCTCTCTCGAGCTAACGACGCTTGCGAACATTTGTGTATTCTGACCCTGCTACCAAGCCTAGCCCCTCTCCACCTTATGCTGGCAGATACACCGTGGCCTCACGGTTTCGGTGCCACTCTTACGAATGTGGGTCCATTGTCCGAGGGCTTCGAACGGTCTGTTGCCTCGCCGCTCCAACCTCGTAGGCTATGTGCGATGGGACGCACAGTCTGATCGATTTCCTCCTTGCCAGACAATCATTCCAACAGCTTTCAGGTCGCAATCCGGGTTGCCCGTCACACGACCAGAACCAACTGCAATCCCTGCACCATGACGAGGAGTGAGGTGGAAAAGGCCGCAACAACAATCGGCCAATGAGCTACTGGAATGATGATTGGAGCGGGGTGCGTGTCCGACATAGCTCTTATGATGAGGTCTGTCTGAATAATCGCTTGTTACGATCCGTCTTTCTTATCTTAATTACTAAATTTTTGCTTGACATCCCCGAGGTGGCGGACGCAGAGTTGCTTCACTTTTTCCATTCCCTTCTCCAATTGTTTTTTCGTCTGCCTTCTTGGAAAGGATTTCCGGCCCCCGTGGCGGACAAAAACGGCAATGAGCGAAGTGCACTAAGAGAGGTTATATGAGCGAAAACCAGGCGAAGAAACACTCCGAGGAGATTCAAGATCGGTTGGATAGCAACGCGGAGGCTCAGGATTCCGGAACGAACTCGACGTCTAATTCCCTGAGCAGGCGCTCGTTCTTGGGTCGTGCCGGAACTTCTACTGCTATCGCGGCCGCAAGTGTCGGCTTTCCCGCGTTGTTATTAACTGAAAATGTCGAAGCTCGCGGCTTCGCCCGCATCACTGACCACGACGACGACGAGGATGATTCATCGCGTAAAGGGCGATCTTTTCAAATTCGGGTGGAGGCGGCGACTGCCGAACGCAAGGTTCCAACTCCACCCCAGATCAACAACGGCGACGAAGCCCGGTATCACAACTTTATCGGTAATTATTCTCAGGGTCTGCCCCACGACAGCATCGGCGAAGTTGATCCGGCCGCGTACCGCGCGCTGTTGACGGCGGTGAAGACCGGCGATCCTGACGAGTTCGCGGAAATTCCCCTCGGCGGAAATGTGAAGCTCGCTGGCCCTCAGGGAGGGTTGGCTTTTGATCTGGAAGGCACCGATAGCGGGCAACTGACCATCCCGCCCTCACCTGCCCTGGCCAGCGCGGAGCGGGCAGGCGAGATGGTAGAAGACTACTGGATGGCCTTAGCCCGCGACATCCCCTTCTCTCAATACGGGAATGAGCCAATTACCGCAGCGGCGATCATCGACCTCAACAAACTGTCCGACTTCCGAGGACCGAAAGTGAACGGCAAGGTCACGGCGGGCACTTTGTTCCGCGGTTCTACACCGGGCGACTTGATCGGGCCCTACATGTCTCAGTTTTTTTTCCTGCCGGTGATCTTTGGAACGCTTAGCATCGCGCAGAAGTACAACACCTACGTCGCTGACAAAGATTATCTTACAGACTTCACGTCGTGGCTGCAGGTGCAAAACGGGCAGGGGCCTTTCCCAGCCAACGCCATTTCGCCTATTACCACCTACCTCAAGAACGGTCGCGACATCGGGGCCTGGGTCCATCTGGACTTTGCCTACCAAGCTTATCTGTTCGCGTCACAGTGGCTTCTAGGAAACAAGGCACCTTTCAATCCGGGGAACCCATACCTCAAAATAGCGAATCAGGCGGGGGTTCAAACCTTCGGACCTCAACATATTCAAGATTTGCTAGGCGAAGTCTCGAACCGGGCGCTCAAGGCCATGTGGTATCAGAAGTGGTTTGTGCACCGGGCCTTGCGACCTGTGGCGTACGGAGGCCTTGTCCACAACACGATCACGGGAGTGGCAAAATACCCCGTCCACAGTGACGTTCTGAACTCCGCAGCAATCGGTAAGATCTCCGCAAAGAACCCGGGCTCATACCTCTTGCCGGCCGCCTTCCCCGAAGGGAATCCGCAGCATCCATCTTACGCCGAGGGGCATGGTGTGATTGCCGGCGCTTGCGTTACCGCCCTAAAGGCCTTCTTCGACGAAACCTTCGTAATACCCAAACCGGTGGTAGCTTCCGATGATGGTCAGAGCTTATCCGCCTACACTGGTGCTGACGCAGGGCAGATCAATGTGGGCGGCGAACTGAATAAACTTGCCAACAACGTAGCCTTAGGGCGTGACATGGCCGGCGTGCATTGGCGCTCGGATGCCCAGCAAGCTTTACTGCTCGGCGAAGCGGTCACGATCAGCATCCTGCGCGACCAGCGCGCAACCTACAACGAGCCCTTCAGTGGCTTTACATTCACCAAGTTCGACGGCACGACGATCACCGTATAGTCCGCCGCTGGGCAGCCTGAAGGATTCGGGCTACCCGGCTTTCGCAATACTATAATTTCTAATCTGACGATCTAATTTCGGTGCTTGTGATTGTGGCCAGGCACCGCCACGTTCGTTAGAAGCACATTTGGATGAGTGAGGCCACAGG
>Ga0210408_10004381_pt1 | contig 12619 bp, 18 predicted proteins | sample IncBWH4MmetaG_FD_155471 | JGI IMG/M metagenome (GOLD analysis project Ga0210408, IMG submission 155471) | Forest soil microbial communities from Barre Woods Harvard Forest LTER site, Petersham, Massachusetts, United States - Inc-BW-H-4-M | ecosystem: Environmental > Terrestrial > Soil >...
CTCTCAGGAAGGGCAGCCCTTACGGGCTACGCGTGGCGCAGCCACGCCAGACCGTAAGGGCGAAGCGTGTCCGGCGTAGCCTCTTGGCGAAGACGGACTGGTGCAGCAAAGAGCCGAACCGCGCGCTACGACTGGCAGCGAGCACCGCTGTTCTCCCGATTCACAACTGTCAAACAGCTCGTCGTCATTGCGAGGAGCGAAGCGACGAAGCAATCCAGACTGCATCCGCGGATGCAGTCTGGATTGCTTCGCTTCGCTCGCAATGACGGCGGGAAACATGACGGAGCATTCCCGCGGCGCGTTTTGCGCCCGAGTGATGCATCGATCGCGTCCCTCTCAACACAGAGGGCGCAGGGAATGCCGGGCGCTCGATGCACCCGCAGCCGCGTGCGCGTTGGTAGAAAGCACACGCGTTAGTCACCACAGGTCCACCGGAACAATCCGGCATTCCCTGCACAATGGTTTGACGGCTTATCGCGCGCTCTCCCCGGTGTCCGGGCTTGATAGCCACCGTCGCCTGCGAGCTCGTCACCCGCAAGCTTGATCCCAGCGTCGGGGGATCAGGACCACGCGTCTTCGCCGTACGCATCAATGTCGCTCGTCCAGCGACACCAACGCGTCCATCGCATCCCGCCCCCAACGTCCGTGACGATCGCGAGCCGCCCCTCTGAGAGGAAAGCGGGACGGCGCGGACATACAGCTGATTTGGGTTTCCGGAAAAGCGAAATATTTTCGCAAAGGGGCTTGAAAGGCGCGAATACTTTGAACCGGTTCGCGAAACTAGTTTTTCGACGCAGGCAGGTGCGGGGCATTTGCAATCGCACGGCGTGGGATCGCGACCTCTGTCCGCTCCCGGTCTTTCGGGCCTTTCCGGACAAACTCTCTTGAAAGCAGCCATGAAACATCCATATACCATCCCAACACCATCCCATTGGATGGAAAGATCGGATGACTGTTATGGCCAACAATGTACGCGAGCTGCGCCCAAGGATCCCCGACACCGAGAAAATCACGATCAACCTTGGCTACGTCGACCTCGGTCAGATCGATCTGATGGTGCAGGAAGGGTTTTATTCGAACCGGACGGATTTCATCCGGACGGCGATCCGTAACCAGCTCGAACGGCACGCAGATGTCGTCAAGCAGTCCACGGCCCGGAACAGCCTGGACCTCGGTCTGCGGCATTTCAGCCGGGAAGATCTCGAGGCGGCGCGGCGCGCCGGCGAGATGCTGCACATCAAGGTTTTGGGGCTTGCGACCATCGCTCAAGACGTCACGCCCGATCTTGTCCGCGCCACCATTGCGTCGATCTCGGTGCTGGGCGCCCTCCACGCTACTCCCGCGGTCAAGGCCGCTCTCGCCGATAGAACGAGGTGATCAGTTGCTCAATCATGACATAGTTCGCGAAGCCACCCGCCTCACGCGCGCCGGCCAGCTGGTCGAGGCCACCGCGCTCCTGCAGCGCATGCTCCGCGGCGAGAGCGCCCCAGAACCAGCTTCTGCTGTGCCCGCGAGGCTCGGGCCACCAACCATCGACGTGAAGGCAAATGTAATCGAGGAGACGGAAAGCCGGCCTGCGCAACGTTGTTCAACTCCTCCGCGACCCAAACGCCCGGCGCGGTTCGACAGCATGAAAGGCTTCTCCAGGCTTGGCCTGCGAGGTCCGATCATGCGCGCTCCACCGTCCGCGTCGGATATCGCGCCCAAGAGCACAAGGTTCATCGAAGGCACCTTCAGCAACGCAGCGGGAAGCCGGACCTACAAGCTATTCATCCCGAGCCGTTATCAGGGAAAGCCGCTTCCTTTGATTGTCATGCTTCACGGCTGCACCCAGTCGCCCGACGATTTTGCGGCCGGCACGCGGATGAACTTCCTGGCGGAAGAGCAGAACTGCTTCGTTGTCTATCCGGAGCAGCCGAGCGGAGCCAATCAGGCCAAATGCTGGAACTGGTTTCGCACGGGCGACCAGCAGCGGGGCGGCGGTGAACCGTCGCTGATCGCGGGCATCACCCGCCAGATCATGCGCGAGCATGCGATTGATCCGAAGCGCGTCTATGTGGCAGGCCTGTCCGCGGGCGGGGCCGCTGCTGCCATCATGGCAGCGACATACGGCGACCTGTACGCGGCCGTCGGCATCCATTCCGGACTGGCTTGCGGCGCCGCCAGCGATCTTCCTTCCGCATTCATGGCGATGCAACAGGGGGGCGGGGCCGATACATCTGTGAAGGCCGGATCACCTGTGCCGACCATCGTTTTCCATGGCGACCGCGACACCACGGTGCATCCCGACAACGGCGGTCGAATTCTCGAGCGGTCGACGAAAGCGGCGAGTTCGGCAACGAAGCTGCTTCGCGGGCGCGTGCCCGACGGGCATGCCTACACGCGCACCATCGCCACCGACCGGAGCGGCCGGGTGATCTCCGAACACTGGAACGTTCATGGCGCCGGCCATGTCTGGTCGGGCGGCAGTCCCGCCGGCTCCTACACCGATCCGCGAGGACCCGACGCGACAAGGGAAATGCTGCGCTTCTTCCTCGCGCATTCGCTCCCGGGTTAATCGAGCGGGGAACTTTGAAAGCGGCGCCGGCTTTGTTCACATGACCGACCCGTTGGCGCTCAAGGCGCTACACGAGTTCATTTTGGATTGGTGCTGGAGACTTTCAGCAGCGTCTCTTGGTCGATACGCCGGAGCGGCGAGCAGCAAAAACGAACAAGTGCAAGCATCAAGTCCGACGGCTTCAAATGTTTTACGATTTCTCCTCTTCCATCGTGACGGCGACCGCGCCGATGGCGGAGAGCCGTACCTTGTTGCCTTCGACGCCGGCAACCAGGCCGCGATCGATATAGTGGTGATGGCCCTTGTGCGATCCTTCTCCGCTGTCCTTCTTGATCAGCTTGATCCGATTGCCATCGAGCTTGTCGACCGTGCCGACGTGAACGCCGTCGGCGCCGATGACTTCCATGTGCTCTTTGATGTCGGTCATGGTCTACCACTCCTTTTAATAGCTGCTGCGGTGTCGTATCGCGTGTTTTAGGCCGCCAATTGCTCTTCCGCTTTGACGTTGACGAGAGATTCGGCAAGCTTGGTAAGAGCTGAGTCGGTCGCTTTCTCTTCGTCAAGCGTCGCCTGCAGAAGCCTTGCTGCGTCAGGCATTCCAAGTTCTTCGGCCCAGGTTCGGAGAGTACCGTAGCGCGACATCTCGTAATGTTCGACCGCCTGAGCAGCGGCGAGAAGGCCCGCATCAAGCGCCGGCATTCCCTTGAAGTCTTTCATGATCTCGGCGCCCTCTTCGGTGATGCCATTGATGGCCGTACAGGTTTTCCCACGTGGCGCTTTGCCGATGATCTTGAAGACCTGATTGAGACGCCTCACCTGGCCTTCGGTCTCCCGAAGATGTTTCGTGAAGGCCTTCTGCAAATCTTTCGACTGCGCTGCCTTCGCCATTTTTGGAAGCGCTTTGAGGATCTTGTTCTCGGCAAAATAAATATCCTTGAGCGTCTCGTGAAAGAGGTCGCTCAACAGCATCGGTTTCCTGGCCATGTTCAATTCCTGTCTCGGTTGGGGGCGTCGTGTGTGTGCCGCGACAAGAGGCAGGCGGAGCAATGGTTCCAAGTTGGGAGGATATCTTTGCAAGATCGGCCGCGGCAGCCTTGCCACCGCCCGTGGTGGCTAGACTATACAAGCGGTAGCGCGATCTCGCACACGAGCCCTTGGTTGCGCCAATCAAAGCGCACCTCTCCCTTGAGCTGGCCTGCGATGATGTTTTCCACGACACGCGTGCCGAACCCGCGGTGCGTGGGCGGCGTGACTGGCGGCCCGCCCGTTTCGATCCAGCGCAAACTGAGCCGTCCGTCTGCCGTGCGCGACCAGGTGATTTCGACACGGCCATCCGCGGCCGATAGCGACCCGTATTTTGCTGCGTTGGTCGCGAGTTCATGCAAGGAGATCGCAATCGTCTGAGCCCTATTCGGTTCCAGCATCAGGGGTGGTCCGTCGATTCGCACGCGCTCCTCGGTCTGGCCGCAGTAAGGCGAAAGCTCCTGCGTGACCAGATTGTGAAGCTCGGCTCCTGTCCAGCGCGATTGCACGAACAGCCCATTGACCTGTGCGAGGGCATTGATGCGCCCTTCGATCAATTGTTTAAAATCATCAGACGTATCGGCACGAGAGAGACGCACCGTCGCCAGAACAGTGGACAAGATGTTCTTTGTTCGATGCTCGGCCTCGTGGGCGAGATTGATGATTTGCGCCTCGCTGCGTTTGCGCTCCGTGATGTCCTGGAAGCAGTTGACCGCACCGACAACGTTTCCATCGATGTCCTTGATGGCCTCGATGTCAACGAGCGCGATGCCGCGTACGCCGTCGGGTCGCTCGATGTGTACTTCCTGTTCGCGTACGGAAATACCGGTGCGCAGCACGTCTGCCATGGGGCATTCATGGTGCGGAAGCAAACTGCCGTCGGGCCGGAACATTTGATACGATCCGCAAAACCGTTCGTTGGGATCGCCGGGTTTGGGCGACCGCCCCATAATTCGGCAGCACGGCGATTGTATCGCAGCACCAGACCGTCCCGGTCACAGACATAAACGGCAAACGGCAGCTGTTCGAACAGCCGCGCGGGCAATTCGACGACCTGTTCGTCATCGCGCAAATCAAAGACGAAACCGGCTGAGCTCGCGACCGCATCCACCTCGATCGAGGTTCTCCCGGGTTGGCGCCGGAAGGAGCGTATTCCGTCCGAAGATCCATCACTCATTGTGCTGTATCCGTCCCGATTTCCCGATCCGCATCCACTATCTCGATTTGGTGGTCTGTGGTGCGAGCACGCGTTTCATGGTGGCATACACTTTCAATTGCGCTGCGGTATGAACCGCATTCTGTCTCGCTTCCCCTTCAGGCAATTGTTCCGCCTCACTGGCCCGCCTATCCGCCTGCTCCTCCAACTGGTCGGCCGTCAAAAATACGACCTTTTTCCTACTACGGCGTGCGGTCATTTCCAGCTCCTTAGAGATTGCCAAAATCTAGTTCGGGGATTTAAGCTCGCCGCGAAGCCACCCTCTCGCGTCGCCGCTCATGGGGTCGCTGACCACCAAGGTTCGCTGGACACCGTCACATTTGGGGCACGCGAAAGTGCGGAATTCATAGCCCGCCGGTCCGGGTGCAATGCGGCGCAGGATCGTGCGGGTCTGGCAGTCCTGGCAGCGCGGGCGCTCTATGACGCTAAGCGGCGGGCCGGTTGCCAATGCATGAGAGCCGAACATGTGAGGCACCCCTGTATCAGGCGGGTGCACGACACGCTGCCGGACACCGGCCTCTGACAGGGTGATCTTCACGCCCTGGAAATGAGCCCGCTGGTCAATATTGACCACAACACGGCATTTTTAATATTTAGGCATCACCGGTCCAAAGGAGGGGCTTGTGAAGTCCGCGAAACGACAGTTCGATCCCCACGCTTTTCTAGCCAAAGTCGGGACCGGCAAAACGATATCGAAGTACCGCAAAGGCCGGATCATCTACGCCCAGGGCGAAGAGGCTGACAGGATTTTTTACATCCAATCGGGCACGGTCAAGGTGACCGTCGTTTCCGAGCAGGGCAAGGAAGCGGTCGTCGGCATATTGAACAGTGCGCAGTTTTTTGGCGAGGGATGTCTGAATGGTCAGGCGGTCCGCGTCGGAACCGCGAAGGCGATGGAGGAATGCGTTATCACCTCGATAACGCGGAAGGCGATGCTGGCGGCGCTTCGCAAAAAGCCGACGTTTTCGGAGCTTTTCATGACCTACCTGGTGACCCGAATCGCATTGAAGAAGATCTGATCGACCAGCTGTTCAATTCGAGTGAGAAGCGGCTCGCACGCCTTCTGCTTTTGCTCGCCAATTTCGGGAAAAATGGAAGGCCGACACCCATCGACGCTTCGATCAATCAAGCAACGCTGGCGGAGATGATCGGAACGACCCGATCCCGCGTGAGCTTTTTCCTGAACAAATTTCGCAAGCTGGGATTGATCAGCTACAACGGAAAGATCGAGGTGCATCGTTCCTTGTTGAACGCGGTCTTGTATGAAAAGCCTGAGCTGGAGCGAGACGAAAAGCCGACCGAATAGAGCCGGGCTTACTCTCGCGGCTGCTTCTCGCGCTTCTCAGGTTCAGGCCGGTCTTTGGGGACAGTTTTACTTTTGCCGGACTGGTTGCCGGGATTGAAGTGATACGTACCGTCAGGCTTTTCGCCGGGCTGTTTTTCGTTCGGATTCTTGTTGTTGTTATCGGCCATAGGGCTCTCCATTGGACACACGGCAACAGCGGCGCAGATGATAGGTTCCTCTCTAATTGGCCAGGCGGACCGGCGCAGCCGGGATCGCGTGGTTCTCCCAAGTGCCCGAAAACAATAGGACCGAAGACGGGAACTCCCGCCTCCGCTGGCGATTTATAGCGTCAACCAGGAGAGCCGAACATGAGGCAGATGCCATTGGTTCTCGGACTTAGCGTCGCATTTTTGTTGCTGAGCGCCGCCATCGCCGCAAATTTGGGCGGCAGCAGCATGCTCGAAATGCGCGGGGCCTGGGTCGCTCAAGCGCTTCGATAGGGCGGTGTCGATCGAGTCGCTTGGTCGCGCAGTGAGCCGCCAAGCCGATCCATAAATCCGGATGAGCGGCGTGCCTGCCGCTTCGGTGGAGTTATCGGCTGGCTGGAAGCGCACCGCGCCAGCAGCCGAATACCGCTTGCCCTAAGCCTTTGCGGGTTCTGAAGAACGCTGCAATCTCCCGGTGCTGTTGCAGCATGGCAACTCCATTTCTGTTTCTGCTTCGGAACCGCACATTTTTATTTACGCCCATTCCGGGCTGGCCGTAGATTCTGCGTCACCGCGCCGGGAAACATTTTAGAAAAGCGGATTTTAAAACTCGGGCGAATCATACAGCGATAATGCCTGGCTTTTTTGCAAAGGCTTTTTCAGATGATCATCGAGATCGCGACCGCTCTATTTCTCATTCTCTTCGTCACCATGATCTCGCGGCTGATCGAGCGCCGGCGCGACGTATTCCACTACGTTTCAAAGCCGGATCCTCGCTGGTAAAGGAAAAAAGCCGGCTTCGCCTGGCTTCTTCCGTTGCAGCGACGAGGCTGCCGCCGGTTTCGTCGCGCCACTGACTTCGAGTTCTGGAATGACGCGTTCTGCAGGCGCCGTCACGGGCTCGGTCCCTGGACCAACCCAGATCAATCCCTAACCCAGGTTAATTTCAGCGCCATCCGGCCGGGCAGCAGCTGCCCGCATACGCATGGCGCTGCCCAGCTTCCAACAAGATGCAGACATTTTTGGCCGTTGCTCTCCGCCGCGGCAGGGGGATCCACACTCAGGAGTCCTCCGAATGCATAAAACTGTACTTGGTATCGCCGCGTTATTGCTTCTCTCGGCTCAGGCCGAAGCCCGCCCTTATCATCACCTTTATCGCGTTCAGCATTTCCGCGAAGCAATGGCCATGGCGCCGAGCGGCGGCGAGCGCGTCGTGGGCGGCCGTCCTGCAGGATGCCCGAACGCGTTCTGTGGCTGCGAGGCGTCGCTCTACAAGTTTGGTCGCATCGTTCCCGGATTGAACCTGGCCTCCAACTGGCGCCGTTTCCCGCGCGCGACGCCCGCGCCGGGGATGGCGGCGGTGCGGTCGGGGCATGTCATGATCCTGGAATCGCAGGTCGGTGGTAATGTCTGGACCGTGCATGACGGCAATTCCGGCGGGCACGTCACGCGGGAGCATCCGCGCTCGCTTGCCGGCTACACGATCGTTGATCCGAACGGGGCCACCGGCACGATCGCCTCGAACAACCCGAGCTTTGCGAATGCGAGGTCGGCCAATCCGGGTTTCGGCAATACGAGCTTTGCCAACGCGAGCTTCACCAACACGAGATATGCCAACCCGGGATTTACCAACCCGGGATTTACGAACTCCTGGCAGGGCTCCTATCGCCATGCATGGAGGAGCAGGAGGATTGCGCGGGCGTACTGAGTGCCGCTCTGGCTCCGGCGCTGTGATTGGCGCCGGAGCCTTGGGCTTGAAGGGTTTGGGCGGGCCTTGAAGGATTGGGCCCATCGTGCGACGTGCTTGTTTCCGTCAGTCCATCACCGTGCTGAATTGCCATGACCCGTTTCTGGAGCCCCGTCGTCCACACGCTTTCGCCCTATGTACCGGGCGAGCAGCCGAAAGAGGACGGCATTGTCAAGCTCAATACCAACGAGAATCCTTACCCGCCGTCGCCGCGCGTGGAGGAGGCGATTGCCGGTGCCACCGATCGGCTGCGGCTTTATCCCGATCCGCGCGCGACAAAGCTGCGCGAGGCGATCGCTTCGCGCTATGGCGTGGCGGCGGAGGAGGTGTTCGTCGGCAACGGCTCGGATGAGGTGCTGGCCCATACCTTCCAAGCGCTGCTGAGGCACGACGCGCCGCTGCTGTTTCCCGACATCACCTACAGCTTCTATCCAGTCTATAGCGGCCTCTATGGTATCGCTCACGAGGAGGTGCCGCTCGATGCCGCGATGCGCGTCGAGCTCGCCGACTACCGGCGCCCCTGCAGCGCGATCCTGCTGCCCAATCCGAACGCGCCGACCGGCATCGCGCTGTCGCGTGGCGAGATCGAAGCGCTGCTCAGGGAGCATCCGGATCAGCTGGTGGTGATCGACGAAGCCTATATCGATTTCGGCGGCGAGAGCGCGGTGCCGCTGGTGGCGCGCTATGACAATCTGCTGGTCGTGCAGACGCTTTCCAAGTCGCGGGCGCTCGCCGGCTTGCGCGTCGGCTTTGCCATCGGCCAGCGGCCGCTGATCGAGGCGCTCGAGCGGGTCAAGGACAGTTTTAACTCCTATCCGCTCGGCGGCCTCGCGCAGGCCGGCGCGATTGCGGCGATCGAGGACGAGGCATGGTTCTCCGCGACGCGCCAGCGCATCATCGCCAGCCGCGAGAAGCTGGTGCGCGACCTCAGCGAAATCGGCTTCGAGGTGCTGCCCTCAGCAGCGAACTTCGTCTTCGCGCGCCATCCCGACCATCGCGGCGCGAAACTCTTTGCACAGCTTCGCGAGCAGGGCGTGCTGGTGCGGCATTTCCGCAAAAGCCGGATCGAGGACTTCCTGCGCATCACCATCGGAACGGACCAGCAATGCGGCCGCTTGATTACGGTGCTGCGCAAGCTGATTTGACGCCGGCCGTAACGGCGATCAAACTCCTGATCGAGAGTCGTGCAAGAGCCATGTCCGATCGGGAGTCGAGCCGTGGCCATGTTTCCGGACCGCAAGTCGAAGGCACTGGCCATCCTGCTGGGCTGCATCATTGCGGTTGTCTGCTTCGGCACGCTGTATTTCGTCGGCGATCTCGCGCGATTTCAGAAGGCCAATGACGTCAGGGAAGGTCAGGTGGCGCTGCGCGATCTGAAGGATCCGGAGCAGCTGGGGCAACTCCTCAAGCGATATCCCTCAAACGGGATCCTGAAGCTGGTCGCGTTGGCCAACAAAGACTCGATCGAGATCGATGCGGCCGCGCTCGGCCTGCTCAGGGAAGCCGACCCCGGCGAGCTTTCGGAGCGAATCAACAAGGGGCTCTCCGGCCGCGGTGATCTCCAGGCGCTCGGCCGGGACTTGAAAGCTGCGGAGGACAACGCCGCCGGCCTCGGGTCCCGCTACGATATCCTGATCAAGGCCGTGCGCGACGGGATTGCGCACGACGCCGGTGCGCTCGAAGGGGGAACGAGCAACTCAGCGACATTCATGGCCATGATCGATGCGCAGCATGCTGACATGAAGGCCCTGATCGCCAAAATATCGGCCGCCCGCCTCGATTATTTCAGGGCCTACGAAAAATGCGTTGCGCTGCTGGCCGGCGAAAATGGAATCAAGGTGGTTGACGGACGGATCACCTTCCGCCTTCAAGCCCAGGCGGACAGCTATAACGAGGCAGCAGTGGCGACGGCGGCTATCGCTAGCCGCCTGACCGACCTGGAAACCGAGCGAAAAGCTCTGAGGCAGTCGCGGCTAGACAGATGGAAGCGCTGGGGCCAGCGGCTAGCGTAATCGTCTTGGCCAGCGCTACCCCAGCTCGAACGTCGTCACGCCGAATACCCGCTCCAGCTTCAGTGGCGGAACCCTGCCGGTATACATGCGCGCCGTTTCGAACACGGGCGCAAGGCCGAGGCCCTGCGCCAACGCGACGGCGTCGTGGTTCACGCTTGGAACATCGAGGAAGATTTCGCCGCCTCCGATATCGGCGATCAGTGCCGACAGCACGGCTTCGGCCGAGGCGCGGTCATCGGCCACGAGCGGGCCGACCTTCCATCCCCGCTGGCACGGACGGATCACGCCCCAGGCGGCAAGCCCGCCATCGCGCATCAGCGCGCGGCCGATGTGCCCCGGCGCGGCGGTCCAGGCGCGCAGGAAGGCGGGGCGCGGTGCCGGAAATACGGTCGCATCGTCGGCTTCGATCAGGGCCATCGGCACATCATGAAGCGCGCCGACACCAGCGGTCGGTGTGCCGGCCGTCACGATGCCTCCGTAACGGATATTGGGGTAAGCGAGCTCGAAGCCGGACTTTCGGTAATTTGCCTGCTGCGCGACGACGCCGTCGAGCCCGATCACGCGGGTCCCGGCATGCGCGATCGCTGCTTTCCATATCTGCAAGCCGAGGCCGCAGCCGCGCAAATCCGGACGCATGATGTAGAAGCCGAGAAATGCGAAGCTAGCGTCATAATTGACGCAGGAGATGGTCGCCGCCGCCTCACCATCGAGCTCGCCGATGAGGAAGCCGTCCGGGTCGACGGTGCCAAAGCAGGCGGCATCGGCGAGGCCGGGGTTCCAGCCCTCAGCCGCCGCCCAGTCGATCGCAGCCAAGATGTCGTCGGCCCGCATCGGGCGAATGCGCAGGTTTTGCTGAACCATGGCCGGACAGTGCCAAAATAAAAAGGCCGGCTCAATGAGCCGGCCTTTGATCGGTTTGAAGTTCCCGAAGCTTAGTACTTCGCGACGATCGGGCCGCCGAAGCGATAGTTCACGCGAACCGTGCCGAGATCGACATCCGAACGGACGCGCAGGGGGAAGGCGCCGCCGACGCCCGTGGTCGTGACATTGTTGTCGTCCAGGAAGATGTGGTCGTATTCGAAGCCAACCGACCAGTTCGGCGCGAAGCCGATTTCGAGGCCGGCGCCGACCGTGCCGCCCCAGCGGGTTTGAGTGGCCGACGAAGCCAGCGGTCCGCCCGGGAAAACGAAGATGTCATACTTGTCGTCGACGACCGCGGCGCCGCCCTTCACGTAGGCCAGCACATTGTTCCAGGCATAGCCGATCTGGCCGGTGAACAGACCAAAGGCGTCGATGCGGGTGCGATCCTGGGCGCCGCCAAGCGGATTGCCACCGACAAACGCGGTGTTGCTGCCGGAGAAGTCAGCCCAGTTGCCCTGGGCTTCGAGGCCGAACACCCAGTTGGTCGACTGCCAGCGATAGCCGATCTGGCCACCGACGGTGCCGCCGGTCGAGTCATGGCAACCTTCCGGAATGTTACCGAGGACCGCCGGGGGGGTCACCAGATCCCAGCAATTATGAGACGTGCCGCCGCCGCCGTTGATACCGACGTAGAAGCCGCTCCAGTTATAGATCGGGGCCACCAGCGGGGGGGCCTTGGTGTAGGTCCGCGCCGGCAGATCGGCCGCGCTGGCCTGAGAGGTAAGTCCGAGCGCGAGCGCGCCGGCCGCAACGAGCAAAAGTTTGTTCATGTCCATCTCCTGATCCCTTTCTCGCGCCTCTCGGAAAGGGTTGGGCAACTCACGGGTGCCCCGGTCCGACTGATCACGGCACAGCTTGTAAGCGAATCGTAAGGCCGCGGCTGTAGCGGCACGGTCACACCTGCGGCCGAAGTTCGGCGGTCAAATTCTTAATGCATGTTAAGAACTTATGGCGCGTGCCGAGCCGATGAGCGCCCGGCAGCGCCGAGGCGACGGGGGTTTGTTACCGGTATGGGTCGATGCCCTGGGGCGGCGCCTTCTTGAACTCCCTGACCCGCCGCAGCGTGATCGGGGTACCGTCCGACTCAAATCTAAGCTGGTATTGCCGGCCGTTCTTGTCGGTAGCGCTGCAGACGATGCTCAAGACCTGCAGCCGCGCGAAATTGCCGATCTGCCGGCAGGCGCCGTCGGATGGATCGAGCACAGGTACCGGCAGTCCGTCGACCTTCGGCCGGTCCTGCGAGTTCAGCTCCATACGGTCGACGTTAAGCAGATAGTGGTCGGCCTGTGTCCTGCTGCCGTTTTCGCCCGAGAACGAGATGATGTGGCTGTGGTCGTCGGGATCATCCAGCGCGACGGTAAAGCTCGCCCGGCCCTTCTCGCTGTGGAAATAGGCGACCGCCCGGCAGGGGAAATCGCGGCCGGCGACTTTCAGGGTCGGGCATTTGCCCGACATCAGCGCATAGAGGTCGACGTCCGGCTTGTCGCGGTCGGGATAGTCAGGCGTTTGCGCAACCGCGGGGGCGGCGGCGACGAGAATGGCAATGGCGAGCGTTTGCCAGGTGCGGCGTTGGGTCATCGGGAAGGCAAACGGGACAAGGAGGACTTTCGATTTTTGGCGCGCAAAAGCGACAAAGTCGCGGCACGCAGGCA
>Ga0210408_10004382_pt1 | contig 12619 bp, 13 predicted proteins | sample IncBWH4MmetaG_FD_155471 | JGI IMG/M metagenome (GOLD analysis project Ga0210408, IMG submission 155471) | Forest soil microbial communities from Barre Woods Harvard Forest LTER site, Petersham, Massachusetts, United States - Inc-BW-H-4-M | ecosystem: Environmental > Terrestrial > Soil >...
CAGAATATGGGGAACCGTGCCGTCTTCCAGGCGATCATCCTCTAAAATAGGTTCGCAGGGCTGCGACATGCGCATGATGTTCGCGTGAGGGTCCTGTTCCCAAATCGAAGCCATGGCGAACGGCTCGGTAAGGTAAACGGGGTCTTCGATGATCCCCATGATTGCCAAGATGTCGCCGTGCCGGACAATGTGTTCCACGAGCGTCGCCTGATCGCTGCTGGGCACGCCGTTGCGGCGCAGGTACGCAACTTTCATATGAGTGCTGTAAGTTGTCAGCGTGTCGCCCTCCCAGATCCCGGTAGTGAAACCTGAGTAAGGATGAAACGCGCTCTTGGAGGGATGGGGACGCCCGTCCATCCAGATGGTGGTGATGTCCTTGTCGATCCACGCGCCCATCTTCCAGGACACGATCCTCGACGTCGCAGGATCGACCTCGTTCCAAATATTGAGACCGAATGGGCCAAACACCACGTAGGAAGGCGTGTAATACTCGCACTGGCGTTCCTGCTCCGTTTGCACCGCGGCCGTGTAACTCAGTGCCTTCACCCGCGCCGCATCGTTAATTGGAATTCCGGAATAGTCGACCAGATCAGGGCCGCGGCCGTGATCCAGCCAATCCATGTGTCCGGGGTTATTCCAAGCGCCTGCAAGATCGACTTGTCCGAACGAAGGAACGCTGATCATCGCCAGCAGAAGCACGCCCCAAGTGGGAATCGATTGGATAATTTTCATGTTCACTCGCTCCATCAAATTCAAGTCGTGTCGCAACTTGAATTAAACGTGCCCTCCCCATCCCGAAGAGCGCGGGACGGGAAGGCCCCTACAAAACCGTAATCCGCGGCCACGGCTGGTTTTGTAGAGGCCGCCCGCATTTAGGGCGGGCAGCATTTTGCTGCCCCTTCACCAACTCCTCACCATTTTGTCGAGCACGGTGAGGGATCCCACTTGGCATTCCCAGGTTCCTTCTTGAACTGCAGGACAGTCAGCCACGGGACGATCAGGTACTCCGGATCGACAACCCGCATGGAGAGCATGATTCGTTGATCTCCATTGGGCTCCTTGAACAGGTCCCAATATTCCGTCATGACGGCGTTCGTGCTATACGGAACGCCATTCTTGCGCAGATATCCACCGCTAAAATGGTTGGTGATCACTCTCAAGTCGCCGAATTGCTGCGCCTGGATTCGTTCCGGACCTCCCGTGAAAGCTGTCGGATCTCCGCGACCGCGTCCAACATGCGGAGTTTCCCATTCCGCAACCGAATCGCCTTGCAGCGACGTAGCTCCTCCGCCTTTCCATTTGCTGAAGTGAAGCAGGCGGGTCTGCATTCCGTAATCCGTGTCCACCTTCAAAGTGTTGTCATCCTGCCAGGTGATGTGCAGACGCGTGGGAGCATGCATCAGGCCGGGCGCGCCGTAAGATTTGCAGGCTGCGCCCGAAGTTTCGTCCCTGGCGGGATCCCAAGTATCAGCTACCCTTTTTCCTTCGGCGGTGATGGGAACGCCGGCGTAATCTCCTTTGGCGGGAGTCACCATGCGCCAGCGCCAGTCTTGCGTGATAATCGTGACCCAGTAACCCGTGAGGTCAATCGGCGCGGCTGCTTTCGCTGCGATTGCGGTTTGTCCACCGGCTTGCTGCGCCTCCATGCGCCCCGGCAAGAACAGCGCAAGTGCGAGCGCGCCCGCAAGCCACGTGTCACACTTTTTGCAGATTCCACCGGTCATTTCTCTTTTCTCCCGGTAAGACTTTTGAAGATCGCCTCGATAAACATGTCCGTGGTCCAGGGTCCCGTGTCGGAGCCATATCTGCGTCGATACGCCTTCGCTGGATCGGCTTCTTTAACCTGCTCAAGAGTCTTCCCGTTGTTGACTAAGTCCTGCACATTGTCGCGGATGACCGTCACCATGTCGCGGTATTCCACCAGATCCGAGGCATCGCAGATTCGTCCATGTCCAGGAATTAATAGAGTCCGGTCTTCGCTCCAAGGGAATGGAACCGGAGGAATGGTGAGGTCGAGCAGCCTATTTAACGCCACGATCTCTCCCTGAATACTTCCGCCCTTCTCCAGGTCGATGACGGGAAAGCGCGTGGTGTCGTAGATCTCGCCGGCCACGATCACATCATTTCGGCGCAAGAACACGATACTGTCACCATCGGTATGCGCGTCTGGCAGATGAAGAACTTGAAAACCCTCTCCATTGAGGTACATCGAATAGCCCTTCTTGAAGGAATACGTCTTGGAGGGCCACAACGCTTCGGGAAAGGGGGCCACCTGGCCGGTCGGAGCGCTCATTCGGATGAGCACATTCTCATGCGCAAGGACGCTGGCTGCGCCCCCGTTGGTGATCACGTCTTCGGTCACTCCAACTTGCCCGACCGCGCCGGAGAGGATGGTCACGCCGGCACGCGAAAGTTTTGCGTTCCCGCCAACGAAATCCGGATCGATGCTGGTGTCGATGATGTATCGGATGGGCAGGCTGGTCAGCTTCTTGATTGCCGCAAGAACCTTGTCCGACATTTGCTCCGAACCGGCATTGACCAGAACCGCGCCCAGCGGGCCTGTCTGCACCGCTATATTTCCTCCCGCGCCCGCGATCATGTAGACGTTGGCCCGGACTTGAAGAATTTCCAGATCTTCCCCACTGGCCTGGGGCTGCTGCGCGGAAACTCTCGACCCTCCTGTCGCACTCGTAAGAGCGGCGAACGTGAGCGCGATCATCCAGCAAGATCCTTTCCGAGATTTGATCCACCGGGTCATCTGTTCCTGTTCTCCTTGCCGGAATCCGTCGCTGTCGGATCTGGCTTAAGGCGTCAAAAGATCGCGATAGGATTCACCGGGCTGCCGGTTCCCGTCGGGACGCGCAGCGGGGCAACCACCAGCATGAACTCCCACCGATTCAGACGCGCACAGGTTTCCGCCAGAGCTTCGGGATCCATGTCGTCGATAATCGGCATGCCCAGGCCGTTGATAAAGAGCGTATGCAGCGGAGTGAGCTGTCCCTCGACAACGGGAGGAACGTTGTGGATTTCGACGGTTACGTCGCCGGCGGCCAGGGCCACATCGCGCGCGCGGATCCACGGCGCCACGGTCACGTCAAAGCCGGAGGCGGAATCAATGGCTTTCCATGGACCGACCTTTGAGCGCCGCGCCCATCGTCCCGTGCGCAGGATGACGGCGTCGCCCGAACCGATTTTTACGCCCGCCATTTTTTCCCAGGCTTCAATGTCGCTCGGATAAATTGCCACGTCGGGTTCGAGGTAGGGCACTCCCTTGAGCCGCGGAATGTCGATCAGGATGCCGCGGGTGACGATCCCGTCCTTTAAGTTTTCAATCGAAGGAAAGCACTCCTTGGTGTTCAGCGGCCTGTCGTTGTAGATGCGATCGTTATAGGTATAGTGGCAGAGCGCGTCCTGATGCGTGATAAACGTGCCGTGGTAGCGGATGAAATAGGTGTCCGTCCTGAAGTTCGGCGCCACCACTTGCTGAATCGGATAGGGATTGTCGGGGGCTTCCTCGGTGCTGAGGTCGTGCGCGATGGAAACCGTGAGTCCCAGTTTTACGAGCGAGGCGGCCTGCTTGCGCTTGGCGTCTGTAATGAGATTCATCGTTCCGAGTACGTCATCCTTGCCCCAGCGCCCCCAATTGTTGATCTTCTTGAAGAGTTGATCGTACTCGGCGGCTGACATTTTCGTCGGGCCGGGAAATTTCGCGTCCTGGCCACGCGCGTTTGCCAAAAAAAAGCTCAAAACGAGAATGAACGCGCTCAGGAAGGACGCTCCGCTCCACGAACATTTGCATTTCATGAATTTACTCCTCATCACTTCCGTTTTTCGCGCATCGCTGTGAATCGCTGGCCTTCCGGACGGAACACCGCATGCCTTCCCACAATTTAAATGAATCCTTAAAAATCGATCGAACTTGAGGCATACTCTTGCATGACTGCGGGCCGTTTTGCAACAGCGAAAACATCCGCTTCTCGGGGAATTGGCTGAGCCGGCTGCCGGGGGCAATAGCCTTAAGCAAATGAGACAGACAGTCATCCTGTCGTCCGAGCAAGACTGAACCGGAGGATTCCGAAGAGCGATGTCCCTGGCCCGATTCCTACAATGGCTGTATGAAACAGGCTTCAGCAATACGCTGCGTGAATCCAAATGGGCCGAACCCATTTTCGAGACCGTGCATGTTCTCACGCTCACGTTGTTTCTGGGTTTCTCGGTTCTGTTGGACATGCGTTTGCTCGGAGTTCTCATGAGGCGGAGGCGAGTTTCCGAGGTCCTCGCGCAACTCAATCCCTGGCTTTTCGCGGGTTTCACGGTGATGATCGTAACCGGAGTGCTCTTATTTGCCGGAGACCCGGTGGCGTTCTACAGCACGATTTTCTTCCGCGTAAAAATGATCATGCTCCTCCTCGCGGGCATCAACGTCCTGGTTTTCAATTGGACGGTGGGCCGTCGCGTGGAAGAATGGGATCAGGCTGCAAGCGCCCCTTTGGGCGCGAAGGTGGCGGCGATCTTGTCTTTGGTCTTGTGGGCGGGGATTATCGCAGCGGGACGGGGAATCGCATATGTGCTACCGCCCCCATGAGGTTCGCAGAACATGTCTGAACTGAGCGCACTTGCGCAGGCTTTTTGTGTATGGTGCAGCAACTCTTTCTTCGGGCACGGAGTACGCAATTCCGTGTGGCTGTTCCCGGTCATCGAAATCATCCACCTCCTGGCGCTTGGGGTTTTGGGAGGAACCGTCTTGATCATCAACCTGCGTCTTCTCGGATTTCGATTCCGGGATGAGCCGGTTGCCGATCTCGCAAAGGAACTCCAGCCCTGGATGATCCGCAGCCTTGCGATCATGCTGGTTTCCGGCTTCTTCCTGTTCTCTTCCGAAGCCGAGAAGTTGTACGGAAACTCGGCCTTTCGCGCCAAGATGGTGTCACTCGCTTTGGCGATCCTTTTCACGTTCACGCTTTACCGCAAGGTGACACTGTCGGAAGAAAAACAATTGCCGCCCATGTGGAACAAAGTCGCTGCATTGCTTTCGCTCGTGCTCTGGGCAGGCGTAGGGCTCGCGGGCAGGGCAATCGGATACGTCTGAATTCGTTTCGCCGGCGAAAATCATGCTGCAGCATCTTTTCGAATCGCTCCAACACAATTCGTGGATCGTGGGCATGAACTCGTCGGCCTGGATTGCCGCCGCACTTGAGGTGACCCACTATTTCAGTTTCTTCGTAGTCGTGGGAGCGACGGCCATCGTCGATCTGCGGATCATGGGCGTGGCGGGACGAAAGCAATCGGCCACGCTTCTCGCGCAACAAGCTTTTCCTTGGATCTGGACTGCGCTGGGCTTCGCCGTTCTCTCAGGTTTCGTCATGTTCGCTGGGCAAGCCACCGACTATCTCCACAACTCGATATTTCACAGGAAGCTCCTGGTCATCTTGCTGGCCGCGATGTTTGGCGCCTGGATTCAACGCAGCGTGTCCAAGTGGGATCAATCGCCTTCCCTTCCGGCATGGGCGAAGCTCGTCGCTCTGGTCTCGCTGGCGTTATGGGTGGGTGCGATTCTCATGGGCGTGGATGTTCCGGCGATTACTGGAGTGGGATAGATCTGCGTTGAGACGTAACAGAGGTCCTCCTTAATGTATGAATCTTTGGTTGCGTTTTGCCGATGGATTCAAAGTACCTCGTGGGCAGAGGCGATCCTCACCTCGAGCTGGGCTTTCCCGTATGTGCAGTTGACCCATTTTACCGGCCTGTCTTTGTGGATTGGGACGAACGCGCTGCTCGATTTGCGCCTTCTGGGCGTCTGCAAGAAGCGCCAAACGGCAGCACAACTTTCCAGCGCGTTGTTTGTCTGGAACTGGATCGGATTCGGCGTCGCCGTTCTGGGAGGATTCTTGCTTTTCTCGATTTCCGCGACGATCTACATCAAAAATCCTGCGTTTCGAATCAAGCTCGGCGTGCTGATTCCGCTCGCACTCTTACTGCATATCGTGATTCAGAGGAAAGCGCGGTCCTGGGATCAGGAAGAAACTCCGGTGGCGGCCAAACTCGCCGGTCTGGCTGAGTTGACGCTTTGGTTTTGTGTCGCCAGCGCGGCCGTTTTAATTCCAGCTTTCTTTGGACCCTCGGATTTGCCGTAGCGCTCATTTCATGGCCCCATGAGTCATGAAATCTAAGAAATGACTTAAGACCTACTTTTTGGCTGCTGCTGCTCTGCGCACCCCGGCCAGGCCGTGAGCATCCTCCACATGCTGGTTCGGTTTTTCCCTCAGGTATTTCGCAAAGAAGGCGATTCCTTCCGGGTCCTCCAAAATATCCACCTGCACGCCCTTTTGCCGAAGCAGGTCCTCGTTGCCGGCAAAGTTTGTGACGTCGCCGACGACCAGCCTCTGGAATTGCAATTGATAAATCAGAGCTGTGCAAATATCGCACGGACTCAGCGATGTGAACATCGTTGTCTTGCTGAAATCCTGGCGGCCCGCATCCCGCGCGGCAGAAGTTTCGCCGTGATTGTACGGGTGGCTCTCCTGCACCAGCGTGTTGTGCCCTTTGCCGAGAATCTTGCGTGTTTCATTGTCGATGATCACGCCGCCGATGGGAGAGCCGCCTTCCTCATACCCCTTCTCTGCCAGCAGGAACGCGACGCGCATGAAATCCTTGTCGCTGAGCTTCTTGAAGAATCCGTCTTCGACAACCTTCGAGAGGCTCTCGGTCGGTATTAGAGCGATCGTGTTCAAAACTTCATCAGTAACGGGCGTATCTTTAGTAATAAAGGCCTTCATAACTGCTCCTTTTCGAGACCCTGAATCTTGCCTGCACGCTCCCCCCAGTAGGGGTGTTCTTGAGGGTTAGCCTTATAGCACACGTTGCCACAAAGTCGCCGCCATTTGGCATTGCCCAGACTTATATTGGCATGGGTCCGTGATGTTGCCAAATGGGGCTGGATGACATCCAGGGCAACCTCTGCGAATGCAACTATCTCGAAGTTAAATCTTGGGAGGGACAGTTGAATAACGATAGGAATTTGAACGAGAAAGCACCCGAGCCGGGGCCGGGGAAAAAACCGTACAAGACGCCTACTCTGAGATTCGAGTCTGTTTTTGAGGTCTCGGCGCTGGCGTGCGGGAAAATTACCCCCTCTCAAAGCGGCTGCGGTTTCGTCCAGAAAGCATCGTAGCCAGCCGCTCAAGATGCTGACAGACGATCAGGGGAATGTTTCGATCGAGCTGGCGTGTGGACTGGCAGAGGAAGTTGTCCGCACATTCGGCGAGGTTCGCTTGCGCGTTTTTGGCACCAGCATGGTGCCTTCCATCCTTCCGGGCGATTTGGTTTCGATCCGCCAAGCCAGTCTAAACGAGATTTCTCCGGGCGAAGTCGTGTTGTTTTTGCGGAAGGGGCGGTTATTTGTTCATCGGGTTGTGGATCTAAGAATCGTCGCCACGGCGGGCAGTGCTGGGGAATCTTGCCTGATTACTCGCGGCGACCGTCTGCGCCACAGTGATCCTCCCGTTTCAGGCGCCGAATTGCTGGGACGGGTAGTTTCCATCGAGCGCGAAAACCGAAAAATCAAACTGCCGGGAGTTGAGTCGAATCGCTTGATTCTAAGTCTGCTGCAATCGTCCGATCGCGCGACCTATCTCTACCTGCGTCTGGCCGCATGCTGGCGGACCATCTTTCTCCGGAGGGCCAAGTGTCAAGCGTGACAGCGGCGGTGCAGAGTTCCTGCGTGGTGGTCGAGATTGGCGGCCTTCCAATACGATTGCGTTGCGACAGCCCGACGTTCGTTCGGCAGATCGAGGAGCGCTATGCCGGTTACTTGAGTTCCTCGGATGACGCCCGTTTCGATTTTGAAATCGAGCTGGCGCCGCCGGGCGCCAAATCCAGGGACGAAGACGTCCGCGTGACCTGGGAATCCGGACTTTGGGTTATGCAGCGCGGAGATTTTCGCGCCGAATGGGATCCGTCCACGGCGCGCGGGCGTATCCGGCAGACGATCAATCCCTACTCGCTCGATTGCGTGTTGCGCATCGTGCATACACTCCTCTTGGCCCGTGAGGGCGGCTTCCTCTTGCATGCTTCCAGCGCCATCCGAAATGGCCGGGCATTCTTGTTTTCAGGCGTCTCGGGCGCAGGCAAGACCACCATGGCAAGGCTTGCGCCTCCGGATGCTGCGCTCTTGACCGACGAGATTTCCTATGTGACTCGGCGAGAGGATCGGTATGTCGCCGTAGGGACGCCATTTCACGGCGAACTTTCGCGGTCTGGAGAGAACATGCGCGCGCCCGTTGAGGTCTTGTACCTGCTGGCCAAAGGACCGAAGAATAAAATCGAGCCCATTGAGGCCGCCGATGCCGTCCGCGGTTTGCTCGGGAATGTTCTTTTTTTTGCGCGGGACCCTGAATTTGTCAAGTTTGTTTTCGATACGGCCTTCGATTTTGTCAGCCGTGTGCCCGTTCGCCGCCTCACGTTTGTCCCCGATACTTCGGTTTGGGAGCTGATCGGATGAAGAACTATCGCTACGTGGCCCGAAGCAAGGCGATCGCTGCGCGCGCGCTGGGTGATGAAACGATGGTGATGTCCGCCACAAATTCCACCCTATTTACACTGGACGAAGTCGCGTCGGTCATTTGGGCGGCCGCGGATGGCGTGACCCCCCTCGACGAGATCGTCGCAAACAAGATTTGCGCGCGGTACGACATTGCACAGGAAGCGGCTCTCAAAGATGCGGAAGCGCTTGTCGAGAATTTGGCCCAGCACGGCATCATGTTGATTTCCGACCAGCCGCTGGCCCTCTCCGGCGCTTCGCGCAAGGAGACACGATGAGTGGTTTACAAGCGGAGATGGCCGCCAAGGCGCTCAAATTGAATATTCCCCTGAGCGTGCAACTGGATTTGACGTATCGCTGCAACGAGCGATGCATCCATTGCTACCTGGACCATGACGATCATGGAGAGATGAACACTTCGGAAATCAAGGACCTCCTCGACCAGTTGGCGGATGCCGGTGTTTTCTATCTCACGATAAGCGGCGGCGAGATCCTGATGCGCAGGGATTTTTTCGAGATTCTTGAGCACGCGCGCGCGCGGACGTTCTGCGTGAAACTCAAAACCAACGGCGTACTGATTCGCCAAAAAGAAGCGGAGCGCCTCCGCGAGTTAGGCGTCGAAGCGGTGCAGATCAGCATCTACTCGCATCGCCCCGAAGTGCACGACGCCATTACCAAGATGCCGGGCTCGCTTCGGCAATCGATCAATGCGGTTCGGTTTTTGCGGGCGCAGGGCCTGACCGTAACCCTGGCGAATGTGCTCATGGTCCAAAACTCCCATGATTATATGAGCGTAAGAGCGCTGGCCGCCGAATTGGACGCCAGATTTACGATGGACCCGACGATTACCCCAATGATGGACGGGGACAGGTCCATCCTTGATTTGAATGTAGAACAAGCTGCATTGCGGGAAGTATTCCGGAATGAAGACCTGGTCAACGTGGAGGAATTTTGCGCCCCGCCGCGGGGCGTCGACGAAGAGGCCCTGGACATGCTGCCCTGCAGCGCCGGCCACACGTCTTGTTACGTCTCTCCCTACGGAGACGTTTACCCTTGCGTTCAGTTTCCTCTGCCCACCGGGAACGTGCGGCGCACAAAGTTTTTGGACATTTGGCGCGATTCACCGCAGTTCAAAGAGGTTCGTTCCATCACGCTGCGAGACATGCCCTCCTGCTCCCAGTGCGCGCATGGCGCGACCTGCACGCGTTGCCCGGGGCTGGCCTACATGGAAGGAAATATGCGCGGACCCTCCACCCAAGACTGCGAGAAATCCTTCGCGCGGACCGGCATTCCCAGCGAGAACTTGAAGGCAAGGACCGCAGCCCCGAAGTCATTCCAATCTGTTCAATTAGTTCAGATTCAAGGTTTGCGGCCCGCCGACCGGAATATTCCCGCCAAAATGGACGAAAGCTTTGCGGCGCGCGCCTAACCGTCCCTGATATCTCACGACGATTCAAATCACCGAGCTGGCGCTAGTTTGTTCCACTTGCCGTGTGTTTTAGGACGAGGATAAGGATGCGGCCATCGGAATGGAATTCTCCGCCGGTGGCCGTTTTGGCTGTGAGGAGCGCGTCGGGCGGCGTGACGTGGGCGCGCTGGACGACGAGCCCAGTGCTCGTTAGCGTGTCGTTGACATATTCGCGTTCGCCATCGATGGCCGGATCGATCTTGTGCGTGAGGCCGTTGTTGCGCTGGTCGCGCTCGAAGCCGATATCGTGCGTCGCGGCGATGCACCAGACGGGACGGCCTGCCGCTTCATACGGAGACTTCCACGCTCGCAGATGATTGCGCGATTCGACCACTCTGACGGGCTCGGCGTGCGCGAATCCATAATCTTGCGGGCGGTCGAAGAGGTAGAGGATGCTCAGGGGCATCGTCAGGTAGGCTTCTTTCGAAAACGTGGCCAGTGCGCCGTTGAGAACTGTGTCTGTCACGGAGCGGTCTACGAGCACCCAGCCGGCGGCTTTGAATACGGCTGTCACGTCGTCTTGCGTGCCAATGAGTAGCACATTGACCATATCGCCGGGATTGCCGGAGGGATCCTTGACGCGGCGTGGAATTTTTCCGAGGAGATCCGAGTTTACGCTGTCGACGGGAGCGTCGGGCAAAAACGGCGCGTTCATCTCGCCAGTGCCGGCGCTTAGGACAATGATCTTCACGTGAAATGAACCCTCCGCCGTGGCGGCCTCGCGCGAGCCCTGATTAATACCGAGAAAAAGCCGGCCAGGGACGGGAATGGTCGAACTTAAACTCTGGTCGACGGCAAATGGCTGCGCGCCATCGCCTGAGCCAATTCGCCCGATGAGCGCGCCGTGGCCGGAGTTCGCCACGGGATATTGATGGACGAGGTCTCGCCAGCCACGGGCAAGCCCATCGGCGCCGAAGGATTGCGCCTTGGACTGCCCCTTCGAATCGGTGGAGGGATACGACGCAGTCCCGGTGGCCGTGACCTGAATCTGGGCGCCCGCAAGCAAGTCGATTTTTGTGTCGAGCCATATCGTCTTCGCGGGGACTTCGACTTCGTAGTTTTTTCCAGTGGCCGCAGTCGTGCCGGTAGAGCTTGCCGTGGCTCCGGTCGCCGCGGGGTTTGCGGAAGAAGTCGCCGGTTTCGTGTCGGAGTTCTGCTGTGCGCGCAAGGATCGCGAGAAATGGATGAGGTAAAAGATTGCGAAGGTTAAGAAAAAGATTCGGACGGGCTTGTCCATGACCCCACCTCGAAGAAGGAAAGCATAATTCAGCGAGGGCGATTCTTCAACTCGGAGAAATGCTAAGTAACATTCTAATTTCAGTCTCTCCGACAATCGAAATCTGATGTCGGTCTTAAGGAGGTCCGACCTTTAGGTCGGACGATCAGCGAAACGCAAATGGGGCCTTCAGAGTCTGTGTGAGAACTCGGTTTTGGTTCCTGTAGCGCCCGCCTTCAGGCGGGCATCTGCTTGATTCCAAAGTGCCCGCCTGAAGGCGGGCGCTACAAAAACGCGCGAATTTTGAGTTCTCACACAGACTCTTCAGGCCCTGAAGCTTCATGGGCTGAAGCCCGCGAATGAGAAAGCCTGAACGTGGGGGTTGAAGCCCCGACTTCCCAAATGCCAGAACAATCGAGATGGTTTTCAAATTGGGCACTACGAGACGCGAGGGAGATTTTGATTTCTGCGATGCCCGAACTGTGACGCTGGCGCCACCGAATTCTTACGTCAGAACCGCTTCCACCGGATCATGAACTTCGGCGCGGCTCGATACAGTCTGATCGATTTGCTCTCTAAGCTTTTCCGCCAGGGTTTGCACGTAGGGTTCGATGAAAATTCCGCCCGGGTCGGAGGGCAGCTCGATGATTTCCAAACCACCCGCGGCGATTCCTCCCCAGCCGTTGAATGGATCGCGCAAGAAGGCATAATTTCTCCGCGGCTTGCAGATCGTCATTTTCCCCGGGTAGACACTGGGTTTATAGGCCAGGAAGGCGCGATCGTTGATGTCCTCAATAAATTCCTCCCTGGTTCCGCTAGTGACGTCCCGGTGCGGATTCAGATGAAAAAGATGGACGATGCTGATGCGCATTCGTTCCATTTCTCTTCGCAGGGCAATCTTTGATTTTTCAGCCAGGTACGCCATCTGGCTTTTGAGGCCCAGTTGCAAAACGTTCGAGGAATGAAACTTGATTTTCTGTCCCAGGTTCCCCACCTTGTCGATCAGAGTCAACTGTGGGGGAATTCCATTAAAATTATGCGTGTCGATCACGAAGAGTAGATTCACTTGCTGGCCGTCCCGCACCAGCCGTTGCGCGATTTCCACGGCCACTTGCCCGCCCATGCAGAATCCGCCCAGGTAGTAGGGCCCTTCCGGCTGCAACTCGCGGATCTCGCGCAAATAACTTTCGGCCATCGCCTCGGTCGTCGTCAGGTATTCATCGCTGCCGTCGAGTCCGCGCGCCTGCAGGCCGTAAAAGGGGTAGTCCGCGCCCAAGTGGCGCGCCAGCTCGCGGTAAAGGAGGACGTTGCCGCCTCCTCCATGCACGCAGAAGAACGGCGGTTTGCTTCCTCCCGGCTGGATCGGGACCAGCGACGTCCAGCGGGTCGTCCAGCC
>Ga0210408_10004384_pt1 | contig 12617 bp, 13 predicted proteins | sample IncBWH4MmetaG_FD_155471 | JGI IMG/M metagenome (GOLD analysis project Ga0210408, IMG submission 155471) | Forest soil microbial communities from Barre Woods Harvard Forest LTER site, Petersham, Massachusetts, United States - Inc-BW-H-4-M | ecosystem: Environmental > Terrestrial > Soil >...
GCGCCACGGTCGTGCCGAAGACCGGGCCGTGCCGGGGCAGGAACTGCGGGAAGAACGAGAACGCGAAGACGGCCGCCTTCGGGTTGGCCGCGATCGTCACCAGGGAGGCGCGGAACGCGGCGGCCGGGGTGCGCCCGGACGGCAGCCGCCGGGCGAAGGCCGCGCCGAACTCGGCGTCGTCGCCCTGGCGCCGCGCATTGCGCCACGCGGATACCCCGAGGCAGACGAGCACGACCGCACCCACGACGTGCAGGGCCAGGTACAGCCACCGGTTGGCGCGCAGCAGCCCGGTCAGGCCCGCACCGGCAGCCAGCGCCCAGCAGAAGACGCCGATCTCGTTGCCGGCCACGGCGGCCAGCCCCGCGGCGCGCCCGTCGCGCACCGTCCGGTGCAGGAACAGCGCCGTGGACGGCCCCGGCAGCGCGGCCACGGCCAGGCAGGCCAGCAAGAACGCGGGCAGCACCGCGAGCACGTGCCTGAGGATCTCACCCATCCGCCGATTACAGCGCCCGCCGGCCGCAGCACGCAAAGCATTTTCACCGCAGGGAGTGCGGAGAGCTGCTCGGTCGGGCGCAGTTTCAGCCTGGGCGGCGGGGGCAGGGAGGTACCGAGATCTGTGGCAGTGGAGCGGTTGCGTGTCCGGGCCCGCTGGGCCGAATCGAGACGGATGGAGCCTGGTTCCGCTTGTCTTTGCAGGTACAAGCGAACGATCCCAGGAGGCACCCCCATGACTAATCCTGATAGCCCCCGGCACATCGAAGTCGGCGAGGGCGGCCAGCCGGTCGCGGCGGCCGAGGTGACCACGAGCGAGGGAGCCGAAGGAACTGTGCGGGCGTCGCTGCATGCGTCGGCCGGGCACATTGCCCCTGGCAGCCGTGCGAGCCTGGTTGATGCGGTCATGGATCTGCCCGAGGTGCAGGCCAGCACGCGGATGGAGGCCACTGTCCCGCTCGGCGACGGCGAATCGCTCGAGCGTCTGCGGGAGCGGACCGAGGATGCCGTCACGCGTTCGGCTGGCTCTACCACGCTGCTGGACGCGAACATACCTTCAGGCGGTCGGCCCGACCCGCCGCCAGGACCCTGACGGCGGAACTATCTCGTGACCGTCACGGCCACGGGCAGTGCCGGTTTCTGGCGCCGATGAGCCTGCTACCGGGCCGGACGCCTGCCAGGGCGGCGGCGCATCCGCAGGGCGGCCAGGATGAGAGCGACCAGGAACACAGCGATACCGATGATCAGCAGGTAAAGCAGCCCTTTCGCGACGACGCCCACGATCCCCAGCGCGATCGCGGCTATCACCAGTAGCAGGAAAAGGGCGATCATCCGTCCTCCGTTTCGTTCGGTTCCTCAGCGGCGAGCCAGCAGCCGTTCACCGTTAGCGCCCGGCTGGTAGGCCAGGCCGTAGTGCCTGAAGACCGCCTCTTCATCGCCCGCGGGCAGCTCGCCGTCCGTATCAATCGACGGCGCGTCCTTCACCTGTTTCTTGTCGTAAGCGACCTTGAGGTACCCCGGACCCACGGTCGCGTGGTTCAAGGGCACGAATACGAGCCGGTGCCGGGTCGGCAACCCGACCAGGATCGTGCCGAACGACGGCAGGTCGGTGCTGGTGTCAACGTAGACGGCTTCCAGCTCCCCGATTTTGTGACCCTCGGCATCGACCACGTCGTGACCGCGCCATTCCCGGATGCTGGCAATCTCGAACACGCTGACCTTCCTCCTTATGCAGCGCCACTCACTCACATGCCTTACCCCGGCAGCAGCGTCCCATTCACCGCTCACGGCCCGGCATGTGACATCGGCATGGGGCGCGGCATGGTGCTGCGTTCCCGGCCGGCGCGCATCACATCTTCGTCATCGCCACATACCGCCGAACATCCGGCAGCGACTTGACCGCCAGCACCCCGAGCGAGGCTCCGGCCGCTGCCATGGTGATCGCCGTGACGTATCCGAGTGTCCGCATCACTTTCTCCTGACTCATGTCGCGCGTCGGAAGACCGACTCTGCCAGGCGGTGACGTGCATCGTCTTCGTCGAACTCCCGCGCCGGGGGCAGCGCGTACTGATCGGCGATGACGTCACGGACAACGTGCACGGCCAATGCCGAATCGCCAAGGGTCAGAAATGCCCGCCGGTACAGCCCGCTGGCGTAACGCTGGTAGATGTCTTTGCTGCGGGCCGAGCACGCCGGGACGAGGGTACGAACCGTACCGCTTTGGCCAGATCTCAGCATGGAAGCTCCGCGCATCTCGGCGGCATTGTTGGTCGTCAAGCACCATCGACCACCGAGGTCCGGAGCGGTTACCTTACGTTAGCACGGGCACATGGCTCGGCCGGAGGCAGTCTTCTTCACCGGTCTCCCCTCGGCACCTGCCAAGACGCCCTCGACACCGCCTGCGGCCTCTACCTCAACGACCCCACCGCCTGGACGGACACTCGACGAACTTACGGGCAAGACCACTAAGTCAGGGGCAATCTCAGGTGAAGATCAGGTACATGCTATTTGCGATGAGCCAGAAACCAAGGATCAAGCTCCCGAGGATGATCACCTGGTCGGTGTGAGAGTCGATCCAGGTCCTGAACCTGGTCAGGAAGGCCTGGTCGGGCTTGAAACCGGCGTAGATCTCGATGGCCAGGTAGGAGGCCGAGCCGAGGACGCAGAAAAAGAACAGCGCAAGGTAGCTCTCGACACTGGACAGCTTGGCCTCGACGACCGTGGCAGCACCCGCGGCGATCAGGCCCCAGGGCTGGAGTACGGGTGCCAGGGCCAGGGCGAACAACGGGGTCATGGTGTCCACGCTCGCCTGCCACTTTGGTGGCTTCTTCGGTTTCTTAGGTTGGCCCATCTTCCGGCGCCGCCGGATCGCGATCACAAGCAGGACCACTCCGATAGCGATCTTCACCGCCCGCGACGCGAGGGAGGGTGCTGTGTTCGGCTTGGGAGGGTTGTTGCCCGTGGCCAGCACCGTGACCGTGACGACGATCGCCAGGGACACCAGCCACCCGAACACGAATGCCGCGCCCTTTCGCACGCCGCGCTTGGAGGGCACCACGACCATGAATGCCGTCAGCGGCAGCGGGTCGAGTGCGACCGCCAAGCCGATCAGGACAAGGCTAAGCACCACAGCCGTCCCCTATCGCACCCGACGGAAGGACCGTCCGCCCGATTCTGGCCAGACGATCTCCGGGTCACGTCCGTATCGTCGCATCGGGCGGCCGCGGCTGCCTCACCCGGCGGAGGGTGATGACGGACTCGACAGGCACGCCGGGGAGCGAGTCACTATCACCCTCTGCTGGGTGATGACCAGGTGACAGATCAGGGCGAAGGTGAACCGAACGATATCGATGACAGGGCATGGAAGAGGATGCCGAAGCTCGAGGCCTAGAGGAGCAGGCTGTGGACACACCGGGGACGCCGGTCGGTTCGCTACCGGGTGAGCATCCGGATGTTGCGGGTCAGCGTGCCGCCGAACCGGCCGGAGCCGATCAGCCACCCGCAGGTCCCCGGGCCACCGACGAGCCTGAAGGCCCTCAGCCATCGTCGGAGCCCGGGAAGCGTAAGAGGCTGCTGTATGTCACGCTCCCCGGCTGCTGGGGCGCGCTCATCGCCGGGTGCCTGTCCTTCACCCCGTCGCTGTTGCCCCGCACCGGCATCATCCAGGGCATCGTCTGGGGCATCACCGCCGCCATCGGCTACGGGGTCGGCGTGCTCGCCGCGCAGATCTGGCGGTCTTTCCCGGACAGGGAGCCGCGGCGCCCGCGGCGACGGTCCTGGCTGATCTTCTTCATCAGCGCGGCCGTGCTGACCGTGGTCTTCTTCGGGCTCGGGCAGTACTGGCAGTACTTGATCCGCGGGCTGATGGGGGTGACCGAGTACAACATCGCGCTCGTGGTGGCCTCCCCGTTCGTCGCGGCGCTGGTGTTCTGCCTGATTCTGCTGATCGGGCGCGGCCTGCGCGGCCTGTACCACTGGGTCGCGCACCTGCTCCACCGCTGGATGGGCCAGCGCGCGGCGCGCGCGATCGGCTGGGGCCTGGTGGCCGGCCTCACTTACGTGGTGGTCACCGGTCTGCTGTTCGATGGCTTTGTCAACGCCATGAACAGCGCATATTCGCTACGCGACACCAAGACGGCCGAGGGGGTCCACCAGCCCACCACCGGCCTGCGGTCGGGCGGTCCTGGCTCGGTCATCCCGTGGGACACGCTGGGCTGGCAGGGCCGCAATTTCATCGGCAAGGGCCCGTCGGTGAGCGACATCGAGAAGGCCACCGGTCACCCGGCCATGGAGCCGATCCGCATCTACTCCGGGCTGGCGTCGGCCTCCGACGCCGAGGCCCGGTCCGCCCTGGCCGTCCGCGACCTCGAGCGCGCGGGCGGGTTCCAGCGCAAGTACCTGCTGGTAGTGACCACGACCGGCAGCGGCTGGGTCGACCCGGCGCTGTCGGACTCGTTCGAGTACCTCACGGGCGGCGACTCGGCGATCGTGGCGATCCAGTACTCCTACCTGCCGTCCTGGATCTCCTACCTGGTGGATCAGTCCAAGGCCCGCGAGGCAGGCCGCGCGCTGTTCGACGCGGTGTATGGTCGCTGGTCGCAACTTCCCCAGGACAAGCGCCCCCGGCTGCTCGTGGCCGGCGAGAGCCTCGGCTCGTTCGGCGGCGAGACCGCCTTCAGCGGCGAGCAGAGCCTGGCCAACCTCACCGACGGCGCGCTGTTCGCCGGGCCGCCCAACTTCAACACGCTGTTCCGGGAGTTCAGCGACCACCGCGACGCCGGCAGCCCCGAGGTCCAGCCCATCTATCACGACGGGCGGATCGTGCGGTTCGCGGACGATGCGACCACGGACATACCACCGGATGGCCAGCCCTGGCCGGCCAGCCGGGTTCTGTACATGATGCACCCGTCCGACCCGATCGTCTGGTGGAGCCCGCACCTGGTCTTCAGCGACCCCGACTGGATCAGCGAGCCTCCCGGCAAGGATGTGCTCGAGGGCACGTTCTGGATTCCCCTCGTGACCTTCTGGCAGGTCACCGCCGACCTTCCGTTCGCCACCGGCGTCCCGGCCGGCCACGGCCACAAGTACACCAGCGAGTACGTCGACGGGTTCAACGCCATCATGCGGCCCGCTGGCATCACCCCCCAGGACCTGACCGATCTCAGGAAAATCATCGCGGCCGAGAAATAGCCTGCCCGGACTTTGTCACCGGGAAGCCCACGCCCAGATGGACGCGGCCGCAAGAACACCTAGCCCGTTCGTCGCCCAGTGCAGCCCGATCGACGCCAGCAGGCTGCCGCTGCGTCGCCGCAGCTCGCAGAACACCACCCCCGCCAGACCGGTAAACAGGACCGTTCCCAGCACCGAAATCGCTTCGCCGGATGTCCCTTTCCCGACCGCGCTGCCGATCGTTTGGTTGTCCGTGGCCAAGCCGAGCGACGGAAGCACATGCCACAATCCGAACAGCGCAGACGACACGACAGTCGCTGTCAACGTCCCGCGTCCTCGCCGGAGCAGGCCCCACAACACCCCGCGGAAGGCGACCTCCTCGAATAGCACTGTGCCCAGCGGGATGAGCAGGAAAGCGGTCAGCAGGGCAGGTCCCCAGCCCAGATGATAGCGGGCGTCGCGGAACGCGTCGCGGGTCAGCGGCAGCGCCGCGCCCAGGGCGAACACCACTGCCACGGCTCCGATCGCACCGGCCGCCCAGATGAGCCCGCGCCGCCAGGTTCCGCGGCCCAGGCCAAGCTCCTGCCAGCTGAGCCCAGCCCACCGAGCGATCGCCAAGAACCCCGCAGCGCCGACCGGCCCGAGCACCAGCGAGGCATGCGCCACGCGGACATCGATCACATTGACAGCCACGAGAACGACGATGACGACCGCGACCGCCCAGCCAAGGCGCCCCGGAGGCGCCCCGGATGTCTCCGCCATGTAAGCCCCCTTCCTGCTGCCCGCGAAGGCGGGGACGGGTCTCGGGCCCATAGCATTACGCGTTGGCGCATCGTGATTATCACGAGCTCACGGATAAAGCGTGACGGCGTTTGTGCCGTCGGTTTGGTCACGAGTCGCTGGTACCCAGTGCCTCGGTGATCTGCTGGATGGCCTCGGCCTCCGCCGGACTCACGGCCTGCCCGTGCTCCCTATGCGCGGCCGCGACCTTGCCGGCCAGGGAGACGACGAATCGCCGGTAATCCCCGAGTTCACCGGGAGTTGCCGTACTCTCCAGCAGCGCCACCGCGCTGCGGAGATGTGCGAGCCCGTTGTCCCTGAGCTCTTCGGCGGAGTGATATCTGGTGCGGTCCATCGTAGGCTTCGTGGCCACGATTTCGTCGAGGAGCTCGCTGTCGCCATGCTCGGCACGCGCTTCGGTGTAGGCCTTGGCCATCGCGATGGTCTCGCGGAACGTTCCTCCGCGCGCTGCGGTGACGACGATCATCCCGGCAGTCGGCGGCCCTTCAAGAACCACCTTCCATTCCTCGGGTGAAAAGGCAGCCTTGGTAGTCATTCCACGCTCCTCTGCACAGATGTCGGCCCATACAGCATCTCACCGGCAGCCTAAGGGGTCGTACCCCAAAGGGGCGGCGCGGCCTGGGTGGCGGGCCGGGGACGGCGAGCCGGGTGGCCGGAGACGATGCGCCGGTCAGGCCGGCCAGCCGTCGGTTCAGCTGCCCAGCAGCTTTGACTTGGCCGCGGCGAACTCCTCGTCGGTGAGCGCGCCCTGCTGGTGCAGCGCCGCGATCTGCTGCAGCTGATCGGCCATCGACGGCCCGGCTGCGGGCGCGGCCGGCGGCGGGGGGGCCTGCTGCTGCGGGGCCTGCTGCTCGAGCTGGCTGATGCGATCGTCCTGATAGGCCTCGTCCGCGGCTCGCTGATCCGCGGCCCGCGCCTGATGCTTGCCCGCCAGGTAAGCGCCACCGCCAACCGCGGCGGCGCGCAGGAGCGGGCGTCGTCGTCTGAACAACTTGTCCTCCTACTGTTCGATGGGAACGGGTGGCAGCTCACTGCTGCCCATGGAGAAGCCTGACGTGCTGCCCGTATGCCGCGATGCCCGCCGGAAACCCGTACGGCCCGCGGATTCGCTGAAGTCGCTGTGAGATGTCTCGGTAATCCAGATCGGGATCATCGCCGCAGTCGCAGCAGACGAGCTCATAGTCATCGGTGTAGCCGCCTTCGGGACGACCTTCCATGAGGTGGACCGGCTGACGTCGCAGGACCACTGTCCACCCCAGCGTCGGCTCGTCATGGATCTGCACGGCGGTCTCCGCGGGCTATTGTGCGGAGCTCTCATCGCCGTGCAGGGCGTCCTGGAGTTCCTTCTCGTCGTCCTTGGACAGGGACGTCTTCAGGACCGTGCCGCCGTACTTACTCATCGCCTCGACGGCCTTGTCGGGGGTGACCTTCTCCAGCATCAGGAACAGCGCCGAGGTGCCGGGCTGGAGCAGGCCGCGGACCTGGTCCTGGAACTGCTTGTCGATGCTGGTCTTGCCGAACTTGCCCATCAGCGCGCCCATCCCGGCCCCGATCCCCATCCCGATGACCGGGATGAAGAACAGCAGGCCGAACAGGAACCCCCAGAACATGCCCCACATCGCCCCGCCACCGACCGCGTGATGACTGGTGCTGGAGTGGTAAGTGCCGTCGGTGTCCCGGGTGATCACCGCGATCGCGTCCGGCTGGATGATCAGGTCGGCGGCTAGGCGGCGTGCCTCGTCGGCAGCGGCAGCGGCGGTCGTCTCGTCTGGGTATCCGATGACAATCAGGTCAGCCATGGTGTTTCCCTTTCCTCGTGTGGTGTCCTTCCCCCCGGACCGGCTCTGATCCTGGCTTAGGAGCGCCGGGAATTCCTCACCCTGCCGCGGGTGAATCGCACTGAATACGCCGTGTCATCAGCCCTGACCTATTGTCTCCGTCACTCAGGTACTCGGCGCCGAGACAGCCAATCGGCGTAGGACTGGCAATGGCTCATGTCAAATTCCACATCAGCGGGCAGCGCCCGGGCGAACACCAGCGCGGCGGTGCGCTGCAGCGTGCTGCGAAGCAAGTCGGCGGGACCGGTCGCCTCAAATCCCAGGGACCACCAGTTCTCACCGCCCGAGCTGACCTCGGTAAGCTCCACCGTGCACGACGGCTCCGTAGCCCGACCCGGGATGCCCGCCATGATCCGCCCGCTGGCTAGGCGGAATCGGCTGATACACCGTCTCTTGTGCACCACGGTCCAGGCGGACGGTGCGGCACCATACGGGCCGAGCGGCCCGAACGGAAACGACCACTTCCGCCAGGACTCGAGGCGACCACGGGCGCGGCCTGCTGCATCGAGGATTCCCGGACAGCCGTGGCACACCTTCACCTCGAGCGCCCGGCCTGCGCGGATCTTTACCGACAACCCGCGCAGAACCGGGTGGATGAGGTAGGCGTCCTCGCGCGACTCCGTCCAGGCAGGGAACCGCCTGAACCATCCGGCGATCGCGGCATCCAGCTGACCGGGCAGGATCCACCGCACCTCGACAGTGCTCAGTCCCGCGATGACCGAGTTCCCTGGCGGCCCGGTAGGGGGCGTGGTCAGGGCATGCTCAGACACCCTCGGTCGCCTCGAGGCGCCCGGACCGGATCGCCTTGACGAATTGCTCGTAGTCCTGCTCGTTCTGGTCGGCGTAGCGTTCGGAGAAGTCGAGGATCGACTGGTCGAACGCGTCATCGCGGCCCAGGTACTCGGCCATCACCACCGGGTCGCCGGCCCGGGCGTGCGCCCGCGCCAGCGTCCACCCGCACATCTGCGCGTAGTACCGGAGCGTGGCCGGCGCCATCAGCTCGACCAGGGCCGAGCCCTTCATATCGCGCAGCTGCCGCCAGTAGAAATGCCGGTTCACGTCCACCCCCTTGGTCCAGCCCAGGAAGATGTCGCTAGCGGCCTGCATCATCCGCTGACCCTGCACCACCCGCTCGCCGTGCTGCCGGTAACGGCTCCGGGGCAGGGATGCCTCGAGCACCGAAGCCGTCGCCTCCTTGATCTGCAGGAACAGCGGGTCGTGTGCGTCGCGTCCCTCGAGAAGGACGATGAACGCACGGGTCCCGACGCTGCCGACCCCGACTACCTTGCGCGCCGCGTCCACGATCTGGAACCTCTCCAGCAGCTTGCGTCGGTCGTCTGGCAGGGTGGCCCGGTAGGCGCGGAACTGATTGTGCAGCGCCGGCAGGACGTCGTCCGGGGACATGCCGAACGTGGCGGCCAGGTCGCGGCCCGGCACGATCACCGGCGGCTGGCTGACGATCCGGTACTGCCCGTCGACCAGTTCGGCCAGCTTGGACAGCGCCTGCAGGCTGTCGCGAGTGTGCGCCTTCGCGAGGTTCTTCTCCGCCCGCCGGGCCGCCTCCTTCGCCTCCTTCGCCTCCTTCGCGGCCTTCGCCTGCTTGGGGGCCTTCTGGTCTTTCTTGGCCACCTTGGCCTTCTTGTCCTTCTCCTTCTTCACGGCGGCCGAGGTCTCGGCCGCAAGGGCATGCTGGATGACCGTCTTGAACCGGTCCTCGTCGAAGTGCGCGTACCAGATGTCCATCGTGGGCATCCTTGCGAAATCCGCCATCGCCTCCCGATAAGCCGTCACCGAGGCCATCGTCGCGGCGCGGGCGTCCGCCTTAGCGAACCCGTTGTTCCGGCCGGCGATCAGGAAGCTCGCTGCCATCCGCTTCACGTCGAACTCGAACGGTCCGGGCAGGGTCTCGTCGAAGTCGTTCAGGTCGAACATCAGGCGCCGTTCCGGCGAGGCGAACATGCCGAAGTTCGACAGGTGGGCGTCGCCGCACAGCTGGGTGCGGAGCCCGGCCGCCGGCGTGTCCTTCAGGTCCACCGCCATGATCTTGGCGGCGCCCCGGTAGAAGGTGAATGGCGAGACCATCATCCGGCCATGCCGGACCGGCACCAGGTCCGGCTCCCGGGTCCGGTCCTGCTGCTCGAGCAGCCCGACCGGGTCGGGACGGTCCGCGGCCGGCCTCCAGCCGACGTGGCTGGACAGGGGCGTGCTGTCCCGGGCCGTCCGGCCCTTGTCTAGGCGCTCATCGAGGCTCAGGCGGCTGATTCGCCTGATTCTTGGCGCGGCTCCTTTCGGTGCGGCTGCTTTCGGTGCGGCTGCTTTCGGTGCGGCTGCTTTCGGTGCGGCTGCTTTCGGTGCGGCTGCTTTTACGGCCATCTGGTCCGCCTCTCGCTGTTACGGCTGGCTGACCTCAGCGGCCATGTCGGCGTCGGCCACCGCGACGGCGATGCCGAGGGCGCGCAGGATGTGCCCGCCGGCCGACATCACCCGGGGAGCGCCCACTACCGGGGCCACGGCGATCATGACCCCCTGGATCTCCTCGGTGGTTATGCCGCTTTCCTCGATGGCGGCGGCGTTCACGAAGTAGGAGATGGGGGGCGCGTCCATCGCGATCAGGGCGGCCAGCCGGACGAGCATGTAGTCACGCGGCGAGAGGGAATTGTGATCGACTGAGGCGGCGGTCATGTCGGTGAGCGTGTCCAGGACGGGCGATTCGGAACTCATGAATCCTCCGGTGATCGGTGCGGCATCCACGAGCAGCCGGCCCGCAGATGGTGATACCCACAATTTCAGCACCGCCCCTGACCTGGGGCATCACCCTTGAAGGGGTGAGTTCCGGCGGATCAGCCTGCGATCTGATTCGCCGGGCCCGCCGTCGAGACCGGGGTCACCCTCGAATGGGCGATGACGAGGACGCCGGCGGCGCGGCAGACTCGACGTGATCGACGTGATCATGGTGGCGCCTCCACCGAGGCGATGACTGGTCCTCTTCACCCATCGGGGGTGAAGACGAGGGCTCGGCTTGGCGGGCACACTCAGTACTCATTGACCAGCGTAGCTGCCGGGATGTGGGGCCGATGTTCAGACTGGCGCGCGGGCTGAGCCCTTCGTCCTACCGGCGGGAGTGGCTGGCCAAGGACGTCGTCGCCGGGATCGTGCTCAGCACGCTGCTGGTGCCGCAGGGCATGGCGTATGCCGAGCTGGCGGGGCTGCCGCCGATCACCGGGCTGTACACCTCCATCTTGTGCCTGCTCGGCTACGCGGTGGCCGGCCCGTCGCGGATCCTGGTGCTGGGCCCGGACTCCTCGCTCGGACCGATGATCGCCGCGACGATCCTGCCGCTGGCCGGCGCCAACGGCGACCCCAAGCGAGCCATCGCGCTCGCGTCGATGCTCGCGCTCATAGTCGGCGCGATCCTGGTCCTCGGGGCCGTGGCCAAGCTCGGGTTCATCGCCGACCTGATCTCCAAGCCGACGATGATCGGCTACATGAACGGCCTGGCGCTCACCATCCTGGTCGGCCAGCTGCCCAAGCTCTTCGGGTTCAAGGTCGACGCCGACGGCTTCATCGGCGAGCTGACCGGGTTCTTCAAGGGCCTGGCCCATGGCGATGCGGTCGTGGCGGCGGCCGCCGTCGGGATCGCCGGAATCGTGCTGATCCTGGTACTGCAGCGGTGGCTGCCGAAGATCCCGGCCGTGCTGATCATGGTCGTGCTCGCGATCGCCTCCACAACCGTCTTCAACCTGGCCGACCACGGGGTCAGCCTGGTGGGCGTACTGCCCAAGGGATTCCCGCCGCTCACCATCCCTGACATCCGCCTGGCCGACCTCGGGCCGCTGTTCGCTGGGGCGCTGGGGATCGCCCTGGTGTCGCTGGCCGATACGATCTCGACCTCGTCCGCGTTCGCCGCCCGCACCGGGCAGGAGATCGACGGCAACGGCGAGATGATCGGAATCGGCGTGGCGAACCTGGCGGCGGGCCTGTTCCAGGGGTTCCCGGTCAGCACCAGCGGGTCGCGGACGGCGGTGGCCGAACGGTCTGGCGCCAAAAGCCAGCTCACCGGCATCACCGGGGCCGTGGTGATCATCGTGATGATCGTGCTCGTGCCCGGCTTGTTCCGGAACCTGCCGCAGCCCGCGCTGGCCGCCGTGGTGATCACCGCATCGCTGTCGCTGGCCGACATCCCCGGCACGGTGCGGCTATGGCGGCAGCGCAAGGCCGAGTGCCTGTTGTCGATCGCGGCGTTTCTCGGTGTCGTCCTGCTCGGCGTGCTGCCCGGGATCGCCATCGCCGTGGGGCTGTCGATCCTCAACGTCTTCCGGCGGGCCTGGTGGCCGTATGACACCGAACTCGGCCGCGTCGAGGGCCTCGCGGGCTACCATGACGTGCACAGCTATCCCGGGGCGGGGCACCTGCCCGGCCTCGTGATCTACCGGTTCGACGGCCCGCTGTTCTTCGCCAACGCCACGACCTTCCGCGATGAGATCAGGCGCATGGCCCGGGCCGACCCGCCCCCGAGGTGGATCCTCGTCGCGGCCGAGCCGATCACCGACGTGGACACCACCGCCTCCGACATGCTCGAAGAACTCGACGAGGCGCTGAACGCCGACGGCATCAGCCTGGTCTTCGCCGAGCTCAAGGATCCGGTGCGGCGCAAGATCGAACGCTACGGCCTGACCCGCACCATCGACCCGCACCACTTCTACCCCACCATCGAATCCGCCGTCGCCGCCTACCGCCAGGAAACCAGCGCGGACTGGACCGCCGCCAGCACCGTCGACGGTCAGGCATCGCCGGCTAGCGGCGACAAGGCCATCACCC
>Ga0210408_10004385_pt1 | contig 12616 bp, 9 predicted proteins | sample IncBWH4MmetaG_FD_155471 | JGI IMG/M metagenome (GOLD analysis project Ga0210408, IMG submission 155471) | Forest soil microbial communities from Barre Woods Harvard Forest LTER site, Petersham, Massachusetts, United States - Inc-BW-H-4-M | ecosystem: Environmental > Terrestrial > Soil >...
AGCTGGGCACCGAGCAGTCGACGGGCACGAAGGTGGTGTCCGTCTCGGGCCACGTGCGCCGCCCGGGCAACTACGAGATCGAATTGGGCATACCCTCGCGCGAGATCATCTACGGCCTGGCGGGCGGGCCGGAGGAGGGTCGCGAGGTGAAGTGCTGGTTCCCCGGCGGCTCCTCCGCGCCGGTGCTGACGGCCGAGGATCTGGACGTCCCCTATGACTTCGAGTCGCTGGCGAAGGCCGGTTCGATGCTGGGGTCGGGCGCGATCATCGTCGTGGACGACTCGACGCCGATCCTGGACGTGGCGCTGAAGACGGCGAAGTTCTACCGGCACGAGTCCTGCGGCAAGTGCACCCCGTGTCGCGAGGGCACGAACTGGACGGTGCACATGCTGGAGCGGATCGACCGCGGCGAGGCCACGCCGATGGACCTGGAGATCATGGCGAGCGTGCAGGAGCACATCATCGGTCACTGCCTGTGCGTGCTGGGCGACGCGATGGCGATGCCGATCGGCTCGATGATCGCGAAGTTCCGCGACGAGCTCGAAGCGCACATCGAGAGCCGGCGCATGGCAAATCAGACCCTGTCGGTAGAGGCGGTGGCCTGATGCCGAGGCCCGAGGCGAAAACGATCACCTTCACGATCGACGGCCGCGAGGTTCAGGCGCCCGAGAACCAGATGCTGGTCGACGCGGCCAAGCACGGCGACGTGGAGATCCCGGTGTTCTGCTACGAGCCCAAACTGGGCCAACCGGTGGGCGCGTGCCGCATGTGCCTGGTGGAGATCGAGGGCATCCCGAAGCTGCAGACGGGGTGCTCGACGCCGGTGAAGGACGGGATGGTCGTCAACACCCAGTCCGAGCTCGTCCAGGAGGCTCAGCGCGCGGTGGTGGAGTTCCTGCTGATCAATCATCCGCTGGACTGCCCGGTGTGCGACAAGGGCGGGGAGTGCCCGTTGCAGGACATCACGTTCGGATGGGGGCCGGGCATCTCGCGGTTCGTGGAGCCAAAGCGCCATTTCGTGAAGCCGCTCGAGCTCTCCCCGACGATCGCGATCGACCGCGAGCGCTGCATCCTGTGCTATCGCTGCGTGCGCTTCAGCCAGGAGATCTCCGAGGACCATCAGTTGGTGCTGCTGGAGCGCGGCGCGCACTCCTACGTCTCGACGTTCGACGGCCATCCGTATGTGGCGCCGTTCAGCGGGAACATCGTCGAACTGTGCCCGGTCGGCGCGTTGACCTCGCGTCCTTACCGTTTTCGCGCGCGCCCGTGGGACATCGAGGACGCGGGCTCGGTGTGCACGCTGTGCCCGTCGCAGTGCAACGTCACGCTGACGGTGCGCGACGAGCGCGTGCTGCGCGTGCAGGCGCGTGAGAACCCGGAGGTGGACGACGGTTGGCTGTGCGACAGAGGTCGCTTCGCCTACCCTGAGTCGGTCGCAGACCGCATCGCCGAGCCGCTGCTGCGCGACGGCGGCGAGCTGCGCCCGGTCTCGTGGGAGCGGGCGCTGGATGAGGCCGCTGTGCGCCTCGCTCGCGCGGGGGGGCGCGTGGGAGCGCTGGCCGGCGGCGGCGCGAGTAACGAGGAGGGGCTTGCGCTGGGGCGCCTGATGCGCGAGGTGCTGCACTCGCCGCACCTGGACTCGCGCCCCGCGGGCAGGCTGGAGCTGGAGTCCCACCGCGCGCTGGCCGAGCCGGCGCTGCAGGCGAAGGTCCCCGATCTGGAGTTCGCGCACGCCGTGCTGGTGCTCGACTGCGACCCGATCGCCGACGCACCGATCCTCGACCTGCGCCTGCGCAAGGGCGCGCGCCGCCACGGGGTGAAGCTCGTGCGCGCGGACCGCGAGCAGTTGCTCGATGAGGCGCAGCGCGGCGAGCTGCTCGAGGAGCTGCGCGCCGCCGGCGAGGAGGTCGTGGCTCTCTGGCACGAACGCCTGGCGTCGGGGGGGGCCGACGGCGAGCGGGCTGTGGGCGCTCTGCTCGACCTCGCGGCGACGCTCGGTCTCGCCGAGATCGCCGGCGCTGGACTGCTCGAAGTCCCCGCTCACGCGAACGGTCGCGGTCTGCGCGAGGCGGGGGTGCTGCCGAACGCCGGCCCGGGTCTCAGCGAGATCGACGAGGAGGGGCTCGACGCGCCGGGGATCGCCGAGGCGTTCGCGCGAGGCGAGCTGAGCTGCCTCTATCTGCTCGGCGTGGACCCGCCCGCCGAGGGGTCCGGGACGGTCATCGCCCACGCGACCTTTCTGAGCGATGCGCTGCGCGAGCAGGCCGACGTCGTGCTCCCGGCGCAGGCGTATCCCGAAAAGGAGGGTTCGGTCACGCACCCGGACGGGCGCGTGCAGCGCGTCCGCCGCGCCGTGGGGCACGTCGGGCAGACGCGCGATGAGCGCTGGGTGCTGGAAGACCTGATGAGCCGCGTGGGACTGGCGGTGGTCGCATGACGCTCGCGGTCGTCGGCTATTACGAAGAATGGTGGATCCAGGTTCTGAAGGCGATCGTGATCTTCGCCGTGGGTCTGCAGCTGGTGCCGGTGGTGCTGCTGGCCGAGCGCAAGCTGCTGGGCCGCTTTCAGGCGCGTTACGGACCCAATCGCGTCGGCCCCTACGGCGCGCTGCAGCCGTTGGCGGACATCCTGAAGCTGCTGACGAAGGAGCAATTTCGCCCGAGCACCTCGGTCGGCTTCCTGTTCGCCCTGGCGCCGCTGATCTCGATCGTCACGGCGGTGGCGGCGTTCGCGCTGATCCCGTTCGGCAACGTGCAGAACATCTTCGGCACGCCCGTCGGGCTGTACGGGGTGGACGTCTCGATCGGCCCACTGTACCTGTTCGCGTTCGGGGCGATCGCGTTCTACGGGATCATGCTGGGCGGCTGGTCTTCGGGCTCGAAGTACTCGTTCCTGGGCGCGATGCGCGGCGCGGCGCAGCTGATCTCCTACGAGGTCGCCCAGGGCCTGGCGCTGGTCGGGGTGATCATGACCGCGCAGACGCTGTCGTTGACGGGGATCGTGGAAGCGCAGAAAGGCATGTGGTTCATCGTGCCGCAGCTGTTCGGGTTCCTGATCTTCCTGACGGCGAGCTTCGCCGAGACCAACCGCGCGCCGTTCGACCTGACCGAGGCCGACGCCGAGCTGGTCGGCGGCTACAACACCGAGTACGGCGGCGGTCGCTTTGCCTCCTATTACTTCGCCGAGTACCTGAACGTGCTGGTCGTCTCGGGCATCGTCACGACCGTGTTCCTCGGCGGCTGGCTGCTGCCGTTCGGCATCCATCCGCCCGGCTGGGTTGACCCGTTCGTGGTGCTGTTCAAGATGGCGCTTGTCACGTTTCTGTTCATCTGGGTGCGCGCGACGCTGCCACGGCTGCGCTACGACCAGCTGATGAGCTTCGGCTGGAAGGTGCTGCTGCCGCTGGCCACGCTCAACGTGCTCGTGACGGCTGTGCTCGTGGTGGTGACGCACTGATGTCCGAGGCGACGCCCCCGGCCGCCCCGCTGCCCCCGGGCTCCCCTCAGCTTCTCCCCGCGCCGGCCGGGGGTGTGACCGTCACTGCCTGGAACCCGGGCGAGGACGTCGTCGAGGTTACGCGCACCCCCGCGCCGGGCGCTGCGCGCAGCACCTGGCGCACGTTCGCGGAGACCCTGCGCGGCCTGAAGACGACGTTCGGCCGTCTCCTGGAACGGCCCGTCACGGTCGAGTACCCGGAGGAGAAGACCCCCGTCTACCCGCGGTTCCGCGGCCGCCATAAGCTGCACAAGTTCGAGGACACCGGACTGGAGAAGTGCGTCGGCTGCTCGCTGTGCGCCGCCGCCTGCCCGGCCGACTGCATCCGCGTCGTCGCGGCCGAGAACACCCCGGAGCACCGCGTCTCCACAGGCGAGCGGTACGCGGCGGTGTATGAGATCAACCTCTCGCGCTGCATCTTCTGTGGCTACTGCGAGGTCGCGTGCCCGTTCGACGCGATCACGATGGGCCACGACTACGAGCTCTCGGACTACGACCGCACGGACCTGATCTTCACCAAGGAGATGCTGCTCGCCGAGCCGCTGGAGCGCACTCCGCTGAGGAACGAGGGCGAATGAGCCAAGTCCTGTTCTTCATCGCCGGCTTCGGTGCGATCGCGGGCGCGGTCGGGGTGGTGATGCTGCGCGACCCGTTCTATGCCGTGCTCGCGCTCGTCGTCCACCTGCTGTCGCTGGCCGTGCTGTTCCTGCTGCTGCGCGCCGAATTCGTCGCGGCCGTGCAGGTGGTGGTGTACGCGGGCGCGGTGATGGTGCTGTACGTGTTCGTCGTCGCCTACGTCGGTGGACGCGAGGAGCCGATCGGCGAGTTGCTGCGGGGGCGCGGCCCGGCGGGAGCGCAACTGCGCCTCGGCGCGGCGATCATCGGCGGCGCGCTGCTCGTCGAGCTGCTGATCGCGTTGCTCGGCACGGGCCTTGAGGCCGTCGGCGGCGACGGCGCCCCGTACGCACCGGGGCCGAAGACGTTCGGCACCCCCGCCTACATCGGCCAGCTGCTGCTGACCCGCTTTCTGCTCGTGTTCGAGGTCGCCTCGCTCCTGCTGCTGATCGCGGCCGTCGGCGCTGTCGTGCTCGCTCGGCGGCGGGGCGGCATCGAGGAGGACGGCGAGCGACGCGTCGCGCTGACCCCGCTCGATCTCATCCGTCCGCGCGAGACGGGCACCATGGCCGAGGGCGTCGGGGGCGTGCCGTTCGCGATCGCTCGCGCGCGCGAGGAGAACGACGGCGCGCGCGCGAGCGAGCCGGTCGCCACCGCGGGGACGGGCGCCGATGAGGAGGGCGGCTGGTAATGGCGATCGGCTGGTACCTCGCGGTCTCCGCGATCGTGTTCGCGCTGGGCGCAGCCGGCGTGATGGTGCGGCGCAACCCGCTCGTGGTGCTGCTGTGCCTGGAGCTGATGCTCAACGGCGCAAACCTCGCGCTGGTGGCGTTCTCGCGCATGTGGGGCAACGGCGACGGGCAGGTGTTCGCGCTGATCGTGATGACGGTGGCCGCGTGCGAGGTGTGCATCGGGCTGGGCCTGATCGTCGCGATCCACCGCCGCAAACTGCCGATCGACGTGGATGAGCTTCGGGAGCTGCAGGGATGACCACGACGACGTTCGGCTGGCTGGTGCTGCTGTTTCCTCTGTTGGGGACGCTGATCGTCGGATTTGGCTACCGCGTCCTCCCCGGACGCTCAGCCGGGGTGATCGGCACGGCCGCGATCGGCCTGGCGTTCGCAGCGGCGCTTGGTGCGCTGATCTCGCTGGAGAGCCATCCGAGCAGCCATCAGGAGCTGACCTCGTCGCTGTGGAACTATGCGAACACGGTCGGCGTGGACGCGAAGGTCTCGATCCTGGTGGACCCGCTGTCGGTGTTCATGATCCTGATCGTCAGCGGGATCTCGAGCATGATTCACCTGTACTCGATCTCCTACCTCGAAGAAGACCGCGGGTTCGCCAGGTACTTCGCGTACCTGAACTTCTTTGTGTTCTCCATGCTGCTGCTCGTGCTCGCCGGCAACTTCCTGTTGTTGATCGTCGGCTGGGCGTTCGTCGGCGCGGCGTCATATCTGCTGATCTCGTTCTGGTACCGGCGCACGACTGCCACGCGCGCCGGGATCAAGGCGTTCGTGATCAACGTGGTCGGCGACGCGGGGCTCGTGCTGGGGACGTACTTCATCTTCAAGCACACGCACACGCTCGACTTCCTGGGCACGTTCGCCGCCGCGCCACACGTGTTCCATACAGGCGAAGCGGACATCGTCGCGGGCTGTCTGCTGCTGCTCGTGGGGGCGATCGCGAAGTCGGCGCAGATCCCGCTGCACACGTGGCTGCCCGACGCGATGGAGGGCCCCACGCCCGTCAGCGCGCTGATCCACGCAGCGACGATGGTGACGGCGGGGGTGTACCTGATCGCGCGCATGCACGTGCTGTTCGAATTGGCGCCCGCCGCGCAGGATACGGGCGCGGTGATCGGCGCGGTGACGCTGCTGATCGCGGGCACGATCGCGCTCGTGCAGACCGACATCAAGCGCGTGATCGCCTACTCGACGATGTCCCAGATCGGCTACATGATCATGGGCGTCTCCGTCGGCGCGTACGCCGCGGGGATGTTCCACCTGATGACGCACGCGTTCTTCAAGGCGCTGCTGTTCATGGGCGCGGGCTCGATCATCGGCGCGATGGCGGGCGAGCAGTCGCTTCAGAAGATGGGCGGGTTTCGCAAGGCGTTGCCGTTCACGTTCGCGTGCTTCGTGATCGGCGGCCTGGCGCTGTCGGGCATTCCGCCGTTCTCGGGGTTCTTCTCCAAGGACGAGATCCTGCTCGTCACAGGCGAGCTCGGCGGGTGGCACTGGACCCTGTACGTGATCGGCTACATCGGCGCGTTCCTGACGGCGATCTACACGTTCCGGATGATCTTCAGGGCGTTTTACGGCGACCCCGTCCCGGAGGCGCAGGAGCTCGAAGCCGGGCATCTGCATCACGTGGAGGTCGCGCGCAACCCCGCCACCGGTGAAGTCGAGGACACCGACGTAGGGTTTCCCGGCCCGCACCACACGATCGCCGAGCGCGCACAGGGGATGCGCTTCGCGATGACCGTGCTGGCGATCGGGGCGGTCGGCGCCGGCCTGGTGCAGATCCCGGAAGTCGACGAGGTCATCACCAACTTCCTGCGTCCCACGTTCGCGGATTCGCCGCTGTATGAACCACACACCCGCAACGGGCTGCTCGTGTTCGGGCTGTGCCTCGGTACGGCGCTGGGACTGAGCGGCATCGCGATCGCCTACCGCATCTGGGTCAAGAACCCCGCGTTCGCCGTGCGCGCGCGGGAGCGGTTCGGGGCGGTGTATGAGTTGCTCGCGCACAAGTGGTACTTCGACGAGCTGATCGACGCCCTCGTCGTGCGCCCCGCCGCGATCGCGGGCCGGTTCGCGACGGGCACGTTCGAGCGGGTGTTCGTCCAGGACACGCTCGTCGGCGGCTCCACCGGGATCGTGCGGGCGGGCTCGGCAGCGGTGCGCGCGGTGCAGAGCGGGTTCCTGCGCTACTACGCGGCGCTGCTCCTGCTCGGCGTGAGTGGCGTCGCCTTCTATTTCCTGCTGCAGACGTGACGAACTGATGCCACCGCTTTCAATTTTGGTCTGGCTGCCCGCCGCGTGCGGGGTGCTCGGCGCGATCCTGTGCACACTGATCGGGCGCACCCGCGCCACGACCGCCGAGGCCGGAACCTCGCCCGGCGGGTGGGGCATCCCCGGCGTGCTCGCGCTGATCGGTTCGCTCGGCGCGCTGGGACTGGCGATCGGCTACATCGCCGACTACTCGCCGGGCACGAGCGGCCTGACGCACGTGACCGACGTGGTGTGGATCAGCGAACTGGGCATCCACTACAAGCTCGGGATCAGCGGCCTGAACGTGTTCTTGGTCGGCCTCACCACGCTGCTGTTCGCGGCCGCGACGATCGCCGCGAACCTGCGCGGGTGGGAGCGCCCGCGGCTGTTCTGGTTCTTCTTCATGCTCGCCGAGTCGGCCGTGCTGGGGGCGCTACTGGCGCAGGACCTGGCGCTGTTCGTGGCGTTCTTCGACCTGATGCTGATCCCGTTCTACTTCCTGACCGGCATGTGGGGCCGGGGCACGCGCGAGGAGCGCGTCAAAGCGACGATCAAGCTGGTGATCTACACGCTCGTCGGCTCGCTGCTGATGCTGGCGGCCGCGATCGCCACGGGGGTGCTGGCCTCCCAGCAGGGCGGCGGGCACATCACGTTCGTGCTGTCCTCGCTGCAGGCGCTGCCTCTCAGCAGGGGCTCGCAGGAGTGGATCTTCCTGTTCTTCGCCGCGGCGTTCCTGGTGAAGATGCCTGCGTTCCCGCTGCACGGCTGGATGCCCGACGGATACCGGGCGATGCCGATCGAGGTGCTGATGGTCTTCAGCGGCGTGCTGTCGAAGGTCGGCGCGTACGGCTTTCTGGCGATCGTGCTGCCGCTGTTCCCGCAGGGCGCGGCGCACTTCCAGACGCTGATGCTGATCGTCGCGCTCGTCTCGATCCTGTACGGGTCGGCGGTGGCGTTCACACAGACCGACGCGCGCCTGATCGCCGGATACTCCTCGGTCGCGCAGCTCGGGTTCATCACGCTGGGGATCTTCGCGCTGAACCCGCAGGGCGCGCAGGGCGCGCTGTTGCAGATGGTCAACCACGGCCTGGTGGTTGCGCCGCTCTTGTTCATCGTCGCGATCCTCTCGCGGCGAGCGGGCGGCTCGGAGGACGTGCGCGAGATGGGCGGGATCGCGTTTCGCGCGCCCGTGCTCGCGTCGGTGTTCCTGATCGTCTCGCTGGCGACGCTGGCGATGCCGGGCTCGTCTAACTTCGTCGGCGAGTTCATGATCCTGCTGGGCGTGTTCCAGGCCAAGCTCGCGATCGCGATCGTCGCGTTCGCGGGCGTGGTGATGGCGAGCGTATACGCGTTGCGGCTGTTCATCCGCGCGATGCACAACCGCGTCGGCGCGAACGTGGACTCACACGAGATCTCGCTCCGCGACGGCGCGGTGCTCGTGCCGCTCGTCGTCGTGATCGTGTTCATGGCGATCTACCCGCAGCTGGCGCTGAAGCGCAGCGAAGGCTCGACCAAGGCCGCCGTGGCGAGCGCGCAGGCGGCGCTGAAACCCTCCTTCCCCACGTCGGCGAGCACGCTCCCATGATCCTCCTCGCAACCACCACCCTCAAAGGCCCGCACGTGGACTTCGCGGCCCTCTCGCCCTTGATGGCGCTGCTGGGCGGAGCGGCGATCGTGCTGCTCGTCGGCCTGCTCGGCTCGCGCTGGATTCGCAGGCAGCTGGTGCCCGCGCTCAGCCTCGTCGCGCTCGGGGCGGCCGCGGGCCTCACCATCTGGCAGTGGAACGTGGAGAAGTCGATCGTGGCGGAGGCGCTGCGCATCGACAGCCTGTCGCTGACGCTGAACCTGGTCCTGGTCGCGGGCGGAGCCTGCACGGTGCTGCTGGCCTGGCGCTCGCCGGCCGCGCGCGAAGCCGCGCACGGCGAGTGGCATGCGCTGCTGCTGACCTCGATCGGCGGGATGTCGCTGCTGGCGGCGGCGCAGAACACGGTCGCGCTGTTCCTCGGGCTGGAGCTCTTGTCGATCCCGCTGTACGTGCTGTGCGCGACCGAGCTTAAGCGCGAGCACTCGCTGGAGTCGGGGCTGAAGTATCTGATCGTCGGCTCGGTCGGGTCGGCCACGCTGCTGTACGGCCTGGCGCTGATCTACGGCGCGACGGGTCAGACCGACTTCACCGCGATCGACAGCGCGCTCTCAAGCGGCAGCCTCGCGACCGACCCGCTGACGCTCACCGGCATCGCGCTGTGCGTGGCGGGACTGTGCTTCAAGGCGTCGGTGGCGCCGTTTCACCAGTGGACGCCCGACGTGTACGAGGGCGCGCCGACGCCGGTGACGGCGTTCATGGCGGTGGCGACGAAGGTCGCCGCGCTCGGCGTGTTCCTGCGGCTGTTCGACGTGGCGCTGATCGAAGCGCACGCCAGCTGGGGCCCGGCGGTCGCGGTACTGGCCGCGATCACGATCGTCGTGGGCAACGTCGGCGCCCTGGGGCAGTCCTCGCTGAAGCGGATGCTCGCCTATTCCTCGGTCGCGCAGGCCGGGTACATGCTCGCGGGCGTGGTCGTCGCGAGCAGGCTGGGAGCGCAGGCGACGGTGTTCTACCTGGCGGTGTATCTGTTCATGAACATGGCCGCGTTCGCGACGATCCTCGCGCGCGAACGCGAAACGAGCCTCGGCGACAGCCTCGCGGGGATGCGCGGGCTCGGCCGCGAGCGCCCGCTGCTGGCCTGGCCGATGACGCTCGCGATGCTGGGCCTCGCGGGAATCCCCGCGACAGCGGGGTTCATGGGCAAGTTCTACCTCATCGACGCCTCCGTCTCGGGCGGCTACACCTGGCTGGGAGTGGTGATCGTGGTCGGCTCGATGATCTCGCTCGGCTACTACCTGCCGGTGATCGCGGCGATGTGGATGAGCGGATCGCCCGAGGCTGCACCGAGCCCCGACGACCTCGCTGCGCCGATTCCCACGCCCGCCCCGGAGGGCGCGCTGCCGACCCTGGCGGGCGGGTCACAGGAGCTGGACGAGGCCCCTCCCACGAGCACCGGACCCCAGCCCGAGGTCGCCCTGGTCGCGATCGTGGCCGGCGCCACGGTCCTGTTCTTCGGCATCGTGCCGCAGCCGCTGTTCAACCTCGTGCACGGGGTCGGCGCGGCGCTCGGGCTGCTGTGAGCCGATCCCACAAACCTGTCCCGCGGCGCACCGCGCGTCGGGTGAGAGATATGTGGCGAAGAAGGCTCACGAGGTGATCGAGATCCCTCGAAGCACACGGCTGGCGACAGACGCGCATGCGCGGAAGCCATCGCCATTTCAAGCATCCCAACCACGAGCCAATCGTCACTGTGGCAGGCAGGCCGCGCGATACGATGCGTGCGGGAACGTTGGCGAACATCAGGCGCAAATCTGGAATAGAGGAGCTGCGATGACCGACTACCTAGTCATATACGAGCGCGGTGAGGATGGAGGCTGGGGTGCGTACTCTCCCGACGTACCTTGCTGCGTGGCTACCGGCAAGTCGCAGGCCGAGGTCGAGCAACTCATGCGCGAGGCGCTGCCGGATCACATCGCGCTGATGCGCGAGGCGGGCGAACCGGTGCCAAAGCCGCACTGCCTGATCGGCCTGATCGCAGCCTAGGCGAGCTACACCTCGAGCGCGACCTCGGCCGCCCTCTCGGCTTCCTGCAACTGACGCTCGACCAGATCCAGGCCCGACTCCCAGAACCCGGGGTCGGCGAGGTCAACACCGACGATCTCGCCCAGCTGCTGCGGTGAGCGCGAGCCTCCCGCGGCGAGCAGCTCCAGATAGCGGGGCACGAGCTCGGCGCCGCGCTGCTCGTAGCGGTCGTATACCGACAGCGCCAGCAGCTGACCGTAGGCATACGCGTAGACGTAGCCGGGCGAGCCGATGAAGTGCGGGATGTAGGACCACCACGAGCGATAGCCGTCGGTGATCTCCACCGAGTCGCCCAGCAGCTCCTCCTGGCTGTCAGACCACAGCTCGCCGAAGCGCTCCACCGACAGCTCCCCCTCGGTGCGGCGGGCGGTGTGGACGAGATCCTCGAAGCGGTTCATCGCGACCTGGCGGAAGACGGTCGCGATCGTGTCCTGCAGGTTCTCCGCGAGCAGCGCCAGGCGCGAGGCGGGCGTGGAGTCCTCGGCGAGCAGCCGCCCGAACACGATCGTCTCCGCGAAGACGGACGCCGTCTCGGCGAGCGTCAGCGGCGTGCCCTGGTGGAAGATCCCCTGGCGCGCCGCCAGCGCGAAGTGCACGCCGTGACCGAGCTCGTGCGCGAGCGTCAGCACGTCGCGCCGGCGCGCGGTGTAGTTGAGCAGCACATACGGGTGCACCGCGGGCACCGCCGAGGCGCAGAACGCGCCGCCGCGCTTGCCCGGTCGCAGCGGCGCGTCGATGTAGCGCTCGTCGAAGAAGCGCTTGGCGAGCGCTCCCAGCTCCGGTGAGAACGAGCCGTAGCAGTCGAGCACGAGCTCGCGCGCCTGCGCGAATGTGTAAGTGACGTCGGCGTCGGTGACGGCGGCCATGCGGTCGTAGTCGGCGATCCGCTCCACGCCGAGCAGCCGCGCCTTCAGCCGGTACCAGCGACGGGCGATCTCGTACCGCCCGCGCACTGCCTCGATCAACGCCTGCACGGACTCGTCGCCCGCTTCGTTGGACAGGTTGCGCGCCGCCAGCCAGTGCGGATAGCAGCGCAGGCGATCGTCGGTCGCCTTGTCGGCGAGCAGCGTGTTGAACAGGAACGCGCGCGTGCGCAGACCGGGCGCCAGCGCCGCGGTGATCGCCTCGGCGGTGGTGCGTCGCAGCTCGCGATCTGGCAGGACGAGGTTGCTGAGCGCAAGGTCGAGCGCTACACGCCGCCGCTCCTCCCCATCGGCCACCGTCGAAGCACCCGGCGCGCCGTCACCCGGGACGCCCTTGTCGACGGCGACGGCCGGCAGCTCGACCTCGATCGCCGAGGTCAGCTCCTCAAACAACCGCGACCAGGCCGTGGCGCCGGTGAGCGCCTTCTCGGCGAGGATCTTCTCCTCGGGCTCGCTGAGCAGGTGCTCGCGATAGCGGCGGGCGCTGCGCAGGTGATGGCGGCAGAAGTCCAGATCGTCGTCGTCGTCCAGCAGCTCGTGCACCCGCTCGTCGGGCAGGGCGGCCCACTCCAGCTCGAAGAACAGCAGCGTCGTCTCGATCGCGGTGCCCTGCTCCTGGGTGCGCTGCAGGAGGGCGCCGCGCGCGGGATCGGAGGTGTCGGTGGAGAAGTCCAGGGCCGCGTAGGTACCGGCGCGGCCGACCAGGTCGTGGATCGCTGCCAGCTCGCGCATCGCCTCGGCCAGGGCGGCGCTGTCGAGCTCGCCGAGCTTGCCCGCATAGCGCTCGGCGAATGCCCGCGCGCGCCTCAACGCCTCCTCGAGGCGGCGCCCTACGCCGTCGGGACCCTCGCCATCCACGAGAGCGCCCAGATCCCAGGCTGTCTGCTCGAGCTCGGGGTCGGTGGGAGTGGCGGGGGGGCCCG
>Ga0210408_10004389_pt1 | contig 12609 bp, 11 predicted proteins | sample IncBWH4MmetaG_FD_155471 | JGI IMG/M metagenome (GOLD analysis project Ga0210408, IMG submission 155471) | Forest soil microbial communities from Barre Woods Harvard Forest LTER site, Petersham, Massachusetts, United States - Inc-BW-H-4-M | ecosystem: Environmental > Terrestrial > Soil >...
ACGAGTCAGAGAGAAAAACGTTCGTCATCCCGAGGGTTTACGCACGCGCCAGCGGGCGTAAATCGGAGGGACCTTGTGTTTAGTTATTAACCAAATTGGTTCTGAAACGCCTTAAGTGAACAGTATTCGGGCTAAGTACTAAGAGCTAAGTACTAGAAGCTAGAAGCCACAAGCTAGGAGCTAAGTCATGCAAGATGCAGTCATCGTAAGTTCCGTCAGGACCGCCGTAGGAAAATCCGGTAAAGGCACGTTGCGGGCGACTCGTCCGGATGATCTGGCTGCCGTTGCTATCAAGGGTGCGCTTGACCGCGTGCCGCAGATCGACAAAAGGGAGATTGAAGATGTAATCATCGGCTGCGCTACCCCGGAAGCTGAGCAGGGCATGAATGTGGCCCGTATCGCTTCCTTGCGCGCAGGACTCCCGGTGGAGTGTTCAGCGATGACCATCAACCGGTTCTGCTCTTCCGGGTTGCAGGCCATTGCACTGGGCGCGGAACGCATCATGGTGGGGGGAGCGGAGATTGTGGTGGCCGGTGGCGCTGAGTCGATGAGCATGATTCCTATGGGCGGGCATAAAGTCTCAGCTAATCCCTGGCTGGTGGGCAATTACCCGGATGCTTATCTTTCGATGGGTCTCACTGCCGAGAGACTGGCGAAGCGCTTCGGTATTACTCGTGAGATGGCGGACGAATTCTCCCTGAACAGTCACAAAAAAGCTGTCGCGGCCATACAGGGAGGCAAGTTCGACGACGAGATTGTTCCTGTGCCGGTCAGCTTTACCACTCCTAACGGTTCCAAGCCAAAGCGCATGGAGATCATCTTCAAGGTCGATGAAGGTCCGCGCGCGGATACCTCAATGGCAGCCCTGGCGGCGCTCCGGCCAGCTTTCCATGCTAGAGGAACGGTAACGGCCGGGAATTCATCGCAAACCTCCGATGGTGCGGCCGCTGCGGTAGTGATGTCGGCTGAAAAAGCGAAGCAGCTTGGCGTTAAGCCATTGGTCCGTTTTGTCTCCTTTGCTACTGCCGGTTATCTGCCGGAAGAGATGGGACTTGGACCGGTCTATGCCATCCCCAAGGCACTGAAGATGGCTGGTTTGAAGCTGGAAGATATCGACGTGATCGAACTCAATGAAGCTTTTGCTGCGCAGGCTTTGTCGGTCATCAAAGAAGCCGGGATAGATCCAGCCAAGGTGAATCCCAATGGCGGAGCAGTTGCACTAGGACATCCATTAGGCTGTACCGGAGCAAAACTCACGGCAACTATCATTCGCGAATTGAAGAGAAGAAACGGACGGTACGGAATTGTGACGATGTGCATCGGCGGCGGCATGGGTGCTGCCGGCATTTTCGAGAACATCCAATGAGCTCTTTACCACAGAGGGCACAGAGTACCACAGAGGGAGTGCCAGTGAACCAGGTTACGCGGGCGATCATTGGGTGTGCCATGAAGGTACATTCCATTCTTGGGCCTGGATTGCTGGAGAGTGCCTATGAAGCTTGCTTGGCGTATGAATTGCGCAAAGCAGGATTCGAGGTGAAGTGCCAGGTGGAATTGCCTGTAGTTTACGATGGCGTTCGTCTTGATGTGGGTTATCGAATCGATCTATTGGTGAATGATAACGTTGTTGTAGAGCTGAAATGCGTTGAGCAAATAACCCCTTTGCATGAAGCGCAAATTATTTCCTATCTGAAGTTGAGTAAAAAGCGAGTCGGGTTACTTATCAATTTCCACGTTCTCCATCTGAAGAGTGGAATAAAGAGGTTCATCGAAGGAACAGATTAAGTTAACTCTGTGTTCCTCTGTGTCCTCTGTGGTTAAGAGTTTTTTGTGGTTAAAGTTCTTAAGGAGAATTTATGGCGACAGCAGTTGTCCCCAAAACAAAACTTTCAGGCGGAAGTTTTTTACTGCAAGAGCATAGCATTGACGATGTTTTCACCCCTGAAGATCTCTCGGACGAGCACCGGCAAATTGCGCAAACCACGCAAGAGTTCGCGCAGAATGAGATTGTGCCCAATCTTGAAAGGATCGAGCATAAGGAATTCGCGGTCACGCGCGAGTTGATCCGCAAGGCCTGCGAAATCGGCATCGCCAACGTGGATATTCCCGAGCAATATGGCGGTTCGGAGATGGACAAGATTTCTTCCTCCATTATTACCGAGCACCTTTCGGTGTCCGGCAGCTTCAGCGTGAGTTTTGGCGGCCATACCGGAATTGGGACTCTGCCGATCGTTTATTTCGGCACCAAAGAGCAGAAGGCCAAGTATCTGCCAAAGCTGGCCACAGGCGAGTGGATCGCCGCGTATGCGCTCTCCGAATCCACCTCAGCCTCAGATTCTCTGAACGCTCGCACCAAGGCGGTGCTCTCACCGGACGGCAAGGAGTGGATCCTCAATGGTGAAAAGACCTGGATCACCAATGCCGGCTTTGCCGACGTTTATATCGTCTTTGCCAAAGTGGATGGCGAAAAGTTCAGCGCCTTTATTATCGAGAGGACTTTCCCTGGGTTCACGGTAGGGGCGGAAGAAAAGAAGATGGGCATTCGTGGCTCTTCCACCTGCCCCATCATCATGAATGATTGCCGCGTTCCCAAGGAAAACCTGTTGGGCGAGATTGGCAGAGGGCATGTGATCGCCTTTAATACCCTCAATATTGGCCGCTTCAAACTGGGCGCTGGGGGAGTAGGTGGCACCCGGAACTCTTTGCACAATGCGATTGCGTATGCCAAGCAACGCAAGGCTTTTGGCAAGACGCTGGCTGATTTTGGCCTGATTAAAGAGAAGCTGGCTACCATGGCTGCGGGAATTTATGCGCTTGAATCCATGTCTTACCGCACCATAGGAATGATCGATGTCGCGCTCTCCGAGATTGACAAAAATGCTGCGGATGTTTACGTGCAGACAGCCAAGGGCATTGAGGAATATGCAATCGAATGTTCCATTCTGAAAGTGTGGGGTTCGGAGTTGCTGGACTATGTTGTCGACGAAACCGTACAGATTTTTGGCGGTTACGGGTTTGTCGAGGAGTATCCGGCGGAGCGTGCCTATCGCGATGCCCGCGTCAACCGCATCTTTGAAGGGACCAACGAGATCAACCGGTTGCTCATCATGCAGATGTTGCTGAAGCGGTCTATGAGCGGACAGATTCCATTGTTGCCGGCAATCAAGAAGCTCATGGATGAGATCATGTCCGGACCTTCCAATGCTGATCCGCTGGAGGGAACGCTGGCTGCCGAGCGCACCATGGTCAGCAATGCCAAGAAAGCTGGGCTACTGTTGGCTGGAGCAGCTACCCAGAAGTTCTCGATGGCCCTCGCCGATCAGCAGGAGATACTGGGCGCCATTGCCGATATGGTGATGGAAACTTATGTTATGGACTCAGTTGTGCTGCGGACGCAAAAGCTGATTGATCGTGAAGGCGAGTCCCGCGCGCAACATGCCATTGCCATGACTCAGGTTAGCCTGACTGAGTCAATGGATAAGATCGAGTCGGCCGCCCGCAGAGTGGCTGCGGCCGTGGCCGAAGGCGACATGCTGCGTACCCAATTGGTGATTTTACGCCGTCTGTTTAAGTATGAGCCCTTCAACACCATTGCGCTCAATCAACAGATTGCCAACCGGGTGCTGGAGACTGGCAAGTATGTGATCATGTAAGAGAATCTTGTTAGAATTGAGCGGCTGGCAAGCATCTTGCCAGCCGCATTTTTATGAACACCGAATGTCTTCGTATTGCTGATCAACTTCGTCGTGCGTTTGAAGGCGGTGCCTGGCATGGGCCTGCGGTGCAGGAGATATTGTCAGGAATCGGCGAAGATCAGGCTCGGGCCCATCCTCTGAAAGGCGTCCACTCCATTTGGGAGATCGTCTTGCACATCGAAGTCTGGGAACAGATTGCGCTGGATGTGTTCCACGGAGTTGCCATGCCCACAAACCTGGCGTCAAAGCGGGACTGGCCGCCGGCATCGGCTGGCAACGCAGCCTGGCAGGCTGCGGTAAGTCAGCTCTTCGCGACCAACGGGCAACTTTGTCAGGCGATCGAAGCCTTTCAGGATTCACGTCTCGGCGATACAGTTCCGGGCCGTAAATACGATTTCTATCGGCTCTTTCATGGCATAGTGCAGCATGGCCTATACCATGCGGGCCAGATAGTCTTGTTGAAAAAAGCCGGTACAGAATCATAAAAGCGATGGTCTTAAGGTTTCTAATCTTGCTTACAATCTCTGCAAGCCATTGAAAAAAAGTAATTTATATTTATCTCCTGCGATTGGATTTAAATCCGTCCCTTCGGATTTCCCATTCTGGAACCAAAAATTTCTATTTTCAGAACAATTTAGGATTTCTGTAATTACAGAAGCAATGCTGTATTAGAATTCGCTAATCATGAACGCAATGATTTCACAACCCGCAGTTCTTCCTTTGACGAAAACTGAAGTTGAATTGGCGGTAAAGAATTATTGGAGTGTCTCCGCATCCAGGCAGGCCGAGCAGCAACAGAACTGCTATGCAGAGAATGCAGTCATTTTTACCTCATCTTCACGACGCGTGGAGCCGGGCCGCTTGGTGATGGTTCGCCGCCAGCGCGAATATATGGTGGGCCGTAGCCGGATGAAAGTGGAGGTTGGCCACATCGACGTTGAGATCGTCGGAACGAATGCCGCAGTAGCTGCTTACACCATGCAACTTGACGCAGAGAAAGAGACGGTTCTGGGCGTCGTGCGGGCAAGAGTTTCCGAAGAGCACCTGAAAGACGCCCGTGTGACCCACGTTTTTATTCGCCAGAACGATGGCAAGTTGAAAATTGTTCACGAGCACATTTCGATTCCTGATGCTTAGCCGTGGATCTCCGATTCCCGACTTCCGCTGCTTCTTCCGCTGCCTCCGTGTTGCAAAGGTTTCGGTTTATCAGCGTTCATCTGCGCAAGTCAGCGGTAAGAAGTTGGTTTTTCTTTTGGTTGCGGTTTGCCGCGCTGTGTTGCAAAGGTTTTGGTTTATCAGCGTCAATCAGTTGAAATCAGCGTCATCAGTGGTAAGAAGTTGCCCTGACCGATAACTTTCGTACTCTGTCCTTTCTTTCCTTGCAAGTTTATAAAAACACCCATTGCCCACAGGTGTTATGACCCCGGTTACAAGAGAAGAAGTCGAACTAGCGGTTCGAAAGTACTGGAGCGTAACTGCTGCCAAAGATGCTGCACGACAGCAGGACTCATATACCGAAAATGCGTTCATTTTCAGTACGGCTTCCAAGAGGCTCGAAGCCGCGCGGCTATTGTCGATGCGCCGCCAGCGCGAGTATCTGGCCAGCAGCACGAAACTTCGAGTCGAAGTAGGGAACATCGAGGTAGCATTGCTAGGTCCGGATGCGGCAGTTTCGGCTTACACTCTCCAATTTCACGCTGAAGAGATGCCAACTGTGGGTACCGTTGCAAAAAAGCCGGAAGAGCATCTGCAGAACGCTCGAATGACTCAGGTATTCCAGCGCCATCACGATGGCACGTTGAAAATTGTGCATGAGCATATCTCAGTGCCTCAGTAGTTCCATTCTTTCTTGCGAACGATCCGCCCGGGCCGTACCACGCTGGCTCCGCAAGTTTTTCAAAACGGATTGCAACCGCAACCATCTGCTGATAAACTAACTAACTAGTTAATTAATTTTATTGGGACAAGACATTTCATCCCATAACGCCTGGAATTGCGGGACTCAGACCAGAGCAGGGCCAAGAGGGAAATCAACCGATGTGGTTGGCATCTAAAGACAGTTATTACAAGAAAGTGAAGAAAAGGAAGATGATATGGACGAACGCGGTCCTGACGTTCATATTTTTCTTGGTTACTGGTCTGTCTGCCGCTGCTCAGTCTCCGGCAGCTCCCACTCCGATGGTTGACACCAATGAGCAGCGTCAAATGCCCCCCGAAATCATTCAATCGCAGTCGCCACAGCTTCAGCAGTTTAACGGCAGCGGCATTGTCGACAAGCCTGTTCCGGGAATCATCAAACTGTCGATTCTGGATGCGATTGATCGCGGGATCAAGCACAATCTCGGATTGCTGCTTTCTCAGCAACAAACGGAGGCTGCCCGCGCGCAGCGGTGGCGCAACCTGAGTTATTTATTGCCCAATGTCACGGTCAAGAGTTCTGAAACAGTGCAGCAGACGAACCTGGCCGCTTTTGGACTTCCATTCACGGTCAACGGTTCGACCATCGTAGGACCATTCGCGATTTTTGATGCCCGCCCGACTGTGACGGAACGGCTCGTTGATTTCAGCGCGCTCAACCGGCTGCGGGCGGCCTCGGAAAATGAAAAAGCCGCTAACTTCAATGTCCAGGATGCGCGGGAGTTGGTAGTGCTGGTAGTTGGCAATCAATATTTACTGGCCATCGCGGATGCCGCCCGTTTGCAAACAGCCCAAGCTGAACTGGTAACCGCCACGGCCATCTTCCAACGCACCCAGGACATGAAGAAGGCCGGCGTAGTACCCCAGATCGATGTACTGCGGGCCCAGGTAGAAATGCAACAGCGGCAACAGCGTGTGTTGGCCACGCGGAACCAGCTCGAACAGCAGATCATGGCCCTGGAAAGAACCATTGGTCTTCCGGTTTCGCAGCAGATCGAACTGAGCGATACCGTTCCTTATGCTCCCATGGAAGAGCTAAATGTGGAAGATGCTCTTCAGCGCGCTTACGACCGCAGGCCGGAATACCTTGCCGCAGAATCCCGGGTACGAGCGGCCGAGATGCAGGTCAAGGCCGCCCGTGCTGAGCTGTTGCCTACGTTGGACTTGAACGGCGATTATGGCGTGATTGGGCCGACTGTGGGAGGCGCGAGGGCCACCTTCGCCGTAGGGGCGGGTCTTCGCATACCCGTCTTTCAGGGTGGACGCACCAAGGCAGACCTCTTGCAGGCCCAATCCATCTTGAAGCAGCAAAAACTGCAGCTTGAAGATTTGCATGGACGTATTGAGTTTGAAGTCCGGTCTGCCCTGCTGGATATAAAGACAGCAGAGGAACAGGTCGCTGTCGCCAAGCAATCCGTGGACTTGGCAACCGACCAGCTCAAGCAGGCACAGGACCGTTATGCCGCTGGCGTCTCTGGAAGCCTGGAAGTTGTCCAGGCCCAGGGGGCATTGACGGGAGCAAATGAAACTTATATTCAGGCGTTGTATCTAAACAACGTGGCCAAGCTCTCGCTGGCCAGGGGGTTGGGAGTAGCCGAGCAGATGACACGATCTTTTCTGGGAGGGAGAAAATAATTGGCGGATCCAATCAAAATTCCAGATTACGAAGAAGAGCCGGAGCAAAAAGAACCTCAGCCGATTGACCGGCAGAGCGCCAAGAAAGAGCATGTTGGGTTCTTCCGTGAGCACCCAAGCGCCAAATGGGTGTTGTCCCTCGTGGCCGTGGCATTGATAGTAGGTGGAGTTTTTATCTGGCATTACTATTCAGTGCGTGAATCCACCGACGACGCACAGATTGATGCTCACATTGATCCGATCAGTGCGCGAGTTTCCGGCACTGTACTACGTGTACTCACCGAGGAAAACCGGTTCGTCAAGGCCGGCGACCTGCTGGTAGAGCTGGATCCTAAAGATTATGAAGTTGCTGTGCAGCGTGCCCGCGCTGATCTGGCGGAAGCCCAAGCCAATGCTGCCGCTGCCAATGTTGGCGTCCCGTTGACCTCCGCAACCAGTTCAGGACAACTTGCGGCTGCCAATGCCGGTCTCACCGCCGCTGATCGAGAGATCGATGCGGCCAACGCTCGGGTGCAGGAAGCCCAGGCCAATTACGACAAGGTGGCTGCAGATCTGAAGCGCATGACCCAACTGATCCACAAGGATGAGATTTCACAACAGCAATATGACGCTGCGGTAGCGGCTGAGAGTTCGGCCCGCGCTACTCTGCTGGTTGCGCGGGCCGCAGTGGCCAGCGCCGAAGGCCGCGCTGCCCAAGCCAAAGCGCAGGCAGAATCAGCACATACGGTGCCAGAGCAGATTCGAGTCATGCAGGACCGGGCCAGCTCCGCTTTGGCGCAGGTGGAAAGATATCGAGCGGCCCTGGCCCAGGCGGAATTGAACCTTCAATATACAAAGATCTTTGCCTCAGTCTCGGGAATTGTGAGCAAGAGAAATGTCGAACCGGGGCAGGTAGTGCAGGCCGGGCAGCCATTGTTTGCCATTGTGAATCTCGACGACATTTGGGTCACCGCCAATTTCAAGGAGACCCAGCTAAAGAATATGCGTCCCGGCCAACCAGTGAAGATCCATGTAGATGCCTACGGACGCGATTACGACGGAACGGTGGAATCTATTGGCGGGGCCACCGGAGCACGCTTCAGTCTGCTGCCTCCGGAAAATGCAACAGGAAATTATGTCAAGGTGGTCCAGCGCGTGCCGGTGCGGGTTCGACTTGATAAAGGCGCCGATCCGGACCATCAATTGCGGCCCGGAATGTCTGTAGTTCCAACAGTATTTGTTAAGTAATGCCTGAACGTTCCAATCCGGCCGCGATCAATCCCTGGATTATTGCCATCTCTGTGATGCTGGGCACATTCATGGAGGTGCTGGACACAACGGTAGTGAATGTCTCGCTGCCGCATATTGCCGGGAATCTCTCTGCCAGCACAGATGAAGCCACCTGGGTACTTACTTCTTATCTTGTGGCCAACGCCATCGTGCTTCCGCTTACAGGATGGCTGGCCAATCATTTTGGACGGCGGCGCATTCTCCTGATCTCAGTTACTGGTTTTACCTTCTTCTCGTTTCTGTGTGGCATCGCGCCCAATCTGCCCATGTTGATCGTTTTTCGTATTTTTCAAGGGGCGACCGGCGGCGGATTGCAGCCTCTTTCCCAGGCCATTCTGCTGGAAGCATTCCCGTCGGAGAAGCGCGGCAAAGCCATGGCCTTTTGGGCATTAGGTATTGTTGTGGCTCCGATGCTGGGGCCGGTATTAGGCGGATGGATCACTGACAGCTACAGTTGGCGCTGGCTCTTTTACATCAATCTGCCGATTGGCGTCGCAGCGGTGGTGATGGCTTGGCTCTTCATCTTTGATCCTTCCTATATTCGCCGAGGCAAACACGGCGTGGACTATTGGGGTATTGGGCTGCTGGCATTGGGCATTGGAGCTCTCCAAATCATGCTTGATAAAGGCCAGGAAGTCGATTGGTTTGCCTCCCATCTTATTCTTATTCTTGCAGTGCTTGCGTTGTCTGGTTTTGCTTTTTTCATCATTCGTGAATTCATGACCAGGAACCCGGTTGTGCAGCTCCGGGTGTTCAAGGAGCGGACCTACAGTACGGGAGTGTTCCTGATGACCGTGCTGGGCTTTGTGCTCTATGGCAGTACTGTGCTGATTCCTTTATGGCTGCAGACCCTTATGGGATACTCCGCCCTGGAAGCGGGAATGGCCATGCTGCCGCGCGGCCTGGGATCGTTCCTGTTCATGCCTATTGTCGGCATGTTGATGAGCAAGATCGAGCCGCGAAAACTGCTGGCCGCTGGGTTGATCGTTGCCTCCTATAGTCTGTACCTGCTTTCCAAACTGAACCTCAACGCCGGCTATTGGGACATCTTCTGGCCGCAATTGCTGCAAGGTACATCCATGGGCCTTTTGTTCGTCCCTTTGACCACCATTACCAACGATCCTATTCCAAAACAAGAGATGGGCAATGCCACCAGCTTGTTCAACCTGATGCGCAACATCGGAGCCAGCATCGGTATTGCCAGCGTAACCACCTTAGTGGCGCGTCATAGTCAGGTGCACACCTCTAATTTGGGGGCGCATGTGACCAATCTTGACCCTGCTGCCCGTACCATGTTTGAGTCTATGCGAAATGCCTTCATGGCCCAAGGCATGGATTTAGCCACCGCCACCAAGCAGGCCTACGCTGGAATGTTCGGAATGGTGCAGAGACACGCAGCCATGCTCTCCTATATCGACGTTTTCTTTCTCCTGTCTGTGATGTTCATCTCTGTGCTCCCGCTTGTCTTGCTGATGAAGCGACCTACCCATGCAGGGGCCGCCGCCGAAGCCATGGCACACTGAGATTCAACTTCCACACCCAATTAGCTTTCCTCTGTATTACGAGGTGCTTTGAAATCTTGTTTTTTCTCGCAAGTTTTCTGCAACTCTAGGCATAGCTTTGTCGGTTCCGATCATCAGACCTGTCCCGGCTGGCCGTGGATTTCCGGCTTCCTCTGCTTCCTCCTCCGCCTCCGTGTTTCAAAGGTTTTGGTTTATCAGCTTTCATCCGCGCAAATCAGCGGTAAGAAGTTGGTTTTTCTTTTGGTTGCGGCTTTGCTGCGCTGTGATCTCTGTAGTGTATCTTCTCCCGTTGGCATACGAAGACACGCAAAGGATATAATCCCGTCTCTTGAATCCGCAGAACACAATCTTAAAACTCACGGGGACTCTTATGAAGCTGAACAAACGTGTTCGCATGTTGACCTTGCTCGGGTCGGTGCTCGCAGCCAACTTGTATGTCGAGCTATCTGTGGCCCAGACTGCTTCCGCGCAGGCAAAGTCTGCTACCTTGCCGAGCGAGACGCCGGCCAAGCTCGAGCCGGTCACCGACAGCTTCGATTACACCAGGCGCGATGTCATGGTCCCGGTGCGTGACGGAGTCAAGCTCCACACAGTCATCCTTGTGCCGAAAGGGGCCCAGGGTGCGCCGATCCTTCTTACCCGCACGCCCTACAATGCCACTGAACTCACCAGCCACTCTCAAAGCTCCCACCTGGGTCCGATCCTCCAAGGTTATGACAACGCTGTCGAGGTGATCGTGGAAGGTGGCTACATTCGCGTGATTCAGGATGTGCGCGGCAAATACGGCTCCGAGGGCGACTATGTGATGAACCGTCCTCTGCGCGGACCGCTGAACCCGACGCAGGTCGACCATGCTACTGACACCTACGACACCATCGACTGGCTGGTAAAAAATGTGCCTGAAAGTAACGGCAAAGTTGGGATCCTTGGTATTTCCTACGACGGTTTTTTGCCCTTGATGGCGTTGGTCAATCCACACCCGGCCCTCAAAGTGGCCGTGCCCATGAACCCCATGGTCGATGGGTGGATGGGTGACGACTGGTTTCACAACGGGGCTTTCCGGCAACAGAACATGGCCTACATCTACGAGCAGGACGGCACTCGTAAAAATGAGGTCAAATGGTGGACCAGCCACTTTGATGATTACGATATGTTCATGCAGGCGGGATCGGCGGGCGAACTCGGGCGCCGCCGAGGCCTGGAACAGGTAGGCTTCTGGCGGAAGGTCCTTGAGCATCCGAGCTACGATGCCTTCTGGCGCGATCAGGCCATGGACAAGATCCTGGCGAACCAGCCTCTGAAAGTCCCGGTGATGCTGGTACACAGCCTCTGGGACCAGGAGGACATCTACGGCGCAATTGCCGTCTACAAAGCGATCAAGCCGAAGGACACGAACAATGACAAGGTGTTCCTGGTGATGGGGCCCTGGCATCATGGGCAGGAGATAGAGGATGCAAGCACACTTGGCGCTCTGAAATTCTCGAGCGATACCGGGCTCTACTTTCGCCGTGAGATCTTGCGCCCCTTCCTGGACCAATACCTGAAAGATGGTGCGCCGAAAGCAGATGTCCCGCCGGTCTCTGCATTCGAAACCGGGACGAACACCTGGCGACGCCTGCCCGCCTGGCCGGCGGGTTGCGCCGCCGGTTGTGCAGTCCGGCCAACGCCGCTCTATCTCAGCGCCGGTTTGAAGCTGAGCAACAGGGCGCCGAAGGCGGATGACACCGCGTTCGACGAATATGTCTCCGACCCTGCCAAGCCTGTGCCATTCCGGGTACGTCCCATTCAACCTATCGGCTACAGCAATGGTTTGACTTGGCCGCTGTGGCTGGTGGACGATCAGCGAGAAGCCTCCGGCCGTACCGATGTTGTGGCGTTTGTCTCAGAAGTTTTAACCGCACCAGTCAAGATTAGCGGCCAACCTATCGCCAATCTGGTAGCTTCGACCAGCGGCACAGACTCCGACTGGGTGGTCAAGGTAATTGACGTTTATCCCGACGAGGTGGCTGGTCAGCCGGTCATGGGCGGATATCAATTGATGGTTTCAGGCGACATCTTCCGTGGCCGTTATCGTGAAAGCCTGGAGACACCCCGACCCATTGCATCTGATCAACCGCTGCTCTACAAATTCGCACTACCCACAGCCAATCACGTCTTCCTGCCCGGCCACCGGATCATGGTGCAGATCCAGTCAAGTTGGTTTCCACTGTATGACCGCAACCCGCAGACCTTCGTTCCTAACATTTTCTGGGCCAAGCCGGGGGACTACCGCAAGGCCGTGCAGCGTATCTATCACACGCCTGGAAGCGAAAGCTTCGTGGAACTGCCCTTAGTTTCAGGACCCTGATGGCCCCCGAATTAAACACTCAGCAATCGACCGTCAGCATTCAGCCACACTGCGAGTTATCTTCTACTGATACTGAGAATTTCGAGCTAAAAAAAGTGCCGCTACAGCCGCTACGCCGCTACAAGCCGCATAAACATTGGCGTGGAGTGACCCCCCAAAATGAGACACAGGAAAGCCGCTACACTTACAGAAAGGTGTAGTCGTGAAAAAGCAACAAAATGGC
>Ga0210408_10004390_pt1 | contig 12609 bp, 9 predicted proteins | sample IncBWH4MmetaG_FD_155471 | JGI IMG/M metagenome (GOLD analysis project Ga0210408, IMG submission 155471) | Forest soil microbial communities from Barre Woods Harvard Forest LTER site, Petersham, Massachusetts, United States - Inc-BW-H-4-M | ecosystem: Environmental > Terrestrial > Soil >...
CCGGCCGATGCCGAGCGCCTCGGCGGCCACCAGCATCCGCTCCGGGTTGAGCCCGTCCAGAAGGTAGGTGAACCCCTTGCCCTCCTCGCCGACCCGGTGCGCGGCCGGGACACGCAGGTCGTCGATGAACAGCTCGTTGGAGCTGACCGCGTTGCGCCCCATCTTGGCGATCGGGCGGATGTCGACGTGGTCGCGGTCGAGGTCGGTGAGGAACAGCGTCAGGCCGGCCGTCTTCTTCGGCGCGTCCTCGAACTTCGTCGTCCGGGTCAGCAGCAGGACCTTCTCCGATTCCAGTGCCTTGGAAATCCAGACCTTGCGGCCGCTGACGACATAGTCGTCGCCGTCCCGGCGGGCGAAGGTGGTGATTCGCGTGGTGTCGAGCCCGGCGCCCGGCTCGGTGACGCCGAAGCACACGTGCAGGTCGCCGCTGACGATCCGGGGCAGTGTCTCCCGCTTCAGCTCCTCCGAGCCGTGCACGATCACCGGGTGCATGCCGAAGATCGACAGGTGCATCGAGCTCGCGCCGTTCATCCCCGCGCCGGAGGCCGCGACCTCCTCGAGCAGGAGCGACGCCTCGGTGATTCCGAAGCCGTGCCCGCCGTACTCCTCCGGCGTCGTGATGCCGAGCCAGCCGGCCTCGGCGAACGCCCGGTAGAACTCGGCGGGGAACTCGTGCGCCTGGTCCTTGTCCATCCAGTACTGGTCGTCAAAGTTCGCGGCGAGCTCGCGAACCGCCTTGCGGATCGTCTCCTGGTCCTCGCTGAGCTCGAAGTCCACGGTTTCCCCTTCGCGGCGTTTGGTCCAATGTATCAAAGGACTGACCAAATAAGAAAGGCGGCCTGTGCGTGCGGAAGGCCCGGTCGTGCGCGCGTGAGGCTGGGTCAGGCGAGGGCGAGGCCGCTCGCGATGCGCTCGTTCCACTGAGCCGGCGTGCCGAGGAGCTTCTCGTCGAGCCTGGCCCGCTTGAAGAAGAGCTGCAGGTCGTACTCCCAGGTGTAGCCGATCGCCCCGTGCAGGGTGAGCGCGCTGTCGGCGGTCCGCGACCCTTCGGCGGTGACCTGCGCCTTGACCGCGGCGGCGTGCAGGAACGCTTCGGGGCCGCCCGCGTCCACCGACGCGGCGGCGAAGTACACGGCGGACCGCGCCGCCTCCACGCCGACGAGGATCATGGCGGCCGCGTGCTTGACCGCCTGGAACGAGCCGATCGGGACGCCGAACTGGTGGCGCTGCTTGCTGTAGGCCACGGCCAGGTCCAGCATCCGGCCGGACGCGCCGAGGGAGTCCGCGGCCACCAGGACGGCCGCGCGCGCCGAAACCTGCCGCAGCACCCCGGCGGGGTCGGCGAGCTCGAGCCGGCGCGAGGGCGCGCGGTCGAGCCGCACGTCGGCCAGCGCCCGGGAGCGGTCGAGCAGCTTGCGCCCGGTGCGGGTGACCTCGGGGGCACCGGCCTCCACGAGCCGGAGTTCCCGGCCGCCCGCGACTGGCACGACGAAGGTGACGGCCGTGCCGCCCGCCAGGACCCGCGGTACCGACCCGCTGACGGCGCCGGTCCCGTCGACGGAGAGCGGCGGGGCCTCGTCGGGCACGCACTCGGCGGGAACCAGGTAGGCCGCGGTCTGGCCGGCCAGGGCGAGCTCCGCGATGTCACGGTGCCCGGCCAGGGCGAGCGCGGGCACGGTGAGCACGGTGGCCAGCCATCCGGCGGACGGCACCGCCGCCCGGGCCAGTTCCTCGGCGGTCAGGGCGAGCTCGACCAGCCCGCCGCCTTGCCCGCCGAACTCCTCGGGCAGTCCGACGCCGCCCCAGCCGCCATCGGCGAAGAGTTTCTCGAAGGCGGCCGCGTCACCGGCGTCGAGCCACCGCCGCACCACGTCCGGTGCCGCCACGTCCGACAGCCAGTCGCGGAAAGCCTCCTGGTAGGCGTCCTGCTCCGGCGATAGGTTCCACTCCACGGCGGCCCTTTCCAGCAAATGGTACCTTGGGTATGACCAAAAACATGACCGGACGAGATGGAGACCGGTGACTCCCGAACCCGCGACCGCACAGAAGCCGGTGCGGCTGGCGCCGATGCAGGTCCCGAAGGCCTCCGATGTGCTCGCCAACGACCTGCGCGAGCGCATCCTGAGCGGGGAGTTTCCCGAGGGCACCTCGCTGCCACCCGAGCGCGACATGGTGGTCCAGACGCAGATGAGCCGGACCACCGTTCGTGAGGCGCTGCGGATCCTCGAGGTGCAGGGGCTGGTCCGGATCAGGACCGGGCGCTCCGGCGGCGCCTTCGTGCAGCGCCCGGGAGGCGACTCGGTCGCGGACTCGGTGAGCCTGCTGATCCGCGGGCGGCACATCCGTTTGGCGGCTATTTTTGAGGCTCGGGAGGGGATCGAGCCGACCTGTGCCCGGCTGGCCGCGAAGTACCGCACCGACGCGGACCTCGCCCGGCTCGCGGCGGCCAACGCGGCCATGAGCCTGGACGGCCCGCTCGAGGACTTCCTGCAGGCCAACGTCGACTGGCACCTCGCGGTGGCGGAGGCCAGCCACAACGAGCTGCTGACCGGGTTCATGCTGGCGCTGTCGCGGGTCATCTACACCGCCACCGACAACCAGGCCTTCGTCGACGCCGAGGTACGCCGCACCACCATCCGGGCGCACGCCCGGGTGACCGAGGCGATCGAGGCCGGGGACACCGAGGCCGCGCTCCGCCGGATGACCCGTCACCTGCACACGTACACCGAGGCGATCTCCGAGGTGGAGGACAGGACGGCCATCGAGGTGCCGGAGGACTGACCCGGTCCGGCCAGCCAGCGGGAGCTCAGCCACGGGGCAGGCCGAGGATGCGCTCGGCGACGATGTTGCGCTGGATGAAGGTGGACCCGCCGGCTATGGCGGTGCCCCGGGACTGGTTGGCGAGCCGCAGCCACCGCCGAGCCTCGGCGAGTTCGTCGTCCAGGGCGAACTCGCCGCCGAGCGGCTCGAGTGAGAGCCGGAAGTCAGCCAGGTCCTCGACCAGCGGGCAGAAGTAGAGCTTGCCGATCGAGGTGACCGGCCCCGGCGGCTCGCCGGAGGCGGCCCCGGAGATGACCCGCTGGCTGATGGCGCGGTGCACCAGCGCGCGGCCCCACAGGTCGGCGACCTGCTGCCGCACCCGCGGGTCGGCGCCGAGCGGGCTGCCGTCGGCGGCCGTCCGGCCCCGGATGTCGGCGATGATCTCCTCGACCGCCTTGGTGGTGTTGACCCGCCCGGTGGCGATGGCGACGCGCTCGAAGGCGAGCGTGGCCATCGCGACCCTCCAGCCGCCGTCGACCGCGCCCACCACCGCGTCGTCGGGCAGGAAGACGTCATCGAGGAAGACCTCGTTGAACTCCGCCTCGCCGAGCATGTGCGCGAGCGGCCGCACGGTCACGCCGTCGCTGTCCATCGGGAGCAGGAAATAGGTGATCCCCCGCTGCCGCTCACCGCCGCCGGTGCGGGCGAGGAGGATGGCGTGCGCCGCCAGTTGCGCGCGGCTGGTCCAGATCTTCTGGCCCGAGATCCGCCAGCCCCCACCCCCCGCCCGCCTCCCCATTCCCCCTTCACTGTCCCCCTCCACTCGGACGGCCTTGGTGCGCAGGGACGCGAGGTCGGACCCGGAATCGGGCTCGGAGAAGAGCTGGCACCAGATCTCCGCCCCGGTCAGGATCGGCCGCAGGTAGCGCTGCTTCTGCCCGTCGGTGCCGAAGCGGGCGATAGTCGGCCCGGCGAAGTCCTCGCCGATGATGTTGAGTCGTTCGGGGACGCCGGCCCGGTCGCACTCCTCGGTGAAGACCGCGCGCATCCGCTCGCTGAGTCCCTGACCTCCGTACTCCTTCGGCCAGGTCAGGCCGGCGTAGCCGGATGCGAAGAGCATGCCCTGCCACTGCCGCCAGAAGGGGGCCTTGGCCTCCAGGTCGGGCGGCTCCGGCCAGGGCAGCCGGGGCAGGCTGTCAGCGAGCCAGGACCGCGCGCGGAGCCGGAACTCCGCCTCGCCGGGGGCGTCGGACAGGTCCATGGTCACCACCTCGCCGGTCGGATTAAACTATACTATAGGTCAGACCAAATAAGCGTTTCCGCAGATACTCGCGGACCACCGCGACCGCGTCGATCTCGGCCTCGACGGACGCGGCCGCCGGGACGAGGGTGACGTGCTCGGCACCGGCCTCGGTGAACGGGCGCAGGAACTCGGCGACCTGTTTCGGGGTCCCGGCCGGGGCCAGATACCGGAACTTCTCGTACGGCAGGCGGTAGAGGCGTTCCATCTTGGCGGCCAGGAGGTCGCGGGCGCGTTCGGGATCCGGGTCCAGACCGCACCAGACGTTCACGCCGAACCACGGCGGCGCTTCCCGGCCCAGGTCCGCGGCGGCCGCGAGGATCTGCGACCTGGTCTCCGCGAACCGGCGCGCGGAGCAGAACATGCCCAGCCAGCCGTCGCCGAGCGCCGCGGTGCGGCGGACCGCGGCTTCCCCCTTGCCGCCGACGACCATCGGGATCGCGGGCTGCGGGGCCGGCCGGATCCGGGCCTGCTCGAGGGCGAAGAACTCGCCCTGATGGCTGATCTCCTGGCCGGACAGCAGCCGCCGGACTAGCGGCAGCGCCTCGTCGAGGCGCCGGCCGCGGGTGCCGGGATCGACCCCGGCGTTGCTCACCTCGCGGCGGTCTTCCCCGGCCACGCCGATGCCGAGGGTCAGGCGGCCGGGGGCCGCCTGCGCGAGGGTGGACAGCTGCCGCGCGGCCAGCATGGGGTGGCGGAGCCCGAGCAGGTAGACGCCGACCAGCACCGGCAGGCTCTCGTGAGAGGCCAGCAGCGTGCTCGCCGTGATCAGGCCGTCGAAGCCCGTTCCGCCGTGGAAGGCGATGTGGTCGCCGACCGTGATGTGGTCCAGGCCCGCCGCCGCGACCCGGTCGAGCAGCCGCCGCCGGCCGCGCGGGTCGGGCAGCGTGAAGGCGTCCTGGTCCGAGATCCCGACCTTGATCGTTGCCATGGGGAGCCGCCCTCCGGTCACCGCCGCGATACTATAGGTACAATGGTATGGCCAATTTATCGGAGGGCCACGAGCATGACGACCCGGGGCATCGCCGTGCTGGCCGGCGGCCTCAAGGAGACCCAGGAGATCACCCGCCTGGCCGAGGCGGCCGGATTCGACGCGGCCTGGTCGGGAGAGTTCCTGCACCGCTCGGGCATCGTGTCGGCGGCGGCGATGGCCGCGGTGACCGCCCGCATCGGGGTCGGGACGTCGATCGCCTACGCCGTCGGCCGCTCCCCCCTCGTGCTCGCCAACGACGCCAGGTTCCTCGACGAGATGAGTGACGGGCGGTTCACCCTCGGCCTCGGCACCGGTACCCGCCGGATGATGACGGACTGGCACGGCGTGCCGGATCCGGACGGCCCGGCCAGCCGGATCGAGGAACTGGTCCCGCTGTTGCGCCGGCTGTGGCGACTGCACGAGGGACCGGTCAGGCACCAGGGCCGCTTCTACTCCGTTGACATCACCCCCACGGCTGAGATCGGGCCGCCCCTGCGTGCCGATATCCCGGTCTATACCGCCGGGGTGAATCCGCGGATGATCGAGGCCGCCGGGCGGGTCGCGGACGGACTGATCTGCCATCCCACGATCACCGGCCGGTACCTGGAGGACGTCGCGCGGCCCGCCATCGCCCGCGGGCCGCAAAGGCCGGGCGGTCCCCCGGCGACGTGCGCCTCATGGGCATCATCATCTGCTCGGTCGCCGACGACACCGCCACCGCCCGGCGCGAGGCCGCCGCGCAGATCGCCTTCTACACCGCACCCAAGGCCTACGGACCGGTCATGGAAGCAGCGGGGTTCGGCCGGGAGGCGGCCGCCGTCAGGGATGCCTTCCGGGCCGGCGATCACCGCGCCATGACCGAGGCGGTCTCCGACGCGATGCTCGAAGAGATGGCCGTCGCGGGCACCGCGGCCGAGGTGCGGGCTGCCCTTCCGGCGCTCGGGCGGCGCTACGACCACGCCGCGCTGTACTCGCCCAGCTTCACCCTCACGCCGGAGCGGGTGGCCGAGAACACCCGCGCGATCATCGAGACGTTCGCGCGGCCCCGTCAGGGGGGCGTTGCCGAGCGGTCGTTACGGCTTCGCGAGCCTGGCGGCGATGTCGGCGCGCAGCAGGTTCTTCTGGATCTTGCCGGTGGCCGTCGTCGGCAGCTCGGTCACCACCTCGACCCGCTCCGGCACCTTCTGGATGGCCAGGCCCGCGCCGAGCAGGTACTCCCGCATGTCCGCCACCGTCAGCGGCGCGGCACCGGGCGCGGGGACCAGGTAGCAGCAGACGCGCTCGCCGAGCACCGCGTCCGGCATGCCGACGGCCGCCACGGCGCTGACGGCCGGGTGCGCGATCAGCAGGTCCTCGACCTGCCTGACGCTGATGTTCAGGCCGCCGCGGATCACGATGTCCTTGAGCCGCCCGGTGACGCGCACGTAGCCGTCGGCGTCCATGACCCCGAGATCGCCCGACTTGGAGAAGCCGTCCGCGGTGAACATCTCCGCTGTCGCCGCCGGCTGGCCGATGTACTCCAGCAGGTTCGACGCGCCCCGGAAGGCGATGTCTCCTTCGGTGCCCCGCGATACCTCATTTCCGTGCTCGTCGACGACGCGGACTTCCTGGCCGGACGCGGCCCGGCCGTCCGAGATCACCGAACGCTCCGGGTCGTCGTCGATGGAGCACAGCGTGGTGCAGAGGTTCTCCGACCGCCCGTACAGGCTCAGCACCCGCATGCGCGGCAGGGTCTGCTGCGCCTCGGCCACGAACGCACCGGGAATCGGGGCCCCGGCTGACGTCCAGAAGCGCAGGCTGCTCGGGTCGTGCTGGTCCGGGTCATACACGGTGAGCAGGGTCTGCAGGAACGTGGTCGCGGTGACCGATGCCGTGCACCGGAACTTCGCGATCCGCTCCAGAGCCTCCCGCGGCTCCCAGATGTCCATCAGGTGTGATCCCGCCCCGTGGACGAGAGGCATCAGGATGCTCGTCACCAGCCCCGTGCTGTGCGTGACCGGTGACGGCCCGAACTGCACGTCCGCGGCCGTGTAGTGGTACGCCTCGCCCATCAGCCGGGCGCTCGCGCAGTAGGTGTTGAACGTGTGCAGGCAGCCCTTCGGCCGGGAGGTGGTCCCGGAGCTGAACACGATGGCGAACGGGCCGTCCGGTCCTATCCCCGACGCGGGCAGGTCCTCCCCCGTCTCCCCGCCGGCCAGGAGGTCCTCGAAGGCCAGGGCGCCGTCCGGCACGGGATCGGCGCGCACGGCGATCACCGTCTGCAGGCCCGTTCCGGCCGCGGCCAGGTCACCGAACATGCGGGCGTGGTCGAAACCACGGAACATCCCGGGAGTGAACGCCGCCTTGACCCCGGCCGTCTCCAGCACGAAGCGGACGTCGTCGGACCGGTAGATCGGCATAACCGGGATCATGATCGCGCCGAGCCGGGCCAGGGCCGCGCTGATGACGGCGAACTCGGTCCAGTTCGGCAGCTGGACCACCACCCGGTCGCCGGCGCCGATCCCGAGCCGCGCCAGGCTCGCGGCCAGCCGCAGGGCCGCGGCGCGCAGCTGGCCGAACGTGTAAGCGGCGGTCCCGTCGGTGATGAAGACCTTGTCCGGCCGGATGGCGACCTGGGCGTCCAGCTCATCGAACAGCGTGGCCTCGCGCCACACCCCCGTCGCGTAGTAGCGCTCGATCTGCTCGCTGCTGTACCGGTCCGTCACCTTGGCGAACGCCATCATGACCACCTCCGCCCGATGCGCGCCAGCGCCCCATAAGATTTTCGGTCTAACCATAGAATAGTTAGACCGAATCGACAATGCAGGGCTGGCCGGTAACGTCAGCACCGTTCGTCATCCTACATCTCTTGCAACTTAGTTCCTCCAGCCGTAGATTGTTTAATGTGGCCACCGCCCTGGAGAAGCTCACTACCGTCGCCCGGGATCCGCGCGGCTACGTCGAGGACTGGCGCGCGCGGCACCCAGGCCGGCTTGTGCTCGGCGTGCTGCCGATGAACTTTCCTCGCGAGCTGGCCCTCGCGGCCGGGACGCTGCCGGTGGTGGTGCAGGACGACCAGAAGCCGGTCACCGAGGGGCGGTCACTGCTCGCGGAGTTCTACTGCGGCTACACCCGCAACCTCGCGGACCAGGCGGCGACCGGGCGCTTCGGCCTGTACGACGCGGTGCTGATGGCCGACCACTGCATCCAGCTCATCGGGGCCGCGGACGTGGTGCGCGCGATCCTGCCGGATACGCCGGTGTTCTTCGGGATGCTGAACAGCTCGATGAACGACTCCTGGGGCCCGGCGCGGGTCGTCGCCATGATGGGCGAGTTCCGGACCGAGCTGGAGCGCCTGACCGGCGAGCCGGTCACCAACCAAGCGCTGGGTGCTGCGATCGCCGCGCACAACCGTGACCGGCGGATGGTGCGGCGGCTGTTCGACGATCGCGCCGCCGGATCGGCCGTCCTGTCTCCGGTGCGGCTCCAGGACGTCGTCACCTCGGCGATGATCATGGATCCGGCCGAGCACGCCGGCCTGCTGGCCGAGGCGCTCGCCGGCGCGACCGCGGCGCCCCCGGCCACGGCGCCGCCTGACCACCGGGTCCGCGTGCACCTGTCCGGGCACCTGTGCCACGCGCCGCGGCGCGAGCTCCTCGAGGCGATCGAGGCCAGTGGCGCGGTGATCGTGGACGACGACCTCTATCACGGGCGCCGCCACGTCTCGACCGACGTCGAGGAGGGCGGCGACCCGCTCGAGGCGGTCGCGCGGTGGTACCAGCAGCGCAACGTGAACATTCCCTGCCCGACGCGGGTGCAGCAGGACGCGGACTGGGACAGCTGGCTGCTCGACGCGGTCCGCCGCAGCGGGGCCGAGGCCGTGATCCACCTGGTGCCGAAGTTCTGCGAGCCGCACATGCTCTACTACCCCGAGCTCCGCAAGGCGCTCGACGAGGCGGGTATCCCGCATCTGCAGATCGAGACCGAGCACGAGGGCATTCCCCTCGAGTCTTTCCGCACCCGCATCGAGGCGCTCGTCGAGCGGGTCCGCCGTACCCGAGCCGTCCCGGCCTGAGGAGCAGCATGACGCAGACCGCCGAACGAAACGTGTTCGCCGATCGCTCGAACCGGCTCACGGTGACCCGGGCCGGCGGGCAGCTCGTCGCCGACTACTGGGACAACCTGTTCGCCGCGCGGGAGCAGGGCAAGCAGATCGTCTGGTACAACGGCGGCGCGCTGAACCCGATCTTCCAGGCGGCGGGGCTGGCCTGGTGCCACGGCGAGGCGTTCGCGGCGCGGCTCGCGGCGCAGCGCCTCGAGGGGCCGGCGCAGCTGGCCGGGGCCGAGTACGGCTACAACGCCGAGCTCTGCTCCTATTCGCGTACGCACCTCGGCTGCTCGGTGCTGACCCTGCAGGGCGCGTCGCTGGAGAGCGGTGAGGGCGAGCACACCGGGGTGGTCGGCATGCAGGACCGGCGCGAGCTCGCGTCGCGGCTGCCCTCCCCCGACTTCTTCGTGAACAACTACGCCGGGTGCAGCACCGGGCAGCAGTGGGATGGTATCTCCTACCGCGTGTTCGGCAAGCAGCTGCCGATCTTCAACATCTCTCACCCGTTCCTGTGGGGGAACAAGCCGGATGCCGGCTACCTCACCGGCGAGGAGTGGGAGGAGGCGTCGAATTTCGTTGAGGGCCAGCTGCACGAGCTGATCGCCTGGCTGGAGGAGCAGACCGGCCGTCCGTTCGGCTGGGACGATCTGAGCCAGAGCATGGAGTACATCAAGCGCGCGGCCGAGCTGCGCCGTGAGGGGCTTGACCTGTGCAAGGCCAAGCCCGCGCCGGCCACGTTCTGGGACTGGATCGCCTGCGTGGCGCCGATCAACTTCCTGCCCGGCGCCCAGGCCCTGGTCGACTACTTCGCCGGCGTGCGCGACGAGATCCGGGAGCGGCTCGACGCGGGCGTCAGCGGGGTCGAGGGCGAGAAGTACCGGCTGTACTTTGACGGAATCATGAACTGGAACAAGCTCGGCTTCCTGTCCCGCAAGTTCGCCGAGCACGGTGCCGCGGTGCTGGCCGGGCGCTACATCCACAACGCGTTCTGGCAGGAGCCGCACCTGATCGACGTCGAGAACCCGCTGCGCGGCATGGCGCAGCACTACCTCCTGTGCCCCACCAACCACGGCACCAGGACGCTCGACTACCTCACCATGCGGGACTGCCGGGAGTACGACGTGGACGGGATCGTCTTCCACTCCACGCGGACCTGCCGCGCGTTCACCGGTCCGCAGCGGCTGCTCGCACGGTCTGCGCAGAACACGCTCGGCATACCGTCGATCTTCTTCGAGGGCGACGTCGCCGACGCATCCTTCTACAAGGAGGAAATCCTCGAGTCACGGCTCGCCGCCATGCTCGAGCAGATCGACGTGCGGCGCCAGCGTGGCGAGTACACGGGGGCCGCCCGGCCGTGAAGCACTACCTGGGCGTCGACCTCGGCTCCACGACTTCGAAGGCCGTGGTGGTCGACGACACCGGGACGATCGAAGCGTCGTCGATCGTGCAGATGGGTGCGGTCAGCCGGGCTGGCATGCAGCGCGCGGTGGACGAGGCGCTCGCCGAAGCCGGCCTGCGGCCCGGTGACCTGTCCGGCACCGTTTCCACCGGCTACGGCCGCCGCCTGGTCCCCCTCGCGCAGCGCTCGTTTACCGAGATCACCTGCCACGCCCGCGGGACATCCGCCATGGTCCCCGGCGCACGCCTGGTCATCGATATCGGCGGCCAGGACAGCAAGGCGATCACCGTCGACGCGGACGGCCTGGTGGAGGACTTCGCCATGAACGACCGCTGCGCCAGCGGCACCGGCCGCTTCTACGAGGTGCTCGCCCGCGCGATCGAGTGCGACATCGGCGAGCTCGGCACCCTGGCGCTTCGCGGCAGCACCGACCTGGAGGTGAGCAGCATGTGCGCCACCTTCGCCGAGACCGAGATCATCTCCCTGCTCGCCCAGGACCTCGCCATCGAGGACATCGCCGCGTCCGTGCACCGCGCCATCGCCGCCCGCACCCTTGCCCTCGTCGCCCAGGTCGGCAAGCGCGCTCCCGTCGTCCTGACCGGCGGTGTCGCCCGCAACCCCGCCGCCCGCCACTTCCTCTCCGTGGCCCTCGACCATGAGGTGACCGTGCCCGAGCACCCGCAGATCACCGGGGCTTACGGTGCCGCGCTGCTGGCGAGCACCCACGCATCAGGGCCGGCGGCCGCGGAGGGGGACGCCGACCGGCCGTCCCAGGTGTCGCACACGGGGCCGCACACGGGGCCGGGGCACTCGTGCGCCGAGTGCGACGGCAGGCCTTCCGCGATCGTGGAGCTGGGACCGGTCATCGGCGTCCGGAACTGGTGACCTCCCGGTCGAATAGCAGGGCGCCCTGGGCAGCCTGGTCCCTGAGCACGAACTTCTGAATCTTGCCGCTCGGGGTCATCGGCATGGCGTCGGTGAACGACCAGCAGACCGGGCACTTGTGCGGGGCGATCTGGCTGCGGAGGAACTCGGTCAGCTCGGCGATGCCCGGCCGGTCGTGGCCGGCGCGGACCCGCAGGACGGCACCGACCTGCTCGCCCCACCGCTCGTCCGGGATGCCGATGACGGCGGCGGTCTCGATGGCAGGGTGGTCCTGGAGAGCGGCCTCGATCTCGGCCGGATAGAGGTTCATGCCGCCGCGAATGATCATGTCTTTCACGCGGCCGGTGACCTTGAGGAAGCCGCGGGCGTCCATCGAGCCGATGTCGCCCATGTGCAGCCAGCCGTCGGCGTCGATGGTCGCGGCGGTCTCCCGCGGCATCTCGTAGTAGCCGCGCATGGCCTGGTAGCCGCGCACGCAGATCTCGCCCTGCTCCTCCAGCGGGACCGGCTCGCCGGTCTCCATGTCGGCGATCTTCATCTCCAGCTGCGGCAGCGGCTGCCCGACGGTGCTCGCCTGGTCCTCGGGCGAGTCGGTGACCCGGGTCTGGGTCACCACGCCGTGCGCCTCGGTCTGCCCGAACAAGATGCTGAACTGGCAGTTCAGGGCCGCGATCGTCTTGCGCACCAGCGACGCGGGCACCGATGACGCCCCGCTGAGGATCGTCTGCAGGCTCGACAGGTCGCGCGTCGCCAGGTCGGGGTGGTCCAGCATCGCGATGAGCATGGTCGGCACCACGAGCGTGTGCGTACCCCGGTACGTCTCGAACGCCTCGAGGATCGTCGCCGGGCTGAAGCCCGGCAGGATCACGAAGGTGCCTCGCTTGGCCCAGGCGCCGAACGAGGTCACCGCGCCGCCGCCGATGTGATACATCGGCATCGCGTTGATGTACACGCCTCCGTCGGACATGCCGGCGCGCTCGGCGACGAACGTGGCCTCGTTAACCAGGCCCATGTGGTGCAGCATCGCGCCGCGAGGGAAGCCGGTCGTGCCAGAGGTGTACTGGACCTGGATCATGTCGTACGGCTTCACCTCGGGCAGCGGCGTCGCGTCGTCGCCGCGCGCGACGAACGCGTCCCACTCGTCCAGCGACACCACCGTAAGCAGGCCGGGGAGGCCGGACCGCAGTTGCCCGGCGAGCTCGCGC